>Ga0209542_10001160_pt1 | contig 62823 bp, 67 predicted proteins | sample RifCSPhighO2_01_FD_184028 | JGI IMG/M metagenome (GOLD analysis project Ga0209542, IMG submission 184028) | Soil microbial communities from Rifle, Colorado - Rifle CSP2_plank highO2_0.1 (SPAdes) (version 2) | ecosystem: Environmental > Terrestrial > Deep subsurface > Rock core/Sediment ...
TTCACACTATTTGGTGGTAGTGGAGCAGAAATAGATGTCTGCAAAAACTTAAATCGCCAGTTTATTTCCGCGGAAATAGACAAAAAATACTGCGACATTATAAATGATCGCATTATGAAGGGTCGCATTGACCAACAATACCGCCTCGGGCCGAGAGGCAAAAAGATAGCTAAGGAATTATCTTCCGCATACTAGCCGCGTCAAAGTAATTGCCATGGACAAGTATGAGGGCTGCGTAAAATTTGTCGCGCCCCGCTCCCTTACTTGTTGGTCCTCCATTTCTGTTTTGAAGTCGATACGGTATCTTTGAACCGACTTCTCTCCATGATAATTTGTAATTAAAATCCTCCTGTATCCACATCCACTTGAGCATCTCCAAAAATTGCCGAGAATTAATCCCGCCGAGTTTTGGCGGCTCTTTGTCTATCACATTATGACCATGCACCCGCACAATCATTTCCCAAAAAGATGCGTTGCCTTTCTTATGTGCTTCAAAATCTTTCAATAAATTCGCATAGGTAAAATGAACTGAACTGCCCTCACTCCCTTTTTCGAATGGAACAACTTCAAAATCAAAAAGATTTGCCCAAAGTGCCGAATTCTTGTTTGGTTTTTTGAGCGCACGCGGTTTTAACTTGTATCCAGGATAACGAATTCCAATGCGTGGTTTTGCAAGCGTCCCTTCCACGACAAACAAATACGAACCGACTGCTTTTGTATGATACGGGAGTAGCGCGTCGGCGAGATGCTTAAAAATATACGAATCGCCAGGTATATGTATTTCTCTTATTTTTGCCATATTATTTGATGAAAAAATCGAGTGGCTTTTTATAAAGTTTTGCAAATTCTTTCAACTGCAAAACATCAAAGCGTCTCTGTCCAGATTCTATTTTTGAAAGATAAGACTGTGTCTTACCAAGTTTCTTCGCAACCTCAACTTGTCCAAGCCCAGACTTAAGACGTGCCTTTTTCAAGCGTTCAACGATTACATTATGGTCTTTTGTATATATTGCTCTAGGCATTACATTGTTAGTATAGTATTCCATTGTGTATTATTCCAAACTGCCATATACTATATTCATGACTAAGCCCGTCCGAATTTCGCCAAAAGAAAACAGCGGAGCAAGCGGAGGATTCCTCATAGCGGATCTCCCAGTGTCTCTTTGCCTTGCTGGTACACCTCGGATGTTTCTTGACTTGTCTCCTGCCACCAGAGATTGCGTTTTAGATTTGGTGCACGGAAAACACACACACCATACTCACGTCCCCAGAATGTCACGTCGGCGGTTAGGACGATTGGTTGGGGAGGGAGTGCAGAAGATTTTGTCTCTGCCTCATCAATCTGCTTGCGTACCCAGACATGAGAGTGACCGGTGGATTTTGCTAGTTGTTGCAAACTCTGCCGACCCCAGACATATTCTGCGAGAATCGCTCGCTACTCTTTCTGCGGTTTAGGGGATGATTGAAAAGAAACGGAACAACTTAAGCAGATATAGCGTTGCAGACCAGATTGTCTGCCGTTCTTCTTAGTCCTTCGAGACCCGCATTCTGGGCATATCCTGCCATTTTTTAGAGTGCATCGTATCTTTTATTAAATCTAGCTCTTAACAAAGGCCTAGTATATCAAAATCAGCAACTAGTATTTTTCTTTAACTCGATTTTTGCTATACTCGCTCTGGTTTGAAAATTGAGGGAAAGGAGAGAAATTCATGCTCGGTAACGTCCTGAAGGGAATCGGAGCGTCAGCCGTTCTCGGCCTGTTGGTGATCGGGGCCATAGCAATCGTAGATGACGTGGTTGTTCCGGTCATTGGCCTCACTCTCAAGGGAGCGGCAGGTAGCTCGGCTGATGCTCTGCGAGCTCAATCAGCGTCCCGACCAGCAGAACTGAAGGAGCGCGAAATCATCTGGGCCAAGGTGGTCCGGGATCTCGACTTCGACCCGGAGACTGCACTCGACGGTATGGTGGTGTCTCCACGTATCTATCTCAAGGCCTGGCACATGGTGCACTACCCTCATCACCCGAACTTTGAGCCAATCCGGAGGCATGGCGCCCCCGGTGAGCCGGACGAAGTCTGTCTGATTTACAAGAGAGTGGGCCTTCAGGACACTTCTCAACGGGTCGAGCTCCTTGTCATGCAAGCGCCGCGAGGAACTACTGACATCGAGTGCAAGTAGTGCCGTCATGACGACGGTAAGCGCCACGCGACGATTCGCGTACACATACAACGCTCGAGATGGACCCCTCACCATCTCGAGCAGCTTCTCCCGATGTGTGTCGGGACTGATGAGTCGGAAACGACGAAAAGCAGAATAGGTCTTTCAAAAAGTCTTTGGTCAGTTTTAGTTTGCAAACTTTTGTTGATTGAAACGGGCCAAGGACAAACGTGTGGTGCGTATGTCACTTTGGTCCGGAGGAGGAATCAAAATGTCGACCGCAAGACAATCACTCTTCTTTAGTATCATCGGAATTAATCGCGTGGGCGTGATCGCGGGAACCATTTTCCTGGCAGTTTCCATGGGTATCATGCTTTACCTCACTACTACCCCTGAGTACAAAGCTAACACAGCCGCTCTCATAGCGCAGGAGCTTTCGAAGCAGGAGCAGCTCCTGTCCCTCACGCCCGGCGACCTCTTCATTAGACCGCTCAAAAAAGGTTCGCGTAAAGTGTATAATCAGAGCACCAAGCTACTTACTTCTTATCAACTATTTCAATTTTGCGCTCCCAGCTTTTGCCGTGGTTGGACAATATGCCAATTTGATATTTCTTCTCAAGGGGGACAACTATCCTCCTCTGCAAAAAGTCTTGTCTATAGTATGGCAATTCTCCCATGGCGACGAGCACGTTGTTGTAAGTCTCAAAACCAAAGGATGCATCATTCCACATATAGCGGTCAATATCGTAAGTCAACTCCAGTATCATCACTATCGCGCTTGAGACTGCAATGGTTACGAAGTCAAAGAATGGGCTACCGGTTCGCAGACCGTACAGAGTCGCTATAACAGTAAAAGAAAGCATGAAGAGTACCAACCACTCCAATCGAGAGAGTGAGCGGTTCCCAAGCGCCGTTAAGTGCTGCCGGGCTTTAGTAACATCTGCTATGCGGTCAAGAATATTCTGGTGTACGGATGATTTTGACTCCATGACTGGCAAAGAATTTATCAAATCTTGTATGGGACGGAACTCTGGCTTTGTCTCTCGCGCATAATCTATAAAATCATAGTCAAATGAACGAATTATGTACTCCGAGAGCAGTGGTTTGAGTTTAAGAGCGGAGTCTGCATCGTATACCTGTACGTTATTATAGAGAGAAATCCACCCCGCAGTTTCGTCTGCGGCTAGCTCCCGAACACTGTTGTAATCGTTGGTGGTTACCAAGATACAAAAACCCGCAAAAATACCGAGCAGAAATGTGGCGATGGTGAGTATCACATTGCCATAGTCTGTATCAATAAGACTTGTGGGCAATAAATAAGCTAGGACGCCAAAAAACACAAGAGAAATAATAAACAACTTAATCTGTAAATCTTTGCTATTTACTAGACTTAACATAAAAGCAAATTCATTAAAACTTTGGAATACCGCCGATTGTCTTTTGGACACTGGCGTAAGTGGCCAAAAGCGAATCTAGGTAAGGCTGAACGTAGCGGTAACTGGCCACCACGACTCCTGCGGCCGCAAGCCAGTAAATAATCTGGAAGAATGTGTGCCAGCGTTGGGCGCGACGCATACCCCGCAATATGACGTTATTCTCGCGTGTTAGCTTAAGGAGCTCTTCGGTACTTGCGTAACTATCTTCAACCATATCATAAATTATACACAACAACCGTCTTTGATGCCACCGGGAGGAATTGAACCTCCATTTAGAGTTTAGGAAACTCCCGTTCTATCCGTTGAACTACGGCAGCGTAGCCAAATATTACCCTATCAAACCCTTAATGAACAATCCAATCAAATAAGCAAACGTGGCCGCAACGCCACCAATTGTTAGGACCTCAAGACCAGAGGCAATAACTCCTCTGCCAGTATAGTGACTGCGCATAGCTCCAATAAAGAATAAACCTACGCCAGTAGCAAGAGCAGAAGTCTTGACTGCAAGCGCATCTTCCAAACCAAAAACAAAGGGCAATAGTGGCACAACTCCAGAAATGACGAAAGACCAGAATGTGTACCAAGCGGAGCGCCAAATGTGTTTACGGTCACATTCAATTGCGTTTCCTACCTTGGCTTCACATTCGCTTTTCGTGCCGAGGTAGTCCGAGGCAGCCATAGAGAAACCATCTGCAATAATATTGGCAAAGCCGATTATCAGTATGATAGAAGCTGATAAACCTGCGCCTTGCACTCCCGCTACCACGGCAAATGTGGTGACCATACCGTCGTTGGCCCCGTAGACGATGTCTTTAATATATCTTGTTAAGAACATCTTGATTATCTTTTGGTAAAACCTTTACCCGCTTCTCTGTTTTACATAATTGGCACTGGTGAATAAGAATCTGGGCTCCATGCTCCACTTCAACCTTCTTAGGTTCCATCATAGCACGGCAAGTTTCTGCGCGGTCACCGGGATTAACATCCACATGCTTGCTCCAAAGACACTTGGGACAGTGGTTGGTGTAGCCATCCCCCATCACATTCTCCCCGCAATATTCGCACACAAAGTCCTCAATTACTCTTTTAAACATTCTATTAGTAATTAGGTATTGGTCACTTACTTACGATGGGCTCCTACAAATATCTTATCCAATATCCCACTAGACTTAAGCTCTGTCACGCTACCATGCTCAACAAGCCGGCCACAGTCTAATACATAACCTCTGTGCACTACCTCAAGCAAAGATACCAGGTTGTGTTCAACTATCAGAATTGCAGTTTTGTACTTAGTGTTAATATCTGTGATTTTGGCGAAAACCTCTTTGACAATCTTGGGCGCAAGACCAAGTGTCGGTTCGTCCAAAAGCAAAACTTTGGGGTCGGTAATAAGCCCTCGGGCAATTGCAAGCATTTGTTGTTGACCTCCAGAGAGCGTGCGCGCCTTATGCTTCAGCTTTACCTTGAGGTCTGGAAAGGATTCAAGCACATCTTTTATGCGCTCTGGCAACAGCTTTTGGTCAGCGAGGGAGAAGCCACCCATCTGGAGATTCTCCAACACCGAGAGACTAGCAAAAACCTGCCTGCCCTGGGGGACGAAGGATATCCCCCGCTCCACCATTTGGTGTGGCTTTGGTGTTACAGATTCACCATGCCACAGCACTTTGCCGTGAGTAATTGGCGCAATACCGAAGAGGGCCTTGAGTACTGTGCTCTTGCCGGCTCCATTGGGCCCCATGAGTGCCACAATCTCTCCATCGTCAATTTCAACACTAACACCATCCAGAGCGTGCACACCCCCATAGTGAACTTTTATGTCTTTGAGTTTCAGCAGTATCTCTCTCATGAGCTAATTGTAAAGTAAAGCTCGAATGTTCTCCAACACCTCGCCGATAACAGACTGTTCTGATTTGGTTATAAAATCTGGATTACGATTTTTCCAATCTATGCTTTTTATTTGGTCAGAAAGAACGACCGACTCCTTCCCCGAAATCTGGACTGGTACCTCAAAATTGTAGCCCTTAGCTTTGGACGTAACAGGACAAACAATAGCCAATTCTGTTAAATGGTTATATTCCCATGGAGATAATATAATTGCCGGACGGCGACCAGATTGTTCGTGTCCTTTCGATAAAGGAAAGTTGAGCCAAATAATATCTCCCCGTTCGGGTACATATTTATGATTTACCATATTTCCTTACCGATTGGCCCACCCCAATCTACCAGCTTATGTCGATTTTTTTTAGTAACCCCCTTTAATAATTCCTTCAAAGTTTTATGACGAAACATATCTGTGGGGCTAATGAGAATTCCCTCATCTTTTGACGTAAGAGTTACCAGGCTTCCTGACCGTAGCTTTATCTTGTTAACTAACTCCTTTGGCAACCGTACCCCCAAACTATTGCCCCATTTTTGTATTGTCGTACTCATGTTATATCTCGTCCATTTTATGTGTATATACATAAGTATATACTCCGTAAAACCATCGTCAAGGTATTCGTGGATTACTCATATTTTACTCTCCCAAATACGCCTCTATCACTTTACGCTCGCTAAGTACATGTTCGGGCTTCCCTTCGGCCAAAAGTTTGCCTGCGTCTAAGACATACACGTGGTCAGCTAGTTCGCGGATAAGTTGCATATTGTGTTCCACCAAAATTATAGTCTTGCCTTTGCTACGGAGTTTTGAGATAACATCTCGCACCTTTTTAGCCATCTCGGGGAAGAGTCCTGCGAACGGTTCATCTAGAAGGATAATATCAGAATCCATGGCAAGGACTCGAGCAATCTCCAAGAGCTTACGCTGGCCGTATGAGAGCCCCTCTACCTTATCGTTTCGCTTGTCCCAAAGACCAACAAACTCCAACACTTCTTTGGCTTTCTCTGTGTGATATGCTTTGTGACGTTCAAAAAGTGAGGCGAAAACTCCCCTTTCCGTAAGCACAACTAGAATGTTGTCAAGCACCGTAATTTGCTCAAAGAGTCGCACGGCCTGAAAAGTGCGGGTCATACCCAATGTGGTAATGTCGTAGGCACGAACCTTGTTAAAGGCCACGCCCGCAAGCAGTACTTCGCCGGAATCAAAGTCTGTAACACCAGATATGAGATTTATTAACGTAGTTTTACCGGAGCCGTTTGGGCCCACAAGAGCTGTCACTTGCCCCCGTTCAAAGATTAATGACAAATTATCTACAGCTTTCACTCCGTCAAAATGTTTGCTAAGGTTTTTTGTGGAAAGCGCTACCATAATTTCCAATTTAGGTATTAGTTACTATAATTTGTACTCGCCCAACAAACCCTGTGGCCGATAAAGCATGAGAAGTATTAAAGCTAAGCCAAAGAGTACATGCCGCATTTGTGCCGCCACATCGTTTGGGAAGCCAACAAAACGCAAAGCCTCAGGTAGCACAACAATAACGACAGACGCGAGCACGGACCCTCTTATGCTAGCCAAACCGCCAAAAACAACTGTGGTTATGGCAACGATTGAGTAGAAAAGATAGAAAGAGGGTGGGTTAATGTAACTAAAGTAGGAGGCGTAGAGGGCACCTCCACACGCTGCCATCATCGCCGCAATGGTAAAAATAGTAAGTTTGAAATGATAAGTCCTGTACCCAAAAACTTCCACTGCCTGCTCATCTTCTCGTAGGGATTTAAGCACCCTGCCAAAAGACGAATCGACAATTCTTTTTGATACAAAGATGATAATACCCAAAATCACAATGGATAAAATAAGGAAAGAAATGTTGCTACTGAAGGAGAAGCCAAAGATACTAGGCCGAGCTATGCTTGAGATTCCCAAGGGGCCACGAGTCAAGCTCTGCCAATACAGAAAGACTGTTGCCATCACCATCTGAAAGGCGATGGTAGCAATGGCGTAGTAATCGTCTCTAAACCTATTGAGTATGAGCCCGACCAAAAAAGCAACGAGTCCGGAAATAAACATTGCGACAATCATAGACAAAAAGAAATCAACACCGATGCGAGTAAGCATAATCGCAACAGTGTATGCTCCTATACCATACAAGGCGGCATGTGTAGCAGACAAGAGCCCGGTGAATCCGAGAACGAGGTTTAAGCTAACAGAAGAAATAGCCGTTATGGCAGAGAGAATTATGATGTGAATTATATATTCCATAAAGTTACCTCTTGAGTATGCCCCTGGGACGGAAGAGTAGGAAAATTACAAGAACTACAAAGGCGATTGTGTCCTTCCACTCGCTAGGTAAATACCAAGAACCAAAATTCTCTACCAGACCAAGAACAAACCCCCCAAGCACCCCACCCCAAACATAACCTATTCCACCAACGATCGACGCAACTATACCTTTTAGCAACAGAGCCAGTCCCATATAAGGCTCCACCCCTCGATCAAGACCTACTAGTGTTACTGCAAGGCCGGCAAGGACCGCTGATAGAAAAAATGTCCAGCCCACTATCTTGCTTGAATTAATACCTACAATATTAGCTACCTCCTCGTTATCCCCCACGGCCCTAACTGCCCTTCCAAATTTAGTCTTAGATAACAGGAGCCATAGCACAAGTGGCACGACGAGAGAAAATAGAATTGTTATTACCTGCACATCTGTAACAGAGCCTTCGGCAAACTTGAACATTGAAACTGATTCTGAATTGCGAAGTGAGAAAAATTGACTTGAGAAAACCATGGCGATGAGTGCCTGCAGTACAGAGAAAACCCCAAAAGAGGCCACGAGCATGACCATACTGGAGGCCTTGCGAGTGCGCAGAGGTTTATAGACCAAGATGTAAATTAAATAATTTAGAAGCCCGGCAGTCGCTACTCCTACCAATCCCACAAGGACAATCGGTAAGTCGTATGTACGCCCGAACGCTAGGATTGTGTAGGCCGCCACCAAACCTACCGTACCGTAAGCAACATCAAAAAACTTTACAGTTCCATATAAAAGATTAAAGCCCAAGGCAAGCATGGCATACAGCGACCCAGCAATAAGGCCATTAAGCGTAAGTTGGACAAATACTTCCATCCAGTGATTCTAACATTTACGCTTCGCCTCTGGAATGACGAAACTAACACAAAGTGTTGGAAATGCAAAAGACCACTTATTCGAGCGGTCTTTTGTAGGGAACCTAAGAGAAACTACTGGGCTGGGATTGGAGCCTCCTCCACAGGAGCCGGAGCAGAGGCGTATGGGCCAACAACACCACCCATAATTATCTCCGCCTTATGTCCACCTATTACGTCACCATCAGCGCCCATGCTAATTTTCCCTGAGGCACCCTCCCAGTCCTTAACAGTCCTCATCCAAATCGACAACGCCTCGCCACCATAACCGACGGCCTTGATGCCATCGACAAGCATGTAGACAGAGTCATACTCCGTCTGAGCGTAACTCGGAAATGGTAGGTCAACTCCATAGACAGTCTTGTACTTACTTGCCAGTGCTATATATTTTGGGTTAGTTTCATCAACACCAAACTCGGCAAGCATGGCCCCCTCTAGCAATGTTTTGTACTTCGTCACAAGTGCAGGGTAAGAAGCTACATCATTCATTAATATTTGAGTCTTCCAACCTAACTCTTGAACCTGCTGAAGAACTCTATCGGTAGCGGCCGGGGTCTGCATATCCACAAAAAGAGCATCTGGCTTTGCGGCCTTAAGCTTGGTCAAGCTTGTACGGAAATCTGTCGCCTCCGGGGCTACTTCCTCCTTCAAGACTTCACCGCCAATGGCTTTAAACTTGGCCTCAAATGCCTTAAAGATACCCAGTGGGTAATCCTTTGACTCTTGCAGGAAGGCAACCTTGCGCATACCCTTAGCGTAAACAACCTCAGCCATTACTGAACCCTGAGAAGAATCGCTTGGGTAGTTGCGGACAAAGTACTGACTTATACCCGTAAGGTCCGGGCTTGAGGAACCTGGGGAAAAAAGAAGCACTTTACCAGCAGTAGCAACAGGCACAGCAGCCAATGATTCACTTGAGCAGAAGCCGCCGATGATAGCCTGGACTTTATCTACATTAACCAATTTCTGGGTAGCCCCCACTGCGGCAGTCCCATCGCATTTACCATCCTCGTAAATCATCTCTATCATGCGACCATCAACACCGCCGGCTGCGTTGATCTCCTCAACGGCCATCGCAACGATGTTCCTGCTTGGCTCACCGTACGCGGCAGCATCACCGGTCAATGGACCAATAAAACCTATCTTAATTGGACTGGCGTCTGCGGCGGGGGCCTTGTTCATGAGCGCCCAACCACCCCAAACTACCACTACGAGAACAATGAGCCATGTAATCCACTTCATAATTTGTTATTTGTTTGACTTACTACTAATTTTGATTCCTAATAATATTTGTTCTATCTCTTCTATTAGGATAGCATAAAGGCATTCTGATGCAAGTCTAGGATAATCACAGATTGCAGGTGTGGTTTAGTGGCAAAACGAGTGCTTCCCAAGCATTAGTCGGGAGTCCGATTCTCCCCACCTGCATTTGTATATCAAAGCTCGAGCCTACTTTATCAAAAATCACCAATGAATGAAAGTAATCGAATGTTGAAAAGCTGTGCATGAAAAATGATGCGTCCGCCCTCGCGCTCGCCACTCCACAGTAGTGGCTCACGCGGTCAGAGCGATACGGCGATTCCCCGTATGTTGATGTCGCGACGGTATGGAAGAAGTACAGAGGGTTCTACAGAGAGTTCCCCTCTGTACTCCCCCCCTTGACTTTGCACTTTTTGCGAGTAGTTTGTAGTCAGAAGGAGGGCAATAACCATGCCCGTTATCAAGGTCTGGCTCTTGCCAGCCATGGAGAAAGAAGCAATCGAGCTTCTCTACGCCAACATCTGGGAGGCAATCGAGGGCGTGCCTGAACTCGGCCTCTCCTACAAGCGTCCGCAAGATGTCACGATCCTCTTCCCCGAAGACAAGATCCAGAAGGGTCTCGACGAATACTTCCTCGTGGAGGTGACAAACCTCACACCCAAACCAGGGCGAACTTCAGAAGTGCGTCTTCGTCTGGCAGATGCCCTTCGCAAGCTCGTTCAGGCCTGGTTTCCCGATGCCAAGTTCATCGAAGTGGTGGTGACCCAGAAGCACGATGGCGACATCATCTCCGTCTACGACGAGGAAGCGAAGGAGGAGTGATGGACATCCCGCGCGACAAAAACTACCCCACGGATGCTGTTCAGTGCGACGACTGTGGAGGAACTGGCGGGGTGAGTGAAGACTGCAAGACTTGTGAGGTTAAGGGGTGGTTGCAGAAAGGTCACCCTCGGGGTCGCAAGTGCTACAACGACTCCTGCGATTCCACGCTTCCACCGAGCCAAGTCGCCGTCTATTGCACGAACCAGTGTGCCATGGATGATGCCTAGCCATTCGGTCTTCAGGGCCCGCCAGAGATAACATCAATGGCGGGCTTACGCATTTATGCAAAAGAAATAGTGAGTGGAGGTGTGGGGTAAAAATTGATAAGATTCGTTTTATGGATGCCAAGACAATACAAACCTATAACCTGCTAGCCAAGGAATATGATGAAGAGACTCGTGACTTTTGGGAGAGATTCCCAAGAACGTTTTTTGATAAATTTGCTCGTCTTGCTAAAGGTAAAGTTCTAGACATAGGAAGCGGCCCTGGGAGAGACGGCCTATTACTGAAAGACATGGGTATTGAGGTTATTTGCCTAGATGCTTCTGAAGCGATGGTAAAAATGTGTGAGGAAAAAGGAATGGAGGCAGTAACGGGAGATTTTAATTCGCTCACTTTTAGGGATAGTTCATTTGAGGGAGTTTGGGCTTATACGTCAATACTTCATGTTCCCAAATCAGAAGTATCCGATTCTCTAAGGGAAATCAAGAGAGTGTTAAGGCAAGGCGGGATACTAGGTCTAGGCCTTATAGAAGGCGAAACTGAAGGTTATCGTGAGAGTTCGAAGGTGGATAAGCCAAGATGGTTCAGTTTTTATACTAAAGATGAGGTGGAAGAATTACTAAAGATACATAATTTTGAAGTGATTTACTTCGAGCAATTTATGCCTAAAACAAAGAATTACTTAAACTTTATAGCCAAGTCTAGTTGATTTTGGCTGAAGTTAAAGATAATGTGGGTATATAGAACAAGGTCGTGGCGTTCATAAAATAGGTTCTAACGTCATTCACTATCCTGCACATCATCGGGAGATTAACGAGTGCTTGTGGCTTTATCGCCTAAGATAATTACCACTTCTTCGCCGGGTTTAACAATCGGGAAGTTTCGGCGCAATTCCTCTTCCAAGCCACGTTCGGTCCCAAGTCTTGAAACTTCCGCCCCAAGTTCTTGTGAGCGACGTAGATTGGCCTCATATCTACTGCTCGCCTCTCTAGAATTCGCCCTACTCCTATCCCATACACCATATATGCGCCAGGTGGCCCGAAGTATAAAAAAGGTTATAATAAAAAGTATGATGACAGTCGGCCAAGAGTACGCAACCTTTCGCCAGCCATAATATATAATCGGCCGCCTATTTTGTCTTCTGTCTTGCATTGATTTTACAGTTAAATTATATCACGTGCTACAATCTCTCTATGCTATTTGAGAAGCACAATCAAAAAAGAATAAAATTCTTCTGGACAATAGCCGCTATTATTCTCGCTATCTCCATGGTACTGCTCTACATCCCCAGTTTGTTCCAATAGGAACAATGGTTCATAAATCTCAAATCTACACCTCTCTACTTAAGATTTTGTCATTTTGAGATAAACGTTGTGGGGAATTTGGACGGTTCCGCGAGCTTGCATCTTTTTCTTGCCCTTTTTTTGCTTCTCACGCAATTTCATTTTGCGGGTAATATCGCCACCATATAGGTAGTCGGTAACATCTTTGCGTAAAGCGCTCTTCCTCCTGGCAGCAATTACTCTACCTAGGGCCCGAGCTTGAATCTTAACCTCAATCATCTGACGAGGGATAAGGGCCTCAAGCTTGTCGGCTGCCAATTCGGCCTCCTTCTCTATGCGCCGCCTAGCCACCACCCGAGAGAAAGCGACCACCCTTTCATCGTTCACCAGAAGGTCTAGCCGGGCAATATAGGCCTTGCGCAATTCACCTATTTTGTAAGAGAGTGAAGCATAGCCACTGGAAAGACTTTTTAGTTCGTCAAAGAATCCGCGCATAAGTTCGCGCAAGGGCAACTCTGCGCTAATGGAGACCCGATCTCCACTCCAAACTAGAGTTGCGCTTTGGATAACCTCGTGTTCGTGAAAAAGTGCTTGAAGAGCGCCGACATAGCGCGCGGGAGTAATAATTTGTATGTTCGCCCAAGGTTCAAAAGCTTCTTTGTAAGAACCCTCATCCGGGAAAAAGGCGGCTGAGTATATGTTGGAACGCTTGCCCTTAATATCTTCCACAATATAAGTTATGGTCGGTGAAGCCACAATCAACTTAAGGTTAAACTCGCGCCGAAGACGCTCAGTCATTACCTCAAGATGCAACATGCCCAAGAGTCCGCAACGGAAGCCTCTACCCAAGGTACCTGATGTTTCCTCCTCAAACGAAAGTGCCGAATCAGATAGTGAGAGTTTAGACAGTGCCTGACGAAGTGATACAAAATCATTTTGATTCTCGGGATAAACACTAGCCCAAACAACTGGCAGAGGTTTGCCAAAGCCCGGAAGACTGGTGGCTGGATGTTGGAAACTAGTAATAGTATCGCCAATACGAGCCACGCCTGGCTCTTTTATTCCTGTCACCACATAACCTATTTCTCCCTCACTAAGAGCACCGGTTGCTAATTCCTGCGGTTTAAAAATTCCAACCTCAATAGCATTAAAGGAACGTTTGGAAAAGGCAAAAACTAATTTATCCAGTCGCTTGACCTGTCCAGCAAAAATACGCAGGAATAAGATGATTCCTTTGTGCGTATCATACTTGAAGTCAAAGACGAGGGCTTGGAGAAACCCAGCTTTCGACTTGGGTGTCGGACACCCAAGTGACTCAGGGGGTGGGAAGCGGGCAATAACTTCCTCAAGAAGCTTTTCTACTCCCTCGCCAGTCTTGCTAGAAACAGCGAGAATGTTCTCGCGTGGGCAACCCAACAGACGTACTATCTCATCTTTGGTCCTGTTGGTCTCGGCGTGGGGTAAATCAATCTTATTTACCACGGGTAGCAAAACAAGACCTTGCTCTCTGGCCATATTTAGCACAGAGAGGGTCTGGGCCTGAACACCTTGGGTAGCATCCACAAGCAAGATGGCGCCTTCAACGGCGCAAAGGGCTCGCGAAACCTCGTAACTAAAATCTATGTGTCCGGGGGTATCTATCAAGTTCAAAATGTGCCCCCGCCATTCCATGTGGACAGGTTGCATCTTGATAGTTATGCCTCGCTCACGTTCTAAATCCATTTGGTCTAAGACTTGCTCGCGCATTTTGCGCTTTTCAATAGTGCCAGTTAACTCAAGCATGCGGTCGGCCAAGGTGGATTTACCGTGGTCAATGTGAGCAATAATGCTAAAATTTCGTATATTTTGCACAACAGTCGGATTTTATCACAGGTTAAGCGGTAGGTACCTCTCCGGGTGGCGGAAGAATAGCGTTTGTACGCCAAAATTTAGCGTGCAAGGTCGCCCAAAGTTCTTTGACTTCGTCATTACCTAGAATCATAAGGAGAAGAGTGCCTGCTACTATGCCAAAAAAGCCAGCGGATAAACCTTGGGCAAAAATTCCCAAAAGGCTTTGTTGGTTAAAGATTGAACCAAAAATACCGAGTGTTTCGTAGGCCACAAAGCCTACCATCACTGATGAGTAAATTGCTTGACGCAATGAGCGACTAATCATACTTGGGAATTTACCGAACTCCTTCACAAAGTAAATCCAATGTAAGAATAAATTAAAAACAAGACCCGATGAATAAGCAAGGGGTAACATCAGAACCTCTGTTCCGCCTACATCAGTTACGCGAAGTAACGACTCTATAAAATAGCGGAAAATGTAAAAATGCCTGTGGCTATAAATGAGAACTAAGGCAAGGACCACAATCAAAAGCCCCGATATAATGTTGCTATAAAGAGGTGTTTTGGTAGAGCCACTTGCGTAATAGCCACGAACAAAAAGCAAAACTAGACTTTGAGCGACAAGTGATATGGCAAAGAGGGCCAGAGATGCGGCCACAAGCCTGGTATGTGTCCAGTTAAATTGACCAGAACCTAAGATTACGCGAACAATCTGCGCCCGCAAAACCACAAAAAGGCTAGTTAGGGGTAAAGACCAAAAAATAATTTGCCTAGCTGCCATAGCTACTTGCTCAACAAATTTATTTCTATCGCCACTTACATACAAAGCTGATAGGGTTGGGAAAGCGGCCATTGAAAAACTTACGCCAACGATAGAAAGTGGCACAGATTGAAGGTTGAAGGATAGATTGTAGATAGCTATTGAGCCCATAGGTAAGAGTGAGGCAATAGATGTAAGTACAAGCGTTGCAAGTTGGGATGTGCCGAGAGTTATGGTGCGGGGAATTGACACAAAAAAAACTTCCTTAACCTTGGGCCAGTTAATGTTTGTTGTCATGCGAGGAATATATCCTGTACGTATTAATGTTGGCCACTGGATAAGAAGATGGCCAAGCGCTCCACAGACTACACCCCAAACCAGACCCTTAACACCGAGTTTCGGATATAACACAATGGCTCCGAAAATAATCCCGATGTTATATAGGATTGGCGAAAGGGCGTAGACAAAAAAATATCTGAATGATTGGACAATGCTCGCAACATGACCTGATATTCCAAGTAAGAGTGGGGACAATAAAAGTATCCGAGTAAGGTTTATCAATTCTAGTCTTTGGGGCTCACTAAAACCCGGGGCGATGAGATGGGAAAGCTTCGGCACTAAAAAGAAAACGATTATTTCTATAAAAACAAGTGCAATTATGAAAACCGAGAAGATTGAGTCTAAAAATTTCTTAGCTTCATCTTTGTCCTTGGCATACTCACGAGAGAAGTATGGTATGAGAACGGTGGCGGACACAAGCGAAGCGACGGTAACAAAAATTATATCAGGAATCTTAAAAGCGGCATAATAAACATCTAAAATTGAACTTGCGCCAAACATATGAGCAAAAATACGGTCCCTAGCTAGAGCAAGCACTTGAGAAGCAAGTGCCGATAGGGCTAGTATCAGAGCCACTTCATGTAGACCGGTTCGAGGGAAACGGAGTAAGTTTCTAAAGTAATCTACCACAATTAGCTTGGTCTATATGTCAAAACTGGTACTACCTACCTTCACCTTTTCCAGAATCATCTGCACTTCTTTATTCCCGGGGTTTGATTTTAGGACACTCTCAAGTTCAAAGACGGCTTCGGTTATTTTGCCAATTTTGGCATAGGTCAAGCCTAAAAAGTAACGGGCATTTGCGTAATCCTTGTTTAAAGCCAAAGTTCGATTAAAAGATTCTAGCGCAAGCCTGTAATCCTTATTCTTGTAACGCAAATATCCTAGTTGGAAAAAGTAGGTAAAATTATTTGGGTCAGAGAGAACAGCAAGTTCTGTGGTTTTTATTGCGGTTGGCAAATCTCCGCCACCAAGCGCTATCTGTGAGGCAAGTATGTACGCCGGAGCATAATTAGATTTCAGTGAAATTGACTCGTTAAGATATTGAACGGCATTTTGAATGTTTTTGTTTGCAAGTTCTAGCCTTGCCAATTGGAAAGGTATGGTAGGGCTTGTGGGATTAAGGGTACCGGCCGTTTTATAAGCTAGTCTGGCTTGTTCGTAGGCTCCTTCAATGCCGAGAGTGACTACGCTTTCGTAGACGCTACCGAGCGCAAGGTAATTGAGATAATTAGTTTCGTCGTCTTCTACTGCACTTTTGGCCTCGGCAACCGCGTCCCCAAATAATTTTATAAATGTTTCTCTGGCCCTAGGACTATTGGGGTCAATAGACGACACTTCTTTTGCGAGAGCCAACAAATAAACGTCGGAGGCATGGCGATGGTATATATCCCGAGTGTCCAAACTTAAGGTTCTTTTAGCGTAATCAATAGCCTTGTTAATATCTCCATTTTGGGCGTAAACGACAGAATCTCTAAAGGTCCACAGAGCCACATAATTACGTCCATACTCGTACATCACGGCAGATGTCCCGAGGAAAAAAAGTACAGACAATATGGTTATGACTATTTTCAGTTTATGGTGAACAGAGCTTGATATTAATAAATTATCAGTTAGCTCTTTACTGGCAAAGGTGGCTATGAGCAGGCCTGTAAAAATAGCTGAGAACGCTAGGGTCGTCGGATTTGGAACGTAGAAAATTGCCACTATCCATAAATAGAACGTGGCGACAATTGTGGCTAAAACTTGCGCGTCTTCAAAAGTTGGTTCTGAGAGTTTTTTAAGCAAAAAGATTCCTTGTTTAAATATTAGGATAAGGAAGGTCAGCAAAGCCAGAGTTCCAAGGATACCTGACGTTAAAACTTTAGACGGCAAATACCCGACCCCGGCAGAAAAATCAATTGACCAATAATCCGTTTTATTAATTGATACATCTTTGTATTTTACCCACTCCCTGGAAAACAAGCCTGGTCCCGCGCCAAATATGGGATTCTTCTTTAGGCTTGAAACTGTTAGCGCATAAGTACCCGCCCACGATGGTCTTATCTCTGTCGGCGTAGGAATTATTTTGTTAACCAACCTACTTATTGGGGCGTTGGGACGGCCAAAAACAAGACATGCGACACTAACACCTACGACAAGAACGGACACAACTGCTCTGCCCCGCCCGCCAGGACCTAACCAATATGAATATAGAGCGATAAAGAGAGCGCCAAACCCAACAATCAACCACACCAACGAAAAATTTATAAAAACAAGACTTATGGAGGAAAACCCAAAAACAATCCAACCTAATTTTCTATAAAACGCCCTTTTGGGAGAAAGTTCTATAAATACAAGAGAAACTAGCAAGGCAAGGCCGAAGATAACACCGAGGTCGTACCACGTCCCAAGTAAATTGTAACTCTTACCAACAAAGAGGTTGATTAGTTGTGAGACGAAAAGGACGAAGAGGCCAGCGAAAAGGGCGAGATAAGCCATCGCGATACGCGACAAAGACTGAAAAACAACGGAGGATAGAAAAATTAGCAGTAGAATAATCGTACTAAAAATAAGACTGTCGGAATCAAACATGCTACCCCAAAAAGAGGCCCCTCGGCTGGCAGATGTTACGGTGGCCAACAGCTGAGACAGATACACGAAAGTCGCCCCATACAAAATCGCCGAACGCGGAAAAGATACACTTCGGGTGAACAAAGTCCCAAGGAGCCATACTAGAAATGCAGTGGAGCTTGCGATTGTGATGAGAAATAACTTATCGGCAACAATGGGAACATCAGTATGTGAAATCCTAACAAAAGACAGGAAGAACAAGATAAGTATCAATATGAAAAATACAACTCTATTGTGCACCGGCTGGTCATTATAAGCAAAAGGTTCGTTGATTTCCATTTTTGGTATAGTCTGTTAAACTGGTCAATAAGCTACAGAGTCTATTATATATGGGAAACGGATATGTAACAATAAAATCTGCGGCAGAGATACTAAATATATCATCAGAGACTTTGAGAAACTGGGATAAAAGCGGTAAGCTCAAGGCTCGTCGGGACAAAAAGGGTTACAGAATCTATAACATTTCAGAACTTGAACTCTTCGCCACTAAAAATAAAATGCGCCGTACTAAAAGCAAAATAAGTCTGATAAAGGATTAGACGCAAAATGTCTGCCTTTAAAGGCAGACATTTTGGTTTTTTAGGTGTGTCTATAAGCCGGATTCTGTTTTTGTGTAATCATTTCTCTAGGATTACCATTGCTGGCAACCTCAAGCGGGCACTCCCAGCCCCAGATTTGAATTGTTAAAATTTTAACAATTCAAATCTGGGGCTGGACACGACCCTTGCATGCTGGTAAGAATTTTGCCGTTTCACCCTCCACCAAAGGCAGAGACTCGTCTCTGTTCGCATCTCTAGGGTTACCCCCGACAGGCATTACCTGCTACCATCCTCAATTTAACGAGTGCGTGTCCGGACTTTCCTCCCAGCCCTAGATTTGAATAATTAACTCAAATCTGGGGCTGGGCGACTACCCAACACACCTAATTGTATAGAATACTACGCCTTGGTTGTTTTGACTAGGTCGCTTGTTGAAACGTCTATCTCACAAACCCCTGCCACGCAAGCTAATTCTCTGGCGCCCTCGGTAGAGTCGTCATGTTCGTAGAGAATAAGTTTGGAGAAATCTATAACAGGGAACTTGGCCAGCAACTCTTCATATTTCTCTTGGCTAATTTCCTCGTAGGGCGCTAGGCGATAACTGTGTTTAGAACGAGGAAGGAATGACAATCCACCAATAGTATCCCAGTTCTGATATGTCCAATTAGCCACTGCGAGCCACTCATTCTCCCCTACAGAAACTGTGCAAGATGGATTATGCTCTGTGTAATTCTCCTTGAGCATCTTCCAGTACTCTAGCTGTTCAATAGCAGTAAGGTCATCTTTGTAAATTGACTTGCCCGGAGATTTAGCTGGAAATTCAAGAACAAAGGTTGTGGCACTGTCCAAACTCTGGCCCACTTCAGGATAATACGGCACACCCATATCCTTCATCATCTTAAATATTGGGTTGTGCGATTCAATGCGTACCCTCCGAACGTAGTAAGGCGCATGCCTCGGATGCATGCCACTTGATGAGTTGAAAAGCTGTGAGCCATTGCCCGAAGGTTTAACACAGGTGATGGCGGCAGACGGACGAATGCCAAAGCGGGCTGCATATTCCCTATTGGTCTCAATAGCCACCTCCTTCATTTTACGTAAAATTCCGGCGTTGCGCACGGCAGGGCAATCCCACTGGCCCGTTATAGAAACTCCTAACAGAGCCTCCTCCTCACAATTACGCTTCCATTCAGGCGATAGATAAGCAAACTTCGTAAGAGTGGCTTGATAGGTACCTAGAATAGTCGCGATGCGCATCTTTTCAAGAAGGGATTCTTCGGTATCTTCGCGTCTGGCGACAATCTCTGTTAAATTACAAAACTCCTTGCTCTTAAGCACAATTTCGCCACAAGGGTTAACCCCTGAACGCCACATGTCTTTCTCAAAAAGCTTCCATCTGCGGACTGGCAACTGCTTTTTTAGACTGCCGCGATTCCAAATCCCACGTTCACCTGAACCGGATTTAACCAAGTTATTCCACTCGTCCAGAAACACAGGCACAGATGGCCTCTCGTTGTAGGCAGAAGAGTTGTTGGCCATAGAGCGCTCGGGGTGAGAGAGGTAAAATTGGCCATTTTTGGCCTCGCGCATCTCGGTGTCGTCTAAGTCAGAAATTGATATAAGGGCGGAACGACGCACACCTCCGGCAACTACGCACTCGCCAATCTTGCAAACAATGTCGTGTACATCAAGCGAGGTGAGCCTCCGACCCTGGCGGGCTAAAATCTTCTCATGAGAAAGTTCAATGACAGCTTTAAGCGGCCCGGGACCCGAGGCTCGGCCTCCCATGGTTTTTAGCTTAGCGCCAGCTGGCCTGACCAAGGAATAATCAAATTCTACGTCATCACCCGCAGACCAAGTCTTGAGACCGTGAACAAAAGCGTCCGCCCAACCTTCGCGCGAATCGTCAACAATGTGTGTAGGAAGTTGTCGACCGGTTTGTCGTTCAATCATGGGCAACATCCCGACAGTCTGCTGTTCTACCGAAAAGCCCATGCCCGTGCCACACATAAGTATGTACATTATCTCGCCAAAGTCCTGCCATGTGGCGGGTGCTATGTAAGAACAGTTGTAGGCGCAAACATTAGACCTGCGAGCGGCCGGTCCGGCGCTCCAAAGCAGGCGCATGGAACCGAGGGTCTTCATTGAAAGCATGTATTCTCCAATTTCCTTGTATTCAGACTCCTTGAGTTTATCGCCTAAATTTTCTCTCATAAATGATGTGTAGCGCTCAACTGCTTCAAGCCATGTCTCACGCCTGTTCTCTTCAGGGAGCCACTTAGAATATGTAGTATAAAAAACGAATTCAGAAAGAGGGTTAGAAAAATGCTTCTTACTCTCTGCTACCAACTCCTTAACCTTCTCGGGTATCTCGCGTCCCACAGCCCGCATCTCCGCATGCTTTTGCCTATATAAAATATAGGCCTTAGCCGTCGATGGAAAGGCGCCGAGTATCAGCTGTTGCTCCACAATGTCCTGAATCATCTCAACATTGGGCAAAAATAAAGGGTCAGCCTCATACAAACGGCGCAATTCTGCCAGTACTCCATCGCGGAGCACCTCGGGAGCTCCCCCGCGGAGCTCGCCAGAGGCCACCATGGCCTTGGTTACTGCAGCAGTAACGCGGTCTTTATCAAAAGGAACCACCCGACCATCGCGCTTAACAATTGTCTTGGGCCAAACACCCCTCTTGACTATCTTTTTCTGGGTTTTATTAGCCTTTCTACCCAACCTCTTGCCTCTAGAAACGCGATGTGTCGACTTTGACATATTGTGACCTATAAAATTAACTGCTAATGATGCAATCATTTTACTACCCCGACAAATACTAGCAAATCATCCCAAAACTGTGGATAGATTGACTGGAATAACCCACAAATGGCATGTCGTAGAAAACTCAAGGCTCCTGGATTAAATTAAGACTAAAATTGCTGAAAATTGTGCTAGGATGCCACGAGTAGGAGGGCTTGCCATCCGTAGTGGAACGAAGGAAGGGTGGTGCCACATTAAGAAATTACCGGAAAGAGGAGGGGTCGCATAGCGGTCTAGTGCGCAACCCTGGAAAGGTTGTGTGTCCGAAAGGGCACCGGGAGTTCGAATCTCCCCCCCTCCGTTTTTAGACAAAGTTCGAATGCATTTCGAGCTGAATCCTGACGACCAATGATGCCCGCCTCGTCCGTTCCCAGAGCCTGTCCTGAACTCGGCCAACTTGGGTGTCGGACACCCAAGTTGGGGGCCACTTTCGGTTTTTAATTTGTCTTATGTTTTTGCTCCAATTCTAGTATTCGTTGCCTGCAGACGTTTAACTCTTTCTCTAAGTGAATGACTTCGCGGGACATGCGGGCATAAAGTCCAGATAAAACTGGATTCTTGCCCCCTAAGTTTCGCTTAAAAACGCTTTTGTGGGCGAGGGACTGTGTGTCTGCTAGGTGGAACATGGCGTTTATTAAAGCTTGCTCAATTTCTGTGAACTTAGCTTGCGATTTAGCTACTTCAATTTTATCAAAGGCCTCACCAAAAAAGCTTACTCCAACACTTGTGCTAATCCTAAATACGAAGTCTGGCGGAACTTCGTCTGCAATACCAAGCATACGTAACTTTTCCCGAATCTCGGGGTTGGCAAAGTTTAAGAAGTGGGAAACATCGGCGCTATAAACCTCCTCAAAGTATCGGTGGACAATTGTTGGAGCTAATTCTCGCAAATCTAAATGACCAAAGACAACCAAACCGAACTCGTCACCACCTTCGGCCGAAGTTGTAACTTCTAAGCGCAGTTCATCCCGAAGCCAGATGGTTGTAGCGCCAAAGTTAAGTATGTTTGCAAAAAGCTTGAGTCCCTTATTCCCGACTTCGTGCCCACCAAGGTCATTGAGAGCCTTAAGACCATTGAGGTCAAAGTTCACTCTGGCTAAACAATAAAGGTCTTTGTCGCCCATACTAGGACGAGCGACAATTTTGCGAATGTATTCCGATATCTTGTGCTCCGCAAAACGCCTATTGTACATGCCCAAGTACTCCCGCCTATCCAAATAAGCGAGCATCTCAAGCCTAACCAGAGCACGAGCTTCTTTATAAATTTCTTCTGTGTTAAAAGCCGGTTGTTTTGTTTTATAAAAAGCAATTTTGTCTCGAACTACAGAAGAAAGCTCGCGGGGCAAACCAACGAGCAATTCCGCCACCTTCTCATCAAGAGTTTTAATGTCCATCAAAATAAAATCGCTTATCTATCTGTATCGGGAAATCTAAAAAACAAATCGCGCAAGGCATTTAATTTCTTGTATCTTGAGGCGTCAACTTCTAACTGTCCCAACTCTGGGGGTACAGGCTTCTCAATAGCCCGTTCTAGTGTGTCAAACTCTTGTTGTTCCGCTGACATGATTAGATTATACCACGCCTGTCAGATAGAAAACCCCGCCATGGCAAACGGCGGGGTTGTAGTTGCTAACAAAACCTAGCGCAAATTAAGGCCAATAGCGCCAATCACCTGCCGCTCCCGCGAATCGAGAGCCTCAAGAGGCAAGGAGAGGCGGATGAAAGGTTCAAGCGAAACCTTGGCCGAGAGCTTAATAGCGAGCGTGGCCTTGTATTGGAGTAGATACCCGGAATCGGAAACGGGCACTCCCGAGTCGTACACGAGGCCAGCTCGTTGACTAAACCTTATGTCGGACGACAAGGCCCACTGATGGCTAAGACCGAGGACAGGCATCCAGCGGCCAAAGTCAAAACTCGGCAGACGCGATCGGTGCTCAAGTCTGGTGAATGGCACGAGTGTGTGTTTGCCGAGTTTTAACTCTCGCCCAATCTCCACGCTTGCCACCAGAAGGTCACCACGCATACGATCAAGCTCTATGAAGTTGAAGTAGGCAAGTCTGCTCTGGAGTTGCCATCTTGTCCACTTCCGAGACCAATCAACGTAAGGGTCAAGCTCGTCAGCCTTGTCTGACGATAGCCCTTCACCATTGAGCCCAGTAGACCACCAAACCCCGGCGGTGAAACCGCCGGGAAAAGTGGCTCGTAAATCCGTCTGCAAGACCGGCCCATCGTGGAGCAAGATCCCGTGCGGACTTACATACTGCGAAGCGATAACTAACGAGAGACTGGGTGCCTGCCCAGCGGCAGTCGCGGCGAATGTGCCACAAACCGTGAGTAGCATCGCGAGCCATTGGCTCGTCTTCATGTGTAGCTCCTTTCGGTCCGCCAGATGACGGAACGGTAGACCAGTTTGACACTCCGACAGATATGCTATAAAATTAGTCTTGAGTGGCCAACACTACCATTGGGTGGTGGACGCCACCACTATTATTAAACAAAATCCAGGTATCCGATACCCGTATTCACAGGTATCGGATACCTGTAAATATAACAATGTATCAAAATATATTTGAGAGTTTGGGGCTATCGCCCAACGAGGGCAAGATATACGAGACACTGTTGGAGATTGGCGAATCATCTATTAGCGACATTGCAACGCGCGCAAGTATTCACCGTCGCAATGTCTACGACGCCATTGAGCGCCTTATAGACAAGGGTCTTGCCTTCCAGATTGCTTCGCCCTCGGAAAACAGTTACAACGCCGTGGACCCCGACAAGCTAATGGAGCTTATGCGCGAGAAGGAGGAAGCCCTAAATATGGTTTTGCCAGAGATGAAGAAGAAGTTCGGTGAGCGCCTTGCCCCCGAAGAGTCATACATATATCGTGGCTACGAAGGTCAAAAGAATATTTGGCGAGATATATTACGTGTTGGTAAAGATATCCACATCATTGGCGCCAAGGCCCAATGGTTCGACCCAAAACTTGACGCCCCGCGTGACGCATTCTATCGCGAGACTATTCGGAAAAAAATGAAGCTGTATCTATTACTCGATGCCGAAATCAAGACCCAGTGGCCCGGCTTCACCGATGCGTACCCCGGATTGATGGAGTTTAAGTACTTACCGAAAGAGGCTTCAACAACATCCATTATTGTAATTTTTGGAGATTATGTGGTTATGTACTCCGGTGTCGGCATTAAGAAAATGAGTGACCAGACAACCTTCTTTGTCGTCCACAGTAAAGACCTCGCTGAAGGTTACCGGGGCTGGTTTAAGTATATGTGGACCAAGTCCAAAACAAACAAACCGGGGAAAAAGTAGTACCTACTCCTCCGATATGGCACTCACGAACTTTGGCAAACCCAAGTGTTTTTCTATCCGCTCAATACGTGGCACAGGATGTTGCTCCAAGATGTCATCGACTGCCCCTGCTGATGCTTTGAGATCATCCAGTTTTTCAATTACTTCGTCAAAACGATTATAAACTTCTGTAAAACGTAGATTGATTTCCGACTTAGTCGGGAAATGGGTTTTCAATAATTCGACTAATTTCTCCTCATTCATATTGTAAGTATAAACCCGGTATTTGCTGTGTCAATAAAACCTCGCTTTCGCAATGTTTTTGAAGTGGGTATCTTTCTTGTTTAGTAATCCATATACATGCCACCGCCATGACCACCTCCGGATGGTCCGCTGATAGGACCTTCTTTCTTCGGTTCTTCGGCAATAGCTACTTCGGTGGTGAGCAAAACGCTCGCCGCGCTAGCGGCATGTTGGAGTCCGGCGCGCGTTACTTTAACGGGGTCAATGACACCGCGACTAAGTAAGTCTTTAACCACTTCATCGGCGCCGGCATCGTAACCAGCATTCCCACCCGCTTCACGCACGCGCTCCACAATAACCGCACCATCGTCTTTACCAGCATTAATGGCAATTTGCTTTAGCGGCGAGGAAAGTGCGGAGAGCACAACCTCAATGCCAACCTGGAATTCCTTCTCAATATCCTTGGACGGAGCCTTGAGCGTCTTCTTGGCCACAATGCTACCTGCGTGAATTAAAGCCGCGCCACCACCCGGGACAATCCCCTCCTCCATAGCAGCCTTTGTTGCCTGCACAGCGTCCTCAACTTTGAGTTTCTTATATTTCATTTCTGTCTCGGTAGCGGCACCCACGCGAATGACAGCCACTCCGCCCGAGAGCTTACCTAAACGCTCATGTAACTTCTCCTTGTCGTACTTGGAGTCGCTCAATTCAATCGTCTTTTTAATGAGGGCTACGCGAGATTTGATGGCGTCTGCCCTACCTTTACCATCCACAACTGTAGTTGTGTCCTTGGTTGAAACAATTCGGCGAGCTCGGCCAAGCATCTCTACTGTGGCGCTCTCAAGCTTGATACCAACTTCCTCGCTTACGACTTTACCGCCAGTAAGTATGGCGATATCCTCAAGCATTTCCTTGCGCTTGTCGCCAAAGCCCGGAGCTTTGACGGCCAATGTGTTAAAAGTGCCCCGAAGCTTATTGACGATAAGCGTAGCCAGGGCCTCGCCATCCACGTCCTCTGCAATAATGACTAACTCCTTTTTGCCCATATGAGCTAAGGCTTCAAGGAGTGGTAAAATCTCTTTGACACTTGAGATTTTTTTGTCAGTTATGAGAATGTGTGGGTCGGTGTAGGATGCCTCCATCCGCTCGGGATTTGTGACTAGGTATGGCGAGAGGTAACCCTTATCAAACTGCATGCCCTCCACCACCTCACTCTCCACACCGAAACCTTGGGACTCCTCCACTGTTACGACACCATCTTTGCCTACCTTATCAATGGCATCGGCGATGATGCGTCCGAACTCGCCGTTTTCGGCCGAGATCGTGGCTACGTTAATTGTCTCGTCTTTACTCTTGATAGGTTTAGCCATAAGTTTGAGAGCCTCAACAATAGCGGTAGTAGCGGCCTCAATGCCCGCCTTCACACCCATAGCGTTCACCCCCATGGCAGTGCGCTTAAAACCTTCGGCTACCATAGCTTGAGTAAGAACTGCGGCTGTGGTTGTACCGTCTCCCGCAAGCTCATTGGTTTTGTTGGCCACCTCCTTAACAATTTCGGCACCCATATTCTCTATCTTGTCGGCAAGGGTAATTTCTTTAGCGATTGAAACTCCGTCGTTGGTGATAGAGGGCGAGCCCCAACCCTTATCAATGACCACGTTGCGACCGCGCGGGCCAATAGTAATCTTAACCGCATTGACTACTTTGTCTATGCCTCGCTTCAGAGCCTCTCTAGCTTCATCGTGATATACAATTTGTTTTGCCATAATTATTGTGTATTAGGTGCTGGGTAATAGGTACTAGCTGATGATAGCGAGAATGTTGGACTCGGAAATGACGTAATATTCTTTGCCATCAATTTTTATTTCATCCGGACCATATTTGGAAAATATAACTTTCTGGCCAACCTTCACGTTGATAGATTGCAAGTGGCCCGTTTCAGTGCGCTTGCCCGGACCAACCGCCACAACCGTGCCCTGGTCAGGTCGCTCCTTATCTACCGTCTCGGGGATGATAATCCCGCCAGCTGACATCTTTTCGTCCTTACTAAGGGGTAGCACTAAAACTCGGTCTGCAAGCGGAGTAACTCCTACAACGCTTTTTGTGACCAATTGCCTCTTTTTGATTGGGCGTCTGGTTTTTAGCCTTTTTGCCATAATTAAACGTATGTTTATAAAATTGTTAATGTGAAGGCAATTATATAGACCTTGTGCCTTAAGTCAAGGTTTGCTAAACTAGCATTACGATGAATTTAGCTAGTTTCTTACCCTGGGTTCAGATCGGACTCTCGGTAATGCTTATAATTTTAGTACTCCTACAACAAACAGACGCTTCCATGGGCGCGGCTTTTGGCGCTTCTGGAGGGGAGGGGGTTGCGAGAACTAGGCGTGGTTTTGAACGCACAATCTTTCAAATAAGCATCGTGGTTGGCATATTATTCGTTGTATCCGTTTTGGCGAGCATTCTGCTATAACTTAGACAACATTTCTTTTCAAATTAGCAATTAATTTCTCTTTTATCCAGAATGAGTTCCCTCGCTGAACTTTTGACAAAACGTTTACATCTGCCTTTTGACAAAAGCCCTAAGGTACCTCCTATTAAAAGTTTTTTTGTTTCCTCCACGCAATTGCCCAAAAAACACAAGTTTCTTCTAATCGCGATAATCATCTGCGGTTTCCTGTCTGTAACAACAGGCTTAGTTCTTGCAAGCAATAAATTTTTGAGTGTCGTGCCTCAAAAGGGAGGTAAAATAAGCGAAGGATTGGTCGGGACACCTAGGTTTATCAATCCCCTTTTGGCCACATCGGATGTGGACAGAGACCTAGTGGCCCTTGTTTATTCGGGGCTTATGAGAGCGGGAAAATACGAGCACTTTGAACCTGATTTGGCCGAAAGTTATTCTATCTCCGACGATGGCAAAATATACACCTTCAAACTCCGTAATGGCCTATATTGGCACGACGGCAGTCCTGTTAGCGCCAAAGATGTCGTCTTCACCATTCTGATGGCCAAAGATGACAGAGTTAAAAGTCCTAAGCGAGGCATTTGGGATGGCGTACGCGCGGAAGCCGTTGATGACCAGACGGTAAAGATAATTATAAAAAATTCATATTCGCCATTTTTAGAAAACACCACTATGGGTATTTTACCTGAACACTTATGGGGAAACGTGCGACCCGAAGAGTTTGCTTTGCATGCTTTGAATCTAAGACCAGTGGGAACGGGGCCCTACAAAATAAAGGCTGTACAGAATAACTCTTCTGGTGTGCCAGTGTCTGTGAACCTTTCAGCCTTTAAAGAATTTGCCCTAGGTGCCCCAAATATAAATGAAGTATTATTAAAATTTTACGACGCGGAAGAAGATTTAATCGCTGACTGGAGGAAAGACAAGTCAATGGCAATTTCCGGAATATCAACCGATACGTACGGCGAACTAAAGGACGAGGGGTTTGAGATTAAAACATTTGAGCTCCCGCGCATATTTGGGATTTTTTTTAACCAGAACTCTCTGGCTACATTGGCAGACAAGGCAATTAGGGAAGCTTTGGCGGGAACCGTCCCTAGAGACAATATTGTAATGATTGCCATGGGTGGCCTGGCCAAAGCGACGCGCTCCCCCTTGCCCCAATCGGATACACCTCAAGGGAAAATAGACTCAAATATTGTTCTTGATAAAGCTGGTTGGCAAAGAGGCGCTGACGGCGTCAGGGTCAAAAAGGGGATGAAACTGCATTTAGAAATATCAACTTCGGATAGCCCGGAGCTTAAAAAGGTGGCGGCTATTGTCTCTGAGAGTTGGCGAATGCTGGGGGTAGAAACAGTAGTTAAGGTGTATGAACCTTCAGATTTGAATGTCAACATCATAAGGCCGAGAAAGTTTGAGGCCCTTTTATTTGGAGAATCGCTCGGGCACTATCCAGACCCATACGCTTTTTGGCACTCATCCCAGAGGCTGGACCCAGGGCTTAACATTGCTCAATACACGAACAGTAAGGCTGATGCCGCCTTGGAAGAAATTAGGACAAGCACAGAGTATCTAAAACACAAAAGAGCTTCCGAAGCTTTCCTAAATGAAATAGCCAACGATGTACCCGGTGTATTCCTGTATTCGCCCATGTTCGCATATCTGCCGACCGAGGGAGTTAAGGGTTTAGATATACCGTTCCTTGGAGGACCGGCTGACAGATTTAATCAGGTCTATAAATGGTATTTGGAAACGGAGAAGGTTTGGTCAATTTTTATTAACAATAAAATATGATGCTAAAATCCAGTTTCCCAAACAAAACTATTTTACATAAAAGGGCAGTGGAACCCAAACGGCATTCTGCGCACAAAGTCATCAAGGCAGAAAATTTTGTGAACAATCAGTTAAGTGGCATGGCCAATAAACACAAAAATGTGGTGCGTGTTATCCCTCTGGGTGGAGTTGAGGAAGTTGGTCGAAACATGATTATTGTTGAGGTTGGTGAAGATATACTAATTTCTGACATGGGTTTTGAATTCGTCACAGAAACAGACAACCCGGGAGTCAGTTATGTTCTGCCAAATGTCAAATATCTTGAGGCTCGCAAGAAAAAGGTTCGGGCCGTCTTTATAACTCATGGCCATCTAGACCACATCGGCGGAATTCCTTACATAATGCAAAGGATAGGCAACCCGCCCATATATACTCGAGAACTTACAGCCCTAATGATAAAAAAGCGTCAAGACGAATTTCCCGAACTCGCCCCGCTTGATATAAAAATCGTGAAGCCGGGTTCTCGGGTGCGAGTCGGGTCAACCTTCGTCAAACCATTCGCAGTAACTCACTCTATCCCCGACTCCATGGGTCTTGCCATAGAAACCCCTTACGGCAATATAGTTCTATCGGGCGACCTCAAACTTGACCATCACAACGGCACACCCACGGACGACGAACAAGATATTTGGGGCAAGGTTGGCAAGGAAAAAAATATCCTATTCATAGCCGACTCCACAAACGCCGAGCGCCCGGGTTGGTCCATCACCGAGCGGGAAGTTATAGAGAATATAGACCAAATAGTGAGCAATATAAAAGGGCGCATTATTGTAGGAACCTTTGCCTCCCAATTCGCCCGAATGATAGAGATTATTAAGATTGCAGAGAAATACGGCCGTAAGGTGGTAACTGACGGAAGAAGTATCAAAACAAACATCGAAGTCGCCATCGCGGCCGGAATGCTGACACCCAAAGAGGGTCACATTATAGATGTGCGCGAGGTGGAAGATTACCCGCCCGATAAAGTGCTCGTGCTTGCCACCGGAGCACAAGGTGAGGAGTTCGCGGCCCTCGGGCGAGCAAGCAGAGGCACGCACAAGCATCTCAAGTTCAAGACGACTGATACAATTATTTTTTCTTCGTCGGTTATCCCCGGCAACGAGGTGGCTGTTCAAGACCTTAAGGATAGCCTTTATCGCTTCGGAGTAAAGATAATCAATTACCGCACTTCGGATGTGCATTCAACTGGACACGGCAATGCGGGCGAATTAGTCTGGATAAACCAGCAGGTTAAAGCGCGATACTTTATGCCCGGTTACGGCTACCGCTCAATGATTCATGCCCACGCTGAAGCGGTAACTGATGCTGGCTTCCCCAAGGAGCGAGTTATCCTGAGCGACAATGGTATGATTATTGACATCATTGACGAGAACACCATTAAGGTACATAGGGAAAGAGTGCCAGCTGACCCGATGTTTGTGGATGGCTCAACGGTTTCTGACGGCCAATCACCAGTTATTAAGGACCGGCAACAACTTTCGCAGGAGGGCATCTTTGTCATTATTGCGGCCATTGATAATGGGACTGGCAAATTGCGCAAATCGCCAGACATTATCTCGCGAGGATTTGTGTATATGAAAGAGTCGCAAGAATTGTTAAAATCTGCCCGGGGCATTGCTAAACGGATAATAGAAGAGTCAACACTAAAACAGGAGCACCCGAACCTAGACAATATCCGAGGTAACGTGCGCGAGCATCTGGCCCGCTTCCTCCTCCAAAAAACCGGCAAACGTCCCATCGTCCTACCCGTCATCCTAGAAATTTAAATGAGGACAAGGATTTACACTTTTGTGTTTTTTTTGGCATTGGCGGAGGCTTTGCTTTTTTCGGTCAATTCGCCTTACATAGCAAAGCTTGTGTCTGGCGAGTTAGTTGGAACTCTGTACAGTTTTGCAAGTCTTGCCGCGATTTTATTGCTTGGTCTTTTACCTTTTTTTATAAAACGTAGTGAACCGGGTTACGTGCTGGCAACACTGCTTTTTGCTGGGGCCGTAGTTTCATTTATTACAGCTTACCTTCCGGGCTTCTTGGCACTTGGTGCTCTTGTTATCTTCTTGGCCATACCTCAGGTGGCACCGGCTGTTAGCGACATATTTATTGAAAGCTCATCAGAGCCTAATGAGCGGGGGCGAGTCATCGGTTCTGAATTTACATTTATGAACTTGGCCTTTGTCATCTCGCCAATCATTGCCGGATTTGTTATTACCAGATTGGGCTTTTCTTCACTCTATGCTCTCTCTGGGGCAATTTTTATCTTGGCCATGCTCCTCTCTCTCCGATTCACCAGAGGTGTCATTCCAAAACGAAAGCGCACCGGTAATATGTGGAAAGGTTTGGTGTCCGCCTGGGGGAAACGCGACCTGCGATTTATTCTCATCATTCAATTCCTGCTCCAATTCTTTTTCTCGTGGATGGTCATCTACACCCCTCTTTACCTTATCAGTAAATTTTCTTTCGGCTATGAGGTGCTTGGGGTAGTCTTCTCACTCATGCTCTTGCCTTACATTTTACTAGAGTACCCTCTTGGCCGGCTTGCCGATGCAAAACTGGGAGAAAAGGAGCTTCTCGGGGGTGGCTTCGTGTTGGCGGCCATCACGACCGGAATCGTACCTCTTATATCAAGCAATTCAATTTGGGTTTGGGCGCTTATTCTCTTTGGCACACGCGTTGGTGCCGCCATGATTGAAGGCATGTCCGCCACTTACTTTTACAAAAAAGTGGAGGCTTCAGATATTGACCTTATAGCCCTTTTTCGCGACATGCGCCCAGTGGCTTACATAGTGGGACCACTTCTAGCTTCTCTTGTCATGTCAAAATTCTCCACAGGCGCTCTCTTTCCGATATTAGCCGGCATTATGCTCGCAGGCGCCCTCATTGCCACCCTACTCCACGACACTCGGTAGGCCTTGCAATTTGACGAGATTGTGGCAGTCTAGGGCAAGAGTACCCTACATCAACTAAACACAATGGGAGCGCTGCTAACGCTCCAAGGAGGTCAAGTGCAGAAGCTTCGCGGTACCTTGAGCACGATGACAACTCTGGTCTTTTGCATGCTTCTGGCCACACAGGTCAGGGCGGGCAAAACAAACGCAACCACCGACCCCTGCGAGCAGATACTCATGGCTCGCGGCATGTACACTCTGAACGCCCTGCCCAAAGGGCTCGAGAACTGTGCGGGTTGGGACACACTCAACGAGCACCTCGCCACCGCCAGAGCGGCCATGGTTCGCATCAACAAGGAACAGGGCGCGACCGGAGTCATGACTGGCCCCAACAAACTGGAAACCAACCAGCATGTGGCCAAGAGTTATGTCCCCGAAACAAACGCTGGTGTCATCGAAACCGGCTGTTTGGCAAGCACACCTGAAGAGGCCCTGCCTCTTGAGGGTATCAAGGTGCTCGTTTCAAACGAGCCCAGCGCTGAGAATGCAACGCTGACAACAAACGCAATCAACAGTACGGTTACGCCCGCCATGAGCGTTACTGAAGCAGGCAAGGCGCGCAGAGAAGCCATCGAGAAGCTTGAGAGAGAGTGCGAGCATCGTCTCGGCAAAGGCTACATCTGTATCGTGGATAAGCGTCGTCCCGGCCTTGAGTACGCCCTCTACGAGCACAGGGTCTATACGAACGTAGCCCTCGTCTTCTTGCCTCCGGAGGTAGTCGCCTATCGCGATTCCGACAACTTTGAGCATGGGCAGGGGCGAGGGCGAGTGGACCAGGCAGAGCTCGCCGTCTATAACGATGACGGTACGCCTGTTCGCTTACCCTTCGTACCAGTACTTGACTACGAGTACATAGAAGGTGATAGGGGTTTTGCGATAGGCACTCCGGGTATAACCTACTGGAACAGGTCGGCCTCGCTGGTTGAGGCTAATAGGGTCTTCAGCGAAATCGCGCTGGAGCGTAGCCTCTGGGCCAAGGATCTCTGCCATAAAACGGCCGAGCGAAGGCCTGAACTTTCCGGAGCCGTTAAGAAGGTCCAGGTAGACGTTGAGAATTCCATTAAGATATTTCTGGCGGAACTCGCGGACAGCCCGGCGGTGTTGGCATATAGGCAGAAACGCGAGCGGTATTACCACTATTCCCTGCTTGCACATGACCGAAGTGGCTTGATCATGGTTGAAGCGGACAAGGTTGGGAAACTGGACGCTGACCCAGTAGTCAGTGTCGCCACTAATTGGGCGGAACGTTTTGTGTCATTGGGCCTTTATGGCCAGCGTTTCAAGACTGCGTGGGCCTTGCATCGCTGGGCTCGCGTGAGTCAGCTTCCGAAAGAGGTCCGGCCAAAGGGCTGGGTAACGGAAGCCGAGGTGCGGGAGAGGATTGGAGAGCCGACTCAAGACATTGATATTGAGCTTATCAATTCCGGCTCAAGTCTAGCGCTCATGGCCAAGTATCTGCCGGAAGTCGCGTGGGTTCTGGGAGATGGCAGGTACGAAACAGTAGCCAGTGTTTTGTGGACAAGTTATCTCAACGACCAAGAGGAGGGTTTGCGCCTACTTCAGGCCGGGCCGAATGCAACATGCACATCCAGCGACCCACTCATGCAGGTTGCCAAAGCAGTAGAAGAGATCGGCTGGCAAAGCCGGCCACTCCGAGGACGCATTGAGGAGGCTCGCAAGAACGCGGAGCAACTCATCGGCCTAGCCACAAGCGGGAGAGCTAGTCTGCCGAACGCCTCCGGACACCCAAGGCTCATTCTCTCGAAGGTCAGGGGGCACAAAGAGAGTGGTGGACCAATCCCTCCGTTTGCTACCCTCGGGGCACTGGCTGGACGCACAAACATCGGCCTGCCGGAATGGTTCGTCTCTGGGGCGGCCGGTGACAAGACGGTGATAAACGTAGAGGCCGAGTTTTTTGTTGTCGGAGGTGTTTCCGGTTCTCCTCACTACACAATTGTGGGAGACAAGCTCTTTGTCGTGGGCTGGGCCTTCGACGGCAACAAGGACGGGATAACAAACCGGACATGGCAGGGAGGGCCAGAAGCGCGAGGCCTGGTGGTCACGGCGAGGGGGGTCAGGCGTTTTCGCGAGATTGCCGGCGCCTGTGGCTGGCCGGGTTGCGGACCCCGGCGGCTCCCGCCCTGCAAACAACCATCGGGAAAATAGGTAGGAAAGTCACAGAACAGGACTCTTTAGGAGCGCGGCACGCGAAAGCCGCGCTCTTTTTTAACCTTCAACTTTGGAAGCAAAATCACGATACGAACAATATTCGCAACTGGGAGTCAGGGCTGGTAAATTGCCAGTTAGACACTTGCGAATGTCGCGCAAAGTTGGTTCAATCCAAGAATCGTTGCCCTCGTAAGAAATTATTTTTATATCAAACTCTAATTTGCCGTCAAAAGCGATTCTATCAGTTTTACCATTACAATAAACAAAGTAAGCGATGTTAGAAACTTGAAAGTCATTTTGACGGAAGAGCCATTGGTAAAACTCAACTTGGCGCTTGTAAGCAATCTGCCAATCAGCGTCAATACTGACTTCGCTCGTTTTAGATGTCGCCTTATAATCCACGATGTTTAGTTTTCCCTCTGGGTCCACCCACACATCGTCAATCCCACCTGTTAATAATAGATTTGTGTCTTTGTGGTGATACTGAATACCTCGGCGCAAGGCGTCTCGCCACTCCTCAATTTTCTCATGTTCAAACGGTACCGAGTAAATACCGTATTGCTTTACGAGCGGGTGCCGCGTCCCTTTGGCGCGATGTGTGTCAAATTCCTTCTTGAGTAGGGCATCTACTGCCGAGTTGAGCGAGAAAGGTGGTGTGCTCGGCCTGCCAATGCCAAGTACGCGGTCCAAATAGAAGCATCGTGGACAGTTTAAAAACAAATCAACTTTTGTCCGCGAAAGCTTAAACGGCTCCGAACTCTTTGGGTTAAACACTCGCGTTGAAATTTTGTATTCAAAACCCATGTCGGCCAATTATAACATGTTTATTAAAGTGGCATAAATACTTCGCGGGCCGCAATTTTTGCGGCCCGCTTGCCGTCTTTGGCTAATGGGAACCTTGGTGGGAAAGGTAACTCCAGAATATCTTCATCTTCTCGCTACTCGGGGAACACTCCAGAGTTAAGATAAAACGCGGAGAAGCTTCGCCACCTTCGTCAAGCCGCGCAACCGCAGATGGTTCGCCTAGTATTCGTAGCGCATTTTCTTGAATCCGATGATTAAGATGAAAGATGTAATATTTCCAATCCCCGTGAGTTCTGCAGTTAAAAATACCTACTATGACATAGGGCCTTTTGCTTATTTTCATAAGGCGACCTTTGCATATTTCACGCCGTTCATTAACACTAAACTCGGACACAGTAAACCCATAACGCTTGGCCCAACTGATTATTTGCGTCCGCGCATCCGGGAATATCACATTTTTGTTTCTGGTCCTGTTGCGTTTGGCAACCACTCTCCTCCGAGACACGGGCATAGTAAGACCCTCCAGTAACGAGACTAGTTTATTTTAACTTTTTTGCAACCCCCTTTACTTGGGGGTCGGATCCCCAAGTAAATTTAATCTATTAGAAAAGCAGATAAATCCTTATCTTCAGCCTTTCTATCTAGCATTAATTTCAATGAGTCTAATGCGAAAGTAGTGTAATCTTTCTTTGATTTAAACTGTTTTAAAACGATAGATGTCTTGCAAAATCCATTTGGGTTTTCACTATATTCACCCCAACTTGATCTTACAATAGGCGAGTTAATTTCGTGAACCCTGTCGTTTAGATTTACATACGCAGATAAATGCAACAAGTAGTCGTTGTCTGTTACGTGCTTAACCTTATACTTTCCACTAAATAAAGCGCCAGTTCGTTTGTATTTTAAATTGAAGAAACCGGCATATCCCGCACCAAGCCTTTTCATGATTTCGCTTACCCCACAGTCTTGCTTCTGTTGTAACAAAAAGTGAAAATGATTTGGGTTCAGGCAGTAAGCCACAAAATTGACTAGTGGCTTATTTACTACCGTGGTTACATCTTTTGCAAAAGACAATTCGTACAAACTACCAATAGGGGTGATTGTGTTGAAAAGTTGCATACATTTTAAGAACCTGCTGACATCATAACTATCTAAAAATAGATCTCTTTTTTCTGTGCCACGATTATATACGTGGTAATATTCACCATTTACAAATTGAGGTAATTTTCTCATAACCCCATAATCATAGCACTTGGGGATCCGACCCCCAAGTGGATTAGTTTGTCATATTGCGTAATTTACACCATTCGCACTTCGGTTCAGGACAACGGGAATCAAAGAAGGCTAGGGAGCGGATTTCACTCCCCGCGTGGCCGATAGTTTCTTTTAACTCACGCACTTCGCACTCGCTTATTTCAAACATTTCTTTCTTGTAATAACCACGTTCGTTGGGCTCAACAAAATCTATTTCACCGCTTTTCATTTTGTATCTACCGTCAGCGAAGTAACCCAGTAAGAGTTTGTAGAACACCAACTGGCGTTTAATGTCCCCGGCGCTTGACTTTGTCTTGCCCTCAATTTCGTTGCGACTTTTGGGCTTGCCGGTTTTGTAATCAACTACATTTATAGCGCCCCTTCCATCCATTAACTCCACTTTGTCTAAACGACCAGTTAACTTAACTCCGCCAACTTCCACTCCCTTGACATTAAACTCGGTCAAAACATTTTTGTTCCAAGTATGTTTGTATCGGTCAAAATATCCTCCCAGAGCGTCCTTGCCCCTCTGGAGAGCTAACCCGAATTCGTATTCTGACAAAGGCTCACGCCTAAGGGCAATATCAAATATTTTTAGAAATTGTTTTTTGTCCATTTTTTTACCTGTTTTGAGATTTTTAAAGAGCTCTCTTAAGCTTGCGTGCACGGCCGTTCCATAAAACTGGTGTGGGAGTACGGCTGTGGGAACACGCAGAAGGTTAATGTAGAAATACTGCCAGGGACAACGCAGGTAATTGTTGAGAGCTGTTACTGATAGCCCTTGGGCATCAAAGAGTTCCTGCACATAAGCCTTATCGCTAGCTTTTGGACCAAAGTTTTTGCGAGTCTTATAGGGCGAGAGCTGGTCAGTAAGACTTGCCCGTTCATAACTACTCGTATCCAACTTGGCGCCCTTGTCGCTAAGTTGAAGGATGAACCTGCTAGGCAAACTCCCCCGTCCATCCGAACGTTTCTTAGAGTAGGAAACGGTCGCCTGCTCCCTGGCACGAGTCAAGGCCACATAGAAAAGTCTCTTTTCTTCATCCTCGTCCTTATCACCATTGATAAAACTGAAGGAAAGTTGGTCGTGGATACGTCTCCCGCCCCAGTGCCCATCCACCACCCCAACAACGTAGATGTAACCATACTCCTGACCCTTGGAGCGGTGAGCTGTGGAGAGGTGCACGCCAACGTTAAGTCCTGGTCTAGTGTCACGCTTCAAGAGCACGTTATGTTTTTCTAGTAGGTCTAAATAATGAATAAGGTCAGACAAACCGTAGTGACGGTGGTTCTCTGTGAGCGTTTTGAGTTCGTCAAAGAGGGTTGAGAGCTTCTCCAGTTTTGCTGCGGAATCGGGGAGACCAATGAGGTGGGCCAAGAGACCACTTTCGCGTACAATAATTTCAAAGAGCTCCACAAGGCCTTTATTGCGCGAAAGTTTATGCCATCTAAGAAAGAGAGAGGTTAAATGCTGGATGCTGGAGGATTTTTTACCCCTGCGGATAAATTCGTAAATTTCTTCGCTTTCCACCTTTAGGAAATCGGAGTGAAGGGCATTGGCAAAGGGAGCTGGGTCAGTGATGTGTTCAACTGCTCGAAGAATGGATATTAGTTTCCTCATATCCACATCTTCCAAAATATCCTGGTCTGATTCTATCAAAAACGGCACATCCCCTTTCTCAAGCACGCGCACTATAGGAAGCACATCTTTATTGTCGCGGTAAAGCACCGCTATTTCGTCCGGGCGCACCCCCTTAGAAATCAAATCTTCAATGTCTTTACAAACAAAGAATAGCTCTGCTTCGCTGGTGTCAAATTCTGCCGCTCGCACTGATGGAGTAGGGTCAGTATGCCTCTTGGTGGCGACGAGTCGTTTGTCTGGAGCAAGCAAGTTGGCAGCGTTCACGATGCCAGGCACGGACCTATAATTATCCGAGAGAGCTATTACCCTAGCTTCTGGATATGTACGCTTGAAACCGGCAAAGTTTTCCAGTGACGCGCCCTGGAAGCGAAAGATGGCCTGCATCTCGTCCCCCACAACAAAAATGTTCGGATTCGGGTGATATGACATAAGCAAGGCCAGCAACTCATTTTGACCGGCGTTGGCATCCTGATGCTCATCGGCAAGAACATACTGTATCTCTTCCTGCAAGGAGCCCAGTAGTTCTGGTTCTCTTTTCGTCTGTCGTAAAACCTCCATGATCATATCGTCATAATCATATAGCTTACGCGCCCACAACTCTTTCTCATACTTTTGATATATAGTGTGAAATTCCGTGTTGCGTTCACTATTTTTCTTTGGTTCACTTCGTATTAGTAATTTAAATTTGTCCGGGGCAATATTTTCGCGTTTGAGTTTGCTTATCTTATTTTCCATGTCACGCACGTAGTGGTAAGGGTTAGCAAATGGTTTGAGTTTGTTTAGTCTATTTTTGGTTATTATCTGCTCTAGGATGTCAATCTTATCTACAATATTGGCATTCGTCGCTCCAATGATACGGGGGAAATAAGGCGCAAAACGTTGGATAACATCATTGCAAAACCCATGGAATGTAGCTATGTGAACACGGTAGCCAGCTGACCCAATGAGAAATACTAACCTCTTGCGTAAATTGTGAACCGCCACTTCTGTGAAAGTGATAGCCAGTATTGATTCGGGGGCGGTGTCGGTTTTTCGCAAAATGTTGCCTATCCGCATGGTCAGTACCTGGGTTTTGCCTGTGCCAGGGCCTGCTACCACTATGACCGGACCCTCTATTTGCTCCACCGCCTCCAGCTGGGCAGAGTTTAACTTCTTATATTCCACATCAAAACGAGATTCCTTTTCCTTCATTTCGCTAGTTTAACATGCTATCATTTGTTCACTATTTGCAAGTTACCTGCCCGTCTGGCAAGCAGGAAGGTTTTATTATTCTATTGTAACATTATGTCATTGCAACTTGATTTGAGGGAAAAAATGAAGGACGCCATGAGAGCTAAAGATTCTGTCCGCCTCTCTGTTATCCGAGGCATCGTAGCCACCTGCACCAATGAAGCTATATCAAAAGGTAGGGGTCCTCAGGGCGAACTCACTGATGACGAGACTCTGGCTGTTGTCCGCAGGGAAGCTAAAAAACATAAAGACTCAATAGGGCAATACGAGGCCGGTGGCAGACCGGAACTTGCTGAAAGCGAACAGGCCGAACTTGTCATACTTGAGACTTTTTTGCCAAGCCAAATGTCGGTTAATGAAATACGCCCAGTCGTGGAAGCTAAAATTAAAGCGCTTGGAGTAACAGATAAGGCTAGCGCTGGTAAGTTAACTGGGGCTGTAATGAAAGAGCTTACCGGTCGAGCCGATGGAGCATTGGTGAAGCAAGTTGTGGAAAGTTTGCTTTCTTAGTCAAAAGCTGTTATTGTGTAGTTGGCCTTTGTTCTTGGTTGCCACTGGCAGGGTCGCTTAACTTCGCGGGTTAGGCGTACAAAGCAATAAAGTGGCACGGCGTACCTAGGCTCCACTACCCCCTGCGTGTCCAACCGTCACGGACTCGTTGCTCTCCCGATTGCTCACTTCGGGACAGGGTTTGGAGTGGAGCCTTGTCTCAAGTTAACCTCGCGCGAGGTAAAGCTAGAGAAGGTACGCCGCCTTCTTTTTTATACACAAAAACTTATAGATTAACGATTGGTTTCCAATGCAACGAACAGAGACTGCCGTGAGTTTTGTGATAATTGTAAGCGCTTGTGGCAGCTACGGCGCCAAGGGCGGCGGCGGTAATAGTTTGCTTAAATAATCCGAAATGATTGACTGTGTCTCCTGCCGCAAAGACGCCCGGCACACTTGTCTCCATCGAATTATTGACCTCAATATAACCATGCTTATCAAGATTAATTCCAAGCGAGACAGGAACGCTTATGTCTGGCTTGGCGCCGATTTCAATAAACAAAGCGTTCACTGCAAGAACTTTTGAGCTATTGAACTCTTTTGATAAAACTATTTTCTCTAACCTTGAAGTGCCAATAAACTCCATGACTTGAGTGTCAAAAATCTTAATAACCTTGTCGCCTAATTTATCAAGAGCTTCAAGGTTTACAGGCTCTGGGCGAGTAAGCGAAGGTCCGCGCACAATCAAATAAATCTTCTCTGCATACTTAGCCAAGTCTATGACACCCTTAATTGAAGCGTCACCCCCGCCGACCATAGCTACCACCTTACCCGTATATACAGGGCCATCACAAGTAACGCAATAGTGAACACCTTTGCTTGTTAACTCCTCCTCATTAGGCAAACCCAAGTGCCGCCGCTCGGCGCCTTGGGCGAAAATCACCGTTCCCGCGTCATATTCTTTTATGGACCCCGGTGTTGCCAGATTTCCGACTCCAACGGTAAAACATCCGTTCTCGCTTCTAGCCGCCAGAACCTTGCCGTTGATTATTTCGGTACCGCTGTCTTTGGCTTGATTTTCAAACGCTCTCATTAGGTCATAACCATCAACACCGGGAGTTCCGGGATAATTCCAAATCTGGCCAGCCGTTGCCGTTTCCCCTCCAAACTTGCCACGAACAACAAGGGTCTTCATCAAATAACGCCCAGAATAAATGGCGGCCGAGAGTCCTGCCGCCCCCGAACCAGCAATTATAAGGTCATATGTCATGGGTAGGTATTGGGTTTCTAGATATTAGGTTTTGGTAATGTTAGTATCTATCAATTGACACCCAACAGACTTGCTACTTTTTCTTCGTCAAAGCCAATGACAACTTCGTTTCCAATCTCAATCACGGGCACACCCATCTGACCGGTGCGTTTAAACATATATTCACGGGCAACAGCATCAGAGGCCACATCATAGTCTTCGTAACTCACATTCTTATCCTTAAAGAAATCTTTAGCCGCTCTGCACCACACGCAAGTAGGAGTAGAATAAATTTTGACTGTTTTTTGATTGTTCATCTTTTGATTATACACTACTCGTCAAGTGTGCCACAATTTACTTGCGTCTAACTCGGGCTCGTTCAATTTCCGTAAGTTCTATTTTTCGGAGACGCACAGAACCGGGTGTAATTTCCAAATACTCATCCCCACCCATAACTTCAAGACCCCGTTCAATAGTGAGTTTCCATGCTGGGTTAAGGTAAAGAGCTTCGTCAGAGCCTTTGGAGCGCATGTTAGAGAGTTCTTTGCCCTTGGTCGGATTGACTGTCATCTCATCACCCTTAGAAGTATTGCCTATAACCTGCCCTTCGTAAATATCCGTGCTTGGTTCAATGTAAATAACACCGCGTTCTTGTAAATTCCAGAGGGCGAAAGCCAACGCTTTCCCTGTGGCCATAGATATCATTGAGCCAACTTGCTTACGTTCTATTTCCCCTGCGTAAGGCTTAAAGCCAACCACTCGGCTAGAGAGTATCCCGTTACCCTTGGTGTCAATAACAAACGCGCCTCGATAACCCAAGATGCCTCGCGTCGGACCCTCAAACATCATTCGCGCATGGCCATTATGTACCTTGAGGTCCGTCATCATAGTGGCACGCTTTCCTAGTTTCTCTATGATAATACCCTGAAATTCTGATGGCGCATCTATGGTCAGCTCCTCAAAAGGCTCTGATTTAATTCCACCAATGTCCCTTATAATGACCCTAGGTTGAGACACGGCCACCTCATAACCCTCACGGCGCATGTTCTCTAAGAGAATAGCGAGTGAAAGTTCTCCTCGGGCAGATACTTTAAATTTTTCGTTGTCGGAGAAATCAACACGCATTCCCACATTAACCTCAAGCTCGCGTTCCAAACGCTCGCGAATCTGACGGGTAGTAAGAAACTTGCCCTCACGACCGGCAAAAGGCGAACTGTTTGGCAAAAAATAAACTTCAATGGTCGGCTCATCCACTGATATGGCGGGCAAAACTTCTTGGTCGGGACTTTCGCAAATGGTGTCACCGATATATACATCGGGCAGACCGGCAATCATGACAATATCACCAGCTTGTGCCTCGGCCTCTTCAATCCGACCCATGCCCCTGAAAGAGAATATCTTGGTAACCTTGCCCGAGCTTGATTTGCCGGCAACGTTTTTGGCATAAACGGTTTGACCCATCTTGATTACCCCTTCGTAAATCCGCGCTACCGCTTGTCTGCCTAAGTAGTTATCGTAGGCAAGGTTGAAAGGTTGGGCGCGTAGCGCCACATTGACATGACTGGGAGATGGTTTGACATGTTCCAGAACGAGGTCAAGTAACGCGTCTAGGCTTGCCCCGCGTAGTCCTTCGGGCGAAGTGGTGTTTGTCGGCAACTTATTCCATGCTACTCCCAATTTGCTTATGGCATAAATAACCGGGAAGTTCGCTTGCTCGTCACTTGCCCCAAGCTCAAGAAATAACCCGAGCACTTCTGCCTCTGTCTTGTCTGGGTCAGCGGCTGGCTTATCAATCTTATTGATTATCACTATCGGCTTGAGCCCTAGTTCTAAACTCTTTTTGAGCACAAAACGGGTCTGGGGCATGGGCCCCTCTTGGGCATCAACCACAAGTAGTACACAATCTATAGAACGCAGAACTCGCTCAACCTCCGAACCGAAATCGGCGTGGCCGGGAGTATCAATAATGTTTATCTTGGTCCCCTTCCAGAACGTAGCTGTATTTTTAGCGTAAATGGTAATGCCACGCTCCTTCTCAAGCGCGTAAGTATCCATACTTTGCCCAACCTCAAAGACACCTGTTTGGCGCATCAAAGAATCTGTCAAGGTTGTTTTGCCATGGTCAACATGAGCAATTATTGCGATGTTGCGTATTTCCATAAAAAACTGCCCCTGCGGGCATAACTAATATAGCACATTAAGAGCATCTTTACACTCTCTTGCCCCTGCTCCGCGCGAGCAGGGGCTTCTTTGTCTTCGAGCTCTAAACTCGCTTTATATAAAACTTTTTCTGAAGATAATTCAACACTTCCCTATTCTTCACGATCGTATGAAATAGGGAAGTTACTAAAAATCAGCTCAAGAAATCGGCGATGATGGGATTTGGGAATTCCCATCTATTGGTTCTATTGCGCATTGAAAAATAGAGAAAAAAATGTAAAATGGCTAAGTCAATTAAGTTTGCCGGGTCATCTAGTGGTAGGATGCGACTCTCTGAAAGTCGTCACCTTGGTCCGAATCCAAGCCCGGCAGTCCGAATGAAACTTGAATCAGAAATGGCGTAACGCTCCCGAGCGGCGCGGAGCGCTGTCCAGAGTGGAGGGGCGGTTTCTTGGACCTCAAATGCAGGTTCAGGGGTACATAGCCGAAGATTTTCTGGAGAGCTGATTTTTTGGAGGGAATACGAGGAACAAGGTTCATCTATGGAGTGCTTGCCTGTATCCTATATTCAGGAAGAGATATGATTTGAATGGAGACGATCTTGCTTGACTTAGCTTTTAGCTACCGGCGGGGAATATCGCTCCAGTTCTCTTCCATTCGCCTATGACTGGTTACGCCATCGAGCGTGCGAACACAAACAGGCTTGCGATTGGATTCTTTCTTCTCTTTTCTCTTCTTTCTTTGACAATTTAATATCTAAAGAAAAACACATGACAACCCAATCAATCGGCGTTGATGTGGGAAAGACAGAGCTGGTCGCAAGCATCAGGAACTCTGATGGTTATTCGGCGATGCCAGCTCTCTTCCCCAATTCAAGTGTAGGCTTTAAAAAGTTTATTGTCTATCTCAAGGAAAAAGATGTCTCAACAGATGATCCAATACTCTTTGAATCAACCGGACCATATCATTGGAAAGCGTGCAGAGAGCTTGCTGATGAGGGCTACTTCGTCAAGGTGGCCAATCCTCTGCACACCAAACAAATTGCCAGATTATCGATCAGAAAAAGAAAAACAGACAAGGTTGATTCGCAGAATCTGGCATTTCTCGCTTCTCAAAATTACGGTTACCGCTTTGTTGAAACTGAAGAAATGGCTCGGAAGAAAGCCTTGATTCGTCATTACTGGAAGCTTCGGCAATCAGCCACTGACCATCTACGACATGACCGATATATGAAAGAGAAGAATTTGCCGCCGTTAAGGAAGGAGAGCTAACCTTTGTTGGTTCACAAGGAAGATCTCTTGAAGAAATAGGGGTTACCGTCGATAAGCAACTATCGCCAACGTTCGGCATCATCTTCGCAAAAAAATAAATACAAGTAGCAGGAGAATCCTACACAGATACGGCCAAACGGCTAAAGACCGTGTTACCCATTATGGCAATGGTTCGAACATCGTTCAATAGTCGCAGCCCGAATAAAACTTGAGGTGGAGGTGGACTGGTGTGGTTAGGTTATGTGGCGAAACCTCGATACTTACAAAACCCAAACTGCAAAATGCAGTTATGCGAAAATCACGAGAGTGTAACTTTTGCAACCCTTGGTAAGTGTTCTAGACACATATCTTTTAGATTTAGTGGGTATATAATGAGTTAATATGGCAGCACAACAAGAATCACCCGCATTTTCTGGCACTTTCTCTGACTTGGGCATCGCTCCACGAATTTTAGAGACACTGAACAGGCTTGGGTACAGGCACCCGACACCAATACAAGAGAAGGCTATCCCTACGGGCATTGAGGGCAAAGACATGATGGGCATTGCTCAAACAGGCACAGGCAAGACTCTCGCCTTCGGCATCCCTATGCTCCAGCGATTAGCAAGTATGAGTGGTATGGGTCTTGTTGTTTTACCAACCAGAGAGCTTGCTTTGCAAGTGGAGGAAATGCTCAAAAAAATAGGCCCTGGTCTTGGGATGCGCACAGCAGTTTTGATTGGAGGCACTGGCATGGGACCGCAAATTTCCGCCTTGCGCAACAAACCAAGTATAATTATTGCCACGCCGGGACGACTCATAGATCACCTTGAACACAGAAGTGTGAGGTTGGATATGGTAAAAATCTTGGTCCTTGATGAGGCCGACAGGATGCTGGATATGGGCTTCGCTCCACAACTTAATAAAATCCTGAGTGCGATACCGCGCGAGCGCCAGACAATGCTTTTTTCCGCCACCATGCCCTCCGAGATTACTAAAATTGCCACGCGATTTATGAGACTGCCATTGCGTATAGAAGTGGCCCCGGCCGGAACAACTGTGGCAAGAGTTACTCAAGAAATATTCATTGTGGGCCGACACGATAAAGAACGTTTGCTAGAGAAACTTTTGGGCGAATACAGAGGCACTACGCTTGTTTTTACCCGCACTAAATGGGGCGCCAAAAAGTTAATGCGAGCAGTTAAGAGCATGGGACATTCTACTGCCGAGCTTCATGGCAATCGTTCGCTCGGCCAGCGTAAAGAGGCTCTTGACGGCTTTAAGACTGGTCGTTACAGGGTACTTGTGGCCACCGACATTGCCTCCCGAGGGATAGACGTGGTTGGTATTAACTTAGTTGTCAACTATGACTTACCTATGGATGCTGGCGATTATGTACATAGAATAGGACGCACAGCTAGAGCTGGCGCAGGAGGCCATGCCATATCATTTGCCACACCAGAAGAAAGGCGGGACTTGAGAGATATAGAGCGACTTATTAATAAAACCTTGCCTATATCAAAATTACCGGAGAACCTACCACCTCAACGATCCAGATTACAATCAGAGCGCGAACCTATGCGAAATTTTCGGGGGAATAACAGATTTAACCAAAGACGTCGCTAGGGGGATAATCGGCTTGCAATTTAGACATGAATATGATAAGCTGTATTTAACCTGTTTTATCTCGTACGCGTAGCCTTTCGGGGAATAATTGCGAGGAGAAGGTCGGAACAGGAACAATTATTCACTTGAAAGCAAAGAAATGAAGAAACTGTATGTAGGCAACCTTCCGTACACCACTACGGATGACCAGTTGCGCGACTACTTCGCGCCAATAGGCATGGTTGTTTCGGCCAAGGTCATCATTGATAAAATGACTGGCCGGTCTAAGGGTTTCGGGTTCGTTGAGATGGAGAATGACGCAGAAGCCGACAAGGCCATTGCCGATATGAACGGCAAGGACATGGACGGTCGCAATCTCGTCGTGAACGAAGCCCGCCCAATGGAGCCTCGCAACAACGATCGTCGCGGTTCATATTAATCGCTAGATTATAGTTGACTCAAAAATGGTTCCTTGACGGGGCCATTTTTGTTTGATATGATGCAAACAGGTTTTAAACAATTTCTTGAACCCAACCATCTGAAGGGAGGACGTCGTGAAGGTAGGGAGAATCGTGAATCTTGTACTACTGGCCTTATTGGTTGTATTTTTCGCCAGTAACTACCGGCTCATCTACAATAAGTGGTACGAGATCAAGGTCCTGAAGCAATTTGTCAATGCCCAGAAGAAACTCATCTCCGAGTTGGAAATGAGGCTTGCCATCGCCGAGGCCGAACGGTATGTGCTCGGGCGAGGAGCAAGGCTACAGGTGAGAGGGCTTGTTCACCCATCTAATTATGCCCATGTTGCGGGACAAATCGGGCTTGCGGCCGAAAACGAGCACACTCTTGAAGGTGCTCGCACCGCCATGACTGATTTGCTCCAAAGCACCGCGGGCGACCTCATCATGGGAGACTCTGGCGAAATCCAGGCTAAACAGAGAGCTGCGTTGGAGGAAACACAACTGTGGAATACGCTGTATCCAGCGTACACCATCCAAGTTGTGGGTAAACGCAATACCTCCATGTCATCCTCCCCCACTCCAACGCTTGATTGACCCGTTTGGTCCGCGCGTGCGCAACTTGCACGTCGCGGGCCCTACGGGTCTTTTGCTTTTTATGTTGCATCTAATACCATCCCTAACTAACCCTAACTGATTGTAATTTCCCTTTTTCTCACGATCGTGAGAAAAAGGGAAATTACTTATTACACCAATCAACAACCCACGAGCTAATTCGGGGTATGAGGGAGAACACTCCCCGCCAGAATGTGATCCGCGTATCTTTGCCTCGGGCAAGCGCAAGGAAGTATTGCGCTTGGCTTGAGGGGATATTTTAAATGCTCAAGTAGCGACGAACAGCTAAGTATGAGGAAACCATACCTAATAGGATGCCTGATAAAAGCAAAACCATAAAGATTTGGCCCAGATTAGAAACATAGTAAATCGTTAGGTCTATCCCACCAAAGAAAGTCGCCGTCGCTACTGTAACCCAAAAGGAAGCGGGGTACAACAGAATCCCCGCCAAAATTGCCCCCATTAATCCGTACAATGTTCCACTTATAATAAAGGGCCCACGGATAAAATTGTTGCCCGCCCCAACAAGACGCATAACAGAAATCTCTTGGCGAAAATTGTAAATAGCCAATCGTATAGTACTCGCCGTCACTAGGGCAGCCATTATTATCAGGGTAAGCCCGATAGCAAATCCTAATTTATCCGCTCCAGCCAGCAAAGCCTTCAGTCTTTCTATGACAATTTTATTATCTGAATAATTTACCCTATCAATAATCGATGGCTCACTTTGGTCCATGGTAACCTTTGTACCCTTATCTAAAAAATCTGCGATTGAAGCATACTGACCCGGCTCATTGGCTTTGATGTTAAATGTTGCGCCTAAGGGATTCTCTCCAAGTTCTTCAAGCGACTGGAGTAAGAGCGAGTTACCAGAGTTCCGCGCTACAAAACGTCGGAGAGCCTCTTCGCGGTTTACATATTCAACGCTTTTTATCTCAGGCAGAGAATCAAGGCGTTTCTTTAGATTCAGGATATCGGCTTCTGATGCGGTTGTTAAAAAATAAACATTTACATCCACTTTGTCTTTAATCTCAGTTAAGGATGCCGCCAGAAAAGCGTTTCCGATAATGACTGCTCCAACAATAAAAAGTGCGATGGCGCTAACAAAAACTGCAGTGAAAGACACTATGCCATTCCTCCAAAACATAACCAAACCTTGACCAGCAACACTTCTAAGATTTAGAAAAAACATTTTGTTAGGTATTAGTTGCTACAAACTATACTTTCCGGTTAGGTCGTCGCGAAGAACTCGACCTTTTTCCATTGTTATCACTCTCCTGCCCAGAAAGTCTACCACCCCTTTATTGTGAGTGGCTAGTATGACCGTAGTGCCTAAGTCGTTAATCTTCTTGAGAATCTGGACAATATCATAGGTGTTAATGGGGTCCAAGTTCCCGGTCGGCTCATCGGCCACAAGTACATCGGGTTGGTTAATTATCGCTCGGGCAATAGCCACTCTCTGCTGTTCCCCACCGGAAAGTTGGTGCGGAAAATTCCACATCTTATCAGCCAGACCAACTAGCTCCAGTACCTCGGGCACATCAGACTCAATAACGTCATCTGCTTTGCCAGCCACCTCCATAGCAAAGGCGACATTCTCATAGGCAGTCTTTGCAGGAAGGAGTCTAAAGTCTTGAAAAATTGTACCTATGCGCCGTCTATATTCAGGTATTAAATCCCGTCTAATCTTGTGGATATTTATATTCTCAAACAAAACTTCCCCGGCACTTGGATACTCTTCGGCCAGAATCATCTTAAGCAGAGTAGTCTTGCCCGCACCGGAGTGACCCACAAAAGATATGAACTCTTTAGGTTTAACTTTAAAACTGACCTCTGATAAAGCGGTGGAAGTGTTTGGATATATTTTTGAAACTTTGTCAAAAGTGAACATATTACAAATTTTTTTCTGCTTCTATAAATTCGTTAAGCTCTCCGGCAAAAACTCCATCCACGTCGCGTACTTCAACTTCTGTTCTGTGATCCTTGACTAACTTATACGGGTGGAGAACGTACGAGCGTATCTGATTGCCCCACTCTATCTCGGTAGTTTTTGATATGTACATGCCTTCTTCCTTCTTCTTGCGCTCATCTTCGCGTAATTTATAGAGCTTGCCCGTAAGAATCTCAAGTGCCTTTTCTCTGTTTGCCAATTGACTCCGCTGGCTTGATGAGTGCGCAGAGAGATTTGTTGGTGTGTGCACTATCCTAACGGCACTCTCTCGCTTGTTCACATTCTGCCCTCCGGGACCACTTGCCCTCGCGAACTCAATTGTGAGCTCGTCTTCGGGAATAGCCAACACTTCGGTTTTAGTGAGCTTGGGAATCACCTCAACGAGCGAAAAACTTGTGTGTCGCAAATTCTTGGCATTGAACGGCGAAACTCTAACTAGGCGATGTACTCCCGATTCGTTCTTCAGTATACCATAAGGTCCGATTTTTGCGGTCGTTCCACCTCTTGCCTGCCAGTCCGGTAGGCGTGGTGATGCAACCGCTTGTATCTCAAACGTTACATTCCTAAATCCTCCATAATCGTTAATGTTTTCGTGCAAAAGCTTGGTGACAAAGCCAGACTTGGCACAAAACTTTTGGTACATATCAAAAAGCATGCGCGAAAAATCCTCTGCATCGTCTCCACCCGCCCCAGAAAATACGGTAACAATTGCATCACACTTATCGTACTTACCCGCTCCCCCTAATTCACCTTTCAATTTATGATACTGAGCAACTGTCGCTTGAGCGCTAGCCTTATTCTGCCAAAAGCTCGGGTCAGCCATAGTTGTTTCAATCTCTGCAATTTTCTTCCCTAACTCCGCTTTTTTCTCTGTGTCTACCATGTAGATATTATAGCATCAGTCAGGTTATATATTTTAAAAATCTTCCTCGGTCTCAATTTTCCTGCTATAACAACGTAATTGAGACCGAAAAAATGAACATTGAAAGTGATGGAAAATTGTACTACAGTAAGAATGAAGGCCAGCGTAGCTCAGTTGGAAGAGCATCACATTCGTAACGTGAAGGCCGTGGGTCCGATTCCCACCGCTGGCTCCAAGACAGAACTCAAAGGTTTTTTTGAAACCAGAAGGTGGGACGCGCTCCGCGCGTGCGACATCATTACCGATTTTGAAAATAGGTGCGAGCTTGGTACAATAAAGACTCCGCAATCAAAGAGAATGATTTTTTGGCAGGATTTTGGAGGCAGACCGTCCGAGAACTCCGATTTTCGTCAATTACTCAACGTGGTTAAGCCATGAAATTATCGAAAAAGTCTGAATTTTTGAGTTCTCGGACAGTCTGACATTTTGGGGTCATCTGTATCTTTTTCTACAAAACTGGAGCCAATGCCCGGGATCGAACCGGGGACCTCATCCTTCATTTGTACTCTCATTTCATCAAGAATATTCAAATATTCCTGGCCTTATAATGGGAGATTAGACTGTATCTTTACGCCAGAGGCGTACCCTTGTCAGTCGTTCGCCCCGCTCCAGTTTTTCAAAACTGGGGCTGGGACGGTCTTGGCCTAGGCTAGGCTATTAACCGTTATTCGGGATTCATCCCGACGTTACCGTTGGGATGGGCAAACTTATCATTCACCATGGATGTGCTCTACCAACTGAGCTACATTGGCTTTCTCTACGAACCAATACTACCGCAAAATAATTGGTTCTTCAACGTGCGATTCTTGGAGTGTTTTTACGACTTAACTCGAACTTACTTTTGTGTCGGAGGTGGGGATCTCCCTCGCCTCTCGCGTCGCCAGTCGCGACACTCGGGCTGGGCACCGCCTCACGATCTCGCAAGCTTGCGAGATAACGTTCCGGCGTTCGATCCCACCGCATCATGCACTCAAGTGCATGACTTCCTACACTTTGTGTCGGAGGTGGGGATCGAACCCACGACCCCGGGCTTATGAGTCCCGTGCTCTACCAACTGAGCTACCCCGACATTGGCAAATTATTCCATGCGCCCAGAAGTAGATTCTAAATCACTTCGGGGCGCAGCGTACTAGACGCTGTTGGAACTAGAATACGTGAATGTAAGGATTATATCAACATCCCAGATCTTACCGAAAAGCAAACTGATTCTAGTTGAGAAAGGCCCCGAGTCTTCGCCAGTGGCGAGTGACCCGGGGCCCTTTTGTCCCTCTACTCCTTCGATTCGATCCATTTGGCAAGATCTTCCGCCACCTGCTGGGGCGTCATGTTCGAGATGTTGGCCACCTGTAGAGCGTTGACGAGCAGCTTCCAGGCCACTTCCTGCACCATCTTCTGATCGAATGGCTTGCCATGTTCTGCGGCTTCCAGAGCCGTGGCAATCTTGCCCATCGACTTCAGCAGATGCAAGAGAACGTGGTTGAGAACGAACCTGTCCCGCTCCTCACCCGAGAGAGTGGCCAGTTCCGGGTACGTCTTGGCGTCGAACTCCCACGTCTTGCCCACCAACTCCGTTAAGTAGCACACCTGACCTGCTATGTTTCGAACGTCTTCTGGGTTCATTTCGCTTCCTCCTGACTATAAACTACTCGCCAAACATGAGAAGTCAAGCATAACCACCTGCTGTTTCTTTATCCACAATTAAACTGCTATTGCATTGCCAAGAACTCTGGCAATCTCGCTCAAAATTGCAAAATTTAACTGATACAGAGAGAGTGAGAGAGAAGCCGGGAACAGAACCCCTTTCGCATACATACGCCGAAAGGGGAAGTCCCATTATTGCTCAAAACTCATATTGTGCAAAACTGAAAGGCCCGCCCTGCTCCCGAAGGATACAAGGCGGGCCGTGATTGCGTGTGCTGATTAGGCAGAGCGACGCTTGCCGAGCTTCTCCTCCCTCTTCTTATCGAGGTAGTCGAGCCACTCGAACATCCGATGCTGCTGGGTGTGGTCGAGCTTGAGCTTCTCGAAGATACGCTCGAGATCAAAGAGCACTGCGTTGGCGTGCTTCGAGGGCGGGCCGACCGAGATCCTGGTCATCACCGTCGAAACCGCTTCCCATAGAGGGCGAAAGCGGACTGCGTCGTAGAACATCTCGTTCAGGTTCTGCCAAGTCTCGATCGTCGTGATGAGATCTTCGGGCATACCCCTGAAGGGCTCCCCATGTTCGTCGATAATGGTGAGCATGGGCTTTCCACGTTCACCACGAGCTACGCTCCAGCCCTTCCGGCTACCGAGGACCTGGCCACTGCCCATGCCTTCGATGGCGACACCGATGATTGGGCCCGTGATGGTCTGGTAAGTGGCGGGGTTGTCGAGCCTAGAGACCTCCTCCTCCGTCAGCTGTCGTACTCGCCCCTCTTCCATGCGGGCGAAGTACTTGTACTCACTGAAGAAGAAGTCCTGCACGATGGGAGTGGACAGTGCGAGCCAGGTGGACGAGAGAATGCCCGCCACACAGATCCAGAAAAGACGATGCTCGATTGGACCCAAGAAGTAGATCGTGGTCGCAACGACAACTGCGGCCGTAAGACCGTACTGAGTATTCGTGATGAGTCTCTGTCGTGCTTTCATTTTCTCTCCTCGTACAGTGGGCCCCTATGTCCCAACTGTGGAAAGTGCCAAGATGGCCTCTCTCTGCGGTGCAGAGCAATCCATCCTAGCTGTCAAAGAATCTGGAAAGAGTATAGCAAAAATGCTTGACAAAGTCAAGTGCTTTGGTGTAATATAAACATTGGAACCCCTAGGCCTTCGACAGGCAGGAAAGGAGGAACCCATGCAGTGTCCGGATTGTTTGCGACCGAAAGGCAACCCCCACGAGTGGTGGTGTCCTGGTCGCAAAAAGGAAGAAGCCGTAGAGGGTTATGGCATCGTACAGTCTTTTCGATGCCCAGAGTGTCTCGAATACAAGGGCAACAGGCATTTGTCCTACTGTCTCTACAGAAGGAGTGGGTAAAGGAGAGATCAATGAGCAAGTACATTCGCTCCGCAATCTTGACGGTGCTCATGGTGGTAGGAGCAATCGTTTCTCATGTGGGGAACAGGTACTCCCAGAACCATCCGAGATTTCGGGAAGCCTTTCTCACCTTGCAACTCATGGACTTCATGATGGGCGGGGGCGGTCCACTTGGTCCACAGACCAACTACTGGGCATGGTCATACACACGTAGACTTCAAGAACCAAGGCCTTGGTGGCACCACGCCCTCTTCCCAGAAAGTCTGACGTACCAGCCATTCGGGTACTGGGTCTACCCGTCCGAGGAATGGCCATATCCGCCAAAGACCTGACACACCGAGCCCCAGTTCCCACTATCCAACTCAACGGATGGTCGGGAACTTGGGGCTCCCCGCCCGCTCAGACGCACCTCGCATTCGGGCGGGTTCACGTTTATTTACAACAAAATCACGCTGGTTATGCCAACATTTTTCCTGAAAACAGTGACTCCAATTAAGTCACGCCCCCGTGAGCATAACTTCCCTTACCTCCACAATTAAAAGCAGAGATGTTATCTGAAACAACTCAACATTAACTTAGGGATTCTCTAGCTATCAGCTTGAATGTTTTTCTCCCCTTACTTGTTTTGAAATACTTCTCTCGCCTCTCGGCATCATTCTTGTTCAAAAAGGCTTCGTAAAAAACTAGTCTCCACGGCAAATATGGCCTAGTCGCTTTGGACTTGCCGTTGTTGTGCTCTTCAATTCTACGTTTCAAATTACTAGAAAAACCAAAATAGAATTGGTTTGCCTTTCTCAAACTACGTAAGACATATACGTAATGCATTGCGACCACTACCAATGCAGAACCACGATCCTGGGCGGAGAGCACCAGATCATAGATCGATGCTCCCCAGCCCAGAACCGAGCTATGCTCTGGTTCTGGGCGCGGCTGATGGGTGCTGACCCCACGACCTCTCGCGTGACAGGCGAGTGCTCTACCGTTGAGCTACAGCCGCATTACAGGAGAATACTATCAGAGCATTAGACTTGAATCAACGAGAATGAGGTGCTACAATCTTTCCTACACGCGGGGTAGAGGAGTAGTACTTCGTCAGGCTCATAACCTGGAGATCGCTGGTGCAATTCCAGCCCCCGCGACTAGATACAGTCAAATTCTCTGAAAACTCTCTCAAGGCGCGCTATTGTGTCGGCAAACTCTGTTCTTGTAATTTGAAATTGCGCTCCCTCGTGCGCAATGCGATTGCGCAATTTGTGGGCCGTCCAGGCATCTTCAAGTGTGGCTATTTCGCCCTTTGGTATGGCCTTTAATCGCTCTCCTAAGTTCTCGCCCGGATAGCCCCGACTCTTGATAATCTCGTCCAAAATGCTATCGGCTTCAAGTATGGCTACTTTCCAATCAGACACATTACTGCTTTTGAGCGCTTGGGCAATCTCACCCCAAACCTTGCTGTATTTCTTTTGTCTTCTGCTTTCAAACTCCTCTTTAATAAAATTCTGATAAAATCCCCTTTGTTCTCTCTCCTCCAAATCGTACTTCTTGATGGCTAAATAAATCACAAAACCAAGTAAAATAATTGTTAGCGCCCAAAGAAAATAAACCCAATTAATGTATCCGCTCGACCCACCAAACTCATGAAGCCTGGTGGGGAGGTTCTGTAAAAATGCAATGACTGCGTCTACAAAACCGCCCCCGGCGATTTTAGTGAAACTTGGACTTGGTATGGTGCTTGGCATATTATTTTTCCCCTAAAAACTTTTTACCGATGTCAAAAAGAACATCTTCCCGGAGATGTGGGGCAATAATCTGAAGTCCTAAAGGCAAATCAACATCATCTTCGCGAACCGTCCCTGATGGCACCGAGATGGCCGGTATGTAGGCGAGGTTCGCAGGCGCAGTGAAGATATCCTCAAGATATAACAGCAGAGGGTTGCTACTTATCTCGCCTAACTTGTAGGCTGGACGGGGAGAGGTGGGCATGACGATAGCATCCACTTGTTTGAAAATATCCACAAAATCGCGACGTATAAGTTCTCTCACTCTAGCCGCTTTATAATAATATGCATCATAATAACCAGCTGATAAAACGTAGGTGCCTAAAATCACACGCCGCCTAACTTCTTTGCCAAAACAAACCCCACGCGTCATCCCGTAATCTTCCAGTAGATTGGCCCCATCAATATGAGCCCCATACCGCACTCCGTCAAAACGGGCCATATCAGCCGAAACCTCCGCTGGTACGAGAATATAGTAACAAGCTACGGCATAACGTAAAGATTCGAGTTTAACTTCTTTCATCTCATAACCAAGCTTGCCCAATCTCTCAACGGAAAGTTCATAATTGTTCCTGACTCGCTCATCCATCCCTTCTGGTGAGAAATTAGGAACACCGATAATCTTCGGGTTGGGAGAATTTGCAAACACAGGTTCAAGGCTATTCGCATCCTTGTCGTCACGTCCGCGTATGATGTTAAAGATTGTCTCCGTGTCGGCGACCGTCTTGGCCGCCGGAGCAATCTGGTTGAAACTGGAAGCCATGGGCATAAGACCGTAACGCGAGACAGCACCGTAAGTTGGTTTTAGCCCCACGATGCCACACAGAGCGGCTGGATATCGCACGGAGCCGCCTGTTTCCGAACCAAGCGCGGCCAAGGCCATATCAGCCGCCACTGCGCAAGCGCTCCCGCCAGAAGAACCACCAGATACTCGTGACGGGTCATGAGGGTTACGGCAAGGTCCGTATGCACTGTTTTCGTTTGAGGCTCCCATAGCAAACTCATCTGCGTTAGTCATGCCTAGCAAAACCGCACCAGCCTGGTGTAACTTAACCACAGCCGTGGCGTCATATGTAGCAATATGGCCAGAGAGAACCTTGGAGGCTGCCCTAACCTCGCGACCCTTGACCATGATTACATCTTTAATGGCTATCGGTATGCCAGCAAGAGTTCCCAACTTTTCACCCCTTGCGCGTTTCTGGTCAATCTCTTTAGCCTCATTAATGGCATCGTCAAACACAGACAGGTATGCGTTGAGCTCCGGATTCTTAACTTTGATACTTGTAAGATACACCCCTGTTAGCTCTTCGGCGCTAAATTCCCCGCTCTCCATCCCATCCTGGGCTTTCTGGATTGTCAGTGTTTTTAAGTCAATTTCTTTCATTTATCCGTTGTTTGCAAATCGCTCATTGTAAATTTTGTCATTATTTTTCCAGTATTTTCTTAACCTTCACATAACCACCTTCACTGCTTGGTACATTGGCCATAATTGCCTCGGTAAAAATTCCATGTTCGTGAGCCTCTCCGTCCTCTCGAAACACGTTCCGCAAGGGTGGTAATATGTGCTTGGGCACGCTGGAAACATCGGCTCTTTGCACTTCAGACACGTAGCCTAAAATCTCGTCAAGTTGCCCACACAACTCTTCCAGCTCATTATCTGGCATTTTTATCCTGGCCAGTTCCGCCAATTTTCTTAATTCTCCGATACCTAGCATGCATAAATAATAGCATGTATTTGGGGCTGTGATAACTTACGTCTGGAGGTAACCAAAAATGACCCTGTATTTAAGAATGACCATGTGCTTGGTGTCTGGTCTGCGTAGTTGCAATAACTCTAACTATTCATACAATACAATACGATCGTTTTATATTGTATGCATCAACAAAACACTCATTAGGTCTTGGTGGGAGGGAGATTGAAATGGTCACGAAGGGGTTGGTCAAATTCAATGCGTTCTGTAATCACATATAAAATATCCTTGCCGATTTTGTAATCGGCCTTCAATAGGGTAATCAACTCCTCGCAATCATATGGATATATCCACACACTCCGCTGAAGCTGAAAAAATCCAATCTGGTCTAGTGTCTTACGGAGGTGATCCCTTTGATGTCGTCTCGTCTCTTTGATATCAAAAATGACCATCCGGAATTTGCCATCCCACCGTTTTGGCTTCCTCACTTTATACGACTTACCATCCAATTCCCCAAGATACTGCCTGCCCTTTTCGGTAATGCGCATCTTCTTGCCGTCTCTCGTTTTTACAAATTCAAGATACCCCTTATCAAGCAACGAGTCTCTTGAACGATAAAGAGAGTTGCGGAAGAATTTCTTTCTACTTTCCTTGCCACCAAGTAGTCCTAGCAACTGGAGACAGTTTGGAGCAATTGCCCCAATTGTTAACACACCACCGACAACTAGAGTTGTCAGAATCGCCCGCTGTATTTTCCTTTTCCTGTTTACAAGCCTTACTTCTTCTTCTATACCTCCCTTCATATCACAATCATACAATAGCTTACGATCGTATGCTATTGTATGATTTGAAAGTAATCCAGGAATGTTATGATGCTGACTAAATTTTTTGTTTCTTCCAGAGCTCGCGGAAGCGTCCACCGGGCAAACGCATGAGATCAGGGAAGCTCCCTTCCTCTACAATCCGACCCCCTTCCATTACCACAATCCTGTCCATTTCCATTATTGTTGTAAGCCTGTGCGCGATAACAATTGCAGTAACCGACTCAAAGAATTCGTGCAGTGAGTCTTGGATACTACGCTCGCTCTCAATATCAAGATGTGATGTTGCCTCATCAAGCAAAAGCAGTTCGGGCTCTTTGTAAATCGCCCTTGCTATACCAAGTCTCTGGCGCTCCCCGCCGGAAAGCTTGACTCCCTTCTCGCCCTCGACGTTTACATAATGAAAAAGTGGCGTAACTCTAGCACTTGGAATAGTTTACGCTAGGTCTGTTGGGGTCAAGTGGTTTCATAATTTAATTAGTGCAACAAATTCATCCTCATCCAGTATTCTAATGCCAAGTTCTTTAGCTCTGTCATATTTAGAACCTGGGTTGCTTCCCGCCACGACATAATCAGTCTTGCTGGAAATGGAACTGGAAACGCCACCGCCGAGTGCTCTTATCTTGTCTTTGGCTTCGTCGCGGCTCATGGTTACAAGCGTACCAGTCAAAACGAAAGTTTTGCCCGTGAGACGGAAGGTACTAGGTGCTAGGTCCTTGGTGCTTGATTTGGGACGCATAATACGGATGTGTTTCAAGAGACGCTGAACAAGCGTAATGTTTTTCTTATTTGCAAAATAATCTTCAATACTTTCTGCCACTACATCCCCTACGCCATAAATACCCGCTAATTCTTCTTTGCTTGCACGCATCAGCTTATCAAGTGTAGCGTAGTGATTAGCAAGGTCTATTGCCGTTTCTTCCCCAACCTGTGGAATCCCTAGCGCAAAAATAAATCTGGGGAATGTTGTGTTTCGACTTTTGTCAACGGCGTGGATTAAATTTTGGGCGCTTTGTTCACCCATGCGTGGCAGGGCCGACACATCACCAATCTCTAGTTCATATATATCAGCAAAGCTAGAAAGTAAGTTATGTTCAACTAAAAGGTCAATAATCTTTGGTCCAAGCCCGTCAATATTCATTGCCCTGCGTGAGACAAAGTGATAAACCTTGCGCAAATCTCGAGCGGGACAAGCGTCATTACTACATCTATGCGCCACCTCACCATCTATACGCACAACTTTTGAAGCACATATCGGGCAAACACTAGGCATGTTGTAGGCTTTAGAATTTTTAGGTCTTAGTTTTGTCAGAACTTGGACTATATCGGGAATAACATCTCCTGCTTTCTGTAATATTACAGTATCGCCTACTCTTACATCTAGACGCCTTATCTCATCTTCGTTGTGAAGTGTCGCCCTAGACACAATGGAGCCAGCCACATTTACGGGACGCAGGTACGCCACTGGCGTAAGCACGCCTGTTCTACCCACCTGTACCTCAATACCCTCAACCACAGTAGTAACTTGTTCTGCTGGAAACTTAAAGGCAATCGCATAACGGGGTGATTTACCGGTGTACCCAAGCTTTTCTTGTAAAGCGCGTTCATTGACCTTGACCACTATTCCATCTATTAAATACTCCTGCTTATCTTTTTTACCTCGCCATTCTTTCCAAAAATTAATTACGCCCGCAGTGTCAGAAAATGTTTCGTGGTGAGAATTTACCTTAAACCCAAGCTCGGCTAAAAACTGGAGTTCTTCTTCTTGAGTTCTCGGCAAACTTTTATAGGCCGCTACATCGTATGTAAAACTGTCTAGACGTCGCGAGAAGACAATTTTTGGGTCAAGTTGGCGAATAGCGCCAGCGGCCAAGTTCCGTGGATTGGCGTAGAGAGGCAAGTTTTTTTGCTTTTGTTCTAGATTTATGCGCGCAAATTCTCTGCGCGACAACCAAATTTCTCCTTCAACGATAATATCAATTGGCTTCTCGAGAGAAAGCGGGATAGATTCTACTGTTTTTGCGTTTTCGGTTACATCCTCCCCAATCTTCCCATCACCCCTTGTGGCAGCTGTTTTGAGCACTCCTTTCTCGTAAGTGAGCACTATTTTAAATCCGTCTATTTTTAGCTCGCAAACATAGGTCGGCTTTAGATTGCCAAGTATCTTTCTATTCCGTTCTGCCCAATCATCCAGTTCTTGGTCAGAAAAACAATCGTCAAAAGACCATTGGGTTACGGTATGATGTACTTTCTTGAATTCCGGAAGTGGTTCACCACCAACACGCCTGCTTGGGGAATCGGATTGAACAAACTTTGGATACTTCTCCTCAAGCAATTTGAGTTCGTGTTTGAGAGAATCCAGGGCCGCTTCCGAGATTTCTTGCCTATCAAGCACATGATAAAGTCTCCTGTGGTAATTGACCACTTTTGTAAGCTCTTTTATTCGCGCTTCTGCCTCGTTTTCTCTCATTCAAAACGGCTATATTTTACTTCAAGAGCGCGTTCCACTCTGCGCGAATTGTTTGTATTGCAGGTGTTGGAACCGAGAGACTTCAGGGTGACTTTATCCTCACCTTTGCCAACTGGAGCCACTTCAACGTTCACTTGGCCACATGGAAGGTCCGCGTTAGATGTTGATACAAGTCCAAAATTTACTGTGGGAGACCTAAATATATCCCCGACTAGAATACCCCCACACTCTATTGTTGATGGCCCGGCCCCTCCCTGTTTTGGGTCAAAGACGCTTTCTTTAGAAAAATTGCCTCTGATGTTGTCCCAGTATAAAGCGCACTCAACTCCGGAATCAGCTGTGTAAAAACTGGCTAATGAGTTGCGAACAGTTGAGGCCAGAATAACCTCTTTCAAGGCCACATTCACTATTGATATGCCGATAGTCAAGATAATTGTGGCAACAACAATAGCAATGAGTAATGCAAATCCTCTATCTCCATTGCTTATTGTCTTATTCTTTAACATCAAATTTATTTATTGAAAGTCCACCAATCAAATAAGGTCTCTTTCATCTCTGTGGTTTTTGTTACCGAACCTTCATCCCAGCGAACACGGGCTGTCAATTGTGCTTCGGTATCATCCCTGCCTATTGTCGCATTATTGATTTTCTTTATTGTAATTTCACGGGTAAAAATACTTGGGGCATTTGAGGGATTAGCTATATTTGTGTGACTAGAATATATGATACTTCCGCTATCATCCAGCCTCACGTCCATCGGGGGGCACTTGGTAGAACACGCTTGGACACTGCCTGATACGGCATCTATTGTGCAGAGTTTATCAATACAGGCGGAAAGTGCTGAAAGCCAATTCAGTGGGTCACTGGGGTTAGCCGAAAAAAACATCGTGTTGTCTCTTAAATTGTGAACTTCTTCCATTGCCTCCTGAACCAAGTAGGTAGCGGTTGTTTGGTTTTTGGCAAACCTTGCTCCAATGAGTCCCTCTGGGACAAGACCAAAAGCGCTCCCGATAGCAAGCATTACTATGGCGATGGCCACCAGAGTTTCCAATAAAGTGAATCCCTTGCTGGAGATTTTTTTCAAATTTGTAAATTTAGGCATATCAAGGTTTTATATATCAAAGCCTCTTTGTGAAATCGTAGTCTGCAGGTTAAAAGAAACTTGGTCCTCGTCTTTCAGTTCTGGTATGGCCGTACGAGCTTTGATGTTAATGCTTATCTTGGGTTGCATGTTATCGTTTGGAAGAGAACCGAGTACGGCAAAGGAGAGTCTTTCAACTTTTATTTCCGGAGCTGTGATGGCAAAGGTTCGCTTGGGCACTTCTGACAAATTCTCTCTCTCAAGGGCTTGTGTGGAAGGATTCAGGCGATAAACAAGCCGCCGGCCATCTTGGTCTGTGAACGAAACAGCGCTCTTTCTCTGGCTGTATGAGCAATTGCGTGTTTGCGCAGAAACAGGATGAACCCCGTCGGAACAGAAAAATTTGGTCCCGACCCGCATTGTCCGCGACATTTGTTCCATAGCAAAATCAAGATTATTGATGGCAGTCAAAACGGCTTGAGAACGATCGCTGGCTCTGGCCAAATTAAGCAAAGCTCCGATGGCAATAATAATGACGATGGCAAAAATGGAAATAGCGACCAACATCTCAATTAACGTGAATCCCTTGTTGGCTTTTGTGTGCATACTCATTGAACTGAAATTTGGCCTGTTACCCACACCCGGATAACCCTTTCTTCCGCGGGCTCACGGTTAGACTGTAAATATATATTGGCTCCATTATAGCGCCTTGAGGAATCATTGACTATTATAAAGGCCTCTGGGTCTGGCCGACGGAAACTAATGTTGAGTTGGGAGATATCGCATATTTCTTCTGCTGTATATCCGTCTCCACCTCCTTCAAGGACGCAAAATTTGATGATGTTCACGGCTCCATTTATTGTTAAGCGCCGAATACATTCCGTTTCCTTTCCCCCGCAACCATCTCCACTATCATAGACACCCTCGGTTTCGCCACCAGGCATAAGGTCTCCGAACATCACAATCTCTTTTGAATTTGTGTTGTTTAGATGGATACCGTAGGGCGGGTAGGTTTTATCTGAAAGAGAAAATCTCTTGACTGCCAAACCATATACCTGCGCTTCTCGGATGAGTAATCCTATCTCCCTAGCCACAGATGAAAGCGAGGTCCTAGCCCTGAAACTCGGGTAGTTAGCTAGGACTACACCCATAATAAGCAACATAATCCCTGTTGAAACAAGCAACTCAATTACCGTAAATCCTTTCCTGTATCTCATAAAAAATGCATGCGCGGAGGCATTAGGATTTCTAAAAACATTGCCCCAAGGAGAAAGGGGGCGAAAGGAATCTCGCTTTTGATTGTAATGTGATTTTTACGTAGCAACAACAGGACTATGCCAACGATGGCTCCACTCCAGAATGCCATGAATATGGCTTCAATAATACCCCTAGCTCCAAGGAAAAATCCCATCGCCAAAGCAAGTTTTGCGTCACCTAAACCCATCCATTTTCCGTCAGAAAAAAACCATAACGAGGCGAAAAATAAAGCTGCGATCGGCCCCGCAACAAATTCCGTCCAGCCTCCATCATTTCTATTTACGACAAATGACAGGAGTCCGACTGCAAGTAAGCTGTAAGCCAAGGAGTCCGGAACTATTTTATGCCTTAGGTCATAAATACATATAGCAACAGAGAGTGAAAAAGTGGTCAGGGCAAGAAACAGAAGACCCAAACTTGTCACCTTGCTAGCCAAAATAACAAAACCGAGACCTGTCATGATTTCCACCAAAGGGTATTGCAGAGAAATATGTGCCTTACAATGAAGACAATATCCTTTCTGCATCAAGTAACTTACGATTGGCACAAGTTCACGAGAGGATAACTTGTGACCACAAGTAAAACACATTGAACGACCTCGGTAAATTGAAAGTCCTGTGCCCAACCGAAGGGTTAAGGCGTTAAGAAAGCTACCAACGATAGCGCCAAAAATGAAGTAAGCTAAATAAACCACCAAACTATTATAACAAACATCCGCCCTAAAAGGCGGATGTTTGTTATCTTCAGATAGACTGCAAAGAATTTATTGTTTCTGGTCGTAGACCTTTGCCACAGAACCGTCAAACGGGGTGCCGTTTGCAAGCGGGGCGCTCTTGAAACAGTTACCGGGGGCATTATCATTAGAATCACAGTCGGCATCATTGTCCGGCATGTTGTTGGCGTTTTCTAAAGTAGTCCCAACGTGATATTCCGTGGTTTCACTAGCGAAGTTGTAGGCTGCACTGTTAAGTGGGTCTGTCGGAACAACGGAAATGTAGTCAGGCACAAGAGCTGCCAACG
>Ga0209542_10001161_pt1 | contig 62809 bp, 61 predicted proteins | sample RifCSPhighO2_01_FD_184028 | JGI IMG/M metagenome (GOLD analysis project Ga0209542, IMG submission 184028) | Soil microbial communities from Rifle, Colorado - Rifle CSP2_plank highO2_0.1 (SPAdes) (version 2) | ecosystem: Environmental > Terrestrial > Deep subsurface > Rock core/Sediment ...
GTATCGGCATATCCAAGTTCTGGCTCAACAGGCGTTCAGGCAACATTGAGCAGGTTCGGCAACGATTTCCTAAGTCCTGCACTGTTGAATTTTAACAATGATGGAGCGACATCATGGTCTTTGGGTCTGCGCGCAGACAGTAACTTTGGCGATGATTTCGTTATCGGCAGAAGCAGCAGCGATTCCGCCCCGCCCTTTGTTATTGATAAAACCAACTTCTTTGTCGGCATTGGCACCACAACCCCCAATTGGTTACTGCAAATCGCTACCACCACAGCATCAAAAGCGTTTTTTGCGATCTCTGATAGTAACGCCGGAGCAAACCTCAAACACTGGACGCTTTCATCGCAGGGGGGAAATTTGTATCTCGCAACATCCACTGATGCATATGCGACAAGTTCTATTGCGGCTCTTGCGTTTGCCGGAGCCACGACAACTCTGAATTCTAACCTTAGCGTCAATGGCATCATCCTTGCCGAAGGAGGCCAACGAGTGTGCACATCGGGAAATAGCGTGTGTACGTCAGCGGGCGGCGCGGTTACGGTAAACACGGGCATCGCAAACCGTCTTGCATTTTACTCTGCGGCAGGCACGATTGATTCAATGAACTTCCTCGCAACAGATGTTACGAACAATCGTTTCGGTGTAGCTACCGCAACGCCATTCGGTAAACTCCATGTCTCCGCATCAACAACCCCCAACCTTGTCCTTTCCGATACCGGAGCAGGTGTTGACCTTAAACATTGGTACGCATCATCCACTGGAGGCGCATTGGTGTTCGGTACGCTCACGGATAATTTGGTAACGCTTGCGGAAAAGATCCGCTTCACTACTACCGGTTTTCTCGGCGTTGGTTCTTCAACCCCGTCGTCTGCATTAAGCGTGAACGGCAACGCATATGTTGATGCAAACGATATTCGTCTTGGTTCTTCCACTGCGACCGCGTTGAATATTTTCTATAATCATGCGGCGACGAACACGATCAGAGACAACGTGCCCTATGCTTGGACATTTGCGACCTCCACAACCGCAAGTCCGATACTAAGCATTGAGACGGTGTCCGGGGAAAAAGCGACATCGTCATGGACCGGTGGCTTCCAAATAGATGGAGGCGCGTTTAATTACGACTACACATCCGGCGAAGTATCCATTGATGCGCTGAATCTCGGCCCGCAAGCATTTGATACCGACGCGGGCATGGTGAGTTGGATTGACATGAATATTGCAACCGGCACTGCGGGAATTCTAATGAGTTATTCCGCACAACTTGATTCATTGCCGATCCTAACCGTATTCGGAAGAACCGCTAGCGGAACCGTTACCGACATGGCAGTCGGCGTAGGAACGACAACTCCCGCATGGACACTGCAAGTTGCAAGCACCTCGGCCTACTTTGCGCTTTCCGATACTGATGCGGCGGCAAACAATAAACATTGGGTATGGAGAAGCACGGGGGGGGATTTATATCTTGCGACATCGTCCGATGCGTATGCCACATCAACTACTCCGCGGCTCTCCTTCCTGTCAAATGGAAATGTCGGCATAGGCACATCAACGCCTAATGCAAACCTCTCTATCCAAGGAACATGCGTAGATACCGGAGCGGGGTGTGCGGACGTCGCCGAGTACTACCACTCAACAGAGGCGGTTGAACCGGGTGACATTGTAGCGCCAGATTCCGAAACGCCCGGCTCTGTGAGAAAGGCAATGGTCGGTAGGGGTGCCATGGGAATTGTTTCAACAAACCCGGCTATCGCAATTGAGGGCTCCATACTTGATCTCATGACCGGCATATCATATCGGAACGATCCTTTGCGCCCCGGGGTGGCACTCGCTGGGCGGGTTCCGGTCAAAATATCAACGGAGGGCGGGCCCATCGCCGTTGGTGATAAAATTGCACTTTCAGCGATCCCGGGTATCGGCATGAAAGCTACCACCTCCGGTATCACCGTCGGTATTGCGCTTGAAAATTTTGATGAAACGGCGGCAACTACAACAAAAACACTTCCGAACGGCGAAACGGTAATCGCTGGCAAGATTATGGTGTTTGTTAACCTTGCAGGAAGTAATTTTGACGCGGACAAAGTATCACGGCTTGCATATGATGCCATGACCGCTTCAACAACAGGCATACTTCCTACCTGGGCGGTGAACCCGACAACAGGTGTGCTTCGTGACGGATACTACTCCGATATGAAAAACGCCGACATCGCAAATGTCCGCGGCATCTTCTCGGCATCCGGCAAGTGGTCGCTGGATGAAGAAGGAATGCTGACCGTCTCAAAAATAGTTGCGCGTGATATTGTTACCGACACGCTCACCGTAAACGATGCGATAACGGTCGGCTCCACCGAAAAACCGGCGGGTATCACTATTTACGACCAAGCATCCGGCGATCCATATTGCGTTGGACTATTTAACAGCGAGTGGGTAAAATCGGCGGGGGAGTGTTCTTCCGCATCTCTTGTTGATGGCACAGTATCTGGCGCAACCACCGGCGGCGGTTCTTCAACCCCGCCACCCCTAGCTCCGGCTCCTGCGCCGTCTCCGGAACCCGCTCCCACACCCGAACCATCACCGGAACCGACTTCATCCTCAACACCTCCGCCTGCTGACGAGCCCGCACCGGAAACCCCACCGACAAGCGATCCCGCACCCGAACCTGCTCCTACGCCCGAGCCAGCCCCTGCGCCAGAGCAAACTCCAGTACCCTCATCCGAACCTACGCCACCTCCTGAACCCGCCCCCTCATCAGAACCAGAGCCCATAACGGAACCCGCTTCCGAACCAACACCAGAGCAAACACCAGCCCCCGAACCTCCTCCTGCACCTGTATCCGAGCCCGCCTCCACGCCATAGGAGATAGCAAGTATTTAGTCGGGAACTAGTATTAGGTATAAAGTATTTGGTATCACGTATGGAAGAAAAACAAAAAATAAAATCATTCACTGATCTTGTTGCATGGAAAGAGGCGCATGTGCTGGTTTTAGAGGTATATAAAATCACAAAAAACTTTCCCAAAGAGGAGCAGTTCGGATTAACAAATCAGATACGGCGCGCCGCGATCTCTATAACATCAAATATCGCCGAAGGTTTTTCACGTAATTCTTCAAAAGAAAAAGTCCAGTTTTATAGAACATCGCTTGGTTCTTTGGCTGAAGCTCAAAATCAATTGCTCATTGCCAAAGATATCGGATACATTTCTTCCGAGGTATTCACGCTCGTGGCACATAAAACAGTACGCGTCAGCAAGTTACTTAATGGTCTGTTGAAAAGCGCCGGAAGCTTCGGTTCTTACGCATAATACCTAATACCTGATACTTAATACTTCTTATGAAAATGCCACTAACAATTTTATTTGTAGCACTTCTCCTTCTCGGCGCCGCCATAAGTGCTCACGCCGGCACCATCATCGCGCGTCCCATGTATATCGGTCTGAATGACGGCCTTGTCGGCTACTGGTCGTTTGATGGCTCAAGCATGGCCGCTGACACCGCATATGACAGTTCAGGGAACGGCAACACCGGCACCCTCACCAACGGCCCCGCCCGCGCAATCGGCCGCATCGGCCAGGCGTTGAGTTTTGATGGGAGCAATGATTATGTCATTCGAGATGCGAGTAGCCCCGTGACCGCCTACCCGGTAACGATGTGCGCGTGGTTTAAGCTCAATACCCTCCCCGGCAACAACGCTTACAGGGTGATTGTCATGGTGGGGGACGATGCGTCATCAGGGGGCGTCCCCAAAAACCTCCTCACTTTGCACATCGCAGAAAGCGGAACCGTCCCCTTTGGGGACAACAACAAAATCATCGCTATGGACAGAGGTGCTTCGGATGTCGCAACGGGTCTTGCCCAATCTTCATCGGCGGCAGTCGCCAATCGGTGGTATTACGCCTGCGGCGTGTTCGAGTCAAGTACGAGACGCAGTTTATACGTGGATGGCACGTTGCATTCCACCGATACTACCTCCGCTGGCGGATTGACTGGCTCGGCGGATCGAATGATAGCTGGCAATTGGATTCAGACCACTGGCGACAATGACCCTTTCGACGGCCTCATCGACGACGTCCGCATCTACAACCGCGCGCTCTCCGCCGATGAAATCAAGCGCCTTTATAAAATGGGCGCCACCACCAAATATAACATCGCAAATACGGTTGCGGAAAAAAACCTTGTCGGCTATTGGCCGCTTGATGCAAATACCATCTATGGCGCAACCGCCTACGACCGCTCTGGTAATGGGAAAAACGGTACATTGACAAATGGTCCGCGTGTTGATGTCGGCAGGATCGGCCAAGGACTGACACTTGACGGGGAAAACAAAAATAACTACCTTGACGTTTCCGGCTTCACCAATAGCACACTCGGAAGTTATCCGCTCACCCTGTCCCTGTGGGCAAAAACCGACGTCGTAAGCACCGCGTCATCTCAAAATCAGGAGCTTCTTTCGCAAAATGGCATCGCCTCCGATTGGGACTTCCATCTTGCAACGAATGTGAAAGCGCTGGTGTTCCAAGCATCGTCCGGAAATGTTGCCACAAGCACTCTCGGCGTGGTGCCCGACATCAACGCGTGGAATCAATATGCAGTCACCATAGATGCATCAGGAAACGTAACATTCTATGTCAATGGGGCGCGAGCCGGCGAAGCAAGCGGGCTTGCCGCACTTGGCTGGACCCGCGGGAACCTGACCGTTGGAAAGGCAACAACAACTACGGCGATCACAACTACTCTTTTGGATGCTTCAGTAAGTGGAGATAATTTAACGGAGTATACAACAAATAGTATTACTCCCTCTTCAAACGCACTGATCCTTGCCGCCGTGCTTGCGCGCCAGGGATCCGGTTCTTCTACCGCCGTAACGTCAATGTCGGGAAACGGCCTTACGTGGCGCAAAATACAAACCATTGGTCTTTCGGGTTCTTCTCTCAGCACACTTTCTCTTTACTGTGCACAAGGCGCCAGTCCAAGTGCCGGGGCTGTTACCATCACTTTTGCCACTGGGCAATCCGTGGCGCACTGGGCCATCTCGGAATTCAAGGACGTCAGCACTACCGGTGACTGCAACACGAACGCGGTTGCGCAGATTGGCGCCGCGAGCGGCGCCAATCCGATAACCGTCACTCTTGCGAGTTTTGCCAACGCAGATAACCGTCCTTTTATGGCAACGGGAATTGCCATTACTAATGCCATCTCTCCAGAAACAGGGTTCACGGAATTATCGGAAACAACTCTTACGTCACCCGCCACAGAACATCAGACCGAATGGCATGCCACTGGGCCTGACACCACGCCCTCATCATCATGGACGGGAACGCCGAGCAATGCGGCGATTGCCGTTGAGATCCATAAAAAGTTTGCTGACATGTTTGACGGCACCATAGATGAAGTGCGTATATTCAACCGCGCGCTCTCCGCCGATGAAATCAAGCGCCTCTACAACGGCGGCGCTACGGCGAAAGTGAACCTCACCCTTAAGCCAACGGGCACGCTTTCAAACGGCCTCGTCGGCCACTGGTCGTTTGATGGCTCAAGCATGGCCGCTGACACTGCGTATGATCGTTCCGGCAACGGCAACACCGGCACCCTCACCAACGGTCCGACCCGCGCGATCGGCCGCATCGGCCAGGCGTTGAGTTTTGATGGAAGCGACGATTTTGTAGATATATTTAATAGCCAGACCGTCCCATCAACGTTCCAAACGATTGGAAACAACAATAACTACGCACTATCCGCCTGGATAAAAACGAATAAGGCGGCTAACGGAGACGAGGCTCTCTGGTATTGTGAATCTACTATCATAGAATTAAGGGACGAAGACGGCATCACCAAAACGCCTTTTAACCTTGGCCTGGAAGACACGTTCCTCTGTTTGGGAAGAACTGACCAGGATAATACAGGCGCTGAGCGATACCTTGGAACTATCAGTATAAATGACGGCGCGTGGCACCACGTTGCTGTTTCGGTGGTTGACAATGTTGCCGATTTCTATACCGATGGTGTGTTCGATGTGCAAAGAACCTATACAGCCGGAGCGGGTAATGCTTCCGTTGGAACACAAACATCCAATATGCAGATAGGCGCCCGATCAAACGACGACGGAGCAAGAAATAGCAACCTTTTCAACGGCCTCATTGATGATGTCCGCATCTACAATCGCGCGCTTTCTCCTGCCGAAGTATTACAACTCTATACCCTTGGCCGTTAATCTATGGAGGTTGAACCTCCATAGTATATGCGACAATTAAACATATGAAAAGCTGCAGTTTACTGATGGACAGGTCTTCCATTTCTACAATAGGAAAGTGGAAAAATGAAACATATAAATCTCCAAAGGATTAATATATGGAGGTTGAACCTCCATAACATATATGCTATAGCTAAAATATATGGCAAAACCACAATTTACGGAAAATCAAATCTATCATGTGTATAATAGAGGTGTGGAGAAGCGAAACGTGTTTCTTGATCGCACCGATCACCTCCGTTTTATCCATGACTTATATGAGATGAATGACGCCGCGGCTACCGCAAATGTCCTCTATTACTTTAATCCAAAATCTATGGAGGTTGAACCTCAATATATTCAACCTACCGGACGAAAACACAAGCGAAAATTGCTTGTTGAAATTTTGGTGTTTACCCTGATGCCCAATCACTATCATTTGCTGTTGCGACAAAAAAGTGAGAACGGCATTGTGAAATTCATGCAGAAATTAGGAACCGCGTATACGATGTATTTTAATAAGAAGTATGAAAGAGTTGGCGCACTTTTCCAGGGAAGATTTAAAGCCGTTCGCGTAGAGACAGATGCCCACTTTCTTTACGTGCCCTTTTATATTCATGCAAACCCTGTTTTTAAAAAACGCCAATCCGATTCATTGGGCCGGGATGCGGTAGTGCGCACTCTTGCAAAGTATAAATGGAGCAGTTTTCAAGATTATATTGGAAAGAAAAATTTTCCATCAGTTACCTCACGGGATTTTTTACTTAGTTTTCATGGCGGAGAAAAACAGTTCCTGCAGGAAACTAAACGGCTCTTGCGAGAGTACCAACCAGAAAAGGTGGTGGATGAAATTGGAAACATTGTATTAGAAGATGTTGTGTAGTCATAATCTATCTATGGAGGTTGAACCTCCATAGATAGATTATGACTTAACTTAACTTCAAATTTTATACGTATGACTATTAAAATTGTTGCAGGACTCATCGCAGTAGGCATCGCTATCACTATTGGCATGTTCCTTGTGACAGATCAAAAAACCGCGGAAGGGGAGCCGGTAACTTTCTTCCAGTTCCTGACGAATAGCGGTACAACCCCAAGCGTCCCAGGAGACGCGCCACCACCACCTCCCGACGAGAAAAAGGCGACGTACGACCACCCTCTCGGGTTTTCGTTTCAACACCCGACTGACGTGAACATAACCAGTTTCGACGATGGAGAAGGGGAGGTGGTGCTCGGGCAGGGCAAAGAGCGCAGGGCATTCCAAATATTCATTCTGCCATTTGATGAGGAGGGCCCCGTAACGCCCGAGCGCGTGAAAAAAGACGTCCCGGATATGCAGATAGAATCGCCACAGCAAGTCCTTATTGGAAAGAACAAAAATATTGCGGCATTAATATTTCTGAGTGAATCACAGGAACTGGGGAAAACCCGCGAAATCTGGTTCTCGCACGAAGGATACCTTTACCAAATAACGACGTACGCCGACGCCGACTCATTCATCGGCTCACTTCTGGAAACGTGGCGCTTTGAAGAGCAGTACCAGGCGTAAATCTTACTATGTGTGAAGAGGCATCGGTGAACGGAAAAAACAATATATGGAGGTTCAACCTCCATATATTGTCTGTCCTGTGTAATTTTTAAAAGTGCCGGAAACTTCGGCTCGTACGCATAACACTTGACACCTCTCATAAAACCACCTTATATCTAAAATCTTAAAACTTGTGAAGCAGATTATAATAACAACTTTATTTTCCGCGTTTCTATTTTTCGCCCTCACCTCCAGCGCTAACGCCGGCACCATCATCGCGCGTCCCATGTATATCGGTCTGAATGACGGCCTTGTTGGATACTGGTCGTTTGATGGCTCAAGCATGGCCGCTGACACTGCGTATGATCGTTCCGGCAACGGCAACACCGGCACCCTCACCAACGGCCCCAATCGCGTCATCGGCCAACTCGGCCAGGCGTTGAAATTCAATGGAACCTCACAAAGTGTCAATTTGGGCGATGTTCTGAACCTACAACTCCCCATTGCTATGTCGGCCTGGGTCTATTTGACGTCAACGCCAGGAGTCGTAGGCACGATTTTTTCGACCGATGATAATTCAAATTTTTATAGGGGTATGGCGTTCCGAATCAACTCCTCGCGTGCACTCGCCTGGCAATATGGCGATGGTGGCTCGTGTGATGTCAATGGAAGGCAGGGCGCTACTTCTGATACGCTGGTCCCGCTTAATACGTGGGTGCATGTAGTTATGGTCGTGCGAGCCGCGAATGACAGTGAAATTTATCTAAATGGAGCGGACGCGGGAGTCAACCAAAACGGGAGTGGAGGCGGCTTATCAAATACCACGGCACCAGCTCGAATCGGTCTCCAAAGCACTTCAGGCAGTTGCGGCGACAATTATTACTTCCCCGGCCACATTGATGACATTCGCGTGTATAATCGTTCTCTTTCCAAGGCAGAAATCATCCGCCTCTACAAAATTGGGCATTGACAGAAATGCCATATCAAACGGCCTCGTCGGGCATTGGACGTTTGATGGGGTGGACATGACCGCAAGCACTGCATATGATAGATCAGGTAATGGCAATACCGGAACACTCACCAATAATCCCACCCCCGTCCTCGGAACAATGAACCAGGCGTTGAAGTTTGATGGGAGTGATGATTATGTGGAAGCGCCAAACTCCGCCAGCCTTAACCTTTCGGGTTCAAGCGGCATCACGATATCAAGTTGGGTCTATCTGATATCATCTCCGTCCACGTCAAAGGGAATAGTGGGTCTATGGGATAATGGGTCTGATCGTCAGTGGTCCCACGAGGTGGACTCTATTAGCGGTGTACTTTACGCCGGTCTTTCGGTATCGAGCGACGGAATCCTTAGAGCTAGTCGAAGAGGTGATACCATACTTAATCAAAATACTTGGTATCACATTGTTACTACTTGGCGCAGTAATGCAACCATGGAAATATATGTAAACGGCGCATTACAGACTCTTACTGATGTTTCCAGTACCGAGTCAATTCCGACCTCTCTTAACTCCAGCACTCGTACGGTTTGTACGGGGTTAAAGAATAATGCATCTGCAAACAACTGTACAACAAATACTCAACCGTTCGGGGGCCTCATCGACGACGTCCGCATCTACAACCGCGCGCTTTCGCAAGGTGAGATCACCCGCCTCTACAACATCGGCGCGGCATCGAAGATCAGCACGACCCGAAAAGACGCCCTCTCCTCCGGCCTCGTCGGCCACTGGACCTTCGATGGGCAGGACATGGCCGGCGAGCGCGCCTACGACCGCTCGGGCCAGGGCAACACCGGCCTCCTCACGAGCGGCCCCACCCGCACGCTTGGGAGAATCGGCCAGGCGTTGAGTTTTGATGGGAGTGATGATTTTGTAGATATATTTAATAGCCAGACCGTCCCATCAACGTTCCAAACGATAGGCAACGCGAACAATTATTCCTTATCAGCGTGGATAAAGACCAGTAAAGCGGCCAACGGAGACGAGGGTTTCTGGTTTTGTGAATCCACTATCATAGAATTAAGGGATGAGGACGCCAACACCAATACACCGTTCAGTTTCGGCATAGAAGATACATTTCTCTGTTTAGGGCGTTCGGTTTCGGATGCGGAAGCAAGGTTTTTGGGGACTATTGCTATCAATGATGGGCGATGGCATCATGTCGCTATTTCTGTGAATGGCGTGACAGCCGTTGCTGGTTTTTATCTTGATGGAGTGTTTGACGTGGCGCGGTCTCTGACCGCTGGTTCTAATGTTTCCGTTGGAACACAAACATCCAATATGCAGATTGGTGTTAGGTCAAGAGATGGTGGACAAAGAGATGAGAACTTGTTTGACGGCCTCATCGACGACGTTCGCATCTACAGCAGAGCTTTATCCCCAGCCGAGATTACACGTTTATATAACATGGGCTGGTGATAGCACAAAGTATAATTTTGAGCATTGTTTTCTTCTGCACTTTTTGTTAGTATGTACCTATGACTATCATAACTATTCCCCCAAAAATAACCGGAAAGGAGGAGCTGGTCATTATTTCAAGAAAAGAATTAGATCGCATGAAGGCACAAATGCTGCCGGCCGTTTTTCTTAAAGGGAGAGCGGCAAATAAGCTTGATAAACGCGTAGAACGGAGCGTAAAAGAGCATCGCACTGGCAAAACCGAACGCTTGGAGACATTTCTTAAACGGGAGCATCCAAAGCTTTATCAAAAATATGCAGGTTGATGTTTCCTCGCGTTTTCAGAGATCTTTCCTAAAACTCCATCCGGTTATTCAGGAAAAAGCAACTCTCCGGATGAAAATATTTAAGGAGAGCGGTGGGCGAGACCCGCGTCTTGACGTTCACAAGCTTCACGGAAAAAAGAAAGAGGAATGGGCATATTCGGTAGATCGCTCCTACCGAATTGCTTTTGTATTCCTTGAAGGCAACCGAGTTTTATACACTAATATTGGTACTCATGACGAGCTGTATTAGAACTCACGACGTATCCCGTTAGAAGTGGCTCCATAGCTGGACGACGTCCGCATCTACAATCGCGCGCTGACCCCGGCCGAAGTTCTCCGCCTCTACCGCATGGGCCAATAAAGAGCCGTGTCCATTTTTACATCTACATCGTTTCATGCTCAGTCCGCACCAAAAACCTCTTCTGACAAATGGGGCTATCTCACCCCATCCCTTCAATTTTCCCTCATATTATCGCGATCGAGAGAATATGAGTATTAGTATCTCATCGCTGATTTCCCTCACATTTGCGCTATCGTTAAAATATAAGTAGCATATAATATACTACATTTAGTTAACCATTGGATACACTTTCATGAAAATAGGCGGAATTCAGCATAAAATACTCATTCTTCTCGCAAGTGGCGCAGCGCTCGGCCTTTCAACATCACCAAAAAGCTTCTTCAAAATAATTACCCTGGTTGGCAAGGAGTGGCAAAGTATCAACCGTTATAATCTAAGGCGGGCTATCGCGGGATTATATGAAAATCGTCTCATCACCGTTAAGGAGCGTAGCGGGAAAGAAGTTACGTTAACTCTTACTGATACCGGCAGAAGACGTGTTTTATCGTATAAATTTGATGAAATGACAATAGCGCGCCCCGAACAATGGGACAAGAAGTGGCGAATCGTTCTTTTTGATATTCCGGAGCATCAGAAAAAAATTAGGGACGCATTTCGGCATCACCTAAAGCGGCTCTCCTTTTTTGAGCTCCAAAAAAGCGTGTTTGTGCATCCATACGAATGTAAAAATGAAATAGATTTTCTTATTGAATTTTATCAGGCACGCCGACACATTCGCTTTGTCATAGCACATTCCATTGACAACGAACTTCATCTCAAAGAAATTTTTCATATCCGCTAACAAAATAGTCCTCAATAATTCCTCATATTTCAGCGGTCGCATTTATATGAGTAAACGATTGTTCTCAATAAAATCCTCATATTTATGCTATCGCTAATATATGAGTGTATGAAATACTGTATAGCGCAACCCCCAAAAGCCATCAGGGGGCACGGTGCGTGTGCCATAAAATACTTGCTATAAGCATCATCCTTCCCACACTCATGTGAGATTCCAAAAAGTGGAGCACTCAGTTTCATAAGCCATGTAGCGAAGAATGTTTTCAAATCGTACCGAATGTTCTTCAGCAAATACGCCGGCGATAAAAAATCAGCGCTTGTGCGCTAATAATTTCCCTAATATTATGGAGGTTCAACCTCCATATATTATATCATACTGTTCGGGCAGCCTCTTCAAGTGTAGTTATTCCGGCCAAGACCTTTTCAATTGCGCCTTGCTTCAGCGTTTTCATGCCGTTTTTTTCCGCGTACTCCTGGATCGCAAACATCGGCGCCTTATCAATAATGAGGGAGCGAATGGTGTCATCAAACTCAAAAACTTCAAAGATGCCGACGCGCCCAATATATCCGGTATTGTCGCACGCAGAGCATCCTTTTCCTTTCAAAAATGTCTGTTGTCCATCCGTGAGCCCGAAATAACTCATGTATTCCGCCTCCGGTTGGTAGGTCGTTTTGCATTGCTGGCACATTTTTCGCACCAAACGCTGGGCGATGACGCCATTTATGGCATATGCGATCAAGCTTCGTTCAACGTTCATATCGGTAAGACGCGCGATCGTGCCGATAGTGGTGTTAGAATGCACCGTGGAAAAAACGATGCGCCCGGTAAGCGATGCCCGCACCGCCTGCTCTGCCGTTTCCGGATCCCGAATTTCGCCGATCATTACCACGTCAGGATCTTGCCGCAAAATTGAGCGCATGCCGATCGCAAACGTATACCCCTGGTCGGGATTCATCTGGCTTTGGCGAATATCGTCAATATGGAACTCAACCGGGTCTTCAAGCGTGATGATATTTTTCTCCTTGCTTTTTATTTCCCGCAAAATTGAGTAGAGGGTCGTTGTTTTTCCGGCGCCAGAGGGCCCCGTTACAAGCACCATGCCATAGATCTTATTGATGATCTTTTTTACAATTGAAAACTCAGCCGCATCAAATCCGAGATCTTTTATGGACATGAACATCTCCGCGCGATTCAAAAGACGCAGAACCGCGGTCTCGCCATGTATCGTCGGAAAAATTGAAAGACGCACGTCTATCAAGCGTTTCGTGCTTTGCTGGGCCTGTAACGGCACACCCGGCTCCGGCGGGAGAGAATTACCGCCTCCTTTGGAAAACAAACTAGAGAGCTTATCGGTAAGGTTGCCTGCGGAGCGCTCGGCTCTCTCGGCCTCTGCGGCCGCTTGCCCGCCGCCCACGTCAACGGTCATCTCAAAATGCCCCTCCTGCGGCGTTGCATGACTCGTGATATCAAGATTAGAAAGAACCTTCATCCGGGTAAGGATCGGCTCCAACTCATACAAGGGCCGGGTACCGCGGTCCTGAAGATTTCCGTCCACGCGAAACCGAAGACACATCCTGTCTACTAGGGGCTCAATGTGAATATCAGAGACGCGTTCGCGGACCGCCTGTTGGATGAGTACGCGTACGAGCTCTTCGGCGGTTATTTCCTGCTGTTGAAACTGCGCCATATTGTATAAATGCTAGTCATCTCACATACTATATCATACCACGCGGCATACCGAAAAATATACACGTCCTGTGCATAAAAAAATGCATGGCACTCGTGCGGCATGCATTAGACACTTTCTACTATGTTTTGCCGAAACCCTTCGTCAGGGGCGCGCCATCGCGGCACAATGGGCACCGCTCCGGATCCCATGATTCAAGCGGCATATCAAATACCGACACCAATTTTGGAACACCGAGCAGTTCGGCTGTAAAACCACCTCTATCTACGAGGGCCGCAGCACCGACGACTATTCCGCCGACTGATTCCGCCAACCGAAGTACCTTTCGGATACTGCCACCTGTATTTAATACATCTTCTACAACAAGAACCCGACGGCCGGAAACAAATGTCTCGTACCCGCGACGCAGAAGGAATGCAGTACCGTCGGAATTTTTTTCCGCATATACCCCATATACCTTGCGGCCACATTTCCGCGAAAGGTGATATGAGACCCATGTTTTAAGATCAATACCACCCAAGGCAGGGGCAAGCACAACCTCAATGCCGTCCTTTACGAAGCGATCCGCGATGATCTCACAAAAATATGCGGTCAGCATCGCATCGGGATAGAGAGCATCCTTGTTCACGTATTTGGCGCCATGCCGGCCACTCGTATATATGAAATGTCCCGTACGAACAGCTCCCACTGCATGAAGCATCTCCAGTAATCTGTCGCGATCGTGCACTCTGATCATTCGCTCCTCCTGCGGATTTCTCCTCGGGTGATGGCAAGAGAAATATCCTCAATGGCATTTGCGGCAGTACCGATGGCTGGCGGAGGATTAAGGATAGGACGCCCAACTACCAAAAAATGCGCTCCAGCCGCAACGGCATCTTCCGGAATCGCCACCGCGGACTGATCATCATGCGGCGCCCACTGTGGACGAACCCCTGGAACTACTCTGAGAAGATGAGTAAGATCGTTGTGGCACCGCAGAGTAGAAAGGTCGGATGCCGAACACACAATGCCTTCAGCACCAACGTGAAGCGCGTTATAGGCGAACTGCAGAACTTTTTCCTTTCGTGTCCCGCCGAAAATCGCATCGGTATCAGTATCGTCAAGCGATGTCAGAACGGTCACCGCGATGATCTTTGGACGCATGGTTTTGCCGCCAAACCCGTACGGAACGACCTCAAGCGTTGCCGCAACCGCGGCCTTAAGCGAGCGAATTCCGCAAGAAGCATGAACCGTCACCATCGCGGGATGAACCGCCGCCGCCTCGCTCACGCTTCCAAGCACCGTATTGGGAATGTCAGAAAATTTTGCATCCCAGAAAATCCTTCCCGTAAGAAGTGAAAACAAGGTTCGTACCTTGCCGGCATTCGCCTCGGCATCTCGTACTTCCCGGGGCCCTATAATGGATGCAATAATCGTCTGCATCAGCGCCGTGCCGATCTTAAAACTATGCACGTAAAAGCGCGTGGCATCTACAATCTCTATCGCCCTATCAATGCTTGGCACATCAAGTGCTACAATAAGTTTTGACGTAGCGCTCATAGCACCCCTCCGCGGCACAAGGCCTTTTTCAACGAACGCATCTTTGGACAGTGTAGCAGGATTGGGGTGGGGAGCAAGTGGCAACATGTGTCACCGTCGCTTGCGGGAAGTTGCCATTCTATATATAATGCGCATGTTTTCCAACGCACAGCATGAGGTGCCCTGCTGTATGATTCAGTCCATGGGCCATTAGCACAGTGGCAGTGCGCCCGGTTTGCATCCGGGATGCGGGAGTTCGATTCTCCCATGGTCCACATTTTAGAAAAGCGCAAGGAATTGGAAGCCGCCTCGCTTCGCTCGGCGGCCAATTTGTATTGAATTTTAGGCGAAAAAATCAGTTGGCGATTCTGCAAAATGCAGTTCAAGCCGATATTTTTAAGAAATGTTGTCATTTCCGTCTTGTTTTCGGTTTCAAGCAATTTCGCGGCTTGATTAAGTGATAAAGCAAACTCACGAGCGGGTTCGAGCCACGACAGACCCCTTTGTTCAAAATCTCGGATTTCCTCCTGCAGACCGACCTTTTGCTTGACCAGTTTTTCTTTGCGAGAGGCGTATTCTTCGGCAGTAATGGTTTCGGCTAAATACACATCGAGCAATTTTTCGAGCTTCCTCTCGATTTCAGAAAATTCGGCCTTGAGATTTTGAACAGTAGTTTTGGCCTGCTCTTTTGCTTGGGCCTCTTCTTTGTTTAACTCCGCCAACACTTTCTTCGTGTCGTGGCTCGACAAAGAAACTTTTTGAAGAAAAGATTTGATTTGTTGATATAACGCCTCTTGCCGCAAAAAGTGCTTTTCTTGGCACGGCCCTTTCTTTTTGGTACAACGATAGTAAATATATTCTCTGCCGCTTGGTTTGATTTTCTTTTCGGCGGTAATTGCCGCCGAGCAAGAACATTTCATAAGTCCAAGAAAAGCAAAATTGTGCGTCTTCACTTTTTGTGGCTTTCCTTTCTCTCGCATTATTTCCCGAACTTTATCAAAAAGTTTCTTTGAAATTAGCGGCTCGTGAGTTGCTTCGTGGGTTTCACCCTTATATTTCATAAGTCCGATATAGAAAACATTTTGGAGTATCTTATGGATTTGAGAAATAGCGATGCCCCGCCCCAAATTGCTTTTGAGATTTACTCGTTTGCACCACTCTGCTAATTCTCGAAGGTTGTAGTTTCCAGTGGCATATAACTCAAAAATCTTTTTCACTTTAGGAGCTCTTTCTGTATCAACATCAATTCCTCGCGTCTTTGGATTATTGAGGTAGCCGAGTGGCGCCTTGCTTGGCCATACTCCATTTCTCACTTTTTGCCTCATTCCACGAGTTACATTTTCTCTCAGAGAATCTACATAGTATTTCGATTGGCCAAAAGCAATTTGGAGCATAAACAAACCCTGCGGCGTTGGCTCAAACCAGAAAGTGGGAAATTTGAGGGACTTTATCAAGCCGCAATCAATCATGTGAATTATCCTTCCACCGTCCACAGAATTTCTTGCAAGACGATCGGGATTCCATGAGAGTATTCCGTCAGCTTTTCCCCTTTCAATCAATGACAACATTTCTGCAAATTTAATTCGCCCAGGTTCTTTGGCAGTTTTTGCTTCCTCGAAGGAAGCGACAATTTCAAGTTTTTCTTTGGCGGCAAACTGGCGCAACTCAAAGAGTTGCGCCTCAATCGAGAGAATTTGATGATCCTCGTCCTCGGTAGATTTTCTTGCATAGAGTATGTATTTCATATAGTTTTGATTTAAAAATTTTCTTTTCCCAAAAGCAGAATCGCCAACTGATTTTTTCGCCCAAAATTCAATACAAATTGACCGCCGAGCGAAGCGAGGCGGCTTCCAATTCCTTGCGCTTTTCTAAAATGTGGTCTATTCTTGAAATAGTTCGGACGGTTTTCGCCGCCGCAGGCGGCAAGGTATGCCCCCCGCGAAATTCCGAAATCGCGGCTCCGCCGCGCCGATAAAAACTGCCAAAGAACCTGCAAAAATATCAGCTCGAACTGCATTTTAATTTTGGGAAAAGAAAAATTTTTAATCATATGGATACTCCAATATTTGATAATGAAAGTAAATTGCCAGTAAAAAAAGTTCGCTGGTGGCTTAGAGTAAGCTTGGGTATTGCGGGTTTTGTTATCGTAGTTACGATCATATCGCTTGTTCTTGGAAGCTTCGGACCCTTAACAAATCCGGTTAAGTTTTTTCTCGAAGAAATAATTTTAGAGGAACTCATCGGGGTTAGCGACTTTTTCTACTTTACATATCCATACTCGCTCGGATTGATTACGGCCATATCGGCACTTTTTTACGCTTTTGTTGCTGGCATTATTGTTTGGGGGATTGAGCGTCATAAAGTTGTTAAATCAATTTCAATACTATTGGGAGTTTTAATAATTTTGGGATTTATGTGGGTACAGGGGTTGCAACTTGCTTTTTTCAACTTTCAGTGTACCGCTACGTCTATCGCAGATAACCAATCAAAACTTTTCTCTCTGACAAGAACTTGTCCAGTAGAATTTTCACCATACTTCAGCATACCTTCCTACCTCTACGACAGTACTGAACCTCAAACGATGCGTATGTTTGAGGGCATGGTAGTCGCCAAAGAAGAATTTGAAAGGATTAAGGAACATAATGGAAATATCAGATATTTTTGTGGAAGCGGCTGCGAACTCGATAATCTTCAGTGTCGTTCTGTTGTAGATAACACCTGTCAAACATGTACGGATGCTTGCTATCAAACTTATGGTGCGTCCAGAGAAGGCATTGGCCATATAGTGGACCTCCTGAAATCTGAGTCATTCCAACAGTGTATGAATCGGTGTCGGCCATAATAATCCAAGAATTTTTTAAGAATTTGCCGCCAAAGAAAAACTTGAAATTGTCATCGGCGCGGCGGAGCCGCGATTTCGGAATTTCGCGGGGGGCATACCTTGCCGCCTGCGGCGGCGAAAACCGTCCGAACTATTTCAAGAATAGACCACCAAAAGATACTCTGTTAGAGTTTTGTATGAACAAAACAAATCTTGAACTAAAACATCATTGCACTGATTTTGTAGGTGTAAGGAAAGTTTTGAGTATAATAGGTGCAAAAAAGGAAGTTGTAAAAAGACAGGTAGATTACTTCTTTGGGTTACCCAGAAAGATAGGAAGCGATATCTATAAAAACACCGAGCGCATTGCCAGGTGCTTTTATGTAATGCGTCCAGCAGGATTCGAACCTGCGACCGTCTCCTTAAAAGGGAGCTGCTCTACCAACTGAGCTATGGACGCAGAAAGAGGACTTACTTCAGCGGTTCATCATGATGCCCATCCCGCTCGCCACCCGCATTGAACTCCGAAGAAAACATGCTAAAATCCGTTTTGTGCGGTCAGAATGCGCCACACCATCTTGTCCGAAGGATATTATATGTAAATTCATACCAAATGTCAAAAGTTGCCAGAAACAAAATACGGGTTGGCGTCCTTTTTGGAGGCAGATCGGCGGAGCACGAGGTCTCGCTCCGATCGGCAAAAAATGTCATTGCCGCCATTGATAAAGCGCGCTACGACGTTGTACCGATAGCAATTTCAAAGCAGGGTACCTGGATATCGGGCTCTGGCGCAAAAACACTCCTTGCCGCGGGTGGGGTGGGAGAACGTGCGCTACCGGCCGTACGCGCAGCGCGAGGCGCCATACCGATAGCGTATGATCTGATGCGAACGATTGATGTTGTATTTCCTGTTCTTCACGGAACCCATGGCGAGGATGGAACCATGCAGGGCCTTCTCACCCTTGCCGACGTACCCTTTGTGGGGCCGGGCGTTCTTGGCTCTGCTGTTGGCATGGACAAAGATGTTATGAAACGCCTGCTTCGGGAAGCGGGTATCCCAACGGCTGATTCGGTGATACTCCGAAGCACTAGCGATCATTCCTATGCATCGTTAGTAAAAAAACTTGGTCTGCCGTTTTTTATAAAACCGGCAAATCTTGGATCATCCGTCGGCGTTCACAAAATTAAACAAGCGCGCGATTTTACAATGGCACTTGCAGATGCCCTCAGATACGATACCAAGGTCCTTGCAGAACGATTCATTCCAGGACGCGAAATAGAGTGCTCTGTTATCGGGAATGAAAAACTCATCGCTTCTCTGCCTGGCGAGATACGGCCGAGTCACGAATTTTATACATATGAGGCAAAATATCTTGACCCGAACGGCGCCGCTCTTGAAATTCCCGCCGCACTGTCAAAAAAAATGACACGCACTGTTCAATCGCTTGCGATCCGCGCATGCAAGGCGCTCTGTTTGGAGGGCATGGCGCGCGTTGATTTTTTTCTTACTCAAGATGGTGCTGTCTATGTAAATGAATTAAACACGCTCCCGGGATTTACAAGCATCAGCATGTATCCAAAGCTGTGGGAGGCCTCCGGCATCTCCCAAAAAAAACTTGTTGATACGCTTATTCGGCTCGCACTCGCGCGACACGCGAAAGAGAAAAAACTCTTTCGGGGGTATGTATAATCAGCCTTTCCAAATATATGGAGGTTCAACCTCCATATATTTACACAATGAGTTCTTTGCAACAACGCAAATACATACAGCCATCTTCCGTGATTGCAAAAAACCGCACATTCCATATACTTTAGGAACTGCCCGACATCTATGAGAACACTGATCGGCGATACGCCACAACATATCGGAGAAGCGGTCGTGCTAAAAGGATGGGTACACGCGCGGCGCGATCACGGAAAATTGATATTTGCAGATCTTCGCGACAGGTCGGGCTTTTTTCAGTTGGTATTTCTTCCAAAAAATAAGGAGGTCTACGAAAAAGCCCGGGGGTTACGGAGCGAGTGGGTGATAGAAGTTGAGGGAACGGTCGGTGCGCGCCCGAAAGGAATGGAAAATGCCGATCTGCCGACGGGAACGGTTGAGATGGCCGTTGACCGCCTCGCCATACTGAACGAGGCAAAAACACCGCCGTTCGCCCTTGATACCGATGGCCGCGACATCGGAGAGGAGCACCGCTTGAAATATCGTTACCTTGATCTCCGAAGAAGCCGCATGCAAAAAAATCTCCGCCTCCGGCACGATATCATATTATTTTTCCGCAACTACCTCTCGCAAAAAGGATTCGTAGAAATTGAAACCCCGATACTCACGAAGGGAACGCCGGAAGGGGCGCGCGAATTCTTAGTGCCGTCGCGGCTCCATGCCGGAAATTTTTATGTTCTCCCGCAATCTCCCCAGCAGTTCAAACAGCTTCTGATGGTAGCGGGACTTGAGCGGTATTTTCAGATAGCCCGCGCGTTCCGGGATGAAGACCAACGGGGCGATCGCCAGCCGGAGTTCACCCAACTTGATATTGAAATGAGCTTTGTCACCCAAGATGATGTGCTGGCGCTTGGCGAAGAACTTCTTACGGAAATGGTAAAAAAGATCGCACCCGAGAAAAAAATATCACAGACCCCATGGCCGCGGATCACATACAAAGACGTGATGGAACGCTACGGAACCGACAAGCCGGACCTTCGCAAAGATCCTAATGATCCAAACGAGCTTGCATTCGCCTGGGTGGTTGATTTTCCGATGTTTGAACGGCTGGAAGACGGCTCAATCGGTGCCATGCATCATCCGTTCACGACGCCGCATCCGGATGACATTGACCGCCTTGAAACAGACCCTGTGAGCGTTCGGGCGCGGGCCTATGACATCGTGCTTAACGGCTCGGAGATCTCTTCCGGCAGTATCCGGATCCACACGCGTGAACTTCAAAACCGCATCTTCACCATTCTTGGTCTTGATGACGCAAAGATACAATTGAAATTCGGACACCTGCTTGAAGCGTTTGAATACGGCGCGCCGCCCCACGGTGGGTTTGCCCCGGGCATTGACCGGCTCGTCATGATTCTTGCGGAAGAGCAAAACATTCGGGAGGTGATGGCATTTCCCAAAACGGGGGACGCAAAAGACCTTATGATGGGGGCCCCGTCCGACATTGACAAAAAACAGCTTAAAGAGGCGCACATCAGGACTGATCTTTAATATGCCGCATCACTATGCCATTTGCCGTAAAACAAAAAAAATTTGAGGGGCCGCTTGACCTTCTTCTTGACCTTATAGAGCGCGAAAAACTTTCCATCAACGACATATCGCTTGCCCGCGTCACGCAAGATTTTCTGGAAGCGCTCAAAAAGATGCCGGGAACGGACAAAGAAGAACTTGCTGAATTTCTTGTCATCGCGGCGCAACTCATCCTTATAAAATCACGGACCCTTCTGCCGCAACTGGCGCTTTCCAATGAAGAGGAATACTCCATTGAGGAGCTTGAACGGCGCCTTGCCGATTATAAAAAGATAAAGGAGCTGACAAAGGACGTGAAAAAAATGCTTGGCGAAAAGCGCTTCATATATTCGCGCGAATGGATGACCGGCATGGGGGCGATGTTCTATCCGCCGCCGCACGTCACGCCGGAAATATTGCAAGGCATGTTTGAAGCGGCGATCACCGCGATCCCGAAACTGGAAAAACTGCAGGAGGAAAAGATACAGCGCATCGTTTCACTGGAAGACCGCATGCGCGAACTTCAAAAGACCTTAGAGGAAAAAGTTGAGCGGGTGTTTTCCGAAATCATCGCGCATTCAAAGGACAAGGCGGAGGTGATCGTAAGCTTCCTTGCGATACTGGAATTGGCAAAACAAAAATTCTTGCAACTGAAACAAGAGGTCCTTTTCGGCGAGATCACGATGAAAAAAGATGCGGAGCAAGGCGCCGCGGAAGATCTGTCGCACGCAGGAAAAACACTGTTCGGTAATGATACATCGGAGCCATCGGCATAACGAATCTCGTTTGATACCATTTGATACCATATGGAGCTGAAACATAAAATTGAATCCGTCCTCTTCATCACGGGGGAGCCAGTGAGCATAAAAAAATTGCTCGTCATCCTAAACGAGAAACGCGAGAATCTTGAAGGGGCTCTTGAAGAGCTTACAAAAGATTATGCAAGCCGCGGGATCATTCTTATTAGAAAGGAAGACGAATGGCAGTTCGGGACCAATCCAGAAAACGCGCGCCTCGTTGAGGATCTGGCGAAATCCGCTTTCACCGAAGACCTTTCACGAGCCGCACTTGAAACCTTGTCCATCGTTGCGTATAAAGGGCCGCTGACACGCCTTGAGATTGAATTTATACGCGGCGTGAATTCGTCATTTACCATTCGCAATCTTCTGATGCGCGGGCTCGTAGAACGCATAGAAAATCCAAAAGATGCGCGCTCGTATCTCTACAAGATCAGTTTTGATTTTTTGAAGCATCTGGGGCTTAGTGCCGTGCATGAACTGCCGGAGTATGAAATCATGCGGGGACACGCCGAGGAACGCGTGGCGCAAATGGCATCCCCGGAAAAAAACATGCCATCAGCTGAAAAACCTGAACATACACCTGAACAAGAAAAAGATGAGTAAAGAATATTGGAATATATTTTTCCAGCTTAGTGCGCTCCTTACCATGCTTGCAGCCGCCGCCTTATTCCAAGCGGTGTTTTATCATGCGGGTATTTCTGAAAAAAATACCGCCGCCATTGCTCACCGCCGAATGGGGGAATTTATACGGGTCCCCGACGTTTCGGAACCGGAACTTTCCGCCGAGTCGGTCCTTGTTTCGCGACTTCAAACAGGCCAAATACTTCTTGCGAAAGACCAGGACCGCGCTCTTGCCATCGGCTCTTTGGCAAAATTACTGACGGCAGTCGTAGCCGAAGATCTTTTTGACCCGCTGGAGGAGCTTCCCCTTACGGCTGAATCAAAGCAAGCAGAAGAACCGGGCGAAAAAATGAGCATGATACCGGCTGGAGAATCTTTCAAGGCGGAGGACATGATAAAGCTTCTTCTCATTGATTCCGCAAACGATGCCGGGCGCTCGCTTGCTGATGCGATCGCGCTAAAAAAAGATCCGTTACTCAATGGGGTAGCTCCGGCACTACGACTAGAAGAAGCGACGCGCGCCCTGAATGCGCGGGCGAAAGAATTCGGCCTGGCATCAAGTTCATTCGCAAACTCAACGGGCATTGACAATCCGGCGGGGTATTCAACGGCGCGCGACCTTACGTTACTTGCAAGGGCGCTTTATGGGTCATATCCCGAACTATGGGCAGTAACGCGAACCATTGAAACGACCCTCTTTTCAAAAAGCGGTGCTTCCTACCACATCACCAATACCAACTCTCTCCTGAAAGAGTTCCCGATGATATTCGGCTCTAAAACCGGAACGACCGATGCGGCGGGGGAGGCGCTTTTGCTATTGTATCAAGTGCGCATCAACGACCCCGTCGTGATAGTTATACTGCGCTCACGAGACCGGGAGCGCGATGCCAAAACTATCATTCATTTTATTGAAGCAGGTTTTTTGCTAGAATAAAATCAAAAAACGTATCCTGATATCATGTAATCCTCCCATCATGCCTCCGGGCATACCAGTATGGATCCACGAATAGATCTGACCCTGAATGTATTTAAGGTGTTCGGCCTTGCGGCACTGAGTTTTATTGGCGCACTTCTCTGGACGCCGCTTCTTACAAATTTTCTCTACAAGCACAAAATGTGGCGTAAGGCGGCGCGAACCGAGGCGGCAGACGGAACTAAGACGCCGATGTTCAACGCCCTCCACAAAGAGCGGGAAACAACCGTTCCGCGCATGGGGGGACTGCTCATCTGGATTACGACCGGGGGACTTGCCTTCGGCCTCTATGCGCTCTCTGGCCTTACCGATATTTCTCTTTTTGATAAACTAAATTTCGTTTCCAGAAATCAGACGTGGCTACCACTCGTAACACTTTTGGCGGCGGCCCTCCTCGGATTGTGCGATGATGTTATTCAGGTGTACGGACGGGGCTCCTACCGCGGCGGAGGAATGGGTCTCCGGCAGCGAATAGTTCTCGTCCTGGTGATCGCCGCATTAGGCGCATATTGGTTCCATTTCCGGCTTGGGTGGGACACCCTTTATCTTCCTGGCGTGGGCGACATCACAATAGGACTGTGGTATCTTCCGCTATTTGTAATTACCATGCTTGCGATGTTCGCGGGCGGCGTCATTGATGGGCTGGACGGGCTTGCCGGCGGGGTGTACGCCGCGATGTTTGCGGCATATGGCGGCATTGCCTTTTTTCAAAATCAGTTGGATATAGCAGCTTTTTGCGCCGTAGTCCTCGGGGCGCTTCTTGCATTCCTGTGGTTCAATATTCCTCCTGCCCGCTTCTATCTTGGAGAAACCGGCATGCTAGGGCTTACGACCAGCATTACCGTGGTCGCATTTCTCACTAATTCAGTCGCGGTACTTCCCATTATCGCGTTTTTACCTGCCGTTGAAATTTTTTCCGTTCTTCTCCAATTCGCCTCAAAACGTTGGCGCGGGAAAAAAATATTTTTGATAGCGCCCATCCATCATCACTTTGAAGCATTGGGGTGGCCCGCGTACAAAGTGACCATGCGATTCTGGGTGGTGGGTGTGATGTGCGCCATTACCGGAATGGTCATAGCGCTCATCGGAAAATAACTCGGCACCGTATATGATAGACAGTGTCGGTGTTGTGTTTTTGTTGTAATTCCCGCCATTTCACCTATACTTGTATAGAGGGGCCTTTCTGAACTACCAGCATATGTACGATATCATTATTAAAAATGGGACATTGATAGACGGAGCGGGGGGGACACCGGTCATTGGCGATATTGCTATAAAAGACGGGGTGATAAGCGCTCTCGGCGAATCAATAGAATCGCCATCGGAACTGACCATTGATGCCCGCGATAAATTCATCACCCCCGGATTCATTGATGTCACATCGCACTCGGATACCACCTGGACCCTCTTTGATTACCCAGGACAGGAAAGCTTGATCACCCAAGGGGTCACCACGATCCTCGGAGGAAACTGCGGAGCTTCTATAGCACCCCTTATATCTCCTCATGCGATACGTTCCATTGAAAAATGGACAGACATCTCACGCATTAACACCAACTGGCAGGGCCTTGGTGAATTTTTGTCATACCTTTCGGGCCGTCCATTGGGAATAAACTTCGGAACATTCATCGGTCATGGCACGCTTCGCCGGGGATTGATAGGGGATGCGCCGCGCGCTCTTTCACCGGAAGAGATGCGGACCATGGGGCTTCTTATTGAGCGTTCTATGGCAGAGGGCGCTTTCGGTCTTTCAACCGGTTTAAGCTATGCGCATGAGGCGTTCGCGACCATTGACGAGCTTTCTTTTTACGCGAAGATCATCCGCGCAAAGAATGGTGTCTACAAAACCCATCTCCGAAGCGAAGGGGGCGCTCTCATCGGAGCAGTAAACGAGGCGATTCGCATCGGACGAGAGGCGGAATGCGCCGTCCACATTTCCCATCTGAAGGCAATAGGAAAAAAATCATGGAAATATATTAAGACGCTTACCGAAATGCTTGAGCTTGCTCACACCAACGGCATTACGGTCCACTTTGACGTATTTCCGTATGCCCGCACCGGCTCGCTTCTTTCGCAATTGCTTCCGTCATGGGCGCGCGTAGGCGGCTTTGAAAAAATATTTCATCGCATCAAGGATCCCATCATGCGGGAGCGCATCATCTCGGCACTTGGAGACCTCACGCTTCATTATGACCGGATCATCATCGCGTCTGCCAACGCGAAGCATATCGTAAATAAAAGCATTCAACAGCTCGCCGAGTCGGGCGGCCTTAGTCCCGAAGAAGCGCTTCTGGAGATTTTACTGGTAAATAACGGCAGAGTATCCATCTTTAATAAGACGCTCTCGGTTTCCCGCATGAAAATGCTCCTGGAGCATCCTCTTGCCATGATCGCCTCGGATGGTTCCGGATATTCGGATGCTCATAAGAAGAATGGCGATCTGGTGCATCCGCGCTCATTTGGCACGTTCCCGCATTTTTTACATACCTGCGCGCGGGACTCCCAGAAGCTCACTTGGGAAAAAGCGATTGAGAAGATCACGTCACTTCCGGCAACAACTTTCGGCATCGCACGCAGGGGCTTTTTACGAAAAAATTATTTCGCCGATATCGTCGTATTTGATCCGCAAACAATCAAAGACACCGCCACCTATAAGAAGCCATTCCAATATGCGATCGGCCTCTCTTGGGTCATTGTGAATGGAAAAATCGCGCTGGAAAACGGTATCGTGAATTCAACGCGGGCAGGTGCCGTCCTGAAAAAGTAACGCATTCGGAACGGCTCCTATTTGCAATACTACTGCCACAACCGAAGACGCGTCTTGTTTTCGGATTTTTTATAGATATATGCGAAGCATAAACTTTCGCGACAAAAAAGTCACTATCATGGGGCTAGGCCTCAACGATGGGGGAGTGGGAGCCGCCCGTTTTTTTGCCAAAGCTGGAGCACGCGTGCTTGTCACAGATCTCAAGAATCGCCGCCACCTTGCTCCATCCATTCAAAAACTTTCTGCGTATAAGAACATCTCATACGTTCTCGGCAAACATCGGATACAAGATTTTCAACATGCAAATCTCGTCATACAGGGGCCGGGAGTGCCGAGCGACTCCCCATATCTTGCAATCGCACACAAACACCGGGTCCCCATAGATACAGACATTGGCATTTTTTTTCGCTTGTGTCCGGCTCCCATCATCGGCGTCACCGGTTCAAAAGGCAAATCAACAACAGCATCCCTCATCCAATGCATGCTTGCGACCGCCTACCCCAACGTTCTCCTCGCCGGAAACATCGGACGCTCGGTGTTTGATATTCTTCCGCGACTTACAAAAAATATTCCTGTCGTACTAGAACTTTCCAGCTGGCAGTTGGAAGGACTTGCCGCCCACACACAAGCCCCTCACATTGCGGTCATCACGAACATACTGTATGAACACCTTAACCGCTATAAAAGTTTTGCCGACTATGCGCGAGCAAAATCATTCATTGCGCGATTCCAAAAAAAGCAAGATATTCTGATCATGCCCCATGGCGATCGGGTCGTACGGAATGCCATGAAGGGCGCGCCCTCTCGCATCATCGCTTACGCTGTTCCAAAAATTCCACACCATGAAGGAAATGCGCGGCTTTTCGGAGCGCATAACGCCGCAAATATTGCCGCTGCGGTCTCGGTCGCGCGCCTCTTCAGGATCCCTACGGCAAAAATAAAAAAAGCGCTCCGCACATTTCCCGGAAACCCCGGAAGAATGGAACCGATACGCCTCGCGAGCGGCGTTCGCTACTACAATGATACGACCGCAACTATGCCGGATGCCACGATCGCGGCGATCAAAACCCTCGCCCCCGCACGCAAACACGCGCTGCTCCTTATTGCCGGAGGCACCGATAAAAATCTTCGGTTCGCCGATCTTGCCAACGTAATCAATAGAGAGATCAGTGTGCTCATTCTGCTCCCCGGAACTGCGACTAAACAACTCCTGCGCTCGCTCCCCCCAAAACCCCGGCCCACTATCATAAAAGCGCGCACCATGCGGGTGGCAGTGGCACAGGCACATGCAAGGGCGCGGAAAGGCGACATTGTACTCTTATCCCCCGGCGCGGCAAGCTTTGGGCTGTTTCAGAATGAATTTGACCGCGGAGCGCAGTTTAATAATGCCGTAAAAAAACTGTAACAACATGGAACGCGCTGACAGAACACTATTCTATCTGACCGCGGCTCTCGTTCTTATGGGGCTTCTGGTCGTATCTTCTGCATCTGTTGCGATATCCGAAAGAAATTTTGGAACACTCTACGGATATACGCTCCGTCACGGAATATACGCGCTTGTGCTTGGCGGCATAGCGTTTTTTTCCTGCCAGCGAATACCCTACCAATTCTGGCGAAAGATATCCCTGCCACTTCTGTTGGGTTCTCTCATCCTTATGATGCTGGTCTTTTTTCCCGTTGTCGGCGTAACCTTGGGCGGAGCGCAACGATGGATCACTCTCGGTTTTTTCTCTTTCCAGCCGGGCGAACTTCTGAAGTTAACTCTTATCATTTACCTTTCCAGCTGGCTGGATAAAGGAAAGAGTGCCGAAAAAACATTCGGGAGGGCACTTGCTCCATTCACGCTCATTCTGGGAATTGCCAGCGTATTTCTCATCCTTCAACCGGATATCGGAACACTGTTCATCGTTGCCGCTACCGCCTCTGTTCTGTATTTTCTCGGGGGTGGGAAGGTGTCCCAGCTTTTTTCTCTAGGATTTTTGGGACTTATCGTTATCATTCTTCTCATTCAAATTGCGCCATACCGGGTTGACCGGCTTACCGTATTTCTTGATCCGAACACCGATCCTACCGGCATTGGGTATCAGATTAGGCAAGCGTTCATCGCGATCGGATCGGGAGGCGTGTTCGGAAGAGGATTCGGACAGGGCATACAGAAATATAATTACCTTCCCGAGCCGATCAACGATTCGATATTTGCCATCATTACCGAAGAACTGGGGTTTGCGGGCGCATCAGCCATCATCGCATTGTTCTTGCTGTTCGCGTGGTGTGGCATGCGCATTGCGCGAGAAGCTGACACTTTTTTTGGGAAACTTCTTGCGGCAGGTATCACGTCCGGCATCATTATACAGGCATTCATCAATATGGCCGCCATCTCCGGACTTCTCCCCCTGACCGGGATCCCGCTTCCGTTTATTTCCTATGGAGGGACATCTCTGGTGATGACATTGGCAAGCATCGGCATTTTGCGTAATATATCTACACACGCATAATGTGCGTGGTGGCGTCCCGCATGCCCTTATGCGCGCCGCATCCGAACAGCACACCATTTATGAGGATACTATTTACGGGAGGAGGCACCGGGGGACACTTTTACCCCATCATCGCCGTTGCGCGCGAACTACGAAAACTTGCCGAAGAAGAACGGATACTTGATCTGCAGCTTTTTTATATCGGACCCGACGACTTCGGCAGGGAAGACCTGATAAAAGACAACATCATCTACTACCGCGTATTCTCTGGAAAATTGCGGCATTATTTTTCCCCAATGAATGCGCTGGATTCGCTTTTCATTCTCTTGGGCATCCTACAGGCGGCGATAAAATTATTGGCGCTCATGCCTGACGTCATTTTTTCAAAGGGCGGCTATGGCAGTATTCCGGTCCTCTTTGTCGCGCATCTCTACCGCATTCCGGTGATCATCCATGAATCGGATACCATCCCCGGCAAGGTCAATCGCTGGTCATCAAAGTTTGCGCGACGCATTGCCGTCTCATTTGACTCAAGTGCCGCGTTCTTCCCGAAAGGCCGGGTTGCGCTTACCGGCAATCCGGTGCGAAAGCGCATCTTCGGCGGGAACATTGAAGAAGCAAAAACCGATCTCAACATTCTTACGGAAAACCCCGTGATTCTTATCACCGGCGGCTCCCAGGGCGCAGAAAAGATAAACAATGCCGTTCTGGAGGTGCTTCCAAACCTCTTGGAGCATTACGAGATCATCCATCAAGCGGGCGAAAAAAAATTTGAGGATGCGACCATTCAGGCAAATGCAACACTTAGTTCTGCCGATAAGACACGGTATCATCTCTATCCGTTCCTTCGCGAGTCACAACTTCGTCAGGCCTATGCGGTCTCGCACCTAGTCATCGCACGAGCAGGTTCCGGGAGTATTTTTGAAATCGCAGCGATGGGAAAGCCGTCAATCTTGATACCTCTGAAAAATGCGGCCCAAGACCATCAGCGAAAGAACGCTTTTGAATACGCAAAGGCCGGTGCGGCAGATGTGGTTGAGGAAGACAACCTGTCGCCACACATTCTGCTTGCCGAAGTTGAAAAGCTTTTTAGAAATCCCGCAAAAATGAAGGCGATGGGCGAGGCCGCTCAAAAATTCGCACGCATAGATGCAGCCGAAGTCATCGCGCGGGAAATACTACATATTGGACTTCACTAATATGAAATCGGTCCGAACACGCATCGCACCAAGCCCGACGGGCAATTTGCATATTGGAACCGCACGAACTGCGCTGTTTAATTTTTTATACGCAAAAAAGCATGGGGGAGCTTTCGTTCTACGCATTGAGGATACGGATCGCGAAAGATCAACGAAAGAATTTGAAAAGAATATCCTTTCGGGGCTGGAGTGGCTCGGAATTCATTGGGATGAGGGTCCCGAGATCGGCTCTTCGTCATACCGAGGTGACTATGCGCCCTACAGACAATCCGAACGAATATTCTCTTATAAAAAATATCTTGAAAAACTCCTTTTTGAAGAAAAAGCATTTTATTGTTTTCATACTGAAAAAGAACTTGCGAATGAGAAAAAAGCGCAGATGGAAAGCAAGATCCCGGTTCAACACATATGCACTCCTTGGCGAGATCTGCCGAAACGCGATGCGGAAAAGAAGTGCGGGGCGGGTGAGGCATCAATTATACGTTTTAAAATGCCCCCTACATCCGCGAAAGAACCCTCAAACTATCAACTTACCTTTCGGGACATCATTCGCGGGCAGGTTCATTTTTTCGCGCGCCTTTTGGGAGATTTTCCAATAGCAAAAAGCTCCGTTGAACCGCTCTATAATTTTGCAGTTGTTATTGATGACTATGAGATGCAGATAACGCATGTTATTCGCGGGGAGGACCACATTCCGAACACGCCAAAGCAACTCCTCATAGCAAAAGCCCTTGGGTGGACGACAAAAAATACCATTGGCGATACCATCCCTCCCTGGGAATATGTCCATCTACCGCTTATTTTAGGCCCTGACCGCTCAAAACTTTCAAAGCGGCACGGCGCGACCTCTGTAGATGAATACCGGCAAGCCGGTTACCTGTCGGATACCCTTTTTAATTTCATGGCGCTCATCGGCTGGAATCCCGGAGACGCGCGAGAAAAAATGACTAAAGAAGTTCTCATAAAAGAATTTTCACTTGAGAAGGTGCAAAAATCGGGTGCCATATTTGATACAACAAAACTTGATTGGCTAAACGGGGAATATATACGATCAAAAACTTCCGATGAACTTTTTGAGATTGCTCGTCCATATTTTGATCAGGCGGGAATATCAGCAGACGCCATCCTGCTTAAAAGAATCCTTGCCCTTGAACAGCCCCGCCTAAAAAAGCTTTCCGAACTGGGGGAGGGGATCGGCTTCTTTTTTGCCGTTCCGGAATACAATAAAGAGCTCCTGCGCTGGAAACAAATGAGCGACGAAGATGTCGCCCAATCCCTTAAAAAAAGTGCGGAGTGTATTGCCGGGATGACTGCGCCATTCAATAAAGAGGTGTTGCAAAAATTATTTTTTGATATGATAGGGGAGGGGGACAAGGGCGCCGCACTCTGGCCTCTTCGCGTAGCCCTTTCGGGCAAAAAATCCTCGCCAGGCCCATTTGAGCTTCTTGAGATCCTTGGAAGGGAGGTGTCACTGCGACGCCTTCAAAGGGCCCTGGAATTGGCCGGAGCCACAACATAAGATCCTAGCCGGAGCCCCATATTCTATGGGGCTTTTTTCTGTTATACTTCAAGTGAAAACCCTATGTGCGGACACTATGAGAATATACGGACCGACAAAGATCATTATTCCGGTGGTGGCACTTGCGGCGTTTGCATTGTTATATGGCACCCTACGGGTATATGCCGCAAGCATTGACGAACTTAAGGCCCAGATAAGTGAAAAGAGCGAAGAGATCAAGAAACTTGAAGAAGAGGAACGCACATATCAGAACAAGCTTACCGAGAGGGCGGTTGAGGTAAAGAATCTCACCGGTCAGATAGGCGGCCTAGACAGTTCCATTAAAAAGCTGACAAGCGACATACGGATTACCGAGGTTCGCATCAGTAGAACGGAACTGGAGATAAAAAAACTTCTTATTGAAATACAGGACAAAGAGCGAACCATTGAAAGACAAATCGGCAATGTGGGGTCGCTTGCCCGGCTACTTCAGCGATCGGATGATGAGCCGGTCATCGCCCAGCTTATAAAGTACCCAACGCTTGCCAGATTTTTTAACGTCATACATGCGCTTGCGTCGGCCCAACAAGGTTTTCGCGAATACCTCGTGGAAATCCGCAAAATAAAAGATGGTCTTAATGAGAAGCATGACGAAACAGAAAAAAAACAACATGAACTTCAACAGTTATCCGCAACGCTTGGGGACCAGCGCGTCCTCCAGCAATCCCAACGCTCACAGCGGGCGAATCTTCTTGCCACAACAAAGAACCAAGAAAAACTCTATCAAAAGCTTCTGGAAGACAATAAAAAAAGACAGCTGGCCCTGGAACAAGAGATCGCCGACTATGAAAGGCAGATACAAGTTATCATTGACCCCGCGTCGCTTCCAAAGACCGGCTCCAGCGTTCTGGGCTGGCCCCTCCCGGAGGTGGCACTTTCTTCGTGCTTTTCAGGAACACGCTCCAGCGCCGAACATTGCATTACACAATTTTTCGGGAATACTGCATTCGCCCTTGCGGGCGGATACAAAGGAAAGGGACACAACGGAGTTGATTTTCGGGCAGGTCTTGGAACGCCGGTGTTTGCCTCCGAATCGGGGGTCGTTCGGGATGTCGGAGACACCGACGTCGTGTGCCGCGGGGTCTCATACGGAAAATGGATTCTGATTGACTTTCAAAACAACCTTTCGGCGATATACGCGCATCTCTCCCTCATTAAGGTTTTGGCAGGGCATGCGGTACGTCGCGGGGACCTGATCGGCTACTCCGGCGTATCCGGATACGCTACCGGCCCCCACCTTCATTTCGGAGTATACGCGAAGCAGGCCGTAACCATTGCCGCGATCCCAAGCGCTGTGTGTCCAAAGAAAAAACTTGTTATTCCGGTATCCCCGTATAATGGATACCTCAACCCGGTGGACTATTTATAAGAGTAAGTGTAAACATAACACTAATTATAACACCCATGGCACACGTACCCCACATAAGCATCGCGATCGTCGTGATAACGCTTTCGTTCATAACCGTCGTTCATGCGGCAGAAAAAGACGTCCAGGAGGCGACGGCCTCGTCTACACTGATAGAGCGTTTTAATGGATATCGCATTCCCGCGGCACTCTATGAAAAGATCATTGAGACACTGAAACCGATGAACATATCGCTTCCGGAATTTCTTACGCCAGCATATTATAAAGATTTCATACGCGAAGCGAACGACGAAATAAAAGGTGCGACCGGAGTTGATGCGTACCATATCATCAATACCGCAATACATTGGTTTTCATCCATTGTTACATTTCTTCGCGAGATACTACAAAAAATATGATGTCCCGTAGGGGGCTGGTTTGGCGCATATCGGGCATCTCCATGGTATATAGACGTAAAATATACATTGTGCGACGTTATATAGAAAGCACGCATCCCGTCCTCCCCCTCCCCACGATCATCCGCTGAAAAAAAATAAAGCGCTCTGCGCGCTTTATATATACTCCAAATATTTCCTGAGTTACCATGCTTTCTGTTATTTTTCAGACATCGGACATGCGTAATGGATGATCTGGTTTTTATCATCCCGCCGTTCTAGCGTCCCCCCTCGCATCTCTCTTCCGCAACGGGCACACCGCACCGACTCGTTCTTCACGCCGGAATCCATGCTCATCATGCCGGATTCTCCAAAAGCGGGTGCCGAAGGCCTATTTCGTCAAGAAGCGGTCGTATTTCCTCCTTAAAACGCCTACGCGCCTCGTTATTGCTCTTTTTGAGCCCATAGCGTCGGTAGAGCGCCAAACTGCGGCTCTGCTCGTCTGGGACCCCAAAAGCATCAAGCGCAAGAGGAAGCCAGTCACGAAGTGCAAAATGGAGGTCTGCTCTGCCCTCTGGCGTTCTGGCAAGCTCCCGGATCCCATTCTCTCCGTGCTGAATGTGTCCGCCCTCTTCCGCCTCAATCTTTCGTATGGCATCGTTCCACGGCTCAAATGGACCCCCCCTAAACTCTGCAAGCTGGATAGCAGCCGATCGGTCCTGAAGATGGTTATACATGAGAAAATGAGCCCACGTTGTGAATCGATCGGGAAACTGGAATATTTTCAGAATATTCGCCTGATACTGTACCGATAACGCACGCTGAATCCACGGGTTTACACCAAGAACCTTGAGCGGCCCACTTTCCAGAATAAAAGCGTGCCCGAGCTCTTCCATGCCGATACGAGCGACAGTTTTCCGTTCGGCCAAAGTTGGTGCAAGCTGAATGCACTGGAGATAATTCATCCCACCCCAATACTCGCAATTCCACTGGGTAATAATGGTCTGAGTCAAAAGCCCGAAGAGCTCGCGGGGCATATCGGATGCATTGCCATACTTCCTACTGCCACTGGTCGCGCCGGATGCGCTGCCAGAAGTCGCCGTGTCGTTAGAATCCGCCATTATCGCCCCTTTTCAATGAGCCGAATGAACGTTACTATAATACTAGCAAATGATAAAAATATGCAAGACATATGCGAACATCGTTTTCAGCACTGGAGACATACAAACAGTGTCCTCAAAAATATAAGTTCCATGAGATAGACAAGATCCGCCAGAAAAAATCAAAGGAGGCCGTTTTCGGAACCCACATACACGCAACGCTGAAGTACATGTTCGTAAGCGATCCCCTGTTCCCCACGCTTGATCAAGTCCTTGAGTACTACCGCGCGCATTTTCCGTCGCGCGAGCAAGGCGTGTTTAAAACGGATGAAGAACATCGTATCTTTTTTGATGATGGCACACGCATGCTTAAACAATTTTATGGAAAAAACGCGCCGTGGAACTATTCTGTCCTTGATCTGGAGTCGCGCTTTGAAATACCACTCACCGACGCCGAGCGAAATGAGACCCACGTTCTTGCCGGCACCATAGACCGTATAGACAAACTGCCGAATGGCACCTACGAGATCATTGATTATAAAACCGCAAAACGCATGCCGGCGCAAAGCGCTGTTGATGAAAATCTTCAACTCTCGCTCTATGCCCTCGGCATTCAGAAGAAGTGGCCGCACATCAAACCGGAGCAATTAAAAGTTTCTCTCTACTTCCTGAAGCATGGAGAAAAATTGTCCTCCACCAGAAGCGTTGATGCGCTTGCCCGAGTGGAGTCCTCCGCGGTCGCAACCATCGCCGAGATTAGGGATACGCTTGAAAAAAATGAGCTATTTGAACCGATCGTCTCCCCGCTGTGTGATTACTGCAGTTATAAGCCAATCTGTCCCATGTGGCGACATCTGTACCGAAAAAAAGACCTCTCCCCCGCCGAGGACATCCAACCGATACTTACGGAATATCTGGAGCTCAAAAAAAATGAGAAGAAAAACAAGAAGCGGCTTAGCGAACTTCAGGCGGAAATGAAGCTTTTTATGGAGCAACAGGATGTCATGCGCATCTTTGGAGAAGAGGGAGCTGTTACACGAAGCGTGCAAAAACGACATGTCTATCTGTTTGAAAAGATTCGCGAGATCCTGGAGCCGCTCGGCGAATGGGAAAAAATACTGGCCGCCGATGAAAAAAAACTGAAAGCCCTTATGAAAAAGCTTCCACCAGCAGTCCAGGAGCAGGTTGAAAAGCTCGGAATTCAGGAAAGGGAATTTTCTTTATTAAAAGCAACATTCAAAAAGATCCAGGACCCAGAAGCAAACTCCTCCACCGATTGATCATAGCCCATCGCAATTGGCCGCCGGACGGTACCCCCTCGCTTCAGCATCTGCTTTTGATGCGAACCATACCTTGTTCTCCTCTTTTATCTTTTGGGCGCCGGAACACCACGGTAAGTGATAGGCGGTGCCGTTTTTTGATGCCACAACTGCCCCGGCAGATGCCTCAGGAAGCTCCGACACCCGTTTTACCGCATCTCCCCGCATTACTGCCGCCGTGGAAACCTCTGCTCCTTTCCCCGTGATCCGAACGGTGGCGTGCTGGGTGATGCGGACCGATAAGCGGCCAAGGCCGAAACTGCCTATGCTTACAAGAAATATCATGCAGGCGACAAAAAGGTCACCACTGCGCGCCCGCACGAACCCCTTGATATATTCTTTCGCATCTGTTAGCATGATAGTCACTATACATTTTTATATTAAAATATCAAGAAATACCTCATAGTTCCCTCTGGAGAACGTAATGGGCTCATGGTTGCACCATGCTCCCCTATCGTAACTCCTTATATACCCTATGGCACAAACTAAAGCAGGCGGCACAACAAAACTCGGCAGGGATTCGGCGCCAAAATATCTCGGCGTCAAGAAGTATGCGGGCGAGACGGCGCAACCCGGCGATATTCTCATTCGCCAGCGCGGAACGAAGTTCGTCGCAGGAAAGAACGTTAAGCGCGGAAACGATGATACGCTTTTTGCGACTGCCAAGGGTCTTGTCGCGGTCCGCACAAAGCGCAAGATCCACTTTGACGGCACAAAGGGATTGGTCAAGGTCATAAGCATCGCTCCTTAACCACACACCGCCAAAAGGAGGTACGCATGACAAACACGATCGCACCACCAGCCGATGAGCTTTACGCTAAAGATACGGAAGGCCATTTGATCTTCACCCATGATTTCTGCGGAGGAAATTTAATGCCGGATAGCGGCCTCCACGGCTCGCGCATATGCTCGCATTGTACCAAAAAGTTCTTACCGTATGAACAGCATAACCGATCGGTTGACGGAATGCGTTGCACCGGCCGAATGAAGTTCCTGGACACCGCCACGGCTGAACCGAAAAAAGCGGAGCGGTCCGTCCCCAGAACATTTGAGCGAGAGTGCACGACCTGCGGCAAAAAGGAATTGTACTCCCGTCATGAGGTGATCGTGGTCTTTCGCGCGGGCATCGGCGAGGACGACGCAAGAACATCCTTGAAATCACTCGGGCTTTTACCGGGAAGATTCCGCCGCGACACGCATGCGCCAACCACACTTGCCTGCGAGGTGCCGCTTCCGCGAGATACGAAAGAGACACCGTGGGCATTGGTAGAAACACTGGAGAAACAAAGCGGTCTCGTGCGCGCGGCATTCCCTTTGCTACTTAAAGAAATCAAAAGACCGGCATAATGCCGGTCTTTATTTTTGTTACACTCAAAGTCCTTTAGCGGCGAGCACCTGCTTTTTCCGGCGCATGCATTCTGCTCTTTTTTATCCCGGCACGAATGAACTCAATAAAAAGTGGGTGCGGAGCAAGCGGCCGCGATTTGAATTCCGGATGAAACTGCGTTCCGACAAAAAAAGGATGTCCCCGAAGTTCTATGATCTCCACCAAATTCCTCTCGGTGTTAACACCGGAAACAATAAGTCCGCATGTTTCAAGCTGATCACGAAAATCACCGTTAAACTCATAGCGATGCCGATGACGCTCGGAAATAAGAGCGGATCCATGTGCTTTATAGCTTTTCGTGCCCGGCTTCAGTGCGCACGTATATGCCCCAAGCCGCATAGAACCGCCTAGGCGCCGCTCCTTGATGTTCACCAACTGCTCGGGAAGCGTGTGAATGACTGGGTGCGCCGCGGCCCCCTTCACCTCGGTTGTGTGCGCATCGCGAAGCCGACAGGCGTGCCGCGCAAATTCCACCGTTGCCAACTGCATTCCATAGCACAGTCCGAAGAACGGAATGTTACTTACCCGACAGAACCTAATGACGGCGATCTTCCCCTCAACGCCCCGCGAACCGAATCCACCGGGAACGATGATCCCGTCAAATCGCTTTAAGAGCTTCAGCGAAGAAGGGTTGCCCTCGTATTCTTCCGCATTCAACCACTCAATTTCAGGGCGCTTCCCAAAGTGCCAGGTCGCATGCTTTACCGCCTCAATAACAGAGATGTATGAGTCGGAAAGAACGAAATTTCCGGTCCCAAAATACTTCCCGACAATGCCTATGCGCACAGCCGGGGTTTCCGGTTTATTGGCGCGGCGCATTTTTTTTACAAACACATCCCACTCCCCCAAAGATCTTTTTTTTGCCTTGATACCGAATTTTAACAGTAACCGTTCTGATAAGTGGTCACGCTCAAAATTCAACGGTATCTCATAAATTGATTTTATGTCGGGCGCGGATATGACATCTTCCGGGGCAATGTTGCAAAAAATTGATATTTTTTTCTTGCGCGGCTCATCCAACGGAACGACCGAGCGTGCGATAATAATATCCGGCTGAAGTCCCGCGGTGTTCATTGACCGGACCGCGTACTGCGTGGGCTTCGTCTTCATTTCACCGACAAGTTTTGGCACGGGCAAATACGACACAAGGACAAAAAGAACATCACCGGGACGCTGAAGGCGGAGTATGCGGCCTGCCTCAAGAAATAAGGCGTTCTGATACTCACCGACGGTCCCGCCGATCTCTACAAGAACAAAGTCCGCCTTGGCCTTCTTTCCGGCGCGATCAAGACGGCGTATCACCTCCTCCGGTATGTGCGGGATCACCTCAACGCATTTTCCTTCATATTCCAGGTTCCGCTCGCGTTCAATGACGGTCTGATAAATGAGCCCCGTCGTCATATAATTTTCCCGCGGAATATCCTGTCCTAAAAAACGTTCGTAATTCCCAATGTCTTGGTCGCACTCAACCCCGTCTTCGGTAACAAAAACCTCCCCGTGTTCCGTCGGGTTCATGGTTCCTGCGTCCACATTCAGATAGGGATCTATTTTGCAGGCGGTGACCCGAAAACCCCGTTCTTTAAGCAACCGGGCGATAGAAGCGGTTGACACTCCTTTTCCGATCCCTGACATGACCCCGCCACATACAAAAATAAATCGCGCCATAAAAATAAAGAGGCCTGCATTATACGATGTAAAACTTCTACCCTATTTCTTCTTTTTTGCTTTGCCGGGCACTTTCGTGCTCTCTTCCTCCTTTTCAATGATGACCCGGATCATCGTTTCTATGCCGTAGGGAAGCCGAAGTACGATATCAAAAAAACCAGTTTTTTTGATGGATTCATCAAGCACTATCCACTCCTTTTCTATAGAAAATCCTTTGGCGGACAGCGCTAGTGAAATATCATGCGCTGAGACCGAACCGAACGCCTGCCCCTTCTCTCCCACCTTTACGGGAAGACGCAGGTCATACCCCTTCAGCTTCTCGGCTACCACGCGACAGCTTGCCTCAAGCGCCTCGCGCGCCTTTTCTCTGTTCGCCTGTTCGCCTGCCGCGTGCGAGATGGCATGTTCTGTCGCAGGGCGCGCCAGTCCTCTGGCGATCAGAAAATTTCTTCCAAATCCGTCGGCAACATCCTTAATATCCCCTTTTCTTCCGACTTTCTGAACATCCTTCAAAAGCATGACTTTCATAAGCATAAAAAAGCATGCGTGTGCCGGGACACATGCCCCGACACCCAATGCCCGATACTACCTATACGTGTTACCACAGACATCTTTCAGCTATATTCTGTATACCATTATACCTTCCGCGGGGCAACGTGCCTCATGGCACCAGTTGGCGGTATAAAAATTTTTCTTATAATTTCCGTACTGCCTCAAGCGCGGCATCAAGTTGCGGATCGCGGTCTTGTTCAACGTCCTCCGCCTGCAATTCCTTTGCTATATCGGGCTCAATACCGGAATCGTTAATGGAAAATCCGTTCGGTGTAAGCCATTTGGCAATAGTGATTTTAAGAGATGCGCTATCCGGTAGCGGCTCGAGCTCCTGAACCGACCCCTTACCATAGCTTTTTTCCCCCACGATCGTGATATTCCGCTTGTCGCGAAGCGCTCCGGCAAGGATCTCTGATGCCGAGGCCGATCCCTGGTTTATGATAACGACTACGGGAGTCCGCTCAAGATATACATATCCATGCGAACGGTACACCACCTCCTTACCGGATGCGAAGACCTCGCGCGCGACCACTTCTCCGGCGGGAAGGAACCATGAGGCAATATCAACGGCATGATTAAGATACCCGCCCGGGTTATTGCGAAGATCAAGGATAAGTTTTGAAGCGCCCACACGGTGCATTTCTTGGAGCGCTCTCCGGAACTCATCTGCGGCGTTTTCGTTGAAATTAAATAAATGAACGTAAAAAATACCGTCCCCAAGTTTTTTCGTCTCATACACCGGGATACGTATGCTGTCGCGTACGACGGAGATGTCCTTTGCCCCGTCAACGCGCTCACGCGCTATGGTAAGCGTTACCGGCGTGCCCTTCACGCCCCGTATTGATGAAACCGCCTGATCAAGTGAAAGCTCCGTGGTGGACGTCCCGTTGATCTTCAATACTTTATCACCGGCCAAAAGGCCGGCGCGCTCCGCAGGTGAATCCTTGAGGGGGGCAATGACCGTCAGCACCCCTTTGCGAATACCGATCTCTGCCCCGATCCCCCCAAACTCTCCTTTAATATCGTCGTTGAACCGTTTCGCCTCTTCCGGAGGGAAAAACGTCGTGTAGGGATCGCCAAGCGATTGGACCAGACCGTCTATCGCGCCATACACAAGTTTTTGACGGTCAATATTTTTTTTATCAACAAAATCCCTTTCAAGACGAGACCATACATCCCAAAAAAGAGCGAAGTCAACACCATTCGGCATTCCCGCCTCCTGATTCTGAATGGCGACAACTTCGGCGCCCACCGCCGAGCGCTGGTGTGTTCCGGCCGCATACCCGGTCCCAAACGCAACAACAACGATGCCAAGCGCAAGAAGTATGACTGTGATTCTCTTCGGTTGATACTGCATAGATGTATGCCCCGGCATTCGTCTGTATTGCGCGGCGCGGATAAAAAATATCACCACACAAACACGAACATTATATCAATTTCTCGGTCAATTTCCAAATGTCTCCCGCCCCCATCATAATAATGATATCGTCATTTGCTACCCGCTCGGCAAGAAATTCACGGATACCGGATGGGTCTGCCAGATAGTACACGCTGTCATGCCGCTTCTTCAGTCCTTCCACAAGGTCGGCCGACTGTCTGCTCGGCTCCGGGGCTTCTTTCTCCCGACCCGCGACCTCATACGGATCCAGTATGACCGCGATATCCGCGGCGTCAAACGCGTTCATGAATTCATCAAAAAGATATTTTAGCCGTTCACGCTGATGGGGCTGGAAGATACACCATATGCGGGCATGCGGAAACCGCTCTCGTGCGCCCTGAAGGGTCGCTTTGATCTCGGTAGGGTGATGTGCGTAATCATCATACACCTTTGCTCCCTGAAACATGCCCCGAAGATCAAATCTCCGCCAGGCGCCGCCATACTCGCCGAGCGCCTTTAGTATCGTCTCTTTCGGGATGCCGAGAATCTCACCCGTCTTATAGGCGGCAAGGGCATTATAAACGTTGTGCACTCCCAGCACCTGAAGGATATTCTTTATATCATCAACCTTGCTGTTCGTCAGAGAATACCAGTATACGCGCCCCCGCTGCTTTTCATCCTTCATACGTTCCATGCCGACGGCGAGAAGTTCGCTGTTGTCATTATTGAGCACCAGATAGCCGCCCTCCTTTGTGTTTTTCAAAAATGCCGCGAAAGCCATAGCGATATCCTTGCTATCCTTATAGTAATCCATATGCTCACGATCAATATTCGTCACCACCGCAATATCGGGCGCATAATTCAAAAAGGAACCCTGGTACTCGTCCGCCTCAATAAGAAGGTACCGCGACTCCCCGCGCCGAAAATTTGCATTGCCGAACTGAGAAAGCTTGGTGCCTATAATAACGGTTGGATCAAGCCCCGCTTCTATCATAATGAGCGCTATCATGCCGGTCGTGGTACTTTTCCCATGGGCTCCGGCAACCGCGATGGTATAAAACCTCCCGGTAAGCTCCCCGAGGGCCCGGGCATATGGCCATACCATAAGGCCTCGTTTTTCTGCTTCAATGCGCTCCGGATTGTCGGATTTCGTGGCGGCGGTATAAATAATCGTCCCGGCATCTGCGGGAACATGTTCGGCCTGATGCGCGCCGTACGAAATGACAACTCCAAGCCGCTCAAGCTCATGGGTAATATCTGACGGTGACAAGTCCGATCCGGAGATCGCTTCGCCCTCCGAGAGATAAAAACGGGCAAGCGAGCTCATACCGATGCCCCCAATACCAACAAAATGTACTGATGTTTTTTTCATCGTTGCTCTTTCAGCCGATACGAGATCTACGCTGTGCTTCCGAGTTTCAAAAGGGCCTCTCCAGCATATTTCGCGATCGTTTCGCCGATGCCGAACCGCGGGTCGTGAAGCTCCTCTACCGTGAACCATCGCATCTCCTCGCTCACCTCATCCTCGCCCGGATGAATTTCGCAAGTTGGTGCCGTTGCAAAATAGACCATGGTGACATGCTCATGACGATCGTTGATGCGGTGGCGGTTTAAAAAGACCGGCGGAGGAAGTTCAACATACATACCGGTCGCATCGGGAACACGCGGTACGCTCCAGAGCACCACAGAAAGACCAACCTCCTCCTTAACCTCGCGAAGAGCGGCTTCCGCAGGGTCTTCCTTTGGTTCAATGTGCCCACCAACACCCAGCCATTTTTTGTACTTATCATGTTTTCGCAAAAAAACTATGTTCTGGTATACGATAAAGACCTCCACGGTAAAATCAACAGCGTCATGAATGTGTGACATATGTATATGATTTAGAACGATCTATCCGTCCCCAAGTTCTATGGATTCAAGAATTGTGGCGTGGGGCCCCGCAGAAGTTGTTCCCGTCTCCATAAGATTAGCTGCCCGAACCTCGCACTGCCAATTGACCCCCTCATCTGTGTCCGGCGGAATGACACCGGGCACCCGGCGAAGTCGCGCAATGGTTGCGTGGATCGCCCTAGAAGGCGTCCCATACTGCTGAAAACCCGAGGCGGGCGTGGCAAGGAGTGCCTCTGCGCAGTCCCGACGAAACGCGCCATATGCGAGAGAATCTGCCGCCCGCACCCAGATGAGACGCGGCGCTCTTCCCGGCGGACCGGATACGACCCGGTCAAATACAATGATGAACGGGTCATGATGAGAGCTGGCTTTCCGCAGAACACGAATAGATGCTATCAGTTCGTCATTGTCAGCATACCACGGCGGAATGATGATACCATGAAGATTTTCGGGTAAGACCCAGCGAGCCGCAATATCGGAGTGGTCATTTTGCCACAAAAAAATTTTATTCTTCACACGCTCGGGGATCGCGAGCGCAAGAAATATTCGTCGCTTGGTCATTGGAGGCATCATACCAAATACTGCAGTATATTTACAGGGTGAGCAAGGTCATACCGAACCACCAAAAACAGTGGCGGCGTCATCCCCGCTACTCAATACGAAAGGCCCCATGCGTACACCGAAATTGCGCACCGGAAACCACGCCCATTCCCCTTCCTCCCTGACATCTCAAAAACTTGCATATTTTAGTTTTTTATGTTATTAAATAACCACACGCTCCTTCACATTCTACACTATGCTCCGACAGGGTTTGCGGCTTTTTTTCACGACCGTATGGCCAAAAATCCCAAGACATGCGGCCATTATGCGCCGTGCGACACAACGTTTTACCGCAGGAGAGCAAGCAGATGATGCTCTGAAAATCGCTGCCGCCCTGAACCAAGAAGGGTTTTTCTGCGATATAAACTACATCGGCGATCATTCCGACCAGCCCGATGCGATAGCAAGGGCCTATGAGACCTACGCACATCTCATCCGCACTATCGCCAAAGCAAAACTGAAAGCCGGCATTTCCGTAAAGTTGGGCCAGTTTGGACTTCTGGCCGACTCTCCTGATGCCGCGGCGCGAGAGGCATCATTCAACCTCCTTATCGCAACGATGGCGGAAACATTCGGTGTTCGCCTGTGGATAGACCGCGAAGAAATATGTCACACAGCCCGGACAAATGCCATCATAAAAAACATCGCCCCGCGCGCGAAAGCCGGAAGCGTCGTTCAGGCGTATGACCGGAATGCCCTGGCGCTTCTTGATGAGCTGGGAGTCCGCATTCCCTGGCGTGTCTGCAAGGGCGCATACACTGAATCCCGGGCAACCGTGTTCACGCATACCCGGGACATTGCGGAGACATACCGACACCTCGTATCCCGGATCATCGCCTCGGGCGGGTATGCGCAGATAGCGACTCATGATGAAAAACTTGTTCGCACGGTCCTCAATGATCTGCGACGGTGGCGACGTGACTTCCCGAAGGACCGATTTGAGTTCGGAATGCTGTACGGCGTGAACATGAAACTCGCCCGAGCCCTCACCCGCGAAGGATACCGAGTGACCATTTACCTCCCGTTCGGCGAGGATATAGAAGGATACTGCATCCGCCGCATCATTGAAAAACCGAAATACCTCCTGCTTCCTCTGCGAGCGCTTTTCCGGGCCTGAATTTGGCCCTTTTCTTTTTGCATGGCAAAAAGTATTGACATATTGCATGTTTTGTGTATAATAAGGCGATATGTTGTACCTTGAACAGCAGGGTGGCGGTGGAGCAATTTTTTGGTGATGCGATATCGCACTACCTGACTGCGGCGTTTTTGCTTGGTATCCTCAACGTCATATTCATTGATCTGCTTCTCGCCGGCGACAATGCGCTTATCATAGCGCTTGCAGTACGACAGCTTGAGGGCAAGCGAAAAAACCTTGCCATCTGGTGCGGAACGCTCGGCGCAGTGATCTTGCGCCTGCTCTTCCTTGCAATCGCAACTTTTTTTCTCGGCGTGCCATTCCTGCATGCGGCAGGCGGAGCATACATCATCTTTATCGCGGTGAAGCTCCTGAAAGATGAGGAGGGCGGGGAAAAGAACATTGCCGCAAAAGACCGTTTCTGGTCTGCGGTCTGGACGATCATCATCGCCGACGTGGTCATGAGCATTGATAACGTCTTGGCCGTTGCCGCCGTTGCAAGCGGTAATTTTCCTCTGCTGGTCGGAGGCATTCTCCTCTCGGTTCCCATCATGATATTCGCCTCAAGCATCCTTTCGCGCCTCATGCAGCGCTTCCCCGTCATCATCCTTATCGGTTCCTGCATCCTGGCGTGGGTCGGTGGAAAAATGTTCGTAGAGGATCCCGTTTTCGGAACATTCTTCCACGGATGGAGCATCGCCATCAAGGGAGGCGCTGTCGCCATAACACTTGCCTACTATGGTTGGCGTCGCTTCAGACGCGCGCGATAAGAATCAGTAAAACCGTCAAAAAAGGCGGTTTTTTAACACCATAATATGCTTGAAAATTGGCTTTTTTGGTGCTATTATTTCAGCAAATAAATAAGGCCCCCGCCCGCGGTAGGCGAAGGCCACAAGAAGAGCACTAATACCGCAATACCATAGTACCATAATTTTTACATAGCGTCCAGTAAATCCAAAATAAGTGCTAAAACTGAAAACGATGAAGTTTGAAAAAGACGCCCATCTTCACTCGCGCGAACACGTGCTTGCCGACGATCTTTCGTCTGCCCTGGGGGAGCCAAAGAGGTTTGCGGCGTATCTCGGCATTGCCAGAATGTATGATGAAAGCGACCTGCGAGCGCTTCTCGGCCGGATACGTGAAAAGGCAGATCTTCCGCTTGCGGCGCGCGGAAAATATTTTTTTGCCTGCCTTAAAGGTCTTACGAAAATACCACGTCAAGGATCGCGCGCAGACAAACCTGCTAAAGAAAAGAAAAACAATGGCACATCTTCCGCCGATAGTGAAAAATCCGCATAAGGTCTTGCGGGGCATCGCGAAAGAAGTTCCCTCCGATGAGATATTAGGCGCACGCATCCAGGAGCTTATTTTAAACATGAGAACGGTCCTCGGCGAAGCAAAGGACGGCGTAGGTCTTGCGGCCCCCCAGATCGGAGAAGCCCTGCGGGTATTTCTTGTCTCGGAGGAAGCCGAGCACGTAGATACCGCCGGAAACAAGGCGGAAAGCGACGAGGAAATTGAGAAGCGAAAAAAGAAGGAGTGGAACTATTTTGTCTACATCAACCCCATCGTAAAAAAGATCTCCCGTCAGCGAATTGCATACCCGGAAGGATGCCTCTCTATTCCCGGAGTGTTCGGTATCGTCAATCGTCCGGAAAAGATCACCGTTGAGGCGTTTGACGAACACGGGAAAAAATTCACACGGGGCGCCTCAAAATTTTTTGCCAGGGTCATCCAGCATGAACTTGATCACATAAACGGCGTCCTCTTCATAGACAAGGCGGAAGAACTTCTTGACCAACGCCATGGATAATCCGGCACATACACCATCGTTGGTGTTTTGGGGAACACCTGATTTTTCCGTACCGATCCTTACGGCCCTTGCGGAGCATTTCCGTGTTGTAGCAATCGTGACGGCACCGGACCGGCTCGCCGGAAGAAAAAATATTATAACTCCCCCGCCGATAAAAAAAGCGGGGCGCTCTCTTGGTATACCGGTCCTTCAGCCAGAAAAACTGCTCCCGCATATCTGTGCCGAAATACCACCCGCCGACATCACTGTTGTTGCGGCATATGGGAAAATTCTCCCGGATGCACTACTTAAAAAACCTATTCACGGATGCCTGAACGTCCATCCATCGCTTCTGCCGCGCTGGCGCGGCCCCTCCCCTATTCAAGCGGCATTTCTTGCGGGAGATGAAAAAACAGGAGTAAGCATTATGCTCATGGACGAAAAGATGGATCATGGCCCTATTATCGCTCGACAAGAGATCATCATCGGCGCCGATACGGTGGAAACTCTCTCAAAAAAACTTTCACTGCTATCTGCAGAAATGCTGTGTGAGATCATTCCTCGTTGGATCGCAGGCCGCATTGTGCCAAGCCCGCAGAATCACGAAAAAGCGACCTACTGCAAGATTATTAAAAAAGCCGATGGGAAGATTGTGTGGAGCGCGTCAGCGGTAGACATAGAAAGACACATACGAGCATACGAAGGATGGCCTGGCGGCTATACCTTTTGGGTGCGCAAAAAGACACGACTACAGCTTGCCATTCGTACCGCCCGCTTGGTATCCGATCCCGCAGTGCCGGTACCTCCTCCCGGAACCATTACCGTCGCGAAAGATCATATGTATATCGGGACGGGCAATGGGGCGCTTGAGGTCCTAATGCTTCGCCCGGAAGGAGGACGGGATATGTCCGCCTCTAGTTTTATGAGAGGACACCCGGAAATCCAAGGAGCGGTGCTGGAGTAATTATATGGGGTACCCCCGCCCCCAAAAGTGCGCTATACTATCCGTATGGACAACGCAGTCGTAGGACTTATCATAGTTGCCATCATACTTGTGCTGACATTCAGCTTCTATGACTCATCCGGAAGCGGTGGTATGAATTTTTCGTTTTTATCAAGCGATGAGCCCCTCGCATCCGGCGCCGGGACATCTGAAATTCAAAACCCGCAACCGGCACGTTCCGAAAATGAACCGGGGTTTTTTGGCTCGTTTCCCTTTAGTCCCCGCGTTGCCGGAATCCAAAATCCCCCGGCACCTGCTACCCAATTGTCATCCGACCATGAACAAGGAACCGTAACAACGCAACGATCAGGATACTCTTCGTTAGAAAAGATCGTGAGAATAGTGCGCGTAGAGCGCACCTCCCAAATGCTCTCCGAGGAATACATCATCCTAAGAAATGGCGGAGCTTTTTTCGGCTCAAGCGTGAAGGGCTCCGTCGCAATCACCGGCTGGACCGTTGAAAACCGAATCGGAGACAAGCATATCATCCCGAAAGCGCTCGATATTCCGCTCATAGACGCCGATCCCACCCCCGTAGCGCTCGCGCCTGGGGGCGAGGCGATCATCGTAACCGGAACTCATCCCATGCGGTCAAGCTTTCGGGAGAACGCCTGCACGGGATACTTGAACGAACTCTACACATTCACTCCGGCGCTTTCAAACTCATGCGCCGACGACGATCCTGAAGTGTCAAAGCTTTTGGAAGACACACGCTTAAGCTCTCGGTGCATTGATTTCATACGCGCGATCCCGGAATGCCGTCTGCCACGGTACGCAACGAACGACGAGGCGGTGCTTGGTGCCGCCTGCGCGGACTACGCGAATAAAAACTATTTCTACAGCGGATGCGTGAAAAATTTCCGGGATAGCAAGGATTTTCTTGGCACAACCTGGCGGCTTTTTCTCGGCGAGAACAAAAAACTTTTTGACCCACTGCACGACCGCATAACGCTCCGGGATGAAAAAGGTCTCGTCGTTGATGTGTTTGAATATTAATCGTTCACATATGACAAGGAGCACTTTTATTTCAATGATTTCCGTATCCGTTCCCGGATGCGTTGAGTGCAAAAGATTTGAAGAGCGCTGGGAAGCGCTGCGAAAGGATTTTCCCGCTGTGGACTACAAAAACATCAGCGCCCTCTCTCCCGAAGGGCAAGAACTTATATCGCATTATGGCATCATGATGTCGCCGGGCATTATCATAGACGACGAGCTTTTTGGTGTCGGCGGTATTAACATGGAAACACTTACGGCCCGCTTAAAAGAGCTGTCTTCACCCCAGCCATAGCGTCACTCCGGGCACCCTCCTCGTTTGAAGAATTGTTGACACCCGCTCATATTTGTGCTACGTTTTGTGCATAGATCTTTGACTCGCCGGAGCAGAGCATGTCCCTTTCCTCCCGCCGTCTCCTAAAAAGAACGCGGCTCGCTGACATCTATTTTGATGTGCAATTCAACAACCCAAGCGGACTAAAGAGCGTCTATGACGAAGCACAGGCGCTCATTATGGGTTTTGTTGAAACAAACAAGGCAACACTTGCCCTACATGCCGTACAAGTACCAATCTCCAACTCCACTTTTGAGTATGACCGAAGGGGGGAGCTGGAGGCCATTCCTCTTGGTATCAGATTTGAGACAGAAAGCAGATTTGCCCCCAAAGATACCCATGTACATGCGCTCTTCCTTGATACGTCCGGAAAATTTTTTTCAGCGCAACCGGAAAAAACATCCATATTCCAAAAGCCGAAATACTACCACTCCGTGGAACACACCTGCCAAGGGCTTCCCGCCTGGAACGCGGTGCCATTTCATACCGTAATGTCTGCCCTGAGAAAAGTCCTTCGCAGGGCAGAAAAAGTAAAGAGAAAAGAGGAGCGCGCTACCCAGGGCGCTCGCACAACGCTCACGCGCCTTAGGGAAAAACTGTTCCCATAATGATCGCAGGCCAGCTATACCAAAGCCACCCATCTCCGGGTGGCTTTTTACATACCATCACATCTGTTTAGTTTCCCTCCTTTGCTGTATACCCCAGATCGGCGATCGCCTTGAAAATATCGTCCTTTTTCACCTTACCTTCGTCAAACTCTACATCCCCCATTTTCTTGTTGTAATCAACAGAAACATTTCCAACACCATCTATCTGCGAAATGAGCATTTGAATACCGGTCGCGCACGCACCGCAATGCATACCGGCTATCTCTACATGCATCTTTGTCATATTTTTTACGTTATGCTAGTAATATGCTTATCTGACCGCTACCCGCGCTTCCCCCTCACTTTTCACCATTGGAGGTGTGTAGCGCTTAAGCAATAAGGAGTTGGTGACAACGGAAACGGAGCTAAACGCCATTGCAAACCCTGCGATTTCGGGACGCAGGGTCGCCTGCGAAAAACTTAAGAATATCTGTCCAAATTTTCCATACGAAGAGGCAAGGCGCAAGACCCATGGGGCCGCGATACCGAACGAGCTTTGCGTAACAAGAAGGTGCGCACCCGCCGATATCGGGATTGCCAGCACATTATAGATGAACGCCCAAAAAAGATTCTGCCATACTTTTTTAATGGTCCTCCCCGAAAGCTGAATGGATGTCACCACGTCGCGAAGATCGTCTTTCACCAGGATGATCTCGCCGGTCTGCACCGCAACATCGGTTCCCGATCCCACGGCAATGCCGACATCCGCCTGGGCAAGTGCCGGCGAATCATTGATGCCATCGCCCACCATAGCGACCTTTTTCCCCTCCTTTTGCAAATTCTTTATGACGTCGGCCTTTTGCTGAGGAAGAACTTGCGCCAATACCCGGTCTATTCCGAGCTCACGGCCGATGGCAGCTGCCGTTTTTGGGTTATCCCCCGTGATCATGATGATCTCTTTTTTCATCTTTTTTAAGGCGTCTATCGCTTCCTTTGCGTGCGGCTTCAGCGTATCTGCCATGGCAATGATGCCGATAAGACGCCATGAAGAGGCCTTGGCGGCGGTCTTGGTCTTGGCCCCATTCTTCAGCACACCACCACGGGATGCGGCAAACACGACTGTTTTTGCCTGATTCTGTAAATTTTCAACAGCTGGCATATGTTCGCGGGTATCCACCCCAAGGTCTGCCATATACGCGGGATTCCCCACGACAACCTCAATGCCAGATACCACACCGCGAACACCGAATCCGGCGACCGCCTGAAAGTCCTTCACATCATACAATGTTCCGGCGACATTCTTTCCTTTCTCAATAACGGCAGTTGCAAGCGGATGTTCGGAACCGCGCTCAACCGAGGCTGCAAGTTTTATCGCCTCCTTTTCCGCTATTCCTCCGATGGCAATGAAGTCGGTCACTACCGGTTTTCCTATCGTAAGCGTGCCCGTCTTATCAAAAGCAATGGCGGTAATGCGATAGGTTTTTTCAAGTGCCTCCCCGCCCTTAAGAATGATGCCGAACTTTGCCGCGCGTCCTATCCCAACGATAAGCGCTGTCGGTGTCGCCAAACCCATAGCACAGGGACATGAGATCACAAGAACGGCGATCGCATGGACGATTGCGGAGCGTAGTGCGGTTCCATCAATCGGCCACCCTCCCCCAAGAACGACAAAGTACCACGCGGTAAACACCATCACGGAAAACACCACGACGGCAGGCACAAAGTATTCGCTTATCTTATCAACCAGGTCTTGGACCGGCGCGCGGGATGCCTGGGCCTCCTCAACCATTTGAATGATCTGATATAAAAGCGTTTCTTTACCGACTTTTGTCGCTTTGAATTTGAAAAGGCCCTCTTGATTGACGGTAGCGCCTATCACCTCTTCGCCAACCCCCTTTCCTACCGGAAATGACTCGCCGGTAACAACTTTTTCATCAATGTGGGACTTACCCTCAACAATGATCCCATCAACAGGGATCTTTTCACCAGGACGCACAATAATAACATCTCCAACTTTCAACTGATCTATCGGCACGGTGACCTCCTGCCCATCTCGCATAATATGGGCCTCTTTTGCCTCAAGTTTTAGGAGCTCCTTTATCGCCTGCGAGGCCCTCCCCTTTGCCACCGCCTCAAAATATCTGCCAAGCAAAATAAAGAAAAGAAGTGCTGCAGAGGACTCCCAGAAGGGGTGGTCAATGTTGAAGAACAAGAAACCAATCGCGCTGTAAAAATATGCCGCGGATGTGCCAAGCGCCACCAATACGTCCATATTCGCGGAACCAACCCGGATGGAGGTGAAGGAGTTTTTATAGAATGGCCAAGCAATGACAAACTGAATGGGCGTTGAAAGTATCCAGTAAAAATAGTTAAGATCTATCCGAAACGGCGGACTGGATACATCAACGAATATTCCCACCAGCAGTTTTAACGGTTGGGCGATACCCCAAAAAAGATAGTTCACGAGGTACGAGCCGTAGGCAAAGAATCCCTCCGATCCCGAGAGTGCCGGCTGACGGATCACGAGAAAATCAAAAAACTCATGCACGTGCGTCACATTGAACATGTGAATGAGCATATAGTACAAAATGATGGGAAACGCGAGAAGAAATGCCGCCTTGACGCGCCGACGCGCCTCTTCTATTTTTTTGGCGTCTTTCAACTCCTCCTCTTCCAGCGTGGATCCTTCTTCGGTGGGGCGTATCAAATCATAGCCCAACTTGTTTATGAACTCGTCTATTTTCTCAAGAGAGATCCTTGACTCATCATATTCAATGGCGGTCTTCTCAGAACCATAACTTGTTTTAATAGAAGAAACGCCGGGCTGTTTCCCGATGAGCTTATCTATGAGCACCGAGCACGATGCGCAGTGCATGCCTTTCACTTTGAGAACCACTTTTGCCATATGTATCGGACAATTATATTAAAGACGTCGGTTGACACACATCATTTCCCCATCATGGCGGGACCGCGTGCCGGTTTAACTTTCAGCGTGCCGATCATGTCAAAATGAGTGCGAAGCTTCCCGTCCACATGCCCCTCGCCGCATGGCACCGAACAGTAGTACGGAAACTCGCCTTCCTGGGTCACGGTAAACTCAACCGTAATAGTGCTTTTGGCGGGCATCCGTTGCGATACCCCAAGCGCATCTATCGCAATGCCATGATCATATTCGTCTTCGTTGACGACGGTCATGACGATCTTATCTCCGCACTCGGCCTCAAGGTTTTGGGGAACAAAATTCCATTTATCCTTCTCCGCGGTGACGGTAAAATTTCTCGTGATCCCTCCAGAGCACGGTCGTGATGCCTCCGGCAATAAAAAAGTCCTGTACATGATGCCGGCGACAAGAATGATGATGACGCTTCCCCCAAGAATAAAATATTTGTTCATATGCTCTATGAAGGTTTCTTCGGCTTAAAATCCTTCGGCACATCCAAATATCTTCGCACCAAAAGTCCGAGAAGAAGAATGCTTACTACCGAAAAGATCGGAAGAAGCACCCGGGAAGAAATGCCGCCGGGCTGCGCATCCTTTACCTCAAGCCAAAACGCCGCAAGAAGCGCCTCTTCTTCTCCTAATTCCGCCCCCCGAGGACGAAACTGTGCGAACGCCTTATAACGCCCGGCCTCCGGAAACTGGACGGAGAATGCAACCCCATGACCACGTGACGCATCGGGATGCGCATGAATGAACTGCTTCCAGTCATCTTTAATGATGGTAAGATGCATGGCCGCTCCAATATAATTCTCAAGCATAACTTCTCCCTCCGATCCATGAATATCAAATGCGATCGGCTCACTTTTCCCTAACATGAGAGGAGCCCCGGCAAGAAGTGAAACATCATAGGCACCCGCGGTAACAGTGCGCCCGAATGAGACCTCCTTTTCGTCCCGCACACCATCGCCTTCAACATCAATCGGCGCATGTCCGAACGTATGCACAGTCCCTCCCAGCATGATCTCGGACCATAACTTGTATATGCCCGGATTTGCAAATACGTGTGAAATACCGAAAAGACCCGGGGTGGATGTGGACTCCGGATGTATGTGAAAAAATTCGTTCATATCTGAACGAACACCGAGAACATGCATGCGTTTTTCATGATTCAGCTGGAGCGAGGAGGTAGCAATGGGCACGCCCAGCGTCTTATCGTTCACGTAAAACAAGAGCGCCTCGTTATTTTCCGCTTGAGCCGGCGCGAGCGCCACTGAAAAATTGACTGCGGCCCCTTCGGTAACATCCACCTCTTCATGATATGCGGATGTCGCATGGACCTGATCGCCACCCATTTCCATTCCGTGATCATCCGGTTCATCTTCGTGCGCATGGGCGACCGTTTCGGCATCATCGTGCATCATGCTCTCAGACAAAGATTGCTGATAAAAACGTGTCGGTAATACATACACAACGAGCAGGAGTAAGAGCGCGGTAAGAAGAATATAATTCCAAAAAAGTGTCGTGAGTTTCGCCCTCCATACTCTTTGTTCGTCATCGGGAAGCGCAGAAAGCCCTGCCTTTTTCCTCCGATAATACCACCAAAACGGCAAGACCCATACGAATACCAGGAACCAGTTGCCAAGTTGCCATGGCAGATCAAAAAGCGTTTGCGGAACGGCAATGGGTCCATGTCGGTGAACATTTTCCACGCCAAGATTTTCCGCGATAGAGGTCGTAAATCGCTGTTCCTGGACGATCTCCTCAAAAAGAGTATGCTGGCCGGAATTCACCCACCAGTCATGCGAGAAAAGACCGAGTGTCAAAATGAATCCGGCGACAAACACCATGCCCCACCCCGTTGCGCGTTCTATTTTTTCTTTATGCGTTACCACAAACGAAAGTGCGTTCACGCCGATGATACCGAGGATCGCGAGAAGCAGAAGCGGCAGGATCCGTCCGATGGCGTGGACAAAAAACAGCAGCCATCCTTCATAGATATCGCCGGATGTTGCGATGCGTGTAAGAATGAACGGGGTTGCCGGATGCGGGCACCCGATGCCGATGTTGCCCAAAAAAAGTCCCAGCATGAGCGCCTTGATGACATCCTTTTGACGCTGAATGAACATGGGATACGCGCCCGAATAGGTCGGCATCCGGAATTTCACCAGACCGAGCTCCCCGAGCGCGAACACGTAGGCGAATAGTCCAGCGAAAAGATACATGTAGTTTTTCACCGTTTCAATGGACGCCCCCAATCCGCTGATTGCCGCATTTCCGAGGTAGGCCGTCACCACGCCATACATGCTAAGAGTCGCCACCACCCCCACACCGAACGCAAGCGCTATGGAAAGCCCTTTCACCGGCCCCTTTCCCATGGAGAGCGGAACGACTACGAACGCAAGTGGCAGGGTGCAAGGAAGCACGATCATGGTGAGCCCCGCGGCGTAACTGAGCGCGTACCACCCAAGACCGATATGCGCCCCGCCATCTTTGGCAAGCGAGGCAAAATCAAAGAACAGAAAAAAGAGAAGGCCCCCGATGATGAAAAAAAGGAGCCCAACGATAAGAAAGGTAAACACTGTTTTCATACTGCCCGACAAAGTACCTTCGTTCATTGGAAAAATTATTAGGTAGTGCTCGTTTGCTCACGCGAAGATGCATGTTGCCTGGTGAGAATAGACAACGCCAGGGCCGCCCCCAAAATACCGAAGTCGCGAAACGTCTGCTGATCTATCCGCCCAAGCGCAAGAATGCCGGCCATCTCAAGAGCCGTCAAAAGCGCCACCCACATCACGATGCGCCGCGGCAAAAACCAGGAAAGAAAAACGGTAGCAAAAAGGATTTCACTTGCACCCTGAAAGCGAAGATAAGCATCTATACCAAGTGAACGAATTGGCATTTCCACAACATCACGAAGAGAGGAGACCGCCCAATGCCAGCTGGTTGGATGCCGAAAAAGATCAAACCCCGAGTAAAGATACGTTAACGCCAAAAAGATGCGAAGCATCCATTCTGCGCTCGCGTTATTCAATGAAACCTTCATACTGGGAAGTATACAGGATAAAAAAGCAAGCTCCTATGCGATTTATGCACAGTAAGACCTAGAAATATCATTTTTTAACGAGTTTTTCCAGGCGCACGCCCAACAGACGGATGTTCTTCCTCCGAGGATTACTACGGACATCTAAAAAGGGTAAAAAAAGCCGAAGAAGCGCTCCTTTAATTATGCTCATGTCGCCGGTTAGCGCCGGAAATGTATGCGAGCGACTTATGGTCTGAAAGTCACTAAAGCGAACCGTAAGAACGACTGTTTTGGTCGCAAGAAACCCGTCCTTCTCCAATCGGGCGATAACTCCCTCGCACATGCTCATAAGACGCTCGCACAAAAACATCGGCTCTAGCGTATCCTCGTGAAATGTTTCCTGCTATCCGATGGAGGAAAGCTCGCGAACAGTAGCAACGGGGTCGTCGTCAATGCCCCGCGCTTTTGCGTAGAGAGCGCTCCCCCATTTCCCGAACCATTGTACTAACACTTCGCATTCAATTTTTTTAAGCTCGCGGACGGTAAAGATCATTTTGTGATTAAGAACGTTCTCGGTTTTCGGACCAACCCCCGGAATTTCTCGCACGGAAAGCGCTTCTAAAAACGTTGCCACATCTTCACGGGAAATGACCGTAAATCCATCGGGCTTATTTCTGCCAGAAGCGATCTTCGCGATAAGTTTATTTGGACCAATGCCAACGGAAGCCGTAATGCCATGCTCTTTGGTGATGCTCCGCTTGATACCAGTGATGCAGGCCTCTGTGTCTCCGAAATCTTTTAGAGAGCTCATATCAAGATACGCCTCGTCAATTGATGCCTCCTCTACGCACCCTACGCTTTCTCGAAGAACATTCATGATGCGCCGCGAAACATCCGCATACAATTCCATGTCAACCGGAAGAAATACCACGCACGGCTTCCCGCGACGCGCCGCCTCTTCAGAAAGATGCCAGGCCTGTGATATCGGCTGGGCGGAATGAATACCATATGCGCGGGCCGCATAACTTGCGGTAGAAACCACGCCTCTCCCCCGGCCATTCTCGGGATCGGCGCCAATAACAAGAGGCGTACCGCGAAGATGCGGATTTGCGTGCTCCTCCACGGATGCAAAGAACGCGTCCATATCAATATGCGCAATGATCCTCATACTATCATCGTACCCGCCCATAAGAGATATTCAAAAACGCCCCGCACCATGCAGAGCATTTTTATCCATTAGCGCATTATGCCATAGCCGCAGAACGCCGGAGCGCCTTAAAGACCGCAAACGCGATGATAAGGGTCGCAACAACAAGCGTTGCGTGAAAACCGTATTCTATATAGATAAGCTTTTGGAAATCGTATCCTATGTGAATATGCAGGTTTGAGTGCGGCCACCACGATACAAGCCCCCACACGATAGAAAGAAAGACAGGGATTGACAATTTTCCGAAAAGCATTGAACGCAGTGCATATCGCCACCCGAGAAGGAAAAAAGCGATGCCGCCTCCGAACGCAAGGGCCTCAATTGCGGCAATAAGAATGAGAAATGGCATCTGCCCAGCCGTTGGCACCGGGCCGCCCACGGCCGGCGGCCATAAGGTCGGCCCGAGCAGAAACGCTGGTAGTGCGAAAATAATGGCAATAGTGAGAAACAATATTTTTGGTTTCATCAGTGCCTGTTAGTAGTAAAAAATACTGAAAACAAACTTTCTCTTGCGCTCCCACGGGGAGTCGGACCCCGCTTTTCAGGATGAGAACCTGATGTCCTAGCCGATAGACGATGGGAGCATGCTCCGCTAAACACGAAATACTATAGCATAGTTTATGAACTTTTGAAAGTAACACGCTGGCACCATGCCAGAGAGCCCATAACTAACGTTCTTCAGTAAAATGATGGCGACATATTACCTTCTTGTATTGTCCTACCATTCTCTAATTCGCGCGAATTAGAGAATGGTATTGTGTCGCAATGTAAACAATAATTGCGACAACGATCTGTTCCTGAAATGAAACCCTTCTGGTATGCCGCAACTCTACCTCTATGCATTTTTTTATTACCATCACCCGCCGAGTTGCCCTGGTTCTTACTTTTAAAAAAGCCGCATAAATGCGGCTCACAAACACTATCCCTCATACATGTTCGCGCTGTACTCGCGAGCCATTCGGTCAGAGCACCAGCGCTCTTCCGCCTCATGCTTTGCCGCAAGGGCCTTGCGGTACCAATCTATACGATTTGAATAGAACATTCTACATGCCGTTTCCAGAGCTCTTTTCAGCTCTTGGGCATCGTAGGCATCTTGCCACCGGCAGATCTCCTCCGACCACGGACCCGGAGCAAGCGGCGGCGGCCATACCGCGCCGAAAAGAAAACAGTTCGCGGGATTCTGCTCAAGCGCCCACCCGTCGCGAGTGGACATATGAATGGCGCCGTTCATCGCGGCCGACATGCCAGACGTTCCACACGCTTCATCAGGAGAACGGGGGTTATTCAACCAAACATCCGCTCCCGCCTTGAGAACTTTTGAAAGTTCCAGTTCGTACCCGGAAAGCACAACCATGTTTGGAAGGTTCACGCTCATCTGATATAACTCATTCCATACGCCTATCATCTCATAATCGTCGGGGTGCGGCTTACCGGCGATAATGAGCTGAATAGTATTTTTCTTTAACGCCTCGGTTACCCACTCGCGATCGGTAAGAACGAGTTTGGGGCGCTTATATTCGGCAAACCGCCGCGCCCACACCACTGTGAGAACATTTTCACTGAAGTAGCGGCCACCGTCGGCATCCCCTATCTGCCGAATGAGCGTCCGCTTGTATTCCCGCTTGACATCTTCAAGCGCCCGCGGAGTACGAGCAAGGCGAAATTCGGGATACTGCCAGAAATCCTGTGAGACGCCGTTGGTGATAGATGTGATCGGCGTATGGAGTGTAAGTCCGCTCCACATCCGTCGTGCTATCTCGCCATGTTTTTTTGAAACAGCATTCGTCTTTCCCGCCATGCGCATACATGCCGCCGCCATATTGAACATATGAGGATTTGTGGGGTCAGCGCCGATCATTTCTACTAACCGTCGGTCAACGCGCCCATCATACCCGCACATCCGCATAACAAGGTTCATATCGTAGAACGGGTTCCCGGCGGCAACAGGCGTGTGCGTCGTGAACACAACGCGCGCGCGGGTGTCGGCCAGTGCCCGCTCTACATTCTGCTCGCGCTCAAAAATGGAAAGAAAAAGCTCAATTCCGGCGAACGCCGCATGCGACTCCTGGAGATGGAATTTTGCCACCGGCAACCCAAGCAGGTGTATCGCCTCAAAGGTTCCGGCGCCCAGTATCTGAGAGACGGCAATGCGGCGCTCGGGATTCTGCCCCTCGGCATAGAGTTGCTGCGTATTCAGACGTGTCAAATAGTCGTTGCCCTCAACATCTGCGTCAAGAAAATACACGGGCGATGTGCCGTAGCGCTCCTCCGGAAGCTTCCACACCTCAAGCCAAACGGAGGTTCCGTTTATGGGCACCGTAAACCGAAGGTCGGTCTTTTCCAGAATGCCAGGATACTCCCTGGTCTGAAAGCGAACCCGCATGGCGCGGTCTTCAACGTGCTGTTCGTAGTACCCGTAGCGCCAAAACGGCGCGAAACCGACGAGCGGAATACCGAGTTTTTTTGCTGAACGCAAAAGGTCGCCATTGACCACTCCCAGACCTCCTCCGTATACGTGAAGGTCCTGGTGAATGGCAATCTCAGGAGCAATGACCGCAACAAGGCCATGTGCCATGTATTCTCCTTTTATCCTGTCCAGTTGGTAAAGACCTGCTTTTCCGTCAATATATTATATACAACATATATATAATTGTCCAGTTTCTCTTATTTTCTGCGCAGGCACATTGCACATACTAAAATTCCTCCTATTTTTGCGGTCGCAAAAATAGGAGGAATTTATATCGCCGACATTTTGACAGAATATGCGAAACTTCTCTTGTTATTGAACCAAGAGCTCTACCGCTTTTTCCGGTTCGGCCATGATCTCCACAATCACCCTCTCCATATGCATAGAGCGCGAGCCCTTCACCAGTACAGCGTCTCCTTTTCTCAAAAGGGGGCGAAGAAATTTCCCTGCGCCAATCGCATCAGAGAGTTCATGAATGGCGTCGGGATGGGAGACACCAAGCGTATCGGCATACGTTCTAGCTCCCTCGCCTACCCCCTTCGCACATTCGCCGACCGTAAGAATAAGGTCAGCAACGATCGCGGCCTGCTCCCCGACCAAGCGATGCGCCGCCTCTGCATATCCTCCAAGTTCTTTCATATCACCAAGCACCGCGATTTTTCTCTGCCCGGGAAATTCTTTAAGCACGTTCAACGCTTCTTCTACGGCAACCGGTGAGGAATTATAAGTATCGTCAATAATAATGCTTCCCTTGATACCCTGCAATACGTTCAGACGACCGGGCGGAGGCACATACCGAGAAAGCCCGACCACAGCATCTTTCATATCCATGCCGAGCGCAACGCCGACCGCCGCGGCGGCCCCCGCGCTATATGCCTGCGGCTTTCCGAACGCGCGCATGCGCACTGAAACGCTGGCACCCCGATAGTTCAGCGCGAAAGAAATGCCTGTTGGTATCGTCGAAGGGAGCGCATCGCTATCACCGCAAAGTGCATACTGCGATATCCGGACATCGGCAGTATCAGAAAATCCGAATGTTATCACCCGGGCCCTCACACCATTTCCTACGGCACACACACGCTCATCATCAGCGTTCAATATAAGAATTCCGCCTTCCGGAAAAGCATTCGCAATACGCGCTTTTTCATCAAAAAGCGCCCGTGGGTCTTTAAAAAATTCAACATGGACGGGCACGCTCCCAAAAGCCGTAATAACCGCAATATCAGGCGCGCCGATATGTACAAGATATGTCATGTCGCCTGGCTTTTGAACTCCGTACTCAAGAAGAAGTATTGACGGATATGCCTTTCGCACTACCAAAAGCCCGATCGCGCGAACAAATTCCCACAACCACCCAATAATGTTTTTGTGATGATTTTTACCACCAATAATAGTAAGTGGCACTCCGATCTCTGTATTAAAACTTTTTTCCGAACGGCGAATCATAAAGCGCTGCTCAAGCACAGCAAAGATCGCCTCCTTCGTAGAGGTCTTCCCCGCGGTCCCCGTAACCGCGATAATCTGTGGCCGATATCGTCGCAACACTGCCCGGGCACATAGCGCAAGGAGCGTCTGGAGGGTGTTCTCGGCTATTGACATTATTTCCATAGTAGTGTAGATAGTATATTAGCACCAAACACTCCACAGAGCCATGCTCCTTCTCCTCTATGCCCTGCTGCATGTCGTCTCGGCAGTGCTTGCCTATGGTGTCTTTTTTCATAGCATGCATATGACCACAAAAGAACTTCGCATCCCATATGTAACCTCTGTTGGGTTTTGGAATCAGTTTTTTGACAAGGCGCCAGTCGTAGCTCTCGCCCTTTTCGGCGGACCGGCCATCCTCATTATATGGATCGCGTGTACCATCTATGATGGCTACCCGCTTGGCATTAGGTTCAAAAACAACTAAAACGCCCTTTGGCGTTTTTCCATTATAGCCGATTGCGCACCGACCAACACCATGCTACAAAGAAGGAAGCTCTTCTTCTCATCGGCACATGGAACCAGCGTCACGGACACCGCGCATTATCCATATTGTCGGCAACTTATGGCTAGGCGATCTCCGAGCCACCGTGGATAGAAATATACTTGGCGAGCGGCGCATTGAACGAATATTTTCGGTACTTCACCCGCCGTATGTAGATCCGGTGATAGAGCTAACCGCATCGTCAAACTTACATCACCTTGTCTTTCCCATCCGCGATGAACAGCCGTTCCCTGAAGAAATGGATGTCGCGGTGCGGCATGCCATGTCCTGGGTGAAAACAGGACTTACGGAAAACACCGGCACCATCATACATTGTTTCGCGGGCATCTCCCGCTCATCCTCGGCAGTCGTAACACACCTTGTCTGGGATGGCATGCCTGTCGCAGATGCCCTCGCGCTTCTTAAAGAACGCCACCCGCTTGCATCTCCCCATCCCCTGGTCCTCGGATCATTTCTCCGGGCCATCGGAAAGGAACTACCGCCCGATTACCACGTATGGATAGCCGAACAATGGGAAAAACTTAAAGAGAATCGCCGGTCATACCCCGAATAGACCCCAATCGGTACACGAGGCGAGCCGCCTCTTTTTTATTTATCGGTACATACGGCTCCCCCACTACGCGTAAGAACGGGGCGCGTTGCACCGGTTATTTCTCATCAGGAGGTATTTCGTAGTAGTTGAGAATAAACTCGGCAAGATTATGGAACGCCCGAGTCAAAGTGTTTGCCGCAAATCTGTTTCCCTGCGGTTTGGTAAGTTGCATATACACAAGAAACTTCGGGTTAAACGCCGGCGCGTATCCGACGAATGAATGAATAACGTCGGATGAATACCCGCGACTCTCGGCGTTCGGAATTTGGGCAGTTCCCGTTTTCCCCGCGACAAAATACCCCTGCACACCAGCGCGATTCTCATATCCTACGCGCACCACCGATACAAGCATCTTCGTGATCTCTTCGGCCGCCTCTTTGGAAATAACCTGCCCCCGCGCCTCCGGCTCAAACGCACGCACCGTTCCGGACTCGTCTATGAGGCCGTCAACAACATGCGGACGCATGCGAACTCCGCCGTTCGCGATCGCCCCAACGGCCTGTGCCATCTGAATCGGCGTTACCGCAATACCCTGTCCGAATGAGGCGGTCGCATATTCCAGATCACGATTTGAATTGAGATTTGCAATGGTGCCCGAAACCTCGTTCGGAAGATCGCTATCAGTCGTCTCTCCAAACCCGAATGCCTCAACATATTTTTTAAAGCGTTCCTTGCCCAAAAGCCGTTCTACGTGCACCGCGCCGGTATTGAGGGACTTTTCAAGCACTTGCGTCATCGTCTGGGTGCCATAACTCCTCAGGTCAAAGTTGTAGATAGAGTATGAACCAAACTTCAGCACTCCTTCGTCGTAATACGTTGACTGCCCGTTGACCACTCCCTCATTGACGGCAGCCGCCATAGTAATGGGCTTAAATACCGAACCGAGCTCATACGTTGCTTCCACCACCGGGTTAGTAAAAACCGAATAATCTTCTACATTAAAATATTCGTTCGGATCAAATTTTTTTGAGGAAGCCGAGGCAAGAATTCGTCCCGTCCTCGGTTCAAGAATAAGGACCATTCCCGACTCCGCTACCCATGTGGGCACCAACGACTGAAGCTCTTCCTCCGCCCGTTCTTGAATATTGTAATCAATCGTCAACAAAACATCGGTGCCTTCGGGTGCGGTATCAGGCGTGCGCCGGCCAATGAAAAGCAAGTTTGTAGCGAACTCATCCGGGGTGATACCCCCCGATGCAAGATCGCGGTCGTACTCTTTTTCAACGCCATACACGCCGCGCCAGTCGTTGAGCGCATCGTTGTACCCACGAAATCCGAGTACGTGCGCCGCAAGTTCTTTATGCGGATAGTATCTCTTCACCGTTGCCTGTAGCGATAGCCCGGCCATCTTGAGATCCGCTACCTTTTTTGCGGTGTCTTCCGGCAGATCTTTGGCGATAAGCTCATACGGATCATCGGGCTTTTGAAGCTGTTCACGAAGAATGTCGGCGCGTATACCGAGAATGCCGGAAAGTTTCTCTGCGGCGTCCACAGGATCTTCTATGTTTTTTGGCGCTGCAATGAGCGTTTTTACAACGCTATCTTCCGCCGCGGTGATCCGTGCTCCAAATTTGTCCTGAAAAAATATTTTGCCCCGCCTTGATGGCATGACCTTTGAAAGGCCGTACTGCTGGTCCGCCATTTCGCGGTATTCCTTATTATGGACGACGGCAAGTACAAATACTCGAATCCCGACGATAAGTCCGGCGATTAAAAAAAACCCGAGAAGGATACGGAACCTTCCGGATTCGCTGCGGCGGGCATCCTTTTTACTTCGTGAGGAAAAGAAAGAGAACACGCTTATATCATACCGTACGCCGTGATCATTTCAAGAACATTTTCA
>Ga0209542_10001162_pt1 | contig 62798 bp, 82 predicted proteins | sample RifCSPhighO2_01_FD_184028 | JGI IMG/M metagenome (GOLD analysis project Ga0209542, IMG submission 184028) | Soil microbial communities from Rifle, Colorado - Rifle CSP2_plank highO2_0.1 (SPAdes) (version 2) | ecosystem: Environmental > Terrestrial > Deep subsurface > Rock core/Sediment ...
CAAACGCTTAATTTTATTTACTAGTTTTACTTCTGTTTTCATGGGTAGCTAAGTCCTACCCCCTAATGTTGCTTTACCCAAAGCACATTAGGTTATTTATATTTTTCCATACATTTTCAACAACGCCAACACCTAGCAAACCTTTATAAATTTGTTATCTTACTCTTTTTTGATGTGGTCTTTGTACAATGAAGAAGATAAATTTCTTCCACCTTTAAAGTTTTCAAATGAAAAAACTCAGCAGAACATAGTGGATGAAGTTCTTCAAGCAATTAAAGAAGGAAATAAAATTATCCTGATAAAAGGCAAGCCAGGAACTGGTAAATCAGCTATTGCTTTAAATATTGCAAAAGAATTCTCAAAAGCATCCATTGTAGTTCCAGTAAAATATCTTCAGAAGCAGTATGAAGAAGACTACATGAACAAGTTTTACTTGAAAAAAGGCAGCAATAAATTAAAAATAACCATTCTTAATGGTAGAAACAATCACGCTTGCCTTTTCAACAAAGAACATCGAGCAGATTTCAAATTATTACCATGCATTATAGAATTAAAAAGAGAAAATCTGGATTTGTTAAGACAATATATCAAGCAGAATCCTCATGTCAATGAAGAAGATTTCCATGAATTGAAGGACATCAAAAGATTTTCAGTTGCGGCAGCATGCCCATATTGGAGTCCAATCATGCCTAAAGAATTAACATTCAACTTGCCGTGCGAAGCAGATTTGGTAGATTACAAGGCTGTAAAAGGCCAGGAATATTCTGTTGTCAACAGAGAGCCAGGCTGCACTTATTATAATCAATTCAATTCATACAAGTTTTCAGACGTTATTATTTTTAATTCTAAAAAATACGAACTGGAAAATGTCATGAATAGAAAGCCTGAGACAGATGTTGAAGTTATTGATGAATGCGATGAATTTTTAGACAATTTAGGAAATGAGCACAAGATTAATCTGAACTTCTTGTCTTCAAAAGTAACTCAATTGATAGTAAAAGATGTTGTAGGCAAGGATTTATTGTTCGATTTGAACGATTTGATAATAAAAATTATGAAGGAATATTCAACAGATGATAAAATAGTAAAGATTAAAGAAACTAAGGTTGCAGAATTATTAACTTACTTCATTGTCAATCAGATTATCTCAGAAGAGGAAGAATTAGAGCCTTACTATGGCATTGCAAAGAACTTTGAATCATATCTAGATGATACTTATGTTGCTTTTTCAAGAAACAAGAGCAATGATTTTATAATAAAGATAGTGAATGTTAACTTAAAGAAAAAATTAGATGAATTATTGTCTAAAAACAAGGTTTTTGTCATGATGTCAGGAACATTACACTCTGCTGCTGTACTAAAAAAGATATTTGGAATAGAAGATTTCAAGATAATTGAAGCTGAAACTAAAGACCAAGGAAAAGTTATTAAAAAATTCTCTGGCTTGGAAAAAGATTTCAGGCAAAGACATTTTGAATCAGGTAAGTTCCACAGAAAAGACTATTTATTGGCTTTAAACAAGGCTGTTTCATCTGCTGTAAAGCCTACTTTGGTTCATGTCAACGCATTTTCAGACTTGCCAACTGAAAGTGAAAAGGAAATGTACAATTTAAATTTGATGACACGTGAAAAAATATCCGAGCTTCAAGATAAATTTAGACAAGGAGAATTATTGCAGTTGTTTAAGGAAGGAAAAATAGATATTTTATATTCAACTAAGTGCGGACGTGGAGTAGATTTGCCAGGAAATATGTGCAATTCTATTATTATGACCAAATATCCTTATCCTTCCATGTCTTCAATATTCTGGAAGGTTTTAAAAGAAACACAACCAGATAATTTTCTAGATTTCTACTTTGACAAGGCTGCAAGAGAATACACACAGAAATTGTATAGAGCTTTAAGAAGCAAAGATGACAAGGTTTATCTTTTTAGTCCAGATATAAAAGTTTTGTCTTGATTTACTTTCTTTTCGAGCAAGCTTGGTTTTATTTCTTTGTAATCTGAATAAACACTCAATAGTGCAGCGCTAATTACTCCTGATAAAATTAAATAAATAACTTTATTTTCGTATTTACAAACGTTAGTTTCGTATTTCATGTTATATATGCAAGAATATCTCTACTACAATAAATACAGAAATCATCACTATCACAGCTGTTGGAGAAAGCATTATCCTGCTTGCATATTCATCCGAATACCTAACTAATCCGCCGCCTGAAACAGGCATCTGAATTTTGTTGTCTGCCATATTTCTATTGATAAATCAGCACTTTAAAAAGCTTTTGAAAATCTTTCGGTTTGCTTGTAATATCTTCGTATTTTTCATGGAAAGGTTTATAAATAAGTTATACTTAGTATCATTAATGTATCATTAAATTGGAGGTCAAAATGACAATAACAGTAGTTCCAAAAAAATGGGGTAATTCATTAGCTATAATTATACCAAAAGAAAAAGTAAATGAGTTAAATATAAAAGAAAATAAGCCTTTATTGATAGATATACTCAAACCAGTAGATTTGTCAGATATATTCGGATCTTTAAAAATAAAGATGTCTGGTCAGAAATTTAAGGACTTTGTTAGGCAGGGGTCTATGTGATAAGATCGTTCTTTTTTGATACATATGCTTTTTGCGAAATGTTAAAAGGAAGTGTAAATTATGAGCCTTATTCTAAAGGTATAAAAATAATAACCACTAAGCTTAATCTTATGGAATTTCATTACTTTTTACTTCTGAACTATGATAAAGAAACTGCTGATAGATATTATGATTATTTTGCTAAATTTACTATAGCTATAGAGGATGAGGCTATAAAAAAGGCTAGTGAAATTAGAATGACCTTTAAACATAAAAAGCTCTCTTATATTGATTGTTTGGGTTATGTTATCGCAAGTTTTAATGGAGTAAGATTTTTAACTGGAGATAAACAGTTTGAAGGTATGGATAATGTTGAGTTTGTAAAATAAAATTTATAAACTAGCACTATTTAATCTTTTGAAAATTATCCGCATTTTTCGTAGATTTTTATCAATAAGCTTATAAAGACTTTTTATTTATTATATATTTATGAAAAAGGGAGTTTTCTTTAATCACAAAAAACTAAAAATAATTTGTGAGGATGTGCTTTTAACAAATAAAATTTCTAATAAAAGCATCGATTTAATAGTTACCTCCCCCCCTTATAATGTAGATATAAAGTATAATTCTCATAATGATAAAATTACTTATAAAAAATATTTAGAATTTAGTCATAAATGGTTATCCAGATGTTTTGGCTGGTTAAGAGATGACGGACGATTGTGCCTTAATATTCCATTGGACAAGAATAAAGGCGGTCAACAAAGTATTGGTGCAGACTTTACAACAATAGCAAAAAAAATAGGATTCAAATATCATTCTACTATAATTTGGAATGAAGGAAACATCTCAAAGAGAACTGCTTGGGGTTCCTGGCTTAGTGCATCCGCTCCTTATGTAATCGCACCAGTAGAGCTAATTATTGTTTTATATAAGAAAGATTGGAAAAAAAATGAAAAAAAAGTATCTGATATAACAAAACAAGAATTTATGGCATGGACGAATGGATTATGGACATTTTCTGGCCAAAGCAAGAAAGGAGCTGGTGGTCATCCTGCACCATTTCCTGTGGAATTACCAAAAAGATGTATTAAGCTATTCAGTTTTGTAGGTGATGTCATATTAGATCCATTTATGGGAAGTGGTTCGACATTAATCGCTGCTGCATTAAATAATAGGAAATCTATAGGCATTGATATTGATGCAGAATATTGTGCCATAGCAAAAAAAAGAGTAATTGCTGAAGCAAATATTTTGGAAAGAAAACTAAACGAAATGGTTCTTAAATCATAAAGGATATAAAAATGGCAAAAAGCAAAGAAGAATTGTCTCAAGCTGACTTGATTATGGAGTATTTCAAGAAACATCCTAAAAGAGATATTAAGCATCCAGAGATAGTTGATTGGGTTGTTGCAGAATATAAAAAGAGAACTGGAGAAGTTTTCAGAGACCCTGATAGAGCAATTAGAAAGTTATCACAAGAGGGACAACTAATAAAAATTGCAAAAGGAGTTTATAGATATGATCCTGATTTTGTGAATAAAAGAGAACTTGAAGATTTTACACCAGCTCAAAAAGAAGAACTCTTTAAGAGAGATAATTATAGATGTGTAATCTGTGGTAGAGGACGAGCTGATGGTGTTGAAATTCAAGCAGACCATATAAAACCAAAAGAGTTAGGTGGCAAAGCAGAAATATCCAATGGACAAACATTATGCGCTCAACATAACTTTCAAAAGAAATATTATAAACAAACTGAAAGTGGTAAAAGAATGTTTATAAGGCTCTATGAACGAGCAAAAGTTAATAATGATAAGGAATTGATAAAATTCTGTGAAGATATACTTCAAGTTTACGAAAAAAATAATATTAATGGGCATATAGTCTGGAAAAAATAGCTTTATTCTTTGCAAAATATGTACAAAATTTACTTATGTGGGTTTAAGAACAATATAAAAAGATTAATAAACTTCTAAAAGATTGAATACTATATGGGTTTGCTAAGTTTTTTAACAAAAAAGAAAGTACCAGAACCTCCAAGAGAAAAAGGCTGGCATTTTTCAGTTCCTAGGGAAGAATTAGAAAAAAGAGTTCAATGGGAAGAATCTTCTGAGCCAAAAAAAGAGCCAAACAGCGTTGGATTTATGGCTATAAGCGAGGATGGTCAAGAACATTATGTGACTATGAGGACTAAAGCTTATTGCTCTCCAGCTATACTTGATTTAGTTATGGGCTACGCTGAAAAATATTGCAATAAAAATAACTATTTTTTTATGGGAGTTCAAAGTTACAGTGAAGATGGAAAACCTTCAGCATCTATTGGTAAAAAGATGAGTTATGGTTTGCCTCCAGTATGGCTTATAGGATATGAAGACTATGAAAAATTGAAAAAAACTCATGAAGAAAATGAAGCAAGAGAAAAGAAATTTTTAGATGCTCATAAAAAGTTCTTAGAATCTAAAAAATGTAGAAGCCAATAAGCCGCCTTTTGTTTTTCTTCTCCGCATCTGCAGAGAGCAGAAAGTTCCAACATTCGACTGAGCGTTGTTTTCAACTTGCACCGGTAAGGGCTAGCCGTTTCAACAATTTTTCCCAGCATGTTCAGCTTCATCAGCATCATTACGCTGAAAAACTGTCCCGTTTCTGAGCTGTTGCCATCACTTTCATGATCCCACTTGCATAGGTTACCTTTTGTCAGTGGGCGGACTTTCCTCAAAGCTTGTCAAAAACTTGGCATTTAATCCAAGTCTAAGATCCACGAGCTCCGTAAGTTGGATTGGCTCCTACAATAAGTTTATAGAAAATAGCTGTTTTTAAATGTTATGCATGTGTTGCTGCTTTTAGCCTTTCTTCAAGGTAGTCAACAACGTTTAAGTATCCTGCCCCAATCCTTTCAAAGTATTTTACACTAGAACTTTCAATTTTTTTGCCCTTGCTGTAAGGAAGATTACCCAAAACTGCAACTATTAATCCTGGAAATGCTTTTTTAATTTCACTTAAGCTTGATTTTGCAATTTCAAGGTCCATCAAAATTGCGTCTAATCCTACTTCGCTAGTTGAGTTCAATGTGCTTCTGCTGTCAAGACTGTAAAAAATCTCGTGCTTCTTGTTTTCAAGCAAGCTAGCAATGCTTCTGACCCAATGAGGTCTGCTTGCCGCCATCAGTATTTTTGCCATAATATAAAGGTAAAATAGCCTCTTTTAAAGGTTGTGAATCCTAGAATAAACAAGAAACTTTAAATATCCAGATTACAATAAAACTTTATGAAAGCTTATGATTTCTCATTGAAAGACAAGAATGGTGTTCTTCACTCTTTAAAAGACATAAAATCAGACTATATTATACTATACTTTTATCCTAAAGACAGCACTCCAGGCTGCACAATAGAAGCAAACGAATTTAACAATCATCTTCAAGATTTTAAGAAATTAAAAGCAACTATTATTGGTATCTCAGGCGGAAATGAAAAAACAAAGACAAAATTTTCAGCTAAATATAAGTTAAACATTCTATTGTTGTCAGATTCAGAATTTAAAGTCTCAAAGAAATACAAATCCTACGGAGAAAAAACATTTATGGGCGTAAAATTCAATGGAATATTCAGAAATACTTTTATTTTAGATAAAAACAAGAACATAATCAAGACTTTTGAGAAAGTAAAGGCTGAAGGACATGCTTTAGAAGTAATAAACTTCTTAAAAACTTTATAAAAAACTTTATTCCTTATTGTTTTTTGTAAACATTGGTTTCATCATTTGGATCATGAATTATGTAAGCTAAATGCTCATCAATTTTAAATTCTTTCTTTACTTTTAATTTGCTTAATTTAATATTTTTAATATTATCCACAATTATACTTATAACTTCCATTTTAACTTTGCTTCTCATCTTCTTTAAATTTTGATCTCCAATGCTAATCTTTCTATTGTCGCTTATTATCAATATTCCAATAGATCTCATTCCCAAATCTTTGGCTCTTGACAAGCATGAAGCAAGTTCCATTTCGCAGGTGTCTGGGGCTATTTCTTTATAATGTTTATTTGCATGAGGCATTTGGAAAGTTACTGCAGGTACAGAAACATTTACTCCATTTACAAATTTTATTTTATTTTTATTTAAAATATCTTCAATAAGCTTTTTTAATTCTTTATCTGGCAATGCTTCCTTCCTGTCAGGTTCGATAGGATGATATATGCCATCAAAATGATAGCTTTTTTCTATAACAACTACGCTCGCAATATCTAAATTCTTAAATCCTCCGTAAGCATATCCAATAAATATTACAGTTCTGCATCCTCCGTCATGCATTTCGCTTAAAACATCGACCATCGCAGGGGCTCCATAAACATTAAAGACAATTGGATACAATTTTTCATTTTTCTTTACAAGATGAGCATGATAAACAGAATCCTTGCTATGTACAACTTCATCAAATAATCCTAAAACTTCTTTTTCAAATTCTGGCTTGTTAGTCCCAGCAATTACTATGCCAATATCTTCAAATTTATCTGCACCAAAAAGATTTTTTGCCCAGCTTCCCATGCTAGGTTTATTAAAAGACTAGATTATAAATTTAACTGTAAATATAGTTCTAATAAAATTAAAAAAATAAAAAAGTGCATAAGTGCAAACATAAATAGAAAAATTGGGCTGTTAGTAACCACAGGCTGAACATCTCGTTGCCTTGATGCTTACACCCTGGTCCTATCAAACTTTTGTTCTGAAAGTACCCTAAGTCTCTTTTTAAGGGAAGTTTCGTCCTTAGATGCTTTCAGGACTTATCTCTTACAGCGTAGCTGCTCGGCCTGCCTTGTCAGACAACCGATTCACCAGAGGCTGCAAACCATTGTTCCTCTCGTACTAAATGGTCTTTCCTCTCAGACTTGGACATTCCTAGTAGATATCATACAAACTGTCTCACGACGTTTTGTTAAGTGGAAGGAATAGCTTTTGCTTCGAAGGATTAAGAGACCCTATGATCTTAATGAATTGATCATGAGATTTTCTTGAAGTTCCAAAAGAATAAATTTCTTTTGTTCTTCCAGGTTTTAATTTATGAACACCAATTAATTTTGTATCATCACTCATTTTGTCAAGATAATTGATCATTAGTGTCTCTCTTTCCTTCGGAAAGCTATTTTTGCCCTTGTAAACTGGATACATAGACAGTATAAAGACTTAAATCTTTATAAATCTTTTGCTACATATACCCAGCTCACGACCACTTCTTAACCCAGCTCACGAACCGTTTTAACAGGTGAACACCCTTACCCTTGGCTGCTTCTGCACAGCCAGGATACGATGAGCCGACATCGAAGTAGCAAACAGCGCCGTCGATTCGAGCTCTTAGGCGCTACAACTCAGTTATCCCCGAGATAGCTTTTCTGTCATACCTAGCCCCCATCAAGGAGGACATAGGGGTTCGCTAGACCAGACTTTCGTCTCTGAGTTGCATATTGTTAGCAACACAGTCAGGCCAGCTTTTGCTCTTGCACTCTTCAGAGGATTTCTAAACCTCTTGAGCTGACCTTAGGGCCCTACTGATACCTTTTCAGCAGGGTGCCGCCCCAGCCAAACTGTCTGCCAATAGTTGTCCTTCATTTCTGAAGTTGAGCAGTTTAAAACCTAAAGAGCAGTGTTTCATTGTTGTTAAAACTCCTGCCTACGCTACACACTAAGTTTTAAACCGCAGCTACAGGCTACAGTAAAGTTCTACGGGGTCTTCGCTTCCCACCAGGAATCCCCGGCCTTCACACCGGGATAGTGAGTTCAGAGGACTCTACGTCGGGACAATGGCAGTCTCGTTACGTCATTCATGCACGTCGTCATTCAAACGACAAGGTATTTCGCTCACATTTGTTACTACATTCATTTTGATGAAACTTTAATACAAGTTTCGAATGCGATCAAACCATTTCTGTTTGATTCCTAACATCGCTGCTAGGGTCGGACTATATCTTCACATTTTATTGTGTCTGACATATAGTCTCTGAGGATTTTTCTCAATTTGAGAAATCTTTCCTGCTGATTGTCTGCACTCAACGCATTTTCACTAAAAAATATTTTTTTAGTAGTGTGAGATACTCAGATGTTCCAGCATATAGTCAGATTTGTTTAAGGCAACACTTTCACCTTAAGAGAATTATAGTTATTCCCGCCGTTTACGAGTCTTTTGTTTCATTGAAATGAAATTTCAGATACTCGCACTGGGCAGACGTGGCATCCCATACACATCCTTACGGACTTGCGAGATGCTGTGTTTTTATTAAACAGTCGGACTACCCTAGTAATTGCATCCTGTAATTGCATTTATACAAACACAATCGCAGGAACTCCTTATACCGAAGATACGGAGCTATTTTGTCGATTTCCCTGACATAGATTACACCTTCTTGCCTTAGGCTTCTCACCTAGCTACACCAGTGCTGGTTCTTGGTACAGATACTTGTTTCCTTTCTAGTTTCCTTTTCACTGGCTCTAGGCATTGACGATACACACCATAGATGTGCTGTTCCTAAAATTAATCTGGTTCTCATCGTTATGATACTCCCCACATTTGTTTTAGTTAATTACCGCGACAGCGGTAAATCGCCTAGCCCAAAGCGTCAGAAACTAAACTTGTGTTGCCACACGTACACAAGTAGTACTGGAATTTTAACCAGTTTCCCTTTCCCGCTTCTCTGATTATGAGGGCAGTTAGGACTGACTTACTCTTAGCTGATCGACATTGCTAAGAAACCCTGGAGCTTTCGGCATTATGGATTCTCACCATATTCAGATCCTACTTTTGCCTGGATTCTCATTTCTACGAGGTCCGCTTCCCCTTATGGAAAAGTTTCTGCCCTCGCAGAACGCCTGCCTACCACATGCAGCTTTTGCTGCAGCCTTCATTATCGGTGGTTGATTTAGCCCCGTACATTTTCAGGGCATATCACCTTGACTGGTGAGCTGTTACGCTTTCTTTAAAGGATTGCTGCTTCTAAGCAAACCTCCCAGCTGTCTTCGGTGATAAACACCTTTCGACCTTTAACACTTAATCAACACTTTGGGACCTTAAATGAAGTCAGAGTTGTTCCTCTCTAGATGCACAAGCTTATCCCGTGCACCCGTTTCCCAATTTCTATGACGTTACAAGATTTAGAGTTGGACAACGGGGCGAGGAATTTCTTCCCCTAACCCCATAATCCGTAGCTTTACCCTCGTAACTATCTCCATTGAGACTGGACTGCGGCCCATTTCGGCAGGAACCAGCTATAACTTGACTCGATTGGCTTTTCACCCCTAATCTGCGATTACACCAACTGATGCATCAAGAACGGCTTCGGACCTCCACGGAGCATAACCCCGCTTCATCCTACCCCAGATTAGATCGTCAAGTTTCGGGTAGCACCCCAGTGACTATAGGCACTTTCATACCTCACCCCTCGTGAACTGCGGGTAATTTGGTTTCCCTTTGGATATGAACTTAACATTCTTATCCTCGCCACTGAAATGCACTCCCAGGCTCGTTATTCGAAACGCACAGTACAACTTCTAAAAGCCGTACTTTACTATCTCTGTTAGGTTTCATGATCTTTTGACTCTCTGTTACGAGTTCTTTTCAACTTTCCTTCACAGTACTCGTTTGCTATTGGACTCAAGACGTATTTAAAGTTAGAAGTTGATGCCTCCTAATTTCAGACCCAGTATCCAGTGAGTCCTACTCAAGATACTCACACATCTTTCTAGTTTTTCTCACAGGACTATCACCTTGTGTTGTGCAGCTTTCCAGCTGCTTAAGATAAACTAGCTAAGACTAAAAGTGAGTCTTGTAACACCACATTTCATGCTTATTTCTAAGCAGGATTCGGTTTGCTTTATACCGCGTTCTCTCGCTGATACTAACGGCATCTCTATTGATTTCTTTTCCTGCAGGTACTGAGACGCTTCACTTCCCTGCGTTCCACATCATCTCTGATCTAATGAGAAGTCTCATTCGGGAATTCCGAGATCAATGGCTGCTTGCACCTACCTCGGACATTTCGCTGCTTGCCACGCCCTTCGTCTGCGTCTTGAACCAAGTAATCCGCCTAACAGATTTTTGATTCCTATCTTTTGTTTGCACCTATGCACAGTTATCAATAAACATGATAACCCTTAGCCCTGAAACTTTTTTTCAGAGCCGCATTTTTTATCCAATTAAGGAATATGATTTGTGATTTTCTCTTGTGAGTTTTTGCACAAGCTTTTTTTAAAAGCTTGAAATGGACCCGTCGAGATTTGAACTCGAGGCCCCCCGCTCATCTGGAATCTTTTGATTTTCCGTGAACGCTTTTATCAAAAGGGTTCGTGCAAAGCGGGTGCTCTACCAGGCTGAGCTACGGGCCCGCCTGAATTTTTGATTATGATTTAGTAAAATGAAAAAACACTTTAGTGTGAATAGTTGAATTACGTCATTATATATTTTATAGTTTAAATTTTATTTCCAAGAATTTTTTTTAGAAATTCAAGATAATAAAAAATAAAGGAGGTGATCCACCCGCAGGTTCCCCTACAGGTACCTTGTGACGACTTAGCCCACCTCACTGAATATAGGTTCATTCTAATCAAAGATTAGACTTCACCTAAACCCTGCTCGGTTGGCTTGACGGGCAGTGTGTGCAAGGCACAGGGACATATTCACCGCTCGCTGTTGACGAGCGATTACTAGGGATTCCAGCTTCATGAGGGCGAGTTACAGCCCTCAATTCGAACTAGGACGTAGTTTAGAGGATTGGCTCCTCCTTACGGAGTTGCATCCCATTGTCTACGCCATTGAGGCGCGCGTGTTGCCCATGAGATTCGAGCCATACAGACCTATCGTTGCCCGCACCTTCCTCCTCCTTACGAAGGCAGTCTCCATAGTGTGCATCATTTATCGCTAAATGATTAGCAATCATGGATACGGGTCTTGCTCGTTGCCTGACTTAACAGGACACCTTGCGGCACGAGCTGACGACGGCCATGCAACATCTCTCGGCTCATCAGGTAAAACCTTTAATTTGACCTTCATACTGCCGGCGCCCATGGTGAGATTCTCTGTGTAGAGTTAGATTAAACCGCACGCTACACCCCTTGTAGTGCGCCCCCGCCAATTCCTTAAAGTTTCAGTCTTGCGGCCGTACTTCCCAGGTGGCATACTTAACACCTTCGCTCCGGCACTGCACGTTCACGGAGAACATGCAACACATAGTATGCAGCGTTTACGGCTAGGACTAATGGGGTATTTAGTAGATTGAAAAAGATTTTGAATATTAAATAATCCCTCAAGAAAAAAACTTATTAGTTTTATAATGACCAAGTTTTTATCTTGCAAAATTATTAACCTTTTCACCTATATCTAATCCCGGTCGCTCCCCTAGCTTTCGTTCCTGATCGTCAGACCCGTTCTAGACAGGTGCCTTCGCCATCGGTAGTCCATCAAGGATTATCGCATTTTACCGCTTCCCAAGATGTACTCCTGCCTTCTCCCGGTCTCTAACTAAAAAGTATTCCTTGCTCGCTGTAGAGTTGAGCTCTACAATTTCACAAGGAACTATCTTAGTCGACTACGAACGCTTTAGACCCAATAAACGTGGTTGCCACTTGTGGCTCCGGTGTTACCGCGGCGGCTGGCACCGGTATTGCCCACCACTTATTCGTCAAGCTTCTTGCACTTAACAAAAGCCTAGTTAAAAACTAAGCACTTTGGATTCCCTTATCACGCTTGCGCGCATTGTAAAGTTTTCGCGCCTGCTGCACCCCTTAGGGCTAGGACCCTTATCTCAGTGTCCTTCTCGGGGCTAGGACTCTCATCCCCCCTACGGATCAGAGGCTTGGTGAGCCATTACCTCGCCAACTACCTAATCCGCCACCGACTCATCTTACAGCATTGCTTTTCGGGAAAAAAGCATTCCAGCAGAATTTCCCTATCCAGTTTTATCCTCAGTTTCCCAAGGTTATCCCAGACTGTAAGGCAGATTATCGACGTGTTACTGAGCCTTGTGCCGGTCTCTTGCGAGGCCAGACTTGCATGGCTAATCCGAATCCAAATAGCAGCAACCTCCCGCAGGATAAACGGGAATTATATTTGGCCGCTAATTAATATTACTTTAAGTCTTCAGCTTATTCACACTAAAAGTGATTCCATCATACTTTTTTAAGTACTCATGACAAATATGTTTTTCATCAATCCAAACATATTTTTTAATGAATGTAAGAAAATATTTGTTAAAAAGAATCATTGCAATTTCATCTTGTTAACATTTTAATTCACAAAGCTCCTAGCAAATTACTGCTTTATAAAGCTTTCTCTTTATAGCTCGGATTTCATCTTTTTTATTATTTTTTCTTGAACTTCTTTAGGAACAAACCTTTTTTCTTCCCTGTTATAATGGTAGCCAAATTCTTTGTCTTCAAATAATATTCCTTCAAGCAAAACAGGATTTTTATATCTAGGCCTTAAATGCCAGTGGACATGCGGTGTTGGGTTCTCTTTTTGGTAAGTGTCATTCATCAGGCATCCCCAGTTAAATAGAGTTGCATTGAAAGCCTTTTTTATTATAGTTTCAATGCTTTTTACAACGACATGAAAATCTAGCAATTCTTCCTTTGTTAAATTTGATAAATCTTCACAGTGTCTTTTTAGAGCAACAACCGATCTCCCAACATATCTTTGTTCAGGATTTAATGAAATTTTCCAGTAGTTTGTTTCACATATTAAATTATTATTTCCCTTTAATCGTTCGCAGCTTTCGCATTCCATAATGATGGGTATTTGCCAGATGATTTAAAGCTTTCTTTTTTTGGTTTGAAAAATGGTAGTTCATAATGTTTAAAAGCGATGTTTTTAAGTTAAATTTATGGAAACCATAGAACGTAAAAGAAGAACCTTGGATGATTATACTGAAGAGGAAAAGAGAATTTTAGATGAAGGTATAAAATCAGATAAGGTTCATTTTGTAGGAAATTGCGGGCGTTTAGAACCTTTTACATTTATTGAAACTTTAGTTTACGAAACTCTTATAGGTTCTTGGGAAAAAAGGCAAGTTTATAGAAGAAGAGCAAGGAATCTCCCTTATGAAGCAAGGGTTGCTCAAATTGAAGCTCTAGTAGCCTCTGGAGTTAAATCTGCTAAAGGGATTAGTCAAAAAGCTGCAGTTGGAAAACAAACTGTTTACGCCATTGCTAGAAAAGAAGGGATAGAATTACAAAATCCATATGAAGCAAGGGTTGCTCAAATTGAAGCTCTAGTAGCATCAGGTGTTAATACTGCTAAAGGGATTAGTCAAAAAACAAATATTAGGATGGATAATATTTATCAGATTCTTAGAAAAGAAGGGCTAAAAATAACAAGGCATTATTCAAGTTCAACTGAAAGAAAAAAGCAAATTCTAGATTTATTCCATAAAGGAGTAACTACTTACGAAGCAATGTCAAAAGAAACTGGATTGCATAAAGGTTTAATAAAGGGATATGCTAATAAATTTGGGATAGAATTAAAAGGATCTTATTTTCAGATTTCTCAACCAAAGAAAAGAAGACCAGAGATAGACAATTTAATTTTAGAAGGGAAAACTTTGCAGGAAATTGGAGATGCCGTCGGTTTAACAAGAGAAAGAATCAGGCAATATATCAATGGATCTGGACAATATGATTTATACAGAGGGAAAAGGCAAGAAATAGAGAAAATTAAAAAAGAAATTAATTCTAATGAAGATACTCCATATAATAGAAAAAGAAATGTAAAAAATGTGGCTAATTTGGTGCGTTTATTAGGTTTAGAAAAGAGTAAGAGTGAACCTTGGCCAGTCAGGAAATCTTTAGAATATGTTTTGTCTAGAAAAGGTATAAATATTTTCAATAAAAAGAATTATACTGTAGATGATATTCTCCCAATCCTGAAAAGATACGAAGAAGCTAAAAACAATAACAAAAAATTATCTTTAGAAGAATTAGGGGCTGGTACAAGGTTGGGATTTTCTGCAGTAAGCAGGGTTTTAAAGGAAGTTGGCTTAGAACCTTTATATGGCACAAGAGAAAGAAGAAGTCCTTTAAATAATGAAGAAAAAAAGGTGATTCTTAGGGTTAAAGACACAAAATTGACATCCCCAGATGTCGCTTATTTTTCAAATCTCAATTTTTGGCAAATTTCACAATATCTTGAAAGGAAAAAAAAGAAAATAGGCCGTGGAAGTACTATAAAAATATTTTCAAAAAACCAGGGCATTAGCTACAGTTTAGCATCTCAGATAATTGAAGCAAAAGACGCTGGATTCAAAGAAGCTGAAATAACTGAATTGCTGAATATTGATAAAGATTTTATAAGGTATGTTAATAAAAATAGAGAAGAAATAGAAAAAGATTTGATAAGGCAATTGAGAATACTTTACAATGATAGTAAAATAAAAAAGCCTTATGGTATTAATAACCAATTAAGTTCATAATGTTTAAAAATAGCCTTTTGATAAATAAACTAAGGTATTGGATATGGCGCAAGAAAACAGGGTTGCATTGCTTGAACAATATGTAAGTGAAGGGATTACTTCAGTGCATGAATTGTCAGAAAAATTGGATGTTCATCCGCGTACTGTCAGGCATATTGGAGTTGTTGCACATCTTAATTTGGAAGATGGCATTTCTAATGTTCCCAAAGAAAAAGCAGGTAATTATCTGCAAAGGAGAAGAAGCGCTGCTTACGAGCATAGAAAATATTTGAGAAAAAATAATGAAAGAATAGAAGCAAGGATTGCTTTTTTAGAAGAGGCAGAAAAGAAGAGTTCTGATGAAAGTTTAAGTTTTGCTGAAAGAAAAACTTGGGAATATGTTCTACACAGAGATCCTAACGGACATCCACCGTATTCCTATGAAGTTCTATTGAAGCTTTTTATGTCATATGAAAATGCAGTCAGGAAAGGAGAAGCAAAATCATTGAATGATTTTGAAAGTGAAACAGGACTTTGGTATTCTCAAGTTGGAAAAATTTTAAAAAGAGTCAAGTTACATCCTTTGTATAATCTCCATATAAAACCTCAGCATTCATATATGGCTTTTTTAAGAAAAAAGTATGGATTAAAAAGAATATAGTTTGTCAATATCTTCTCCGACTTCCTTGAAAATATCTTCAATGCTTTTTTTCCCGTCAAGCAGTTTCACTCTTTCTGGTTCTTGATTGGCAATTCTCCTATAAGCTTCACCAGTAAATTGGAAAAATTCTTTTCCTGATCTTTCAATAAAATCTAATGGTTTATTTGCTTGTTCAGCCCTTTTAATCATTGTTTCATAGTTGATGTCAAAATAATATGTTCTGTCTGGCATGCAAGTTCCAACAGCTTCCTGGTTCAATAGTTTTATCAAAGCCATTTTATTAGGCTCAAACTTGTATTTTCCTCCTCCTTGATATGCTGGAGTTGAATCTAGAAATCTGTCGCTTAGTACTGTTGTTCCTTTCAAAAGATTTGGAATTACAATCTGATTAACATATTCAGATCTTGCTCCAATAAACATGCACAATTCTGTTAGTGGATTTCTTTTTGTTGTTGAAGGCAGCTGTGGAAAATCATCTTCATGTTTGAATCCTTCATTCAATGATTTAAAAGCAATCTCAGGCCTTTTTAGCATCATCCTAAAAGCTCCGCCATATGAAGTATCTCCAGGTTCATGCCCGACAAAAGTATTTATTCCTCTTTCTCTTAAGTAAGTTTCTACTTTTCTAAGCTGTGTTGTCTTTCCGCAGCCATCAATGCCTTCAAATGTGATGAATTTTGGTTCTTTCATGCCAGTTCAACTTTTACTAAGTTTTTCTTTCTCTTTGCAATTGACCTTGTTTCTTGAATTGCTCTTCCAAAGTCAGTTTCAGTTTCTTTGTTTACAAATTTGAATGTTTTTCCAATTTCTGGCTCTAAATTTCTTAAAGCACCATATGCCATCTGACATAATCTCAAATAAACTGGCGCAGCTCCAGGAGCTGTTCTTAATTCAAACACATGGTAAGCTTCTCTTAAGTTCATTTCATCATTCATTGGAGCTCTTGCAGACATTGGTAATGCTAAGGTTGCTGCATAAGGCCCTTCTTTTTCTTCAGTTTGATGCCATAAGCTTGTTGCTTTTTCATTTGCAGCATTAATTTCTTTTTCTAGTCCAGCAACTTTCAATCCAGGAGAAGTGTAAAATCCATGGAAGGGTCCAAACCACATTGGATCTAAATAAGATGGAACCGTATGTCTTCTTATGTCTCTTATTTCAGCAATTGGCATTATCATGCTTAAATCCAAAGTCATTCTTTCAAATGCTCTTCCAGGCCTATGTCTTCTGTTTTTTCTTAAATCGTTTTCAGCTTTTGCTGCAATGCCCATATAATCATAAAGCATTTTAATTATTTCTCCCCTGTCTTTATATTTAATTTCACTCATCGCATCAATCATAGTAGCAGGACTATTTTTTTCTCTTAAAATAGCTTCAGCAACATCATTTAAATTTCCATGCAGTCTCAAATAAAGGTCTAGGGCTAATTTTTCATCTCTTATTCTTGCAATAATTCTATCATTAAGGTTGAATCTTTCTATATTTAATCTTAATTGTTCGTCCCTTCTTTTTTCAGTTGCCTCTCCTATATTACATGGGGCATATTTTGTGATAGGTTGCCTAGTATTAAATAAGAAATCTCTATATTCTTTTGATCTCATACCAGTTATAATCTTCTCTCCTTCAATCAGCTCTTCTCTTACAACAGGTATGATATGATTAAGCAAAGGATCAACAACTTTTGTCATTTCCCTTCTAAATAACTCCATTAACATTTGTCCTTCACCAAAATATCTTGCTTGAGATTTATAAACAAAGTGTCTCATAGCTTCAGCATTAAAAGCCAAACCTAAAGTTGTTTTTGCAGACATTGGAAGCAGATGCCTCACTTGGTCTTTGAAAGCGGCTGCAATAGTTCTATTATATCCATCCCTTAATTCTTCGTCAGTTGCCTGCTTTTCGCCTAATCTATTTAAAGATTCTTTTGCTTTGCTTTCATACATTTCAAATGGCAATTCTTTTGATAGCCATTCCATTATTTTTTTATGTTCTTCATTTTTGGGATTCATAACTTTCGCATATATCCCAAATAAATTGTCAGTAGAATCTCTAAATACAGCTTCTAAGCCAGCTTCCCTGATTAATGGATCAACAATATAATTAAATTTACCATCTGCTCTTCTTCTACTATAGTCAACATATCTTGTAGACTTTTCAATTCCGAACATTGTCCTATGATGGAAAGTACTCATAGCAGCTAACATTGAAATTCCTTCAAATATAGCACCAAAATAAACATTTCTTGCGACAGAATCATCACCATATTCATCCCAAACAGACTCTAAAAATTTTATTCCAATTGTATTAATCATATCTGGTAAAAATAAGTCCTTAACTGCCTTCCCAAGATTTTTGTTTGCTTGAATCATTCTTGCAGCAACAACTCTAGAATCATCTGTGGCTCTGCTTTGCTTGGCAATAACCATTCCTGGCAATAAACCTCCAACTTTGAAAGCGGCAACAGGCAAATCTAGATTGGTAAATAATTTATTAGCACCTTCAATTGCTTCATTTGATAAAGGCTCACCAGTTTTTCCAGAAATATATTTTGGTCTTTCATAGTCTAGTTCTTTTATAAAATCATTATTACTCATTCCATTAACTCTTTCAAGAAGTGATTCAAGACTATTCTGATTAAAGTCCCCCATAGTTGTTTTTTTCTCAGTCTTTGTCTTAAATATATTTCTACTCTAGAATGGTTACATTTCAGTATATAGTTCTTCAATATAGCCTCTAAAGTAAATAAATGCTTATAACCTTTAAAGTTCTTTTATTTTATACAGGATGGATAAGCTGGAAGTTATTTTATCAGGCTTCAGCATACATTTACCTTCTTTAACTTTAGAATCGCATAAATTTATTGTAGAAGAATCTGAAAAGCCTAAAGTTTACGTTGCACGTGCTTCAAAGCATTACCAGGTAACTTCCCAGTTTAATGTAAAAAATTTGATTGTTGGCTCTGGAAATTTATATTTGGATGAAAATAAAAACCTGGTTTTAAACGGCTCATCAATAGTTTATGGCGCTGTAAGCAAAGAAGCAGCTCTAAAAATTGGAAGTTTAATTTCTAAAGAATTAAAAAAACATGATATTAAAGTTAAAGATATAGTTCTTGATTTAGAAGGAACTCCAAATGCTTACTGGACACAAATTTTATAAACTTAATTTTCAGGAATTTTATTATGCAAGATTACAAAAAGATAATTTTAGACTTGAAAGCTTCAATGGATGACAGGATTCAGGCAGCTTTTCAGCTAGAAAACATAGCTGATGAAGATTCAATAAACGCATTAGCCAAAGCAATGTTTACAGATCCTTCTCCAATTGTAAGGCATGAATGTGCATTTGCATTGGGAGAAACAGCAGCTCCAAAGCTGGCAGGACCTCACTTGATGAAGGCTGTTGAAACAGATTCAAATATTTTTGTTAGACATGAAGCCTTGATGGCACTAGGAACTTTAGGCGATTCATCTTTTGCTAATTTTGTCAAGAAATTTTTAAACGATAAAGACTTAGAAATCAGGGAATCAGCGCAAATTTGCTTGCAGAAATTTGAAAGATAATCTTTTTGTCACTCTTGCCTCTGCATTTTGAATTCTGTTAATATCAGAATTATCTTTACAATGCTCAAGAGCTTTTTTTGCCAAGCTTTTAAATCCAAACCTGATTACGCCCTCATAAAAATCAATTATTTTTCCTTGGTCAAGCCTAGAAACATAGGCTTCGAATTCGTCTACTGATTTTTTAGCGTCGTAAACTGTCCAGCTTAATCCCAATTCAGTTAAATCTGTTAAATATTCAGTTTTCATAATATTAAACCTGAAAAATCAATTTAAAAAGCTTATGCATCATTGATGTGTGAACCAGAAAGTCAGCTTGTCTTTTTCTTTTTTGTCTAGCTTAGCAAAATATTTTCTCTCAAATTGTATTATTTCATTTAGTTTTACATTTTTTAAGTCTTTTTCCCCCAAGCCATGAACTAAGCTTCCGTCATCCATCAAGACTTCTACCTTCACTAGATTGTCCTTTGTTGGAAGCCAGTGTATTAGTTGGGCATTTAGATTTTTATCAAAGTCCTTGCTTAGAAACTCATTGTTCTTGAAGTTAAACAAGTGCATAAATCTGTATAGTTTATCTTTTTTAATGTCGTCATCAAGGTAAAATTCATCCTCTGTCTTTAAGATTCTTGAACCTCTCTTTATTTGAGGATGCAATGGAGCTTTTACACTCATTTTTGGAGCATTTTTTATCTTTATCTTTTTAAGTAAATTGACAAAGAAATATCTGTTTGCCTTTTCATCAATTAATTTTTTGTTTTCAGAATATAAGGTGTCGATTGGAGCAGTAATTTCATTTTCATTTGTTCCGAAGCTCATCAAAAACTTTCTTATTGCCTCTGGCTTTATTCCTCTTCTTGCTAAACTTTGTATTGAATAAGTTCTTGGATCGTCCCATCCTTTAAATTTCCCAGACATTACTTCTTCTTTTGACTTAGACTTTGATAATTTTACGCCTTCAATCTGCAATAAACCTGTATGTATGACTTCAGGTCCTTTCCAGCCAAATAAATCCCAGATAAATTTCTCCATGTCTGTTTCTATCATCAAGTCTTTCCCTCTTAGAACATGAGTTATCTTCAATAAATAATCGTCAATTGCCCAGCTGAAGTCTAGCAAAGGCCAGACTCTAAATTTATTCCCAACTCTTGGATGTTCCCTGTCAGAAATTCTAAAAATTACCCTGTCTCTAAAAGCTGGATTTTTATGCTGCATATCAGTTTTAATTCTTAATGAAGCTGAGCCTTCATCAGCATCAAACATGTTTTTCCATGCTGATAATGTTATGTCTATAGATTGAGACCTGCATTTGCATTCTCTTCCTGCTGCCCTATTTTCTCTCAAGCTTTCAGAGCTGCAGGCGCATACATATACATGTCCTTTTTTGATTAATTCCTCAGCGTATTTGTAATAAATATTTAATCTGTCTGATTTGTAGATTATTTTTTTGTCAAATTTAACTTCAAGCCATTTCAAACTTTCAGGAATCAAGTCATAAGCTTCTTTCACAATGTTCTTTTTGGCGCTTCCAATGGTGTCATCAATTACCAATAATAACTTTCCCTTGTATTTTTTTACATATTCATCATTTAAGATTGCTTGTCTGGCATTTCCTACATGTATAGGTCCTGAAGGATATGGAGCAAATCTCATTACAACTTTTCCTTTAACATTTGGCAGCTCATGCAAGATTCTTTCTTCAACAATCTTCTTTTTTTCAAGCATTTCTGGAGCTAGTTTTTCTAGTTTTTTAGTCTGCTCTTCTAAAGACATAAAATTGACTTTTTTTATTATCTCATTTACCTTTTTTATTACTTCTTCCTTCTTGGCATTTTTATATTGGCTGAAAACAGCGCCTATGACAGCCCCAGAATTGGCTTTTCCATTGTATTTTACTGCGTTATTAAGGGCTAATTTAAGGATTAGGTCTTCCATATCTATAGTGTAAAAAAGCTTCTTTAAATACCTTTATTTTTCGTTTAAATTGATATTATTAATTACTTTAAGGTAGTATCAAATGGAAAGATTTATAAAGGATTAATCTATGTACAGCTTAGGTAATAAAATGGAAAGCAAAAAAATATTGTTTGTGGATGATCAATCAATGATATGTAATCTTGGTAAGATAGTTTTGGAGTCTGTTGGATACAAAGTTGAAACAGCTTCAAATGGAAAGGAAGGTTTTGATGCTTATCATAAGATGCAAAAAGAAAGTTCTCTTCCAGATATAGTTGTTACAGATTTTAACATGCCAGAAGCAAATGGTGAGTATTTAATAGATCAGATTAGGGCAGTAAACAAGGATCAAAAAATTATTTTAGCTTGCAGTCAAGATAATGATTTAGTAAAAGGATTATTATCTAGATATAATCTATCTGGAATATTGGCAAAGCCCTATAGAAACTCACAATTAATTAAAAAGATTGAAGAAGTTTTAAGATAAAATGATATGCATTAACGTAAAACCATTATTAGACACTGATTTTGATAGTGGAAGCTCTCTAGAAAGAATATTACATTTAGGAAAAGCAGTAGTTGTTGAAATTGAAAGCGGGAAAGACGGTGGTAAAAGTTATATAGATTGGTCTGGTAATTATTTTGAAAATTTACCTAAAGAATTCATAGAAAATTTTTATAATAAAATATAATTAAGATTATTTTCCAAATCTTCTTTGCCTGTTAGAATATTCTTCAACGCATTTAACAAAGTCTTCTTTCTCAAATTCAGGGAACATTTTCTCTAAAAATATCCATTCAGAATATGCTGACTGCCATACTAAAAAATTACTAGTGCGAATCTCTCCTCCAGAGCGAATAATCAAGTCAGGCGAATTTTTTAAATCCAGATTATTTGTGAAAACTTCCTCGTTTATTTTATCAACATTGATTTTGCCTTCTTTAACTTGCTTGGCAATTTTAACAGCAGCATCAACAACTTCTCTTTGTCCAGAGTAGGCCATTGCAAAAGTCAATATGAATCTGTCATGTTTCTTAGTTTTTTCCATAACCTCTCTGCATTTTTCCTGCACGTCTTTAGGCAGTAACTCGAGTCTCCCAATGAAGTTTATTTTTATCTTGTTTTTGTAGACTCTTTCATCAATCAATAATCTATCAAGTTCTTTCTTAATTATGTCCATCAAGAAATCAAGTTCTTCTTTAGGTCTATTCAAGTTTTCAATTGACAATGCGTATAAAGTAAGTTCCTTAACTCCCAGTTCATCACACCATTCAAGCATTTTCTCTACTTTGCTTGCGCCCCATTCATGTCCTTTCCATGGCTTTGCCATTATTCTTTTAGCAAACCTTCTGTTGCCGTCCATGATGATGCCGATGTGCTTTGGTACGTTCATTTTCACTACCTATTTATCTCAAAAACTCTTTTTTTAGCATTTTTAAACTTTATGAATAGTGTTTTTTCAGTTAAAAAGTATTAAAAACAGCTGATTTTTGTTAATTTCATGAGATTTTTGAACAAAAAAGAAAGCAGGAAATACATTGGGGAACATAAGCTAGATATTGATCTTGATGTTTATGCTTTATTAGAAGATGAAGATAATTTTTTTATGATTACAAGGGACATTCAGAAGCTTGATTTAAATTTCTTGAAGATAAAAAGGATAGGGTTAAAGCTATGAAATTAGACCAGCATTTTTTGGTTGACAAGAAAATAGCAGAGTTCATGGTAAACTCTGCTGGAATTTCTAAAGATGAGTCTGTTTTTGAGATTGGTCCTGGAAAAGGAGCATTGACACAGTTCATAGTCAAGAAAACAAGTAATTTGACTTTGGTTGAGGCAGATCCTGAATTGGAAGATTCTTTAAAAAAATTCAAGGCTGATTTGATAATAGGAAATGCTCTTGAAAATTTGAAGAATTTTGACAAGCTTGTTTCTTCTTTGCCTTACTCTATCTGCGAGCCATTGCTGTGGAAATTAATAAGATTGAAGTTTAAGCTGGCAATATTGTTAGTTCCAAAGAAATTTTACGAGAAATTGATAGGTCTTCAGGAATCTAAGCTAGCTATTTTAGCTTCAGAAGTTTTTGACGTTGAATTATTGAAAAGCGTAAAGCCTATGGCATTTTCTCCAGAGCCCGACATTGATTCGTGCATAATCAAATTGACTTTGAAAGACAGTTCAAGTCTGCTTAAGGAAATCTTCATGCAGCACGACAAGAAGCTCAAAAATGTTATTGAAAATATATTGACTAAAAATGGAAAGACAAAAAAGCAGTCTAAAGAGTTTATTGAATTAAAGCTTGATAAAAAATTAATGAATGAAGTTGTCTCTCATTTATCTTTAAATCAATTGAAAGAAATTAAAAGATTAATAGCCTTTTGATTCGCCTATTTTTCTTACATTAAGCATATTGTTTTGCGAATCTTCCTCAAATTGCAGTCTGTCACCAACTTCCAATTCTAAATCGTCATTGTAGTAAACTCTCTCTACTATTGGGTTTTCAAGCCTGATAACATATCCTGTTAACCTTGTCTTTATTACTTTAGCCGTCCTTGTTACTAATTTCTCTTCCTGGACAGGCTCTGCTGCAGGCTCTTCTGCCTGAATTTCCTGAATTGGCTCAGTTACAACAGACTCTTCTTTAACTTCCTGTTCAGGTTCAGTTACAGTGTCTATTTTTACAACATTGCCTGTAGTTGTACAGCCTATTACCAAGAATACTGCAAATAAAATTGAAATTATTGTTGAAGTTCTCATGTATACTAGAGTATCTATGTCCCTTTATTAATGTTTTGGTTTTAAGGTCTATTTTGGTATCTTTTTAGATCTTTTAAATCTGCAAAATATAAAAGAAAAAGACCAGATAATAGAGTTGAAATTATAGGGGTAATAAGGAACAGGAACGCAATGATTATTTATGAGGAAGAGGAAAACTATTTAAATATTGTAACCATAATATAAAACCATGAAACTTGAATATGATAAGGAAGTGGATGCCGCATACATCTATATAAAATACCCCATAAAAGATGGCGAATGTGCAAAAACTATCGAATTAAATGATAATATATTTATAGACTATAGCAAAGATGGCAGGTTATTGGGAGTTGAAATATTGAATGCTAAAAAAATACTTGGTAAAAAAGTTATCGAAACAGCAGTCCCTGCTTAGCCATCAAAAACTATTTAAACTAATTTTAAGGCTTTATACCCAATGAATATACTAAAAGAGGCTATCAAGAAAACTATTGAAACTTACAATAAATTTGCAAAGATTTATGCAGACAAGCATCATGAAAAACTTCTGCAGTTCCAGTTGAACAAGTTTGTCTCTTTTTTGCCAGGTAAAAAAGTCCTGGATATTGGCTGTGGATCAGGAAGAGACGTTTCTTATTTCCTGGAAGAGGGATTAGATGCCTTAGGCATTGACATTTCAGATGGCTTGTTGGCAGAAGCAAAAAAAAGAGTTCCAAAAGGCAGTTTCAAGAAAATGGACATGCTTAATCTAGATTTTTCTAATGATAGTTTTGACGGCTTATGGGTTTTAGATTCATGGGTGCACTTGCCTAAAAAAGAGGCTGCGAAAGTCCTCTTGAATTTTGCAAAGATACTAAAAAAAGATGGCGTTTTATACATTGCAGTCAAAGAAGGTGAAGGAGAAACTTTTATTGAAAATCAAGGTAGCTTTAAGGGTGAAGAATATAAAAACAATCCAAGATTTTTTGCTTTCTACAAGCAGGTTGAATTAGAAGAATTATTAAAGTCTGTAGGTTTCAAGGTTTTAGAAGTAATCAATGACGAAACAGATTCAGAAGGCAGACATTGGATAGAGATATTTGCTAAAAAAGAGGAAATATGAGTTCAATAATAAGGGTTGCAGAAGATTTGAAGATAGCTCAGCGTTCCATGCTGGACTTTGCAGAATTTTATTCTAAAATAATTTTATGGTCTAATTTACGTGGTTTTAATTTCAATGAGAAAGAATATCGCGACCAGGATGATCCTCGAGGCAAGCAGGTAGAAATAATTTGGGAAGGCTCAACAGATTACGATGATTATGCCAAATTCACAATAGAAGTTCAGATAAGAATTTTAGGCTTGAATGCTGTTGAGCTTGAGAAAAACGGCTCTAAATTAAAAACTTTCAAGGGAGATTTCACAATAAAAGTCAATAGTTATGTAACTTTGGATTACAATAATGACTTCCAGACTCCCTTCAAGAAATTTTTGAGAAGAATCTATGACAGGTTTATAGTAAAAGATAGGATTGAGTCTTACAAAAAGAATTTAGATGGAGCAACTCAAGAATTAGTTTCTGAGATAAAGTCATTTTTCTCCATGTTTGGAGCTCCTGAATAGTTCTATTATCAATAATATTGCTCCTATGGTATTTGCAGCATCAGCTACATTAAATACATGTATTATTTTTATGTCTATGAAGTCAACTACATATCCAAAATACAATCTGTCAATCAAGTTTCCTAAAGCTCCTCCAAGTATGAATCCAAAAGCAAGAAGATTTTGTTTTTTAGAATAATATAATATCAATCCAATTACAACCACTGCAGCAATTACAAAAAGCCATTTCTGTCCCTGCAATATTCCAAATGCAGCGCCATAGTTTGCTATGTAATCTAGATTATGTCTTGCATATAATTTAGAAAGCTGGTCTACAAAAGCAATTATTAAGCCTAAAATTATTATCCTAGTATTTGCTTCTTTCTTCATAGGCAATCCTTTCAATAGCTTCAAGTCTAGCATTCAAGTTTTCAAGTCTTGCGTTAATAAGGTCTAATTTATAGTTTATTTTTTCAAGTATTTTAGTGTCAACAGCTAGTATTGGTTTAGCTACACTTTCATTAAAGTCATCTTTATGATCTACTTTAGCATTTTCAACTGGCTTTACTTCCTTCTTGTCTAGGATTACCTTCTCCTCTTTCTTGAAGTCAGGTATAACATTCTCCTCTTTTTTGCTAGAATAGCCGAAAAATCCCATTGTTACCAAAAGCTTTAAAAGTTAGAGAATATATAAATCTTTGTTGTAAAAGATGGTGATAAATTGGCAGAAAAACAAAACTTCTTAACAAAGCTTTTCAGGCCTATTTTCATAAAAACAGAGAAAACTGAAAAAGAAACACTCTTTGGCAAGCTTTTAAGTGTAAAAGAAGAGAAGGAAGAAAAAGTCAAGGGAGAATTAGGAGATCCAAAGTCTTCCTACAAGATGGTTATAGATAGCCAGCAAGGAGGAGTTGAAAGGTTTTACTTCTGGGTTTTAAGATTTTTAGAAAAGCCAGCTACTTTAGGCTTAGGCTTCGATGGCAAGAATGGAAAAATAATAAAAATTAAAGATTTGTACACTTCAGCAGAAACAAGCACTTATTTTGGCAATGTCGAGCAGAAAAAAGCAGCTCAGCAGGATAGAATCTCAACTTACCTGGCAAATGTTGGAAAATTTACAAAAGAATTGTTCCAGATTTTAAGAGAATTAAGGATTCTAGATGAAAGGCTTACTTACTACGACCAGATTGACGCAGGAAAAAAAGCAGCAGACATAGCATTGAAAGGAATTTGGATTGACTTGGTAGAAGGAGGTTCTCAAAATGTTGCTTCTGTTTATGGATTAGCAAATAAAGTAGGATTTGTAACTCTTCCAGATTTGTTTTTTGACACCTTTGTTAAAAAATCAGAAGACGTTGAGAAAGAAGCTTTTTCTTATCAGGACAAAGGAATTAACAGGAAAGTCTGTGAAGTATTGACAAGAAAACTGCAGCAGTATATGCTGTGGAAGGAAAAGACAGAAAAAGAATTAAGGACTAGAAGAAATTTTGTTCTGGCTTATCTTGCACAGGAATACAACGTGATAAAGATGTACGCTTCCTGGTTGAAACCATATATGGAAAATGTAAAGAAGTTGCAGCAGAATCGCGAATTAAATCAGGCAGACATTGTCACAGCGTTTGAAACTGCCAAGATAGAATTGGAATTATTGGCAGTAAAAAATACTTACTCGCTAAAGACTCCAGAAGGCTATGAAGAAAATAAGGAATTTCAAAAAGTTTTTCCTTGCATTAGAGTCACTTTTAATTATACTACAATACCACAGATGTCTTTCCAGCAAGAATATCAGCGTGCGGCCATCCATACTGGGCATACAGAAATAAAGTTTGAAGGCTATGTAGTTGAAAAAGAAGAATTAGATGCTTATGTAAAAAAGCAGAATGAAGATGCATTTGATATTTTAATTTCAATAGACGAAACTCTGGCTGCATTGAAAGACGAATTGTACAAGTATCTTGACGAAGCTCAAAAGCAATTCAAGGTTAACAAATTGCAAAGCCTTTATCCAAAGACTGAAGAGGAAAAAGAGCCTGACCAAAGCATAGTAGCTCCCTTCAAAGCTGTTTTTGATGGTTTCAAGGAAGTTTTTTCCTTTGGCTACAAGAAATCAGAGTCAAAAGACGAAGAAGATAAGCCAAAGATGACAAAGCATGATGAAGTAGAAGAAAAAGAAGCAGCAGATGGAGCTTTAAAGTTAGTTGTAGTATTGTACGACATATTTAAGAAGAACTTTGGCATGTTTACTCCATGAACAAGGCCAAACTCAAGAAAGTTTTGGAAAAACTTCCTGTTAAAGATCAGCTTATTAAGTTAAGGCAGGAATTGAAAGACAAAAGAAACAAGGAATTATTTGCTTTTCTTCAGCAGACTATCAAAAATGTTGAATCTAAAAAGCCAATTCATGAAGTTAAATCAGAATCTCAAAGTTTATTGGAAAATCTAGATAAAAAGAAGGAAGAATCTTCTCCTTTGGAAGCAAAAATTGAGGCTGAGAAGCCTGCTTTCCAAGTTGATGAAAAAATTTATGGAATTAAACCTAGTTCTTACGAAGCAAAGGACTTGTATCAGGCTAAGCCTGCAGAACTAAAGGAAAAGAAAGAAGAATCTAATCCTGCAATAGGTTTTTTTAAGAAGATGAAGGAATACGAATCAAACCTTGAAAAACCAACAGAAAAGTATAAAAGAAAGGAAAAGTTATTTTAATATATGGAATTCGACAACGACTACTGGGGTCCAACAGACAGAAAACTTCACGAAGAGCTTGAAATCTCAGGCAGAGATATAGGTATTTCTCACGGCGTAGGGGATGTTGCTCAAGGCTTGAAGACAAATATTTTTAGGGGAGTTTCCAGAGTTGAGCTTGGTTTCATGGCAGTTGGAAAAGGAACAAAGCAGCAGCCAACTCCAGAAACTTACACTAAAGAAGAGCGTGAAGAGATGCGCCAGCTTGCCAGGATTAACGATGTCCAAGTTTCAGTTCATGCAACTCCAAATCTAGTTGGTTTATCAGGCATGGGAGGAGAGGAAGGAACTTTTAATCCTCAATATGCTCAAACTAATATTCACGAAATAAAAAAAGCAATTGAATTTGCTGCAGATATCTCAAGTGGCGGTCCTGTTGTTATGCATACTGGAGAGTTCAGAAGACCTATTTACCAGCCAGAGGAAAGATTTGAATTTGGAAAATCAGAATCTGGCTTTGATGCATTATCAGACATTGCAAAAGTAACTAAAGAATTAGGAAGAGAAGAAAGCGAGAGAGCAAAATCTCCAATATATTTTGTTGATAAAAGAACAGGTCAAATGTCAGGATTTAGAAGGGATATGGAGATTCCAGTTGTTGAAGAAGACAAGACAGGCAAGATATTAAGAGATAAAGAAGGAAATCCAAAAATAAACATGAAGACTTTGGCTCAGTTGGAAGAAGAGTTAAAAGAAAAAAGAGGACCTTCATTCAGCATGGAGAAAGATCCGGGAGAATTTTTAAGATCTATCCAAGAAAAGCAGCTTGAAGCAGCAGAATCTGAACAGAAAAGAAGAAGGCATGAAGCTAAAGAATATGAGGAAAAAGCTGAGGACTTAAAAGAATTAAAAAGAGATATTATAGATTATGGAAAAAATCCAGATTACATGCTTAAAAGATATGGTGAAGAGATTGGATTAAAGCGTAAAAGCGATATAGATAATTTCAAAGCAAATCCTTCACAATTTATGGATTCACAGATTGCTGAATATGAAAATCTTAGCAAGGCATTTGGCGAAGCAGAAAGAGCTGCTGCAAAAGAGAAGAAAGAACTTGAAGAGCGTTACAAAAATCTTGCTGACGTTGAAAGCTATGCAATGGAAAAGACCGCTACAAATATGGCAACGGCTGCATTGTACGCTTTGGAACTTGAAAAGAAAAAAGGATTAGATAAACCATTATTCATAGCTCCAGAGAACTGGACTCCTGAACAATATGGTTCTCACCCTCAGGAATTGAAGAAAATCATTGTAGAATCAAGGAAGCAGATGGCAAATATCTTAGTTCATCGCGGCTATGAAAAAGATGATGCTAAAAAAGTTGCAGAAGAACATATTAGAGCAACATTGGACGTAGGTCACATGAACTTCTGGAGAAAATACTATAAAGGTTCTGATGAAGAATTCAAGGATTGGTACAAAGACCAGGTAAAAGATTTAGCCAAGTCAAATATTCTGGGAAATATTCACTTGCACGATAACTTTGGATACAATGACGAACATCTTAATTTTGGCGGGGGCAATACACCAGTTGAAGAATTGATGAAAGCCTTGAAAGAAGGCGGCTACAAAGGACAATACATAGGAGAGCCAGGCGGTCAGCAGGAAGGAAAATACCATGAAGCATGGACTTCGGTCATGGGATTGTCTGCATCTCCAGTTTACAGGACAGATTTAACTTCAAGAAGCTGGACAGACATTGAAAGCAGCTATTTTGGAAGGACAGGCTCACCATCTTATCTAGTCGGAGAGAACATAGTTCCAAACAAGGAAGACTTTACATTATGGTCTGGAGTAAGATTAGAGTAATGCCTATTGAAGAATTGATTGCAACAATGTATATAGTTGATAATGTTGGTTGGGTTGATTTTAATTCTAATAAATTAATAATACCCATAACAAAAAAATCATTTCCAGATGGCAAACATCCAACAGACCATTTGATTGAAGATTTGAAAGAAATGCTTACTGCCATGTGCGAAAAGCATTTTGAATTAGAAGATAAGTTGTTTTTACCTGTAAACTTTAGAATTGAAGAACATTGGGACGGAACCAACTATGAATATAAAGCATTCTATAAAACTAAGTTTTTACACAAACAAAGTAGTTACTAATCCTTTTAAAAGCAGTTTTGCTAGCTTTATTAATGGAATTTGCTGTCAAAAAGCGAGAACAAAAAAATCTTTCTAAGTATCTTCTCGAAGATGTTGAGACTTCAAGGAAGTTTGGCAAGATTCTGTACAAGGAATTTGGAACTTTTATTCGCGGACTGGTTTTATTTGGCTCTGCAGTAAAAAACCCAGGAAATGCTAAAAGAGATTTAGATATTTTAATTATTATTGACGATGTCAGGTTTAGATTTACAAAAGAATTGGTTGAAGCTTATAGGATTATAGTAGCAAGAGCAATTTCAGATGTTGATCCTCAAAGATTGCATGTTCAGTCTATGAAATTGACTTCATGGTGGGAATATGTTCGTGCAGGCGATCCAGTTGCAATAAACATTTTAAGACATGGATTAGCAATCATAGACACTGGTTTCTTTGATCCATTGCAGACTTTACTAGATGAAGGAAGAATCAGGCCTTCAGAAGAAGCAATCTGGACCTATTTTGTTTTGGCCCCATCTTCCTTGTCAAGAAGCAAGCAGCATTTGTTTGCAGCAACCATGGACTGTTATTGGGCAGCAATAGATTCTGCTCACGCAGCTTTGATGAGCTTAGGTCATATCCCCCCATCGCCAGATCATGTAGCAGAAATGCTTGAGTCTGTTTTGGTAGGCAATGGCCATATAAAGCACAAATATGCAAAAATCATGAATGAACTATATCACGTTTTCAAGGCAATTGTGCACAGAGATATTAAAGAGATTTCTGGGAAAGATTATGATTATTATAGGAAAATTTCTGAAGAATTTGTAGATGAAATGAAGAAATATATTGGAAAAAGGTAAGTTCTAATCAATCTTCTTATTAATGATGTTCTTTAATTTATTTATGATTTGACCGATCTCATTAGTTTTTCTCAGGATATAATCCTTATCTACAAAAAAGCCGTCATAAGCGATTTTGTTCCTTATAGTTCTCAATTCGTCAATAAATAAAATCTCGCCCCTATTGAATTCTTTATAATTGGCTTCTATATATTCAATAAGTCTTTTATGGGCGCCTTCACCATATGTCTTATATCCATCTAACAATAAAACAACGCTTAAAAGTTCTCTGATAATCTCGTAATACTCTTTGGTAACATTTGAAGGAAATTTTTCTACATCAATTTTGCTTATCATCTCCAAAGTAGTTTCAACCATCTTTAATAGAGATTTTGCCTTATTTTTATCGGGCGTTATTCTTATTAGATTATCTTCCATTTTAAAAAACTTTTAAGTATCCTTTTAATATTATCCCGTTGATTATGTTGTTTTTAAGTTCTTTGCTTAATAAGTTGAAATTATCGTTAAAAAAAACGTTAATTTTCCGGTTTAATTGCTTTTCATAGGTTTTTAAGTCCAGCTTTTTCTCTTTTGATTGTACAAAAAGGTCTATATCGCTGTCTTTCAAATCTTCGCCTCTTGAGGCAGAGCCAAATAAGATTATTACATCAGGCATGCATTTATCGCTTAAATAGTCCAATAAGCCAGATTCTTTTATGCTTTGAATTGTATCTATTTTTTTTAAGAATAAGAAGTAATTATTATCCCTGTTTGCATAGTATAATGGATAGGATAAAAATATTTTTAATGTTCCTTTTGTTATCAATCCTTCTTTTTCTAGTTCATTCAAGTATTTTTTAACTGAAGGGGGGGCTACTTTTACTTTTCTGCTTATTTCTCTAAGTTGAAACCCTATTCCATTGGATATTGGATTTTCAAAAAAAAGCTTCAATATTTTATATCTGTTATTTTTTTGTAACATATGTAATAATATTATAACAAGTGTTATATAAATGTTTCGCTTTTGACCATTAAAAACTATAAATAAAACCAAACTCTTTATAAATTAGAAAAAATTAGTAAGAAATAATGAAGGGCAAAAGTGTATTTGTAGAGATATTTGAAGAGAATCCAGTGATTAAGGTATTAGATTTCCTTATAACCTTCCAGCTATTTGACTATCCACTAACAGAAATTTGATTAAGGGTTCTGATAAAAAGATTGAAATTACAGTTTAATCAGAAGAATTTGTAGAAGAAATGAAAAAATATAGAAAGAAGATAAACTATTTCTTCTCTTCGACTTTTAGAGTTTCATCTAGCTTACGACTTTCAATTTCAAAGTCCTTATTTAGTCTAAATAGCTTATTAGTGATTCCTTGTAGTTCGGGTGTCATCTGTCTTGTAGATCTTTGCGTATATCCCAGTATCTTGGAATTTTTCTCGTAACCTTTAGCAATATAAGCCCTCCATATAGCACCGCCACCACGTGGAACTTCAAGGATGGCGTCTACAGAATTATCACCATCAACATCCTGGAGATAACAATCTCCGACAGTAGGTAAATATGAATACAGCATTCGATCTTCTTCTATCTGTCTTTGAGTAACTTCAATTTTCCCGCATCCAGCTAAAGCCATTACTCCAGCCAAACCTAAAACAGCATTTCTAGCTAATGATCTAGCTCCATGAGTTACTGCATAGCCTAAGGCTAATTTAGCTTCATGTCTAGGCATGCTTAATACAGCTTTTGGAACTCCGATTCCATTTCTTATTTTATCAACAAGTTTCTCAAATTTTGACTTTTTCATTTTATTTTCCTCCATTAAACAATTTTGTATCATCAAATCTTATTGTCTTTTTACCATCATAAATCAAGCAAGGACCCAAAGGCCATTTATGTGTTGTGGCATATAAGTCAAACTCTTTTTCACTTGAAAACCACAATGCTCCTGCTGCAAAGCTCATCCTTTCTATTTCTCTTGAAGTTAAGTATTTAAACTTATCACTTGATCTAATAAATTGCCTTTTTACTATAGTACTGAGGTCTCTAAAGTCATTAACTGTCTCTTTTAAGTCATCTTCCCATGCTTTTAATGTTAAATAATCTTTCATTTTATTTTTCTCCATAAGTTTTTATCATCATAAGGTGTTTTAGGAAACAACTCTTTAAATGCTTCATAAGGTATTATAGGGAGAAATTCTTTAAATGCCTCTTCTCTGATAACTAATTCTTCTGTTTCTCGCGCTATAATAGCATCTATCATGTTTTGAACATATCCGCCTGTTGCAGGCCTAATTGTAAAAGAACCTTCGGCATTGTTTAATTTTGGCCAAGGATAATTGTTTGTGTTTTTTCCAGTCATTTTACTTCTCCCTTCCAATCTAAAGGCTTTCCTTGTCTTACAGCCTCTGGATTTTGTCTTGTTAATCTTAATAGTAATTCAATTTTTCCCATCTCGCTTCTGTCATACCAGTCACCATAAAATGTGTTCCAGTCGACTATTTCTCCTTTTTCATTTCTTTTTCTATTCATTCCAAGTTCCATCCCAGGAAACATTGATTTGTAAATTGTAGTTGTTGATTCTTTCATTAATCTTTTTGCTAAAATAGCTCTTTGAAGGCTATCAACGCCAGGCCCGAATGTTACTCTGCTTAAATCTTCCAAGCTTGATTTAGGGTATCTTTCCATTTCATTGATATAATAACCTACCGCATGTTCATTGGGACCTAAAAGTTCTTGGACAGCGCTTATATCAAATGAAATATTGCTTTTATCTTTTATTCTAGAAACTGCAAATTTAGATACTCTTCCTTCGTCTTGATATTCTTCGCTTCTTAATTCTATTGCATTTTTTTCTGCATATTTCTTTACTAAGTAATCAGATCCAAAAATTCCGCCAGCTAATGAAGCTATGCTCAATCCAGCTACAATTCCTGCCCTTTTTATTGTCACTTTATCTCCTTTAAGCTTGATTTCTGCTTGCAAATATTGAACCCATTAATGGATCCATTCCAAGGAATAAACTATGTTTGCCTTGAGATTCAACTAAATTATCCAAGGTTTGTAATTTTCTAAGTGTAAGTGCATCAGGATTATTTTTATAGCTGTCTCCAGCTGCAGCGTAGTGTCTTGCTATTTCTCCTTCAACTCTTGAAAGTTCAAGTCTTCCTTTAGCTTCTTGTAAAGATATTACAGCCTGAGCAAGACTTCTTTCCAGATCATCAGGCAAGTCAATTCTTCTATATAAAAGATTATGTGCCTTTATTCCTAAATGTTCCATAAGATATTCTTTTGTATCAGGGTTAAGTATGTCCTGTTGTTTATTATCAAGCCCATTTAATTCATCTAATTTTTTGCTTCTTACAAACTGACGCAAGTCTGCTTCAGCTCTTGATCTTAATATGTCTTGATAAGAAAGTATTCTTTTTTTGTCATCAAATGCAGCTCTTGCAGTTTTTATAGGATCTTCAATATTGTAAAAAAGGCTTGCAGTTGCTGTTTTTAATTCAATGTTGTCATTTGTCTGAACAGTTTCAACTTTAACGTGTTCATTTCTTACTTGGTCGACATTTACAATCATTCCGCTTCCATATAATTCTAAAAGACCAGTAATTAATCTTAAACCAGCCTTTTTAGTAGTTTCAGAAACCTTTCCAAATCTCCAGTAAACCATTTCCTGTCCAGAACGAACTTTTACAAGCTTTATTCCGTCAGTATCAATTATTTCTTCTACTGGTGGTGATTCAAAATAAAAACCTTCAAGGATATCTTTATCAGTAGCTACATTGCTTCTTTCTTCGCTAGGAACATTTGTTTCTACCATTTTACTGCTCTTCTTCTTTTACTAAGTCTTCAATTAAGTCATTGTAAAAGCCATTTACTCTTTCTGCTTCTCTTTCTTGTTCTGATTTTTCTCTTGCTTTAGGTTTTAATTCCTTATTGGCAGTTATGTAAACTAGCAATGGCTGATTATAAACTTTTTTTAATTCTTTAATTTCTTCAACAGAGTTTAGTATTCCTGCCTTACTGATTTTCTTTAAAACTTCGTCAATTTGACCAATTTCTTGTCTAAATCTAGTTTTTACAGCATCATAATTAGGCGTTCCTGTTCCATTTGTTAATGCAAGAATTTCTGCATCAATGTAAGCTTTGCTTGCTATTTCTGGGTTGCCTTGCTTGACAGCTTCGTCAAATCCTGTTCTTAGCATTGCTTCTAGATTCTTTGCAATTTCTGCTTTGTTAACTTGAGTTTCTGTCATTTTATTCACTCTTTTTTTCTAATTGTGACTTTTACGCCTTCTGATTTAGCATAAAATCCAAATACTTTTTCTAATTCCCCTAAATATTTAATTGGGAAGTTACCTTTAGTAGTCACTAATATATCTTCTTTTTTACTATTATCTTCTGGCAAATCACAAACTGCTTCTAATAACAAATTTGAAAAGCAGCCTCCAGCAGTCCCATGAATCCTACCACGAGGTGGTTGATATTTTACTTCATAACTCCCTTCAGGTTTTGTTTTTCTGTCATCTGCAATAAATTCTAATGTTTTCATTTTATTCCTCCTTTTTATCTCCATTTTTAAAATCTAGTCTTGTCTTGCATCTAGGGCAAGCTTTAGGGTTCTGCACCCTTGATTCCCATTCATATTCACATTTGTTGCATTCCATTTTAATCACCTTAATATCTTCTCAAGGTCTTCTGCAATTTTTAATAATCTTTCATCAGCGCTTAGTTTTTCTGATAAGCTTGTATCTTCAGCAGGAACCAAATCAATTCTTTGCTGTGGCACAAACTTGCCTGCTTTATAGTCAAAAACAGCTCTTTCCTCTAAGCCAGTGATGTTTTTCTTTCCTTTTACAACATAGCTTGATCTTGTTCTTCCTTCAGGAACAATAACAGTTGCTTTATCTCCTTCATCTCCGTAAGGAGCCAAAGTTCCCATTCTTAATTCTCCTTCTTCAAACAATGCTTGGCTTTCCTCTCTCTTTGAATAGCTTGGCTTTGCTGAATTTTTAACAAGATAATTGTATCCTAGAACTCCTAAAACACCACCTAATGCTATAAAACCTGTATATTTCCAAAACTTTTTTGCTCCATCGCTTACCATTTTATTTTCCTCCATTTAATCTGATAGTAATAATAATGATAATAGTAGTATTTAAAGCTTATGAATTTGTAATCACTTGAAAATGGTTACTATTTAGTCTAGTATTTACTCATTAAATAATAGAATTAACAAAAGTTATATATATTAGTAACTTATGTTAATTATATATGATATCACAAAAAATCCCATTGGCATTAAGGATAAAAAAAGCGCAGCATAAGGAGATTGCAGAAGCGCAGGATATTGTAGTTGAAGAGCTTTACAGAATCTTCAGCAAAGCAGTTTTTCATGGTGGAACCAGCATTTGGAGGTGCTACAACGGCAACAGGTTTTCTGAAGATATAGATGTCTATATCCCAAAAGATTTAAAAAAATTAGACGCTTTTTTCAAAAACCTTGAATCAATTGGTTTTATAGTAGAAAAAAGAAAGATAACTGAAAATAGCCTTTTTTCAAATTTAAAAATAAACAGGATTACTGTCAGGTTTGAAGCATTATTTAAAGATACCAAAGGCATTCTAAAAGAATATGAGAATATAAATGGGAATTTAACTACCATCTATACACTATCTCCAGAAGAGCTGGTAAAAGAGAAAATTGGGGCTTATTTAAATAGATTGAAGGTAAGGGATTTGTATGACATTTTTTTCTTGTTAAGATATGTGATTAATAAAGAAGCAATAAAAGAAGAGCTGAAGAAGTTAATAAAAAACTTCAAAGAGCCTGTAGACAAGACTGAGCTAAGAGTCCTGATTATAGAAGGGCTTATCCCAGATGTAAAAGAAATGCTGGATTACATAAAATCATGGACCTAAAATGGGAAAAGAAAAATACCTTAATAAAATTGAAGAGCTATTTAAAAAAAGTCCAGTAGTTAGCTATGGCTCAATTCAAAGAATAATCAGAAATGATAAAAATGTTAAGCAATATACCAAGCAGCTAATAAGGAATTTGATTATAAAAAAGAAGATAAAGAGATTGATTAAGGGATATTATACTATTTATGAAGATCAGTCTTTAATTGTGTTATGCTTAAAGCAGGCATACTTGGGTTTGCAGGATGCTTTAAGTTTCCATGATATCTGGGAGCAGGAAACAATACCAATAATAATTACAGCAAAAAAGCTAAGAAATGGCATTAGAAAAGTTTTAGGAACTAATGTATTAATAAGAAGAATGGATAAAAAATATTATTTTGGCGTGGATTATTATAAGCAAGGCTCTTTTTACCTGCCATATTCAGACATAGAGAAAACATTTATAGATATGGTTTACTTTAGAGAAAACCTGAGTGAAAGCGTAATTAAAACTATAAGAAGCAAGATTAATATAAAAAAGCTAAATTTATATTTGAAGATTTACCCTAAAAATATCAGGCTAAAAGTTATGAATAAATTAAATAGCAGGTAGTAAAATGGATTTTAAAAATCAAAGAAAGCTGAAGCAATCCATGGTTAAGAACCTGAAAAATACAGGCATTAAAAATAAAAGAGTGCTTGAAGTCATGTCGAAAGTAGACCGTCATAAATTTGTCAATAAAAGTTACCAGCATTTTTCATACGAAAATGAAGCCTTGCCATTGGTTTCTGGCCAGACAATAAGCCAGCCTTATACTATAGCAATAATGCTTGAGGCTTTAGCTCCGAAAAAAGGAGACAAAGTGCTTGAAGTAGGCACAGGCTCAGGCTACAATGCTGCTTTGCTTGCAAATTTAGTTTATCCTGGATTGATATTTACAACTGAGATTGTTGAAGAGCTTCACAATTTGGCAAAGTCAAATCTTAAGGACTATCCTAACGTTACTGTGTTGCTAGCAGATGGCAGCCTAGGTTTAAAAGAATTTGCTCCATTTGACAAGATAATAGTTACAGCAGCTTGCCCTAAAATACCTGAAACTTTAGTTAACCAGCTAAAAAATAAAGGAGTTTTAGTAGCTCCAGTTGGCAAAGGATTATCACAAGAAATGCTCAGGATTGAAAACATAAATGGAGAGGCAAAAATAACTAATCTGGGTTACTTTGTGTTTGTTCCATTGAAAGGAAAAGAAGGATTTTAATTTTTTATATGGTTGTAAAATAATCAGGAACTTCAAAGTCCCATCTAAGCTGATATTTTACTCCATGCCAGTTTCTTTTTAAAAAGTAATACCATGAATGTCCAGAAGTATAGAATTTGGTTTTTAGTATAATTTCAAGCTTGATTTTTCCAAGAAAATTGTCTTCTATTACACAGTCCTCAACAAGTCTATTTCTAATCTGTTCTTTCGTAAAATCTTTAGAGCTGTAGCCTTTGCTTGAACAATCAATATATTGCCTCATACCCTGCCCTTTGAATAAGCTGTCAGGATCCATGTCAAACAACCTGGCAAAAGACTTTGCTTTAGCATACTCAAATTTTTCAGAACTAAATAAGTCAGAATCAACTACAGTATTATCAGCTAATAGTTTATCAACTAACATATAAATAAAGTGCACAAGCTCTATATTTAAATCTAGCTAATAGTAGTAGCTATTTAATCTTTGGCAATTCAACTTCAATCAAGAATTTTCCAGGCATTCTTGGAGGTGCTTTAGCCATTGCCCTTTTTGCAGCTTCAACCCCATCTTTCTCAACATGGACTGTAAATATTGCCTGCTTGTCCCTTAGTCTTGCTGCAATTCCAGCTGCTCTTCCAAATGACAGTTGCATTCCTTGGCTCATTCTGTCTGCTCCAGCTCCAGTTAACATTTTGTTCTCTCTTATTACATGGTGAGGATGTATCCTTACCTTGAAAAAATAATTGTTGCCTAAAGCCTTGTGTAAATGCCTGTTAACAACCTGCCTTGAGCTTTCCAAAGCATTGTGTCTTATCTGTATTGCTTCCCTTACTAGCAGATGAACCTGATACTTGAAATCTTTTTTAGAATCTCCCATATCATGCCTTACTAACTTGGAATTTGGGACTGCTTTTATATAGCCTTTTGCCTTGAATTTGGATTTTCTAGTGTATGCTCTTTCTACTGTTGAATTGCAATGTCCTGGTCTTAGTCCTGTCATTTTATTCTACCTTCAATTTTGTTCCAACAGATTGCCCAGGCATTCCTCTTTCAAACAAAACTCTTAATGCACCAGTATTGCCGTGAGCATTTGTTATCTTCCCATTTATTTCCTTTCCAGAAGGTGTTTTCCAGCTTACTTTCTTCCCGATTAATCCAGCTGCTTTCTTCTTGTCATCAACAGAATCTATCTTGATAACCATCTGATTATCGTATTTGGTATGCCTTCCACCTCTGAAATTAACAATGCAAGCTTCCATACTTTTTAATCTCAAAATCAGCTTTAAAAACCTTTTGTTTTAGAATCTAATGTATCATTATCTCAACGTCTTTGCCGTATAATCTTCTTAGATCTTCAAATATCTTCTCTTTTATGAATACTTTTTTAGGTATTTTTACAGTAGCCAGTGCATGTTCAAGTTCATTGGCATTGCTTTCAAGCATTTTTCCTAGGCCGCCATTCTCCAGTATCTCAGCTTTTGAAACAGACTTTTTCTCAGCATCCAAGTCTTCAATGATGTAAGCTATTTTGTCTAATAGATATATTTCCCCAACTTTTTCTCCATATTTTACCTTTATTTTTGCCCTTTCTAATTCAATCGCCTTCTTCTTTTGTATATGTTCTATCAAAGCTCTTATAAAAAACGAGTTTTCTCTAGCTAATTTATTCACTTCATGCTTGTTCAGTGGCTTAGTCTTGGCATTTATGACTTCTTTCAAGCTGTTAAGATATATTTTAGGGAAAATTCCTTTATCAACTAATTTTTTGAATCCTTTCTCGACATTTCCTTCCTTTATATTTTCTAATTTTAGCACGTCTTCAACAGCTTTAATGCAATTATTATGCAGTTCATCAAATCTATGCTTTTCAGATTTCCTTTCAATCTGGTTGAATAACTTCTCTATTCTCTTCAAGTATGCATCAGCTTCCTTCATCAGGTTATCAAGTTCCTGTCCCTTGACTTCCTTGACCTTTCCATGTTCAATGTCCTTGTAGTATTTTCTTATCTTTTCTAAAGTATCAACGTATTTCTTCTCAAGCAATTTTTCTTTCTTGACAAAAATCTCATTCATTAAAGCAACAGTCTCTTTAGGTGTAGGGGGCGCTATCCCATACATCATCAATGCTGCTTGGCTAGGATTTAATGTAGCATAATAGATGTCTTCAGCAACAATCCCAAGCATTTTTCCTTTTGCTCTGTCTAATAATTTTAGTCCCATGTCCATGAACATGTCAATAGCTTCTGGACTTGGTCTTATCCTTCCCATTTCTAACAACAATTTCCATGGCATGAACACTCCTCTGTCATACAATGGAACTCCATCTCTCAAAAATGTGAAAAATACAGGGTTTGCTTCTTTTAGTCCTTCCCAGAAATCTGTTAAAATGTAAACCTGGATGTGAAATTCTTTCTTGACTTGCGTCATTGAAGCAGCTTCGTATCCCATGCTTCTTATTATTGCACCTAACTTGTCTCTTAGTTCTCCTCTTGACATTTTTTTGACATCTGTATCATCAATTATGATTGCAACATCAATGTCATGTGATTTTGCATCTCCTCTGAACAAGCTTCCTACTGCAACATAGCTTACAACATATTTCTCGAACTTCTTCAGAACCATTGTCCTGTGCACATTGGAAACTTTTAATGCAGCAAGTAAATCCTTAGGATCATATAATGGAGCACCTAATGCAATCATGTCTAATATTTCATATTTTGCATCGTAGCAAACTTCCCTTAATTCTGTTAAAATCATTATCTCAGGCTTCAAATTTGGATCAATTTCAGTTGCTGTCTTCTCAATTATAGTGCTTAATTTATTTTTCAACTCAAATTTACTCATTTTCTCAGAATCAGAGTCATCTACTACAACTAGAACATTTATTTCTTTTTTTATCTTCTCAAGCTCTTCTTCTGAAACCTGCCCCTTAAGTTTTTCAGGATTTTCCGGAGGTAATAATTCAATTCCAATTATATATTTGTCAAATTTATCCAGAATTTTCTTTTTGAAACTCTCTAATTTTGATTTTAAGGCATCAAACTTCTTCTTTACATCTTCAGGAATTTCAGGAGTTTTGACGCTCTTTTCCTTCTCTTTAGCCATATTGATAAAACTCCTTTTTAGCTTTATAAGGTTTTCTCTCAACTTAAACAGAGAGACTATTAAGTGTTTTATATATATCTTTTTTATGTTTTAACAGGTAATATTGTGTATAAAAAGAAAATTCGCCATGTGCTTTTATTCTTCCTTCATGAATTAAACCATAAATTCTTAGAGATTCTGTAACTTTATTTCTTAGCTCTTCCATAGGTACATTAAATCTTCTGACGAATAAATCTTCCATCTCATCCAAGCTTTTTTCATTTACAGGTTCTATATTGTAAAGCAATTCTTCAATTGATGGACCAATAAAAAGTTCTAATTTTCTATATTTTCTTCCTTTTATGCTTGCAAGGAATTGATTAGTAACACAATAAGCTAATATTGAATGTTTCTCAGAAGTTGTTTTTCCCATAAAAAATATATAAATAATATGTTTATAAATATTGCTAACTTTTAAGAAACATTTTTATAGTATCAAATTGCTTAAATTATTATGAAAAACTGGTTTTATGTTATAGCAGCGTTGATGATTCTTCTTATTGGAGCTTATTTTACTCTTCCTAAGGAAAGTATTGAGTCAACAAGCATAGAAATACCTCAGGTTAATCCTCCAAAAGAGCAGCTTAATCAAAAGCCTTATGTTGCAGAAGGCTTCATTCCAGAAAAAGTCTATGAAGACAACATGCATTATTTTATGAGCACTCAAAGTTTCAATGACAAGGAGTATGAATTTTTTATAAAGGGTAATAGAATGAAGGTTGTTCTTGCAAGGCCTGAGTTTAACACAAACAAGGAAAAATTCGACACTATTTACTTTGATACAAGCAGTAAATCAGCTGTTGCATACTGCGAGAAGAGAGTGAATATTTGCGATGATTCTTCTAAAGGACTTTTTATTTTGTATTCTGACTACTATATGCTTACCGCTGTTGACTGGATAACAAACGTAAAGCAGGAGAAAGTTATCAGGACAGAGTATGTCAATGACAGGCAGGCAAGCTTGATTGAATTTATATACAAAGACGAGCCTGCAAAGATTTGGATTGATGAAACCTACAGCTTGCCGGCAAAAATAGAGCTAAGCACTTATGAAAAATACTATTTCACCTACATAAACTTCAACACTGTAAAAGACGAAGATGTGTTGCCTAAAATTTCTTGATAAATGAATGAAAAATTTATTTCAGAAATAACAGAAAAAGAATTAAAGAAAAAAATTGACAATCATAACAAGCTAGTTAATGAAGCTAATTTAACGTCGATGCTCTTCTCTATACCGGCATTTATGGGCCTGGAGGTAATATCTCACTATAGCAGTAGCAATGGAATAATAAACCTGGGCCTACCAGATAATTTTGACAGGCATCTTAATTCGCTTATTGGCGCTGCAGCCATTTCAATATGGCTGAATGGCGGTCTTACATTCTACATCTCATATGAAACAAAATTACACAGGCATTTTTATAGAGCTTTAAAAAAATATGATAAAAAGTCTGAAGAATCATTGCTAAAAAGTTTAAAAGAGATAAAGAATCCTTTTTATTCATTATTGATGGAGACAAGTCTTTATTTGCACAGAAAAGATTATGACAGGGCAATGCTCTGCTTGTCACGTTATTCTCATATAAGCAAGAAGTACGGCAACTCGCAGACATTGTTTGAGAAGGTTATGTTTACAATGATTCCTAAAATAATTGACTTCCAATCTTACTTCAAAAAAGGTTTGGATGAAGGATTAGGGATGGCTGTAACGAATTTTGCGCTGGGTAAGGAAGAAAAAGCCATGAAGAAGCTGGATAATATTATTGCAGAAAATCCAGAATATTCCACAGAATTGTCATTGCTTGCAGGCATCTGGCGCAATAATGCTGGAAAAAAAGATGAAGCAAGGCCCTATCTTAAGAAATCATTGGATGAAATATTGAAGAAAGGAAAAGAAAGCTTCAGCAAGGTAGCAGATTCAAAAAATGAAGTTTTGGAATATAATTTGGAATATAATAATGCTAGATTTTTTAATGACGCCGTAATCTTTAAGCGAAGTTTGGATGAAAAAAGGTTAATAAGGGGGGGCAAAATAATAGATTTGCATAGGAAAGCTTATCAAAAAAATGTTTTTGAAGCCTTATTGAATCCCTTAGTAATACCACTGGAAGAAAGTTTTGGTATTTTAGGCGAAAATCCTATTACTTGGGCATTAAAAAGGATAAAGGCCGAAACTCTTGAAAGTTTATTAGATAAAAATAATCCTAATTTAATGAATGAATATAAGTTGTCAATTACGAACCTGATAAAGTTGATGGCATTCTCAACACCTTATTATGGAAAAATTGGCTTAAAAGATATTCCTTATGATTATGGTTCTGAATTTGAAAGGAGAGTTGTAAAAAGGTTAGGACCTGGTAAATTCCCCAAAAAATATCAAAAAGAAATATCTGAAATAAACAAAATCGCTGATAAATTAGGTATAAAAGTCCTAGCCCATAGGGATGCTTCAGATTCAAATGTTTTAGTTGGCGGCTACATAATTGACTTTGAGTCAGCAGGGACAGCAGATCCTATATTAGATATAGCTACATTGACCACCTGTTTAAAAAATAATGATGCTTTTAGATTGTTTGATTATGCTTATAAAGAACTTTACAATAATTTTAAAATGGAAAAAGAACTATCATTTGAATTATTTAAAAAAGCAAGAATTCACGCAGCATTGGGGCAGATGTCTTCAATGCTTGAGAGAGGAAGTGAAAAAAATATAGAAAAAGCTAAGAATCTTTATTCAATGATAAAGGAATCAGAAGGTCAAGATTTTGTTGAATATGTAACTGGTACTAGATATGCTCTAAGTGCATAACTAATAAGGCTCCATTCATATTAAATATTGCTTCATTTATCATTTTAAGGTAAGCCAATATCTGAATGTCTTTCTTTTCAGCCTTAACTAGATTTTCATCTATCTTCTTACTTATTTTTTTGTAATCTTTGCCAAAAGTCTCAAAAGAATTTGTATCAATTTTGTTATACAAAGAATAAAAAGACCTTAGGTATTCATTTACTTCCTTATTTAGTTCAATGATTTTATGACCGACATTAATTCTGTTTTCTAGTATGTACTTTGCTAAATCTCTGTAAAAATCTCCAATCCTCTCTATCTGTTCTGAAAGATAATATTTAGCATTGGTATCCTCAACATCAAATTTATTTAATACTCTCCTACAAAAGTCGCAATATTTATTTTGTGTAGGATCTCTTAAAATTACTGTTTTTAAATATTCATTGTTTCTGTCTTCTATGGCCTTTAATGCTTCGTCAGATGTAGAAATCAGGAACAATATTGATCTATTAATCATACTAGCAAGATCATTTTTATTAAGTTCAGTAACCTGTTTTATGACAATATGACTTTTTCCATGTTCTACAACCTCAAATCCTGTCCAAGTTGTGCCTATCACATTATACATTGACTTTAACTGATTGCTGGAGCTGAAATTTACTGTTATCTTATCATAGCCTTTCTTGTAGCAGGCTCCAATAAATCTATTTAGCATGACATCAAGTTCATGAACATCAAGATTTTTAGATTTCCCTTGAGTTATCTTATCTATATTTATTGTTAAGCTACTACCCTTTTCCTCAACATCTAATTCATCCCCTTTCTTAATTCCAAATTTCTTGACAAACTTAGAAGGCAGACTCACCATTAAAGTGCTTGGTCCTATCAACGCTACTTTCCTTTTCATAAAAATTATAATAAATCATTAATATATAAACTTTTTTAACTTATTTAAATAAAAACATTAATAAACTAGTAAATAATTGAAAATATATGGGACTTTTTTATAGAAACAGAGTGGCAGAAAGTTTTTCTTACAGAGGGAACAATTTAGGGGATATTGATTTTACAGCACCACCGGACGGTCATGGAATATTCTTGTCGTTCCACTCAATTGAGTCACTAGAAACATTACTAAAATTAGAACCCACAGCAGAACTAGAAATATCTGGCGATCCAGAATATGAGCATCTAACCTGTAAAGAATTTAAAGAAAAATACTATAAAAGAGCAACTGCTATTTATGCATCAAAGACACCATTAACCGTATTTCACAATGCTTGGTTGCAATCAAAAGAAAGGAAAGGGGAAATAAAAGCAAGAATACTTCTAGGTTCTACTATAAGTTAGTTTTATAAACCCTGTTTCATTAACTTGATTTATGTCCTTAGAATTAGAAAAATACGATTTGGAATTAGACAAGGTAGTTGAAAGAATTAAAAAAGAAAAAGCTAAAACAGTCTGCATTCAACTGCCAGATGGATTAAAGCCAGAAGCTACTAAAATAGCTAAATATTTAGAAGAAAAGACTAACTGCAAAGTCTTTATCTGGTTAGAATCAAACTGGGGAAGCTGCGATTATCCATTGTCTTTAGACAAAAAAGTAGACTTGCTAATTAATTTTGGACATACATCCCCTATAGACTTGATGCCAAATCCTTAAGAAAGTATTATAAACACTCTTTTTACATTATTTTTATGGCGAACGAAGAAAAAATTGGTTTTCACAAGGGAGCTTTAACAACATTAGCAAAGGAAAGAGAAGAATTGATAAGAATCATTTCTATAACAGAGCAGTTAATACAGGCTCACTTGAAAGGCTTAAAAGACTTAGGGATTGATCTAGAATCAGAAGCAAAAAAAGTTAAACGAAATTAAGAGTTAAAAAACTGTAAATTTTGCGATTTTTAGTCCGTAAAGTATATAAATGAATATTCTATCATATGGTGTATGAAGAATGAGTTTCAGTTTGAAGAACTAAGCGATGATGAGAAAAAAATACTTTTAAGCGCATTTAGTTATGAGGTAGATAGGGAAGGGAATATAATTGATGTTCTATTAAAAGAAAAAGTAAAATCAAAAATAACCGGAAAACCCCTAACGATCAAAGATGCGGCTTTGTTGCCAGGTTCACTCAAAGTAATTGATTCAGACCCATTGACTATTTCACGTTTCATCAGAGAAGAGATAGAGAAAGATGAGTCCAGAAGAAATACTTAATCTAATCAGGGATATGCCTATAAAGGCTGCACTAGCGACACTAGCGATTAATAAAGTATTTAACTTAACCCAAAAAGGTTATGAGTCCATAAGAAAGTTAATCCAGGACAAAGCGTCTGAGAAGAAATACGGTTTTGTACCTAATAAAGATGAAAATAATTTCTTAATAAGAGTAGCTGAAAAATCTTATTTTAGAGAATTTGGAAATTTACTACCAAAACACCGTTATTCTGACTTAATCAGGGTCGGTTATTTATTATCTCATTTAAACAAAGTCGGTGGAGAAATTAACCGATCAAGAGTAAACGAAATAAGAGAACTAATATTCAAAAGACCTAATGGAAGTTATCTCATTAAAATTGTTAATCTAGTAACTACCGGAGCGATAGTGCCCGTTGTAGATCACCTTAATGATTTAAAGAAAAAAAATTATGACACGGACTTTATAACAGGCGTGTTTGATGAAATCATAAGAGAATGGGAGAAATACGCCTATTTTGTGAAAGCAGAAACAAAAGAAAAAGAAATTATCCCAGTCATCCTAAATAAGATGCAAAATAAACTAAGGATAATAATGATTTTCTCATACGGATCCGCAAAGATACCGGCAACAAAAGCAGTTGCTCAAATATTAAATGGAAATAAGAATGAAGGGTATTTCTATGAAAGTAATAATAGTATAGAAGGAGAAAAAGAAGTTCACTATTCTACATTTAGTCTAATGGAGCAATTGACTTATTAAGATAAACGCCGCGACTCGGATTTGAACCGAGATATCCTTGCGGAAACAAGCTACCTAGTATGGAATCAAGTTCCAGGCATTCGCTAACTTTTTGAGTTAATTGCGCACTACCAGGTTATGCGATCGCGGCAATAGCTAAGAATTCAAATTTAATTGTTTAAAAAGGTAACTGAATTGCAATATAATTATCTGGAAATAGTGATGGTTGTTGCATTATATAAAGTTCGTCGCATTTTTTACATACATAAACATCTTCAGGAGAACCTCCATAATAATCATAAATGTCTTTTTTGATATAAATAATGCCTTTGTGTCCTTTTATACGACATTTTTCTTGTAATTTAACCTTGGCTTCAATACTTTCATTCAGTTTTTTGAGGTCATCTTTTGTAAGTCTTTTTGTTAAATTAACTACTTCATGAGGTGGCATGTAAAAACTAAAGAATTTAATCTATTTAAATTTAATCCAACATCTCAATCTGGATGTTTACGCCTTCAGGTATTGGAACTCTCATTACTAACCTTAAAGCCCTTTCATCAACCCCTAAATCAATAAGTCTTTTATGAATCCTCATCTCGAAGTTTTCCCATGAAGCCTTTCCATTTCCACAAGGTGTTCTTCTTGTGGTATGCTTCAATTTCTGTGTTGGTAAATGAATAGGACCAGCTATTGCTGTTTTAGTCTTAGTAGCGATATCTTTTATAGAATTGCAAATCTGATTAAGCTTGTCTATTTCCAAGCCTGCTAAATTTATTCTTGCTTTTGGCATGTCTTAATTAGTCAAAAATAGTGTTTATAAAGCTTATGATTCAAAAAAAGGTATTAAGAAGAAAGTCTTAAATAGCAGGTTTATTTTATTTAGACTATGGAAAAATGTACATTTCTTCCATTGACAAATATCGCTGGGAAAAAATGGACGTTTGCAATTCTGCAGCAAATTGCTTTGAATAATACATTAAGCTTTAATGTAGTTCATAAGAAAATATTAAGGATAACACCAAAAATTCTTTCTCAGAGATTACAAGAACTAGAGAAAAATCAGTTGATTAAGAAAAGAGAAAAAAATACGTCAAGAAGAACTTCATATTCTTTAACGCAAAGAGGAAAAGAATTCTATGAGATCTTAATATCTATGAGGAAATGGAATGAAAAATATCTTCCCATTAAGCAACAATGTAATAATAGGGAATGTGCATCCTGCCCAAATCTTAACTAAAATAGAAATTAAAAAAAGGCCTTAAGCCTTCTCTCCATAGGTTTCCCTTTTATAAGACCAAGTCCTATCCATTAATCTGTTTGCTGTATCCAAGTCGTCTAATTGCGCAGGGTCATAAAACTCTCTTGGAGGATTAACATCTAGGAATTCGGTCCTTGAATGTAACATCCTTTTATTAGCAAATACAACTTGTTGCCCAGGAGATAAGCGGGCCCTAAACTGTAAATCTGATTGTTCAAACAGACTATCTAGATATTGTATTCCTCTTTTTTGTTCAGTTGTTACAGGAGTGCCTGCAAGTTTATGGCCTTCATTTATATAATGGTCAAGGAATCTTAATCTAATACTGCCATCTTCCATACTCATTATAGGAGCTGAGAAAAATTGTATTCCATCTTCTTGTTTGACTCCTCTATGATGGAAAATAAAATCACTAGCTAATATCTTTATTAATCCAGGCGCGTTTTCAAGTAGATGATTATATATAGAGTCAGCAGTAACTAAAACATTTTCTCCTCCAACTAAACCATCACTTACACAACGTAAACATAAGTAATCAGGATCTTCCTTAACTTGTGGCGCATCAGTATGTGGAGAATTTCCCTCCCTAGTCACATGATATCTTGCTCCAGTTTTCATACTTAAGTCGTCTGAAACACAATATATTTCTATAAGACGGCTTGCTAAATCATCTTGTATCTTAGGTTCACCAAAAGCACTGGCAACTAACCAAGAAGCAACCCTGCTTTCATGAACATTAAGATTACTCCATTCAGGAAAAACAACAAAACCAATTCCATCATTGACTTGTGGCCTTACACACTCAATTTCATTAGCTAGACTAGGTAATTTATTTGGATTATAATCAACAGACTCAATATCTTCTCGTGTTAATGGTTTTTTAGGAACTTGTAATTGGACGTAAGCTTTTACTTCCTCGCTCGTTTCTCTTGAAAATTCATGGACAATTTTTCCTAAGTTGCTGTTTTTATTCCAAGCTCTTGGACTTACTATCTTTTCAGAAGGAAATCCTAGTGGAATGATTTCATTTATTTCTGCCATTTTCATTTTTTAATCCTCCAATCTTTTTATATGTAGTTATTAGCAATGCACAATAAGTATTTAAAAGTTAGAGTATCAAAAAGGATAGTTAAATATTTGCCTTTTACTTTTAAGTTATGAATAAAAAAATAAAAGGTTTTACATAACCTTTTTCACATAATCAATGCACATTCCAGCTGCTACTGTTGAACCTGCATCTCTTACTGCAAACCTTGCCATGTGAGGAATATCTTTCTGCTTCTCAATGACCAATGGTTTAGTTGGCTTAATCCTTACAATTGCAATGTCACCATTCTTTATAAAATCAGGCTTCTCCTGCAATACTGCGCCTGTTGCTGGATCAAGTTTCTTCTGTATCTCTACAAACTGGCATGCAACTTGTGCAGTGTGTATGTGGAAAACTGGTGTATAGCCAGCAGTCAATACAGTTGGATGGTTTATTACTGCAATCTGTGCTGTAAACTCTGTTACGACAGTTGGCACATTAGATTCATGTCCTAAGACATCTCCTCTTGCAATGTCCTTTTTAGCAATGCCTTTTAAGTTGAATCCAACATTGTCACCAGCTATAGCTTCTGTAACCTGTTCATGATGCATCTCAATTGTCTTTACTTCTGCTTTGATGCCTTTGCCTTCTCTTGCTGGCACTATTACAACCTTGTCTCCAACTTTCATTATTCCAGTTTCTACTCTTCCTACTGGAACTACTCCAATGCCTGTGATGTTATACACATCTTGTATTGGTAATCTTAATGGTAAGTTTGTTGGTTTATCTGGCTGCTTGAATAAGTCTAATTGTTCTTTCACTGTTGGTCCTGTGTACCATGACATGTTTGTTGATTTCTTTGCAACATTATCACCTTGAAATCCTGAAATTGGTATGAACTGTACATTTTCCAATTTGTATCCAACAGATTTGATTAATTTTCCAAGCTCTTCTTTTACTGAGTTGAATTTACCTTGGTCGTATTTTATTACGTCCATTTTATTTAATAAGACAGCTATTTGCTGTACCCCTAATGTCTTTAACAACCATAGATGTTCTTTTGTCTGTGCCATTGGGCCTTCAGGAGCAGCTACAACTAAAAATGCAGCGTCAGCCTGTGATGTTCCCGTAATCATGTTCTTGATAAAGTCCTTGTGTCCAGGTGCATCAATTATTGTTACTTCAAACTTTTGAGTGTCAAACTTTCTGTAAGAGAGGTCAATTGTGACTCCTCTTTCTCTTTCTTCCTTCAAGTTATCCATTACAAATGCGAATTCGAAGCCTACTTTTCCTACTTCAGCAGCTTTTTCCTTCAACTTTCTCATTTCCTGCTCGTCAATTATTCCAGAATCGTACATTAATCTACCTATTGTGGTTGATTTACCGTGGTCTACATGACCTACAAATACAACGTTCAAGTGTGGTTTTGTTCTTGCCATTTTATTTATCTCCTATGAATTTTAGTAATCCTTAATGCATAAATTTGCTTTATAAAGCTTTCGGATATAAAGCTTTCGGATTATGTTTTAGCTTATCAAGCTTTTTCTCAATATAATGCCTTTCTTGCGCTATAACTCTTCTTAAAAGCCTGTAATTCTCCAATTCTTCTACTCTATATCTGCTTGTTTCTTGTACGCCATGTATTAACATCTCTCTTCTTATTCTCTCTTCATAGTATCTTGTAAGATCATTATAATTTCTAGGCTTGATGAATTCAAGCATTCTGTCAACAAGTTGTATTCTATGGCTGGTCAAGTGCTCAATTTTATCACTTCTAATCTTTTTGGCAATGTCAAGCAGATTTATTCTAGACATTGCAATGTGTACTTTTTCGTCTTCTATGCTTTTTTTATAAAATCCTTCAGAAAAAAGATAGTCCCAATTTGTCCTTGATATAGTTTCTTGTAATTTTATCTTAAATCTATATATTCCATTAACAATTGCTTTAATATTACTGCCCTTCTGTTTGCCTTTAAAAAGATAGAGAAATGTCATTGTTTTAGCTGCCAAGGTTCTATCAACGTAATCGCTGAAAAATTCTCTAAAGTTTGATTCCAGCAAAAGTTCTTCTTTATTTGCTTCCTTGAAAAGATCAGTATAAGCTTCAATGAAATCATCAATTCCTCTAAAAGGAAGCTGGAAAGGAAGTTCTGTTTCCTTTTCAAATTTTTCTCTTTCAAAAAAAAGAAGGCTCCTAAAGTTGTGTGAATCTATGGATTTAAAATAGCAATTATTTTCCATTGCCAATGTTGCAATATCATTTGGTTTTATAGTCAATAAAGTAGACAAGTTTTTTATTTTGCCCCTGTCTTCTTGCCTGAAGTTCTCTTCAACATAGGTCGAATTGTCAATCTTTATGTCTAAAAGCTTGTCTATGCTCTTTTCCATTAAAAAGATATCTTCAAAAAAGCTTGCAATTCCTAACAATCTTTGGGATGTTGCTAAAAATAAGCTTCCATTATCTAATTTTTCATTAATTTTGTCTGCAATTTTTTGAGGATTAGCTAAAGCATAATCAACGTCCTTAAGATATCCAAGTGACTGTCCAGTGCCGATATAGTTGTTTCTCTTCAGTTCTTTAACATTCTCTAATCTTTGCTCAAGTGCTAGTTTATCCATGAATCAAAAAAGCATTGCGGCTTTTTAAATCTTTCTATTTGTAATCACTTAAAAGTAATAGCAATTCACAAGATTTATATACTACTAATACTACTATTATCTATGAGGTGACAAAATGGAACCAAGGGAATATGTCCAAGATGTAATCAGCAGAAGAGTGGGTGAAAATGTTTATAGCGAAAGCATTCTAAGAGAAGTAAGTAGGGGTTGCAATTATCCTGTTGTTTTTGATGTTGGAGCTATTTTCACATATGCTAAAATAAATAGATTATCGGTAGATTCTGAAGGATTAAAAATGAAATTGAAAGGTACTAAAGCCAAGTGGATTCCTCAAAGTAATCTAGAAATTGTTTTAAGAAAATTGGGTATAAAATCAGTTACAGTAGAAGAGATTGAAAGAGATGCTGGAAGATTGGGTCTTATACTTTAGCCCAAGCTTAAATCGTCAGGATTCAATCCTTTTCTCTGCCTTATCTGCCTTACAATTTTATTTTGTAAATCTCCGGGTATTTTTTCAAACAATTGGTCAGCAACATAAGAAGTTCCTCTTCCTTCAGTTGCGCTTCTTAAATCTGAAGCTAGTCCAAACATTTCTCCTACAGGCATTTTTGCTCTTACCTGCATCTGCTCTCCTTCCTGGTTTACTTCCAATAATTGTCCTCTTTTATTTGCAACTAGTTTAGAAATTTCTCCCATGAATGAAGCAGGGCATTCTATCAAAAGAACTTGCAAAGGTTCGAACATTATTGCAGTTCCATCAACCATTGCTGCTTTGATAGCTTCCCTTACAGCAGGCATTACCTGTGCAGGGCCTCTGTGAATAGCATCTTCGTGTAATTTGCAGTCATTTAGAGAAACTAAAAGATTTGTGCAGGGCTCTTTTGCCAATGGACCTTCTTTCATGACCTGCTCAAAGCCATCATTTACCAATTCCTGTACTTCACCAATATGTACAATTCCTCTTGTGCTGTCTATCAAGACATTTCCATTGAAGACATTTCTTATTTTTCTTCCTTCTTTTGTCGGCACTCCAATCTTTTCCAGTGCAACATAGACTTCTTTTGAATCTTTTTTGATTCTTCCATTAGGCATTGTCCCGTCTTTTATTGCTTGTGCATATGCAGGAGGCAAAGGCTGTGTAGTGATGTAAAATTTATTGTGCTTGTTAGGTGATTTTCCTTCCATCTCGTTAGATTTTTTTAATGAAGTTTCTCTGTAAACTACTATAGGCTCTCCTGTTTTTATTTGCAATCCTCTTTCTGTTGTGATTCTGTTTTCGATAATTTCTAGATGCAGTTCTCCCATTCCGCTCATCAAGTTTTCTCCAGTCTCAGGATTAATTACTATTCTTACGCTAGGATCTTCCTTGCTTACTTTTCTTAAAATTTCTACTAGCTTAGGCAAATCTGAAGGTTTAGTAGGCTCGATAGATTTTGTGATTACAGGTTCAAAAATATGCTTTAGATCTTCAAATGGATGCTCAGGTTCCATTGTAATTGTTTCGCCTGCAAATCCTGAAATTCCTCCAAGTGCAAGTACATTTCCAGCTACAACTTCCCCTATTTGTTCAGGCTTTATCCCACGATACATAAAAACTTGGGCAACTCTCTGATTCATTTTAGCTTGGTTCAACCAAACAGTCTGTCCTTCTTTTATAGTTCCAGAGAATAATCTTCCTGCTGCTAATTCTCTTCCAAATTTAGGATCAATAGTTATTCTTGTTATTACAAAAGCTAATTTTCCATTTGGATTGCAGTTTAAAATATCTTTTCCAAATTGTGTATCTAAGTCTCCTTTCCAGATGTGAGGAATTCTGTATTTTTGTGCCTGCATTGGATTTGGCAAGTGCTTGATAACCACATCTAACAATACTTCAAATACTGGTGCATTTTTCCATGTCCATTCTTGCTGCTGTTCAGCAGTCATTCCAGTTGTATACAAGTTTACAATGTCCTTGAATGTGATTCCCCTCTTTTTCATGAACGATAGACTTAAGGCCCAATTTTCTCTTGCACTTCCAAAAGCTACGCTACCATCTGCAATATTTACTTTCCATGCTTGTTTGAATTCAGCTTCAGCTATCTGTTCTATTAATTTGTTGAATTGTATGATTAATTTTGTAAATCTTTCCTGGATTTGTTCGGGTGTAAACTTAAGTTCATTGATTAATCTGTCAACTTTATTTATGAAGAGTACAGGTTTTACCCTTTCTTTCAATGCTTGCTTGATAACAGTTTCTGTCTGCGGCATTATTCCTTCTACTGCACAAATTAAAACTATAGTTCCGTCTATTGCACGCATAGCTCTTGTAACATTTCCACCAAAGTCTACGTGACCTGGAGTGTCAATCAAATTAATTAAATATTTATTGCCGTCAAAAGTGTGAGTCATAGAAACATTTGCAGCGTCTACTGTCATCAATCTTTCCTGTTCATCTTTGTGCTGCCATGTAGCCATTCCTTCTTCTAGGTCTCCTGCCGATTTTACAGACATAAATCCAGAAGCAGCAAGTAAATTATCTGTTAATGCAGTATTATGAATTACCATCCCCTCAGCAACAAAATTATGATTATCTGGGATAGTAAAGTCATAAACAGTGTCTTCATAAGTTTCTGATATAGAAGCAACCTGCAAGTAAACTAAATCTTCATTAAAGAATTTGTTGTATTTCTGTTCTTTTAGTCCTAATTGAACTAATTTCTGAGAATCATTTTTACTGACTCTGGTTGAACTGTCCAAGTTTACCCAATCAGCAACATAGCTTCCAACAGTATTATTAGCTAAATTTATTGCTCTTTCAATTTTATGTTTAACATTAAATCCAATATTTTTAATAAAGTTATTTACTGAAAAACCGCTAATATAAATTGTATCATCTTGCGAAATTGGTACAATTCCATATCTAAGTAATAGCAAAGGTAAATCTTTAATCATTTTTTTGCTTACGGAAGTTATTGATATTGCAGACCTACTCAACTCTACAGTTCCGTCAGTGTCAAAATATCCTTTTAATAATTTAGCAGTATACTCCTTTGGGCTTCTAAATACAAAGTCAGATATCTTAACATTATGACTTTTTTGCCTTAAAGGATAATCAAACAATAAATTTAAAATATGAAGTAATGTTTTATTTGTCACCAAAGCAGGTGTTCTATCCTTATCATTTTTTTCAGTTGCATTGCACTTTATATCTTTACAAATCCTTAAAAATTCATTTCTTAATTCTTCCTTTCCCACGATAAACCTCTTAGAAGTTCCGTCTCCAATAAATAATCCAGCCAAATAGAAAAAATCTTCAAAATTTTGAGGTAATTTAATAGGCAAAGAATTGCCCCCCCTTTGCTTACCACTTCTATAAAATATAACACTAATTTTATCATAAACATTTTCTACTTTAAATAAAGAACAAACCTTTAGTAAATCGTCTAATAATATCCTATTCTGCCATAATCCATGGTAAAATGATTTTTCTTTTATGGAAATACTTAATTCTTTGATTATCTTCTTTAAACCATAAGATAAGATTTTATCCTTAAGTTTAACAAAAAAATCTTCTTTAAGATTAACATAAAAGTTCTTTTTTCTTAATAGTTCCAATATTTCATTTTTAACATCAATTTTTGACTCAACATCACTAAATCTAGAACAAACAACATTATCACCTAACTTTAATTCTCCTGCTTGTTTCTCAACAAACTCCATATTTTCAAAAGTTATGTATTTATGCTCAGGAGTTGTTGCAATCTCAAAGCCATTTCTTAGCTTGATTTTAATTAACTTTCCACCCTGTAATTTCCAAGCCAAGTCTATCTTCTTTTTCTCAACCTCCCCAGTCTCTTTGTTTAATGAAAAAACAGATATTTTCTCTTTTGATAAATCATAAATAGTATGCTCTTCTTTTTCTTCAAATTTAACGCCTTTTTTTTCAGCTAGTTCAAAAAGCGCTTTTGCTGGTTTTATGCTACCATCAGCTAAAACAAGTCTAGAATCACCAGCAACACATTTTCCATGGTGAATATGGGCAGAAGTGCATATATTCCTAATTCTTTCGGGAGTCTTCATTAACAATCTTAGCTCATTTAAGTAATCTTCATTCGCCATTGGCTTAGAAGCCTAGAAAATCATTTATAAAGATTTTGGTTTAGAATACTGTTTAGTTATCTTTTAAAAGATCGTTTAAAGTAATCTCATCAGGCATTTCAACTTCCATTGCCCTTTTCATGATAGATTGGATGCTCTCAAATCTGTCAGTGGTGTAAAAAATAATAGGTTTTGCGTCAAAATAGAGTTTCCTGCTGTAGAGGATGCTGATCTTCTCTCCATCACACAGGAAAAAATCATTGATTTTGTCATGATTTCTGTCAGGAGTCTCCCTAAGATAATAAAGAGGTTTGTTATCAAGGCCAGATTCCTCAACCTTGACGCTCGTACATCCACTCACCAAAAAAGCTAGTCCAGAAAAACCTAAAACAAATTTTTTCGTGTTGATAGGAAAAAGATAATTTAGCACAAGATAGATTGCCAAAACAATTTAATAAATGTTTCTACACTTTTTTTATGCAGGATTAGTGGTGAATAACTTTATCTTGCAGCGTCAGCTTGTCTTTCAAGCTCTAATTTCTTTGAAACAGCAAGGCTTTTTGCATCTAATTGCGAAGCTCTTATTATTTCATCTGCCAAAGCTTCAAATGCTTTTGTTTTCTTGCCATAGCTTCTCTGGTAAGTTCCTTGAACCATCATCCTTAATGCAAAATCTACTCTTCTCTGAGGTGCAGAATCTACTGCTTGTGGGTAGCGAGCTCCGCCATATTCGATAGTAGTTATCTCTTCTCTTTGTGCAGCATTTTCAATAGCCTTCACAAAGACTTCAATAGGATTTTTCTTCGTTTTCTCTTCAATAAGCTGGAAAGCGCCTATTACAATTTTCACTCCAGTCAGGCTTTTTCCGCCACATCTTCCAGAAGAAATGAAGTGCTTCTTACCCTTATGTCCTGGGATCATCAATTTATTTATTAATCTTTCAACAATAGAATATCTGTTTTTGTAGAATCTTTTGTTAGAATTTTTTCCAGCGCTTCTTGGTACTAAAACAGGAGTTAAATTTATATATTCTCTCAAGCCAGGATCTAAAACTTGAACTCCATTTGAATCCCACTTTCCGAAAAACTTCATCATGCTCTTCTACCCTTCTCAATCCATCCTTTTACCAATGCAATTAAACTTTGATCGTTAACTTTTATAACCTGCCATCTTACTCCAGGGATATCACCTTTAGACCTTCCCTTTTTACCACCTATGCATTCCAATAAAACTTCATCGTGTTCATCAATCTTTTTTATTGCTCCATCTCTAGGTGCAAAAGCAGTTATAATTCTTCCATTCTTAGTTAATTGGCATTTTACGCAATTTGAAGTCAAGAAACCATTAGCAAAAAAGTTATGGTTTTGGGACAACGTGGTTATGTCTCTAACATCCTTTTGCTTAACTTCTTCTATAGATTCTATTGTTTCTAAAATAAAACCTCCTCCTATATGATTATTTTTAACCCATTCTTTAAATGGGGTAAATTTAGGCAATCTTAACTTTTCATTTTTTTCTCTTATCCAATAGCTAACAACTTCTCTTGGAATACCAACTTCATTTGCTATTTCTTGGTGGGTTTTTCCATCGTTGGTCATTAAAACTATTTGTTTTAATTCACCTCTCTTAATTAATTTATATTCTTTTATTTTTAAATATTGATACATTAATCTTGCTTGCACTTCCCTTTCATTATTATAAGCAAACCCTATTTTACCATATAGATTCAATAAACTCCTAATAGAGGAACTAAAAATTATTTTATATTGAATTGTTTCTGTTCCATCTTTTCTTCTGACATCACGCGTTGGAATAATAGAAACAACATCAATTCCTAATTTATTTGAGATATCCTTAATAGTAACTAAAAAATTATAAGCTGACTTACTTAAATCTTTTACTTTACTTATGGCCAACTCTGGATTTTTCGGTGTTGTCCCTCTTCTAAGTTTTATTGAATTAGTAGCAATGCCTGGTTTTGACATCTCGCTCCCAAAATAAGCTCTTAAAAATTCTTTCTGAAGCCATAAAGGCATTCTTAAAATCCAAGTTGGGACATTATAAGAGACTAAACATTTATCGCCCAAAGGAACTCCTAATGCTAAAAAGAATAAAGCCAATCCTTTTGAAGTAATTCTCATTTGGCAAGACATACCCTTAATAAGATGATTTTTGCCATTCATATTTACCATACTTTCATGATATTCTTCAATAACTCTAGAGATATCAACATTAAGAAAACTCAAATCCTTCCTTATCTCTCCTAATTCATCTCTACTTCCAGTAAATACAATTTTATAAGTAAAATAGCCGTTTGGTTTTTTGTCAACATAAATTCCTCCATCCCCAAATAAATGCCCAACAATCCTAACTATCTTTATTATATTCTTATCATCAGAAAAGAATGGTAATAAACTAAAGTGATCTAACTGGCTTTTAATTAATCTAAAATCTGTTTTTGGTGGGCATAACTCTTCTATTTTATCCCAATCAACTAGAACATCCTTAGGTAATTCTTCGTATTCGACAGATTCATATGGATAAACAGCAACTTTCTGTCCAACTTTTAAGAATTTAGCATCAATATTGCCATTTAAGGTATAAAAAGGATGGTCCTGCGTCGCAACTATTTCTCTTCCCACTTCTCTTGTTTTTATTTTAAACACTTTATCCTCATAAGTCTCAGAGTTTAACTTCATATATGCTTTTATTTTAGACCTTTCCAGTTTCTTATCTCCCCAATTTGTTGTAATAATCTCGCTATTTTTTAAGCATTTTTTTAAATTATCAATAGTTATGAAAGCGCCATCAATTAAGACTCTAGTATCTGGAGATACGCATTTTCTCATTGCTGAGTTTGGCTGTTTAGCTTCAATCTGAACTTTTTCAAGAACAATCCCCATTGCCTGTGAAGCTCCTTCTAAGGGGTCTGACTTTCTTTTCAAGTCTAAAGCCCTTTTAGTGAACCATTTAGAATGCCACCTATATTTGGCTCTTCTGTTTTTTAGCTTTTTAGCAGCGTATAATCCCTTAGATTTTCCTGACATTTTAACAGTTTCTAAACTTTTTAGAGCATTTATAAGCTTTACGCTACAACAGGCTTTGCCTAACAAGTAGCTCTTGCCCAATAAGTGCTTAATTTGCACAAAAAGTATTTAAATAATAAAAATACAATGCTGTTGGGGGTATTGAAATGGAAAAATTAAAACCTTTAGTTATATGGAGTATTGTTGAACTTTTAATAGCAGGGATTTGGTTGTTAGTTGCTTATTCAGACGCAAGTATAAGTCTAATAACTGCCTTGAGTGTTTTTGGTGTAAGTAGTTTATTTAAATTAATCTTCCTAGCACTTGCCAATGTTTAATTAAAATTATCTTTTCTTTATTATAAATCTTGTGCAACGACTTCTTAGGGGCTCCTCACTTCTTTCTCCAAAAGAAACCAGCCTTGCTTTTTAGTCTTTCAATCTTGTTGTCTGCTTGTAGATCCATTAAGACTCTATATAGAGCATGCCAATTTATTACTTTGTTAGCTTTCTTTTGTAAATCTTCAAGAACTTCATTAGTACTTTTGATTTCAGTTTTGCTTAGTATGCTTAAAATAGCTTCCTTATATTTGCTCATGTACAAAGCTTTGTATCAAGAATTTATAGCCTCATATCCAAATGTTTATACCAAAGATTTATATAGTCTTAGTCTAGACAATTTTTATGACAAGTGACAAACCTTGGTACAAACGCTGGTGGGCGATAACTCTATTCATCATCTTTGGTTTAAGCATTTTAGGTTCTCTTATTGGAGGTAATGATTCTTCTTCAAACTATCAACCACCTGTCATACAAGAAGAGCCTGTAGTAGCTAAACAGCAAGAAGTTAAAACCTTCTCAGTTGGAGACACAATACAAGCTGGAGATTTTAAGTGGAAAATACTTTCTTTCAATACAAGAAAATCAGTTGGTGATGACTATCTTAAACAAACAGCAGATGGTATCTATCTTATACTGGACGTAGAAGTTGAAAATACCGGCAAATCAGCTAATTTGCTTATGGATTCTTTTGTTAAACTTATTGATGATCAAGGCAGAGAATTTTCAGCAGACTCTGGAACTGCAATTTATTTGAAAGATAGTTTGGGTTTCTTTGAACAACTAAACCCTGGAATTAAGAAAAAAGGCAAAATAGTATATGACGTTCCAGAAGGCTTAAAGGTAGCTAACTTGAGAATATCTAACAACTTACTTGAAAGCAGTTATTATAATGTTAAATTAGTCCTATAATCATCACTCTGCGATGGTTTCGTAAGCTTTATCAATCGATTTTCTATGTTTTTATATAAGTCATAACTAGTTTTTAGCTTTCAACGCTTTTTTAAGAAGTTCAATAACGGCTTCATTATTGTTTTTCAACCCGCTATTTATTTTATATTTAAGAACTTCATTCCAAAGCGGTTGTTCGCAATTCAGAATTAACTTCTTGGGCATAGGAAACCTAAGAATCACTACAGTTATATAAGCAATTCTAGAGTTTAATAGATATTTTGCTATCTGTCCATTCCTCCTCGACAATATATATAACAGTCACTAGCTTAACATCTATTAACTCTTATTAATAAAAACTAGGAACCGCAATGAAGGGTTCCTAGAATGTTCAGGTGTAGTGAACAATGAAACAAACATATAAACAAGAATGGAAAGCATATAATTTAGCACAGCAGAATGAAGGAAGGTTATTTCTTAATCTATTGGCTGAAGCTGTAGCCTATATTAAAAACCCCACCTATAAATTTGGAAGGCCAACCTTACCACTTAGCGAAATGGTATATGCTATGGTCTATAAAGTCTATAGCACTTTTTCTGGAAGAAGGTTTAACAGTCAGCTTCAATGGGCTTATGAAAAGGGGCATCTTGAAAACCTGCCACATTACAACAGCATTTTTAACTACTTTCAAAATAAAGAACTAACACCTATACTAAAAGAACTAGTAGCCCTTACCAGTGCACCGTTATGGTTTTTAGAAACGAACATTGCAATAGATGCCACTGGTTTTGGAACAAAAAACTATCAATGTTGGTTTAGTGTTAGAAAAGGCAAAAACACCGAAAAACAAAACTGGGTAAAATTGCACTTTACTGTTGGAACAAAAACAAATATCATAACGGCTGTTGAAGTAACAAAGTCAAACTTTCATGAAGGTAAACTACTGAAACCGCTACTAATCAGAACTGCAGAACACTTCTATATAAAAGAAGTAAGCGGAGATAAGGCATACCTAAGCGAAAACAACCTAAAAGTAATACATGAATTAGGTGCAGAACCTTACATACCTTTCAAAAGCAATAGTAAACCAACAGGGCACGGAATGCTTTGGAAAAAATTATACCATTACTTCAACTGTAGGCAAGAAGAATTTATGGAACACTACCACCAAAGAAGCAATGTTGAAGCAACAGTTCAAATGCTGAAAAGCAAATTTGGTTCTAGTGTAAGAAGCAAGAAATGGGAAGCACAAGTTAATGAAGTATTATGCAAAGCAATAGCGCACAATATTTGCGTAATTATTCAACAAAGGTATGAAATGGGAATGGAACCTAACTTAAGCTGAATATACTAAATTTAATTAAAAGGTAAATATAAACAGAAAGAAGTCCTAAATGTAATACTAGTTCAAGTATAGCTATGGATAAATACTTCAAATTAATTTCTGTTACTGTTAGGTTTCCTTCTTTATCTAATGGAAGAAATTGCTTTATTCTATAATGAAAACTTCTTGTTACAGTACCCCATAAAAATGTCAATAGCCCAAATATAAAGAAAGATTTATCGTAAATTATACTCAAAAATATTACAAGAGAACCAACTACAATTCCAGAATTTACCAACTGAACATACTCCTTTATATTTTTTAAAATTTCTGTAAATAACTCAAAAATTTTGCAAGGCATTAAAAAAATTAAACTGAATTAGGTTATAAATCTTATTATTTATATTTAAATATTATCTTAAACTTTTTGATATTTTGTAGTAACAATAACCATCTTTGATTCTTTCTTTTCATTAGGTGGTCCAATAATTATTATTTTATCTTCAAGAGGCTGTGATGATGGATAGGCAGTTAGCCCTGACATCTGTCTATTATAGATTATTTGATTATTAAAAAACGCAACATGCCCGTGTGGACTTCCTATGCCACTTGCACCAAAAATGACCTCATGTTTACAACCACTAACACTACTACTGTCCTTCCAATTAGTCCAGATACCATCACTTTCAATAGCTTTTTTCTTCCATCCCATAAAGTCAATTATGTTCTATTGTTATTTATACTTTTCGTCTGCCCAAAAAGTCTAATTTTTGCCCAAAATCTAGTTAGATCTTGTCTCTTTTAAGGCAAAGCCGCTACAACAGGTCTAGTTGAAAATCTCTATTTTCAACAAAAAAGAATTGTGGATAATTCCTCTCAAGTAAATGTCTGATTTCTGTGTTTGAATTAATCTGGAGCTAACGCTAGCTCCATACTTTTGTTTGGTTGCACCAAACAAAGACTCGCTTATTTCTCTTCTATGATAAGTCCTTGTCCTCCAATGTTTTTTCATAATCTTCCT
>Ga0209542_10001163_pt1 | contig 62750 bp, 73 predicted proteins | sample RifCSPhighO2_01_FD_184028 | JGI IMG/M metagenome (GOLD analysis project Ga0209542, IMG submission 184028) | Soil microbial communities from Rifle, Colorado - Rifle CSP2_plank highO2_0.1 (SPAdes) (version 2) | ecosystem: Environmental > Terrestrial > Deep subsurface > Rock core/Sediment ...
GAATGGGCCTAGATGCGAACCAACTTGTTATAATGCAGTTATCACTCTAGAATAATTTTTCAGAAAATTGCACATTCAGATATTTCAAATCACTCTTTTAATAAGGTCTTCACTTTAAATTCCTTATTTATAACATGGAGGACGCTAGCCGGACTGGTTTGTTTTAATGAGGAATCTCTCTGGCAGCATACAAATTTATCAAGTTTATCAAGTTTATGTTATTATGATTATTACTATTTGGATTGGGCATCATTTAATAAATTCCGAATCTTTAGATTTGTATGAGACGCTGGGCTTTTGCTGCTGCAATGATTGGGCTGTTTGTGCTTTTTGTTTTGGTTAATCTGCCTGCCAAGAGAGTTGAAAGTCTGGAGGGTTTGGAAGCTGGGCAGAAAGTTAGTCTTGAAGGAGTTGTTATCGATGAGAGAGTTATTTTTGGGAACGAGAAGGTTTATGTTTTGGATTTGGGGATTGAGATAATTTGCTCAGGGTGCGGAGAATTGGTTGGTGAGGAAGCTGAGTTTGTTGGGCTGGTAGAGGAATATGAAGGGAAGAATCAAGTTAGAATTTTAGAAATTATTTTTCGTACTTCTTAGATGCCTTGAAGAAGAGGATTGATGCAAGGATTAGGGCTGCGAACTGGACTAATCCACCGACGAGTGCTAAGATTGGCATATCTGTCTGCATTGCGATGCCGAGGTAGTACACCACGAATGACACTCCGGTAATTATGTAAAGGATTCCAGCGGTTTTTGACAAGGAGACTTTCTTTCCGAGTTTTATCGAGCCGATTCCGAGAATCAGCATGCCGACGCCAATCAGCGCGATTATTATCAGGCTTGCTGTGCTTGGTTGTGTGTCTGTCAGAGACAGCGGCTCCATCAGCAAACTGTTGATACTTTGAACTATTAGAAGAATCATTAATGCCCAACCTGTGATTTCGAGGGTTTTGTTTTTGAATTTTCTTCCGAGAGTGATGAATCCTATGTATGTGAAAATTGATACGGCAATCATAATTATTGTGCTTGCTGTGAGAAGAGGGGTCATGCTTTGGAGAATTTGGTTTGCCGAGGATAAGTCTTCGGCGAATGGGGCTAGTTTTATTGCAGTGTATGCTCCTGTTAAGAGTCCGATTGCCAATCCGACGATTATTGAGACACCTGCGGTTTTTAGTGGTTTCATCTCTTTACTTGGGAGAAGTGGTTTATAAATTTTGGGGAAATTTAGTTAATTGAAAAGGTATCGGAATAAAATCAGAAATCAAATGTTAATATGAAAAATTATTTGGCTGCGGGTTTAAATTATTTTTTCTTCTGAGATAAGCTCCAAATTATATAAACTAAAATTCCTGGAAATAATAAAGTTAATAGTTGGGTCAGTATACTTGAAATTGGAGTTGGTAACGGACAAGAACATCCGCAATTAGGACTTGATGGAAGAACATTAAGAACAAAAACTTTTTCACAATCGCTTGCCTTAAATGTTGTCGGACAAGCACCACAATCAATCATAATTATACTTGAAAACCAAAGTAATAGCAAATACCAAACTATAATTGCACCAATAGAAATTATTACTTTCCATTTATTAGGTTTGAAATTCATTGAATAATAAACAAAATTATATTTATAAACAATTCCATTACTTCAACTTCGTTCAAACAATTATTATACTTGCTTTTGCTGGTATACAAATGCTGATAGAATTTATTTTAGCATTATTCGTCGGGATTTTGTTCGGGGCAATTACAGGCTTGTTTCCAGGGATTCATATTAATCTTGTTGCTGCTGGTTTGTTGTCTTTGGTAGGGAAGGGGATTTTTGGGATTGACACGCTTGTGCTGGTTGTGTTTGTCGTAGCGATGGCGATAACTCATACGTTTCTTGATTTTATTCCTTCTATTTTTCTCGGTGCGCCGGAAGAAGACAGCTTCTTGGCTGTTTTGCCTGGGCATGAACTTTTGAAAGCGGGAAAGGGATACGAGGCTGTTGTGCTGACTTTGTACGGTTCTCTCGCTGGACTTGGAATTGTTCTTATTTTTAGTTTTATATTTGTTTATTTTCTTGAGGAGATTTATCTCGGAGTTCGGATTCTGATTCCTTATATTCTTATTTTTGCTTCGCTTTATCTTGTTTTTAGAGAAAGGGAGTTTTTAATTTCCGGAACGATTTTTGTTTTAGCTGGTTTTCTTGGCTTGCTGAGTTTCAATCTTCCTGTTCAAGAGCCTTTGCTTCCTTTATTGAGCGGGTTGTTTGGAGTTTCTAGTTTGATTGTGAGTCTGAAAAGCAAGACGGTGATACCGAAGCAGGAGATTGTCGGGCTGAGGAAGATAAAATTGAAAATGAAAGAATTTGTTAGTGGTTTTTTTGGAATGGGAATTGCAGCTCCTTTATGCAGTTTTCTTCCGGGGATTGGCTCGGGGCATGCGGCTGTTATCGGTTCAGAAATTGGCGGAGAACAAGACAGAAGAGAATTTTTATTTTTGGTTGGAGGAATTAATACGATTGTAATGGCTTTGTCTTTTGTTACGGCTTTTGTCATCGGTAAAACACGAACAGGGGCGTCGGCTGCTGTTTTTGAATTGCTTGGTTCGATAACTCTGAGCAATTTGGTTTTGATTTTGGCTGTTGTTTTTATCTCTGGGATAATTGCTTTTTTCGCCGGGATTTTTATGGCAAGGATTTTTGCTTCGAACATAAGCAGGATTAGCTACGATAAAATTAATTTGGTTGTGCTGGGAATTTTGTTTGTTGTGAATCTTGTTTTGACTAATTGGATTGGGATGATAGTTTTGTTTACGGCTTCTGCCTTGGGAGTTTTCTGCATTCTCTCAGGGGTTCGGAGGATTCAGTTGATGGGGGTTTTGCTGGTTCCGACGATTGTGTTTTATCTAGTTTTGTAACGTTTGGAATTTTTATTAGTTGAAGGAAGATATTCAAAAACCAATGTCTCAAAAAACTCCGTTTTTATCGTTAAAAGGAAAAGTAAATAAAAAGCAATATAAGCGCAACTATTATTACAATTTTTATAAGTCTGTTTCTTTTTTTTAGCTTTGCAAAGTCTTTTTCAATCATTTTTGGAAACAGAACATTTTTTATGGTGTCTATAGAATCAGAATTAGCTTCGACTGATTTTCCTTCAGTATCAAAAGACTTTATTTCTGCTTGTCTTATTACTTCTTTCATCTCTGGGTATTTTTTTAAAATTTTAGAGCTTTCTTCCCGATTAACCCAAGTTAATTTAAGGTTTCTTACCTTCTTTTTTATTTTGGGCTTCCTTTTAACCATACTCAAAAAAGCAATTTTGATATTAAATACCTTACTAAAATGATAACTTTAGTAAAAGTCTTAGAGTTTATTTAGATTCTCTATTGACTCTGACATTTTGTTATAAAGAATAATCAATCCGATTACAGCAAATATGACTGTTGTGATAGAAAGTGCTGCTACAAAAACGAATGGAACGTTTTTCCCTATTTTTATTTGGTTTGTGGCTATTGCGATTAAGACTGCAATTATTATTGTAACTCCTACGATTATTACGCTGTTGAAAAATTGTAAGTAGGTATTATATTTTAAATCAATCTTATTCTTTTCTTTTAAATTTCGTCCATTTTATTCAATGCTCTGTCCGATAAGCCATATGCCTCCAAAGAAGGCTATTGCAGAAATGAGGACACCGATAAAATTACTTTCAATTAGGAATTTTGAGAAACCGGCTATTCCTCCGATAATCAGGAGCACCCCTCCGGCTATTCTCAAGAATTTTAAACCACCATTATTTTTTCGTACCATCGTAAGCCTCTTTACTCTTGTTGATAATCTCTTTTCTTTTAAATCTTTTGATTTTAACACGGTTTACTGAGATAATGCGTTTCTTTTTTTGAAGTAGTTTTCTATGTAATAATGACAAGAATTTTAAGCTTGAAAATCCTAATAATTTCATGGCGAAAAGAGCGTCGGCTAATTTTGATTTGATGGTTGTTGGATTCTTAATTGTATTTTTGCTGCTGGCGTTTTTTGCGATTGTTTTGAATTATGCTTTTGCAGAATATGACGACGTGGAGATGGACAGAAATTTTTATGGCTGTTCTGACGGTGAGGTTGTGAAACTTGAAAATTCAACCAGCGAGATTTTGGAGTTTTGCTCTTCTGCATGCGGGGCTGGCGAGAGAAAATGGGCGAATTTGAAAATAGATGCGGAGTGCAGGGAAGTTAAGGTTCCTTTTGTGAAAGACAAGAAAGAAATTGCTCCGTTGTGCATTTGCAAAGAATCAGTTTTCAGCAGGCATGTGCTTGGTTATTTTAGGGGATAATCTATATTAATTCATTGAAATACATTCGGTAATGTGAAATCATACGTGGCTTATATTAACTTTATTCTGTGTGTTATTCATGTAATTGCTATAGTTATTATTTTAATGTGGCTATTGATATATAGCTAAAGACATTAGTCTTTTACCAGTGCTATTCGTTCAATCATATCAATCCTAATCAACTGGAATATATTCGGTAATGTAAAATCATACCTGATTTATATTAATCATGACTTTATTTGGCTGCTTGATTTGTCATATAGGTAATTTTATATAAGACTTGCTTTTAGTTTTCTTGGGTCTCATAGTTTAGTGGTAAAACGTACCCTTGACGTGGGTAAGTTCGCAGTTCGATTCTGCGTGGGACCATTTTGTTTTCTAAGGGCTCTGATATGATAAATATCTATTAACGCGGGCGTGATTTGGACGCCTGTGTTTGTGGCTGGCGTCTTCTTTCATTGCAAATTTTCTCCGAAAATTTGCGCACGCCCGCGACTTTTTCGATAGAGCCCTTCGAGGGCGCAACTTTTATAATCTTTCTTAATATAATATTCTATGACAAAAAAGAAAAGTGACAATACTTTCATTTATTTGGGAAAGATTTTATGGTTTATTCTGAAGATTCCTTATTACGCTGTTCTTGGGATTCATGGCTTGGTAAAATGGGCATATGATGCCTCAAAGAAGAGCAGAGTTCTGAACAGAAGAAAACGTTTAACTGCTAAATATGAAGAATTTAAGGTTGTTGATGAAATTAAAGGCAGTTATAAAAAATGGGTTAAGGGAGTTTTCAGTTCTGACAGCCAGATTGGAATTGTTCTTGGTTCGCGTGGTTCTGGCAAGACGGCATTTGGCGTGAAGCTTTTGGAAAATATACATGTTAAATCCAAGAAGAAGTGCTATGCTATCGGATTTAAAGAAGAAGAAATGCCGTCGTGGATAAATGTGATTTCACAGATTTCAGAAATAGAAAATGATTCTTTTGTGCTGGTTGATGAAGGTGGGATTTTGTTTAGTTCAAGAAAGTCAATGAGCGGCGCGAATAAAATTTTGAGCGACTTGATTTTGATTTCAAGGCACAAAAATTTGAGCATTTTGTTTATCTCTCAGAACTCTGCCAATCTTGAGGTTAATGTTCTGAGGCAGGCGGATTTTCTTGTTTTGAAACACTCTTCACTTCTGCAGAAAGAATTTGAAAGGAAAGTTATTCAGAAGTTTTATGAAGAGACTGAAGAAAGGTTTAAGAAATTTGAGAATGTAGAAGGCTTGGCTTATATCTATTCAAATAGTTTTAAGGGATTCATTTCTAATGAACTGCCTTCGTTTTGGAAAGAGAGTATAAGCAAGAGTTTTAAGTGATTTTTGAGTTAACTGAATTTTAATAAACGTTCTTCATTTAATCATAACCAATCCAAATTAACTTAGAATACGTTCGTTAATTATATTTTTATGCTGGACAGTTATTTATGCCCTTAATTATAGAAACTTTTTGGATATTTGCTGGTTTGGATAGACTATGATTTCTGTTCATGGAGAATAATCTTCTTTGCTTACTAACTTACTAAGTAAGTTACTTATTTAATAAGGAAGATTTAAATATATTGGAATTTATTTTGATGCGAGGGAAGAAGGTGAAGAAATATCTGCTTTTAGTTGAAGACGAGAAAATCTGGGAGAAATTTAAAGAGATAATTGAGAAAGATATCAATACTGAGATTCTTGAGCTGATAAAGAAGAAGATAAACGGAAAGGAGGCAAGAAAATGAACAAGGCGGGGCAGATTGCGATTTATGTTATTGCTGCTGTTGTGATTGTTGCAGGAGTTGCTTTATACTTTATCTTCAGAGAAGGAATTAGCGAGGGCAATATCCCTGCCGAGTTGGAAGAGGTTTATGATTATTATGAATCGTGCATTTGGAGTGAAACTCAGAATGCTTTGGATTTGGCGGGCTCGCAGGGCGGGAGAATTGACACCGGTGAATATGCTCCTGCAAGCGAATATGCTCCGTTTGCGTCGCATTTGAATTTTCTTGGGTTTCCTGTGAAGCATTGGTATTATATTTCTGCAAGCGGCGTGATTAAAGAAGATGTTCCGACGAAAGCTGAAATTGAAGCTGAGATCGCTGATTTTGTTGAGGAGGGTCTAATAGGATATTGCGACTTTGAGCAGTTTTATGCGAGAGGATATGAAATTGAGAAGGATGAGCCGGAAGTCAGAGTGGAAATACAAGATAATGAAGTTAATGTTGAAGTTAACAGTGTGATAAGTATTTCTAAAGGGGAAGAAAGTGCGAGGAAAGTTTCTCACAGCGCGAAAGTAGACAGCAAGTTTGGAAAGTTTTATTCAATCGCGAGGCAGATTTATGAGAGAGAAAGAAGCGACGCGATTTTTGAGCAGTATGCAGTTGATGTCTTGAGGCTGTATGCGCCGGTTGACGGCGTTGAAATTCAATGCGCGCCGAAAATCTGGAGCACGCAGGAAGTCATGAGTGAGATACGCAGCGGGCTTGATAATAATTTTAGGACTATTAAGTTTGAAGGCGGAGAGTATGAGATTAGTGATAAAGAAAGGGAATATTTTGTGATTGATGACAGCGTTTCAGAGTCTGTCAATGTTATCTATTCAAGCGAGTGGCCGACGAGAATTGAGGTTGACGGGCATCAGACGGATGATGAAGTTATGATTGCAGAGACAGTCGGAACAGAAGAAGGAATGGGAATTCTAGGGTTTTGCTATGTTCCGTATCATTTTGTTTATGACTTGAGCTTTCCGATTCTTGTCCAAGTTTACGATGGGACAGAAATATTCCAGTTTTCTTTCATAGGAATTGTTGACAATAATGTTCCGAGAATGGCTAACTTTGGAGAGCGCGTTTATGGGGCTGAGGAAGAATTTGACTTGTGCGAGTTTAGCACGCAGAAGATTGAGGTAAATCTTTATGACTCTGAGTTGAATTCTGTAGACGGGAACCTAAGTTATGAATGCTTCAGCCAGAGATGCAGGCTCGGCGAAACAACTGACGGAAAGTGGAATGGTTTTGCACCGGCATGCGTGAATGGATTTGTTAATGCGAGGGCAGAAGGGTTTGCTGACAAGAAGCAGAGGTTTTCGAGCAATGAAGAAATAATTTCTGACATTTTAATGGAAAGAGAGCGTGAGGTTGAAGTTGAAGTTCTTGCCGGAGGGCAGGATGTTGAAGGCGGCGGAACGGCGTTGATTTCTTTTGTGAGAGATGACGGGTACGCAAGGACAGTTGTTTATCCTGAAGTTAAGTCTGTGAAACTCGCCGAGGGAAGTTATGAAATCAGCGCATATGTTTATTCAAATTCCAGCATTACAATACCTGCTTCAACAAAGGTTGAATGCTTTGATGTTCCTCGCGGCGGAATACTCGGAATTTTCGGAAGCAAGAAAGAGAAGTGCGTCAGCATTGAAATTCCTGCGACAAAAGTTGATTATGGACTGAGCGGCGGAGGAAAAGGAAGTGATTATTTTGTGGACAGCGAGCTTGCGAAAGGCAGGGCGAGAATTGAAGTTGACAAATTCAGCACGCCTCGCTCCCTCGACGAACTTGCGTCTAATTTTGAGAAGGCAGATACAGGAGGTGTTTATGTTTACTTTGAATAAACAGTGGACGGCTTTTGCCTTGATTTGGATTATGATTGGAACAATTTATTTCTCTGCTTTTGCGGCTGCTCAAACAACTCACCGCGCTTTTTCCGGGAGCAGTACGGGAGCCGGATATACGAAGTATAACACGCAGCCGAGCTGGCAGACGTATTATGGCGCTGACAGAATTAAAACTTACTGGCCTCAGCTTGGAGACAAGGAAACATGCGAGGCGAGGGAAGATTTGATTTTGCAGGTTGCGCCCGGAGGATGCGAGCCGATGGTTGTGAGAAGCGACTTGATTGCAGAGCAGAATGTTCCTGTATTTTGCCAGCTTGATGCAGTTAAAATAAATCCCTTAATTGATATCGAGCAAATCAGAAATATAAGATTTACCGGCGACAGGCCTATGGAAATAATTGATTTTGGATTTCATCCTGCGAGGGCTGCCTTGAGGACGCATGACAAACTTTTGGGAAGCCCCTTGGTGAATAATATTGGTTATGTTGTTGTGGTTTTGAAGAGACAGCCGGATGAGAGCAAGCTTCCTGATTTTGTAAATGTTACGATTACTGCGCAGGTTGATTATATTGCAGGAAATGTTTACGGCGTCGGGAAAGCAGACTTTGTTCTTGAGCCGAGCGCTAGCGAGGATAATTGGGAGCAGGACAAACTAAAGCAGAGTTTTTGGAACGGAAGATATTTTGTAAGGCTTGAAGAGGTTGATGATAATTTTGCAACTGTTTCTGTTTACAACGGGGACAGGAAAGTTATAACGCAGAGAGTTGAGAAAGGCAAGACGTCAAACAAGGTTTTCATGCCTGGGATGTATTGCAGGGCTGGACTTGAGATTGCATATGATGGATTTGTTTCGGCTGATGATTCTGCGAGGATTGAGGTTTCTTCTGCCGGCGGGACAGACAGCTTTGATGTTTACAAAGGAAGCAGATTTATTGACGGAAGATGCTCGGTGAGCAAGATTGAGATTGATAAGAACGGCGAGACGGGAAAGGTGAGTATTTCTTGTTCCGGCAAGAGAATTGAACTTGAAATAAAACCGAAGGTTTCGTCTGTGCTTGAAGTTGACGACGAGACAAGGATTCCGACGGAAAAGGATGGGGAATACACGGTTGACTTGGGCAAGAACGGAACATATCTTCTGAAGGCGAACAACGAATTGTATAAGGCTGCTTCTGCCGGGCAAAATGTTTTGCTAGTAAATGCAAATGGTGAAGTTCAGAATGAGAATTTAGGCGGGCTTGATAGGGATTTTGTCCTGCAGGTTTACAATGCGCTGAAAGATTTCAGGCAGAGGGGAAGTGTCGGGCTTAAAGACAATAGAGAAGGCGTTGATAAGACAGCTTTGGAATGGTACGACAAAGCAGTTGAAACATTGGAAGGAGTGGCTGATGATTTTCCCGATGTGAAAGAGAGTGACGCAGACGGCGCTGAGATTTTTGGAGCCGAGGCGTTGAAGAAAGGCATTGACTTATCGGGCGCTGGCAAGTTTAATATGGAAGAGACAAAAGCGAGATTATTAAATAAATATATAGAATTATACGGCGAGGAGGATTTGACTTGGGCTGACGCTTATTCAAGAGAGCTTGAAGAACTTTACAGCGTTGATGTTTCAAAGTCAGGAGATGCTGTTGAAGTTAATGAAAGGACGTGGAGCATTAGACTTGTGAGTTTGAATCAGGAAAGCGAGAAGCAGAGCGCGAGGTTTTATTTTGGGAATAGTCCTGTTGAAGTTGAGAAAGACAAAACAGTTGACTTACGAGATAGTTCTGGAATTGTTCACGGGAATCTGACTTTGGAAAGTGTTGATGCTGAAAGCGTGAGAGTTGTGACTTATTGCAGTGAAGACGGGAAAACAAAGGCGGGAACTAGAAAGAGTTATACTTTCCGACTTGACAGGGAAGGGCAGGAGATTTGCAGTATTCCCGTTAATCTAAATGATATTAATGCAAAAGAATCTGCAAAGATAAGACTTTTGCCGTTTTCTGAGGGGACGCAGACAGAATCTAACTTTACAGTCAATATTGGAATTGAGAAAAGAGCGATTCAACTTTCGCCTGACAAGACAAAAGAAAGGATAAAGAATCTGAATGAGACGATTGAGAAGTGGGAGAATATTCTTGACAGCCTTGAAAATGTTATCAAGGGAATGAAGGGCGCGTGCTTTGCGACTGCCGGAATTTTGAGCTTCAAGAATTTCTTTTCAGGGCTGAGCGGAGAGGCGATTGCGAGACAGCAGGTTATGAACGGCGAGAATGGATGGAAAAATATCTGCAAGAAAATGGTTGAGGAAGGAAAGTATACTTCTCTGGAGCAGTGTTATGTCGGCGAGTCAGGAAAAATTGACAGCGATGTTGGTTTGTATACAAAGGCAATAGGAGAAGTGAATAATAAAATCAATGAGATTCATTCTAAACATCCAGTTGATTCCGGCGGCTTGCTTGAGAGCGGGGCTGTTGATACAGATGCTGTGAGGAGTGATTTGAGAAATGAAATTTTGAAAGAATGCCAAGGTGTTGGAGATGTTAATTTGGAGGGAAAGAAATGGTATGAGGGAACAAACGAGCTTGGAGCCGTTGGGGTTGACAAGATTGTCTCATCGGATAATGTCAATGTCGGAAGAATCAGTACAGATGAGATGAGAAGGATTTTGACAAACTGCATTATGAAAAAGGAGGAGGGATTGAGTTCTCAGATGGGCGATAACATAGATTCGGGGATGAAGGAAATTGCTTTGGGAGTTAACAGCGATATGGTTTTAGACGCGCAGTTTGAGGCGGCGAAAGGCGATACCAAGTGGGGCGGTGTTGTCGGAGGGAGCGAGAGTACATCGTCGTATATTCCTGGAGAGGTTCATAAGATAACTACTGGTGAGCAGGCAGAACTTGGGTTAAGTGATATTGAGAAAAATCAGATAACGCATAGTATTAGATATGTCAGCTCTGCCAAAGAAATTCCTGACACTTTTGGGGGCGGGAATATTGAAGCTGGCACTTATATTATTGGACTTCAGCAGAGAGATGCTGCAGCTGGAACTTATGTGACTTCCAAGGTTTGGAAACTTCAGGGAGACACTCCTGTTGCTGTTGAAAAGCCGAGCGCGTTTTTGAGCGCAAGTGATTTGAGCAGAACAATAAAAGATGTTGATAACTTGAATTACATTAATGAGATTGCGCCGTCGGACAGACTGGTTAGGTATTATGAAACAGAGCCGTACAAGGGAATGCCGGCTGTTGTGCCGTTTGATGTTCGGGAAGGGTGGTATGCGGCGACAAAACAGACTTTGCCGATTGGCGGAGGAATAGGAGCGTTTGATAATTCGGGAAGAGTTGTCAGTTTCTGGCTTTGCAATGTCGGAGAAAATAATCAGATTGAGATTGACACTGGCTATGGAGATGACTTGTGCCAGAGAATTGATTTGACGACGGGACAGCCGCTGGGAACATTCCCGGGACTTGATACGAGCAAGGCGCGGGACTTGATTACGAAAGCACAGAGAGCGATTGAAGACGCTGCAAGGCAATACGGGCAGGGAAAGTATGTTAATGTTTTGGGCGAGAGATTAGAAGTTGGCTTGCCTTCTGTTGGAGTTCCGACGACATCGTGCCAGGATTTCATGTCGCCGAAAGAATGCTTGCTATTGTTTAATGTTTGCGATCCGGTTATCTGTCCGTCTTCGCGGTGCGACTTGGGCGGGAAGTATCCGGTTGCCGATGTTATTCAGACAGGAATCGTTGGAAGTATCTTCTTGTGCCTGCCGAATATTCAAGAGGGAATTGCGATTCCGGTTTGCCTGTCAGGAGTTCATGCGGGAATAGAAGGGCTTGTTTCAATAATGAGAAACCACAGGGATTGCCTTCAGTATAGTCTGGAGACGGGTGAGATGGTTGGAGTTTGCGACGAGATTTATTCTATTTACATGTGTGAATTCTTGTGGAAGCAGTTTGGACCGATAGTTAATATTTTGATTCCGAAACTTGTTGAGCTTGCGTATGGGCAGGGAGTTAGGGGCGGAGCAGAATATTTGACGGTTCAGTCGGCTTGGAAGAATACTGAGAATAGCATTGACTACTTTACTCAGTCGTATGCTGTTAATTCTTTGGAAGCGTTTCAGGCGAGAAGCATAGAGGAAGCCGGGACGCCGATTTGCAAGGCGTTTATTTCTGTGAAAGCGCCGACTGATTTTGAGACGTTGATTGAGCCGGATTCGCCGCCGCAGTTCCATGCGTGGTTTGATTCAACAACTTACACGACGGCAACTGTTCCTGCGACTGCTCAGTACAAAGTATTTTATCACATTTTTGCAGGGAATGATCAGGGCGTGCACTTTAACGTTTATCTGAAGAGTCCGCCGGAGTCGTCTTATTATTCAATTGCAGGGGTTGTTCCTGTTGGCTCTGGATTTATTGCGCCTGGGGAGTATGCGTCGCAGACAGAGGACTTTACAGCGCCTGAAGGATACAAGGAACTTTGCGTCAGGATTAATGACGAGGAGAAATGCGGGTTCAAGCAGGTTTCAACTTCGTTTGCTATTAATTATCTTCGTGACGCGTATGTGAACAGCGAGATTGAAAGGACAGACATTAAGTCAGAGAGCGAGTGCATTTCCGGAGGGCGTAACGTTGGTTCTTTGCTGAATCCTAACTTGCAGGCAGGAGTTGAGGAAACAATTAATCCTGAGATTTACAACAGAGGCGTTATTCGAATTTGCGGAACAGAGAATCCTGGAAGCGGTGTTGAGCCGTCGAGATGGGTTAATGTTGGTTATTGCGATGATACGAAAATCAAATGCTGGCTTGATAAGAGAAGTGTTGAGAACGCGATTAGTGATTCAAATGTTGGAATGAAAAATGCGACTTTGTCTGAGCTTGAGAAGGTTCAATTGGATGGGAAGATTATTCCTGATGATGAGGTGAACGGGTTTATGCTTGAGATTGAAAATGAGCTGATTGGTTTGGGAAGATTGGACAAGAGCAGTGTTGCTTCGCGTGGGCGGGAAGTTTTGACGAAGATTGAAGAGCTTGAGGGGAAGTTGTGGTATAATAGCCATAAGGCACGCTTAGCTTTATTGAAGGGGCAAGTTTATGCTGTTGTTGCAGAGAAGTTATTGGCTGGCGGGGCTTCTTCTGGTGGTGGGGCTTCGGGCGGCGAAGAGGTTTTGCCGGAGAGGATTTTAGGCAGTGGGACTACTACTTTCATTGATGAAGAAGGGAGAGTTATTGTTGATTTTTCTGTCGGAACTCGATATAGTCTTAGTCCTGAAGATAAGTTAGAATTTTGGGATGGAACTACTTGGCAAGATTTTGATAACCTCGGAGATACTTGGAGTGAGAAACTAAAGAAAGAATTAATTGAATATCGTGATGGAGTTGGTGTTAGTGAGAATGTTCCTGTTGGAGAAGTTATTGATGAGTGCGGGGATGGGATTACCAATATTTGCGATATTGATGAATGTTCGGATTTGGGCGGGGATTGGGAGGATAAAGGTGTTTCAGGATTTAGCGGGGAGTGCGTTGAGGAAGATAGTGAAAATATAGTTGAAGAAAATCTTGGCTTTGAGATTAGAAATGATAGATTTGTCGGGAGTACTTATCAAGCAGAAATTTATTTTGATGGAGAATTTACTGGGCTGAGAATTATTGGTGAATTCATAAAATCTGTGGATGCTGGCGGATCTTTAATTAATGTGGCTACCTTAGGAGCCGGAGGAAGGGTTAATATCGTTTCTCATAATGAGATAAGTGAAGGGGTTGAGGAGCACTTGAATTCTTTATCAGGGAAGTTTATTGTCGGAACAGAGGTTTTTGATACTCCTGATGTTTCTACGATAACATGAAATTATGAAGAACATGCGCTTAGTTCCGAACAAAAACTAATCCCTATCTGAAGAGTCTATAGACTGCCCAAATTAAAAAACTTAAAGTTAGTATTACAATTATTGTAGCCATGGAATTATTAAACAAAGTTTTTTCGTCCATAAAATAAAAAATGGCATTCACAAAGAAATTGCCAATTATTCCTCCTAATATACCGAGTAGTAAACCTGTTTTTAATCCGTTTTTATTATCGTAACTATATGGTCTCATTTTTCTTATCGCCTAATACATTCGGAAGAGATGATTTTATATTTTGTTACATGGAAGTTCCCCCACGCAAACGCATTAATGTTTCTTTCACTTTCTTTTTGTAATATCAGATTAATAGTGTAGGAGACTGTTGTAGTTTTACCTATGACGCCGCTCTCGGATATAGGCGTTGTAGATTTTGAATAAGAAAACCCATTACAATATACCAAGTTGATATTCTCCCCTTCTGACTTGCCTTGATGGCAAAGGCTATCGAAATTCGAATAGGTTCCGTACCAGTTCATCGTTTCTCCATCTGCCCATAGCGAGTAAGGGGTTTGTTCTATTTGTCTTTTCCCATAATACTCTCCTAAATCTACAAAAGGCATCATCATATCTGATAATTCTACTTCTAAAGGAATAATCCCAATTGGGCAATCTGTTTTTATATTTGACTTAGAGAACAAGAGGTTTAAAGAATTTTTACTTTCATAATACAAACTTCTAAATCCAAATATATTATTGTTAAAAATATAAGATAACAAAACGATTATAAAAATAATACCTATTATTATCAAAACAATCTTTTTATTTAACACGTTCCTTTTCATATTTGCTTCCTGTTCCAATAAGTTTAACCTATTTGAGTTAAAAAATGTTATGTCTGTGGTTCCTAAAAATCTTGGAATTAGAATCAGAAATACAACTTTTCTTACAATACACAAAATCTTAAATACATATCAATTGATAGGTTAGCATGGAACAACAAATAATTAAAGAAGGAAAGAGAATTTTGAGATTGTTTAGGTCGCCGACTCTTGAGACTGTGAGAATGGTTGAGAAGACAATTGAAAAATACAGCGGCGAGTTTAAGAAAACGCAGATTTGGGAGAGACTTCCGAGGAAGGTGATGTGGCCAACTTATCTTGTGGTTTTGAATTATTTAGAAGAGAAAAATCACATTATACTTTCTGAAGGCGGGGTGATTACTTACATTTGGAATCCAAGGCTTGCTGGGAAGGTTAAAGCTAGAAAGTCTTTGCGTTAAGTAAACAAAAATGGCAAAATCATATAACAAAAGACTTTAACTAACATCTTCATTTATGCTGCGACTATCTAAATTATTAAAAACACCGTCGGTAATATACAAGCGTATCGAATTTATGTTAATTATGTTTTTGTGATGGGCAAACATTTGCGTCTTGTGCTATAAATAATATAATTTACCCGACTTAAGACTTGCGTTAATAATTTAAACAACGATTTGCTAGTAAAAAGAATGGAAAAGAGGTTTAGAGTTTTTCGTTCTGAACATTGTTCTAATAAGCTGAATAAATTGGATAAATCAGAGCAGGACAGAGTGTTTAAGTTTGAGCAGTCTTTGAAGGAGCAACCATATTCTGGAAAACCTTTAGGATATGAATTTTTGAGAGAGAAAAAGTTTGATGGAAAGAGAATTATATTTCTTGTTTATGAAGAACATGCGTGTGTCTTTTTGGTAACTATTACTGATAAAAAAGCGCAACAGCACGAGATAGATTTGATTAAGGCAAATTTAGATGTTTACAGAGACGAGCTAAATATCTTAATGAAAGGACTTTAAACTTCTATTATTTTTCCTTTTAGAATGTCTTTTATGCCTGCGGCTATGTCTTCAAGAAGTTCCTGGTCAATTTGTTTTAATTTTTGCAGCTCTCTGTATTCTTTTATTGGTATTCTTACTGTATCGTTTTCCATGTTTTGTTTATGGCTTTGAAGTTTATAAATTTTTAGATGATTTGATTGGATGTTATCTTCGATAACATAATGCGGGAACTAGGACCCGAAATACAACTTCTTTAGAAAAGAAGTTCTATGAGTCAAGAAACTATTTTTGGATTCGCTTCGCAAATCTTGTACGCTTTCGCACAATTCACAAATTCCAGCACACCTTTGAAAAAGGTGTGAGTGCGGGAACTAGGATTCGAACCTAGGTAGGCACTAAGCACAATGCGGCCTAAACGCATCCCGTTTGACCACTCCGGCATTCCCGCATGAATTATCTGAGGAAAGGGGCGTTTTAAAGATTTTGATTTTAAGTTTGTTAAGTTTGTTAGAATCTTTACTATTGGGTGGGACTTTTTTGATAGGGAATGTTTTTATATTGGTTTTTTGTGGGTTTTCGATGGATTACATTGATACAGCAAGGGAGAGATTATTTGCTAGGAATCTAGGCGAAGGCAAAAACCGTAATGATAAGGTTGAAGAAAATATTGGGCTTATTCATTATCTAGCAGATGAACTGGGAAATAGATATCCTAATATTCATGAGGATGATGTTTTTTCTGAGGTGCAATATCGTTTCTTATTGGCTGCTGCGGGATGGGATCCTGATAGACATGATTTTGCGAGACATGTCAGTTGGCTAACGAGAAGCAGAGTTCGGGATAAACTCTCGGAGGTTGTTGCTGAAAGAAACAGAATGGAACGCATTGGAAAGAGAACTATTGCTTCTGCGGATGGCGTTATTGAAGTTGCTTCTGCGGAAGGTGTTATTGAAGTTATAATTGCTACTGAGAATGCGAAGAGGTTATACGATGCCCTTGACTCACTTCCTAAACAAACTGCTATTTTAATAAGGAAAGTCTTTTTTGAGAAAGATGGAATGCGCGGCGACATAAAAGAAGCTGCTGAAGAAATGGGTATGAAATATGACAGTGCTAGAGAAAGATTTCGGAAAGGGTTAAGGGTTTTAAGAAATAGAATTTCTAAATCTGCTGTCACCTAATTACTTTTTCATCTTTTCAAAATTATTTACTTTGGCGTTGAGTCTGTCTTCTATGCCGAGTTTTTCTGTTAGTTCTTTGTATCTGTTTCGGATTGTGACTTCCGTTATTCCTGCGACGTCGGCGACTTCTCTTTGGGTTTTCTTTTCGTCGTTCATTAAGGCAGCGACGTATAAAGCTGCGGCTGCGATTCCTGCTGGGCCTCTTCCGGATGTTAGTTCAGAAACTTCTGCTTTCTTGAGAATTTTCAGAGCTTCGTTCTGGGATTTTGGAGAGAGGTGCAGGATTGACGAGAATCTTGAAATGTAATCTTTTGGGCTGGAAGGTTTTACTTTGATTTTTAGTTTTCTTACTATGAACCTGTATGTTCTTCCGATTTCTTTTCTTTCGACGTCGGAGGCTTCAGAAATTTCGTCCAGTGTTCTTGGGATGTTGTATGAACGGCAGGCGGCGTAAATGCAGGCGGCAATTACTGATTCCATACTTCTTCCTCTGACTAAACCTCTTTGGAGGACGTAATTGTAAACTCTTGAGGCTTCGTCTCTGACTACGCTTGGGAGTGTTAAGAAAGACGCGACTCTTCTTAGCTCAGACATTGCAAGTCTCAAGTTTCTTTCGATTGAAGTTGAAACTCTTTCCTGCCATTTTTTTAGCCTTAGGAACTTTCTTGTTTGTCCGGATTCTAATCTATAAATGTCTGAGACTTCGCCGACGTTGGTTGTGAGTCCTTTGTCGAATTTTTGCATGCTTATCGGCGCTCCGCCTCTGCCTTTTTTCTCGGATTTGTCGAATTGCCCGCCGGCGTCCTGTCCAGTGTCAACCATTTTTTCTTCTACGATTAGTCCGCACTCGTTGCAAACTATTTCACCCTTTTGAGAATCATATGTTAAATCTACGGAACCGCACTCAGGGCATCTTTTTACGTATGACATTTTGTTATAGGAAGGTTTAAAAGATTTTCGGTAAGTAGAGTATATAAGGTTTTTGGTGGGGGAAATTTTTGTCGACGTGGGGAATTTAGTGATGGAAAAGGTTTTATAGGATGAATGTTTAGTGGTAAAATGAAAAAAGTGGTTTTGATTATTGGGGCGTTATTGCTTTTTAGTTTAATTTCAGGAGCAGCCGGGATATCTGTGGGTCCTAAATTGTGTGAGATAGATGCGGATTGTTATGAAAATTATACGTGCCAGGGAGGCGAATGTTTGCTTGTAATAGATACCGACCCAATTCATTGCGGAGGTTACTTGTATAATGTGAAAAGAGAGATTTGTGTAATCAATCATATGGGCAATTGTCCTGTCAAATACGAAAGTCTAAAGGACTGTGAAGAACAAAATCAAATTGTTTTACCTAAAGAGGATATTGTTAGTATTTGTAATAAAGAAATTGAAGAGGTTAATATCACAACTTACCAATATGAAGAACTTGTTGATAATATTTTAAATAAATGTCTCTTTGATTTTGCTTTAGCTACTCGAAACAACTCCGTTTGTAGTTTAATTAACTCTGACGCAGGATGGTCTAACTTTATGAGCCGGTGCAGAAATGAAATTCTTAAACAAGAGAATAATACTTTTACATTATCTAACGGAAGGAAAGCGGAGATTAAAGTAATGCCTTCGACGTCTTCTGAGCGGGCGATTGAGGAATTGGGAGAATTGGAGTTTAATGTAACTCTTAAAGAAGTCGGGCAGGGAGAGGATGCAAGAGTTGTTTATGAGTTTATAGGAAACAAGGAAGGGAAGTTCTTGGGGATATTCAAGATAATGGCTAGAGTCGGGGCGCAGGTTGATGCGGAGAACGGGGAAATTGTTAAAGTTATAAAACCTTGGTGGGGATTTTTGGCGAGCGGGGTTTGATTGAGTGTTGAAAGGGGAATAATTATTTTGGTAAAATCATGCTAATTAGTGATTGACTTTTTTGGAGTATAATGGAAGACATAAATTTTAATTAATATCCTCCGTCTATTAAGCAGTTAGCTTAGATTAACTAAAACATCGTCGGTAATAAGAAATCGCTTCAAGTTTATGTTAATTATGGTTTTGGCGGGTGAATTTTATTCCGAAATCAAAACTGCGTTAACCATTCCCTCTTGACTTGGGCGGTTTGTTATTTTTGCTTTGCCTTTGTCTGTTTGGATGATTGCGCCTTTCAATAATCTGTTTTGTCTTGCGAGGAAAGTGTTTTGGGGAGTTTCTACGACTGTCTTTATTTCTGCTCTCTGGGTTTTGTTTGTCTTTGGGTCAAGAAGATTGATCTTGTTTTCTGAAAGAAGAATTGTTTTTTTGTTTCCACCCATTACTCTTAAGGTTTTTCTTTTTGTTTGTCTCAGACTTGTCTTGATTCCCTGACTGTCTTTTTCGAATGATTTTTTCTTTCTTCGGGCGTGGTATTTTCCGCCTGAGATTTTTCTGCCTTGGTTCATGCTTTGATTTGATTATTTTGGGTTTTAAATGTTTTGGTTGCTCAGTAGGATAAAAATTTGAGCGGATGCAATAAAATATAACTGTGCGGGCGCAAATTGGACTTGCATACTAAGTCGTTCGATATTCTTCGAACGAGGACGCCGGCAAGTCTTGTTGATTGGGCGCGCTTCGCGCTCTTGTTATCTTGGTAAAATCATAAGGGGTTGTGGGGTTTTTATTTTAGGAATGGGCTAAATATTTGGTAAAATTAGACTTAACTGCACTGCTGTCTTGTTTTGTTATTAATTCTTGGGATTTTTCTTTTGCTGAAGTTAAAATTTTTTTATCAAAAGATTTATATATACAGATTTACGAATGCAATTATGGTGAATGGAATTGAGAGACCTCTTGACCTTTTGAACCACTCGAAAGGAAAGGAAGTCTTGGTTCAGTTGAAAGGAGACAAACAGTTTGTCGGGACGCTGCTAGCATTTGACATGCATATCAACGTTGCGCTGGACAACGCCAAAGAAATGCAGAACGGGGAAGTCAGCAAAAATATCGGACTGACTTTTCTTAGGGGAGATACAATAATTTATATCTCGCCTGCATCGACTTCTCAGTAAGTTATTGGCCTTTTTTTGTTTGTGTGTAGCCTTCATGGAGGAAAGGGTTAGCGGGGGCTCTGGGAAAGAAATAAATAATCTAATTTCTTGGTAGTTGGATGAGTTGGAGATATGCTGAATTATTAGAGCAAAGTGTCTGGGCAATGTTGAACGCACCGGCTTTGCCAACACATGAGCAGGTTTTATCAGAGGCTGAGAGTTGGGTGAGCAGCTGGGATGAGGCTTGCAGAAAAAAATTTGGGAGGGGCATTACACCGGAGGAGGCAGAAAGATTTTCTGATCCTTTAGATTTGGTCCATTTTTATCTTGAACGCAAGATTGCTTTAATTGAAGCCTCTAGATTGGGGGCGGAAAGGTGGCGGGAGCAGACAATTACTGCTGAGGAAAGGATGACTTATATTAATACTTGATTTCTTCCGGGTTTTTGATGGTTTTTGTGTGGGCTGGATTTTTTGGGGAACTTTGCGGGGTTGGTGGATTTGCAGGGAGCGGGGGAATATTGCTTGGCTTCGCCAAGATGCTTCGCTTTGGGAAGTAGTTAATGTGAAAATAATTAGATGACGGATTTGTTTTATGTTAATTAACGAGCGGGGCGAGTGGTTTTATTATTGGAAAGATTTATTAAATAAGTTTACTAAGGGTTAGTATGAAAAGTTGGTTGAAGGGAGGGTTGATTGGAGGAGGTATTGGGGTAGTCGCTATCGGATTTCTGTTATTTATGGCATTGTTTTCGCAAAGAAATTATCCAGGGCCTCCCGAGCCCGCTCTCTTTTTGGATGTGGCCAATCTGCTTTTTGTTCCAATCTATATTGTGCCAGGTATTTTGTTGTGTGGCTATGAGTCAAATGAAGGTGCTCTTTCTAACGGGATTTGCAACTCTCCTTTGTTTCAATCTTTTCTCTCATTAGGTATACCTTTCTTTGTCTATTTGTCACTCTTTTTTGTTATCGGAGCAATCATTGGTTTAATTGTTGGAAAAATCAGAAACAGAAAGATTGCTGAACGATTCGGGAATAATTAGTATGAAGACAATTCTGATGTAGTTATGATAAAGAAGTTGTTTTATGTTAACCGGCGAGCGGAGCGAGTTGTTTTTGTCTTACAAAAGATTTATTAAATAAGTTTGATATCGATTAATATGAAAAGTTGGCTGAAGGGAGGGTTGATTGGACTGGTGATTGCTATCCTTTTGCTAATTCCGTTTATTTTAACTGATCGTTTTACTGGTATAACCTATGGGGGGATCGGTATTTTATTGGTGCTTATATATTCTTTTATTTTTCTGCCGGCTGTAATTGTTCATCGAGTGTTATTTTCGTTTATTTCTGGAGGAACCAACGGGACTTTAATAGTAGGTTCTTTATATTTTTTGAGCGCCCTATCTTATTTTGTTATTGGCGCAATCATTGGTTTAATAGTCGGGAAGGTAAAATCTAAGCAGAAACAGGCTGCAGAACTTCCGAAATCTTCTTTCCGCCAGCAGTGAAAGTTGTGTTGTCCCAGAAGACGCCGAATTCTTTGCTGATGTGATAGGCGGCTTCTCGGCAGAGTTCTAGGTAGTGTTTGTTTGGCGGGAGTTTTGAATTATCAATTGCAATGAAAGGGTCGGTGAAGACGAAACATTTTTCCAACGGCTTTTTTGTTTTAAAGTCGTATGCCTGCGCCGGCTCAAGGTTGTATTCAATTTCTCTTTCTTTGAGTCTTATTAGTTCTTTTTCTGTGACTTGGAACATGACGCCGTTGAATTTATCTTTTTTCGAGGGGATTATGTTGAGGTAGTCGGATTTTTTTCCGGCGAGATTGAAGATTCTTCTGTAGCCTCCTACGATTACGGGTTTGAAGTGTTTGTTTGGAATATTTCTGGACAGGGATTTGTGGGAGATTAAACTTCCGTAGCCGATGACGTTGAATTGATTTTGCATTTTTTATTTAGGGAGTTGGAGGATTTAAGGTTTTTGGGAAGGAGGTTTGGGATTTTTCTTTTTGCTGGGAATCACAAGATTTATATAATATCACGTATAATTACGTAATATGGTAATAATAAGCAGAATCAGCAAAGGAAGCAAGATGGACCAAATATATATTCCTAAGAATCGGGCAGGGCTTGGGGTTGGAAGTTATGTTTTGATTTCACCTGCAAGTGGGAAGCAAGTCCGGGAAATTGGTGTTTATTATTACGGAGTCAGGGGCATAGAGCCCATTAAAGTGAGAATTATCAAGGAGATTTTTAGTGAGGTTGAGAGACTTATTCACAACTGGAATAATTTAATTATAACAGGTTCTTTTGTCGAAGAGGGTTTTGGGTTTAGGGATGTTGATTTATTAATTGTCAGTGATGAGAAGATTAATACGAAAATTGTTGAAGGAGCGGTTAGTGAAAACCTGGGGGTTAATGCACATATTCTTTTAGTTAGCGAGAAAATGCTGGCTGCTGGATTGAAGTCAGATCCATTTTATCTGCTGATATTGAGCAAGTGCATTGCCAGAAGAAGATTTGTTTATAATATCAAAAGAGAATTAAATTATAAAATTTTAGATTTGCATTTGCTAAAGAGCAGGAATTTATCTGAGAATTTTGATTCTTTGAGCGGAAAGGATAAGTATAATATGGTAAGGAATGCGGTTGCTATTTGGTTGTTTTTGAAGAACGAGAAAATTGGAGTTGAAGAGGTAAATAAAGAAATCAGGAGAATTTTTGAATTGAAAAGTGTTGAAGAGATTAAACTTAATATTCTTGGCAAGACTGATTTTTTGAAGAAGTATAAGAGATTTTATAATAATGTTTTTGAGAAAATAATGAAAGGAGTTAAGAATGGTGCAAAATCGAAGTAGACTGATTGAGCTGTTTATTGGAAATGCAGTCAATGTTGTTGTTCATCGGATTTTGGAGAAGGCGGTTTTTGATTTTGGCACGGCAGAGTTGGGAGAGAAATATAGGAATGAGACATTGAATAGTTTTGAAATTGCTAAGAGATACAGAGAGAAGATTAATCCTGCCGATAAAGTGCTGCCTGAAGCAGTGGAAGTTCGTGAGAAGATTATCCGACGAGTTCGGGCTGAGTTGGAGTTGAGGATTTCTAAGGGTTATTCTGGGATTAATTTGGGTTCTGTTGAGTCGGAAGTTGATAGAGTTTTGGGTGAGATGGGGGTTGTTTAGATTTTTGAGATTTAAGGGTTTTACTTTTTGGAAAGTTTCCAAAGCCATTCGAAATATTCTCTGAAAGATTTAGTGAGCTGTTTGTTTTCGATTAATATAATAAATGGGATTTTATCCGATGTTACTGAATACAAAGTTGTTCTGTTTCCGTAAATATTTATGACCGTTGGCGTGATAAAGCTTTTAGGAAGATATCTAATTTCTGTCAGGGTCAATTTACTTAGTTCAGTTCCTCTTGCTTTTGCTTTTTGGCTGTTGATTAGCAGACCTCTGGCTGTTATTTTTTCTTTGATTCTTCTTTTATGAAAGTCATCAAGAAAGGCCGGCAATAACTGATAAGTCTCGCCCCCCGAGCCCAGAGATAGCCATTCTTTTGGTTTTGCTCTTATGATATCTTCAAAAACTGTTTTGATTCCTTCCTTGCCTTTGAAAATCTGGACGTCTAAGTGTTCTTTAAATTGAGATAGTTCAGTCAGTCTTGGGATTATTGTTTGAATCTTCCTTTCTTTTTCTTTTACTATCTCAAGTAACCTGCAAGGGTCTGTTGCCTCAAAATATTTTTTTCGGTTCTTGATAACGTGACCTGCCAGCCCTTTTTCTATCAGTCTTTGTAAAAGGTCGTAGACTACTGCTCTGTGGAATCCTGTTTTTTGTATTATTTGGGTTGCTGAAGAAGAACCGAGTTCAACCAGAGCCAAGTAAACTTCTGATTCTTTTTGTGTTAATCCTATTTCTGTTAATATTTTTGCTTCCATTTTCTTCTTGAGATATTTTACTATATAAATTTGTCGTAATGTATATTATTACAAGATTTTAAAAACTAATCCTTTGCTGGAAGATAATGAGGAATACAAGAATTAAAGGAAGCGGAATTTATCTTCCTGAGAGAAGAGTTGGAAATGCCGAGTTAGAAGAAATGCTCGGACTTGGGGCTGGTTTTATCGAGGGCAGAACTGGAATAAAAGAAAGAAGATGGTCTTCCCAAGAAGAAACAGTTGGATTTATGGCTGCCGAGTCTTCATATCAGGCAGTTAGAAATTCAGGAGTTGGTAAGATAGAAAGAGTAGTTGTGGCGAGAGATTTAATCGCGACTAGGAAAGCTTATTCTATTTTGCTACCAATTATGGAGAAACTTGAGCGCGAGGGAGTTGATATTTCTGATTGTTCTTCTGTTGATGTTTGCAATTATTGTCCTGGCTTTGTGCATGGACTGAATATAGCAAGTTTGATGGTTGGAGCAGGTCAGGCTGAGAATGTTTTGATAGTTGCGTCAACAGATTACACTGATATGATTGTTGCAGATAATTCTTTTAATTCGGTTTTCGGGGCGGAATTTGATTCGAGCAAAGAAGTTGTTCTTCAATATTCGTTGGGGAGCAGCGGGAATTATCAGGCGCCGAGGTTCAATGCATTTCTTTGGGGTTGTGGAGCGGGGGCGGTTGTTGTTGGTAGTTCAGAAAGAGAAGGAATAAAATGTTTTAAAGTTCAAGGGAGTAGGAAATTAAAGTTTGATTCTTATGGGATTGGCGAGGAAACTGGCGGTAAGTCTTTTGGTTCTCTAGATGGCAAAGCAATTTATCGTTATGCCATGACCGAGGTCCCTGATTTTATTGAAGATTTCTTGAGAGAGAACGAGATGTCTCATGGTGAAGTGGGCATTTTAATTCCGCATCAGCCAAATCCTCGTATCTTGAATGACTTGGCTGGAAGAATTGAGATTCCCAAGGAGAGAATGTTGGTTAGTTGCGATTATTTAGGAAATATGATTGCTGCTTCCGCTCCTGTTACTTATCATCTTGGTAAAGTTGAAGGGAAAATAAAGTCTGGCGATAATGTAATGTTTTGTTCTTTTGGAGATTCTTATTTGACTACAAGCGGTTTGATTTTTACGGAAAAATAATTAGATTTCAACAACATCCAAATCTTTGACGATTTTAACATTTTTAAAAATCTTTTTGGCTTCATCCAAAACCGGTTGAGTGTTATGCTCATACCTTTGTGAGATATGCGTCAAAATTAACTGCTTGACTTTAGCTTTCTTGGCAAGTTCAGCCGCGTCTTTTGCTGTCAAATGCAAACGCTCTTTCGCCATTTCTCTTTCTTCCTGAGTGAAGGATGATTCACAGATAAGAATGTCTGAGTCTTTTGCCAATGCAAGAGCGTTGCTATTCGGCGCTGTGTCAAGAATAAATGTCACTTTCCTTCCGGCTTCTTTGTATGCAACCTGAGAAACTTTTATCTTCTTGCCCTCATGAACTATATCCTTACCCTGCGCGAGTTGTTTCATGTGCGCTCCGTGCGGAAGTTTTAGTTTTTTTAGTTTTGATTTGTCAAGGCGGAGCTTTTCTTTTATCTCGAATGAGAAAGCCAGAGTTGGAGCTCCGTGTGACATTTCTGCGGCGTGAATCTGGAATTCTCCGAAGTCAAGAGTCTGAGAAGAGAGTTCTTTTATTTTAAGGTTTAGATTTATTTTTACCAAGTGTTTTAGCAAGTCAATGAAGTATTCTGTTTTTCTCGGGCCGTAAATTTCTAGTTCTTTGTTGTAGTCGTTCATGGCGAGAGTTTGGAATAAGCCGGGCAAGCCGAGGATGTGGTCGCCGTGCCAGTGAGTTATCAAAAGTTTTGTGAGTTTGTTTGGAGAAATTTGCGCCATTCTGAATTGTCTTTGGGTTCCTTCGCCGCAGTCTATCAGGATGTTTTCGTTTTTGTAGGTTAACAAGATAGCAGTGTGACTGCGCTTGACAGTTGGAATCATGCTCCCTGTTCCGAGGAAAGTTATTTTGATTGGTTCCATTGTATAATCAAACTTGTTTGGCGTGCGAATTGCGTACAGTTGAAGTTGCTGTGCGTTGTTTGTTGAGGCTCATTTCATTCGCCGGCGCACGTCAAGTTTGCTGCATTAATTAGTTAAGCAATATTTATAAAATAGAGTGTTCTTTAATTGTAATGAAAAAAAATGTGGTGCAGTTTGGTGTTTTGATTGTATGTTTTGTTGTCTTGCTTGGGCTGCTGCATTTTATGCATTTTGGCGGGCTGACGGGGAGGGCGGTTTTTGACGGGTATTCTGGGGAAGGTGGTGGATGGCTGATTGTTGTTTTGGTTATCGGGGTAATTTATATTTTTATTGCGTCTTTGTTTCTTGAGCGGAGAATTCTTAAGGAAGATGGGCGGGTTAGATTGAGGAGAAAAGATTTGATTGAGCTGAAGTTGTAAAAGATAATTAATGTAAACTCGATACGACTGCTATATTACCTATGGTATTTTCATTAATCTGGATTGGCTCTAGCATAAATGAGGAATGTTGGTTGAGATTTGATTTCTTTTGTTATATCAGATAGTATTGTTTTATGTTAATCTTTGATTCTTAATGTGGTGAAGAATACAAATAATTATAAACTTCTTTTTTTATTTTTAGGAGAGGCAAAATGAGGAGACAAATATTTTTGGTTTTGACGCTGGTGGTTGTTTTTTCTGTGATGGTTATGGCTGCGCCTAAACCTCGGGGAGATCCGTGTCCGATTAAGGTAGATACGAATGTTGTGATGTACGGCGACACGGGTTTTGGGGGCGTGGGAGATTTAAGCAAGACTTGGATGGTGAACTTTTTGAATTGGTGGGAGAGTTATGACAGTTCGATAAATTATGTTATATTGGATGACAATGATATTGAGAGCGACTGTGATTTTTCCAACTATCCGAATCTGAAGCTCTATATTCAGCCGGGCGGAAACGCTTACTATCAACAGAATTCTTTGGGAAGCGCGGGAAAAGCAAATATTAAAGATTTTATTTTGAATGACGACGGGGCTTACTTTGGAGCGTGCGCTGGATTTTATTATGCGGCTGGCGATTATTATTGGCAAGGAGAATATTATAATTGGGGGGACTTGCTTGGCTTGTATCCTGCGACTGTCGAGGGTTCGATAACTGATATTGCAGATTATGATGTGAATCCAGGATATGCTTTGACTTCGGTTGATAATGGATTTGAGATGATTTATTACGGCGGACCGACGCAGGGCTGGAGAGATACTTCTTTGCCTTTGCCTTCCGGAGCTGAACAGTTACTAGGACTAAACGCTGTTGGCGGTTTGCCTGCTGCGATTAAGTATAACAAGATGCTTTTGACGACGGTGCATGCTGAAGCGTATGAGGGTGTTGGAATCTCCGGGCTTACGACTTCGCAAAGAATTGAGAATTATAAGTGGCTTGCTAATAATTTGAATGGGGTTGCCGGGACGTCGTTTGTTGTTCCGCCTTATGCAGAGCCGCCTGTTCCTAAACAGTGCGGAGATGGAATTGATAACGATGGAGACGGATTTGTTGATTTGGCTGATGTTGGCTGTTCGTCTGCTTTGGATGATGATGAAACCGATCCCTTGCCTTCTGCTTGTTCAGATGGGATTGATAATGATGGCGATAGTTTTGTTGATTTGGATGATGTCGGATGCATTGGTTCAGATGATAATGATGAGACAGATGTTACCGGGCCGGTGAGTTTGATGTTTGATGATTTTGAGGACGGGAATTTGGACGGATGGAGTTTGGCAAGTGTTGAAAATAATTGGTATGTTGGGACGAGCAATCCTTACCAGGGCTTGAAATATGCTGAGGCAAAACCTATGAACACGAATGAGCCTGCTTCGATTTTGGAAATAAGTGTTAGCACAGTTGGATATGGAGGTGTGACAGTTAATTATTACAGGAGATTGGTTGGATTGGATTCGGCGGATGAGTTTAAGGCGAGATGGTTTGACGGAATAAGCTGGCAGGTTTTGGAGCAGACTGGAAGTTCTTCGGCTAATGATGCTGGTTATGTTTTGAAGTCGTTTGATTTGCCTTTTGGCGCGGGAGATAATTCTGCGTTTAAGATAAGATTTGAGTGCACTGCGGGGGCTACTTCTGAGTTCTGCAGGGTTGATAATGTTGAGATAATTGGGCAGTAATTCTGTTATTAAAGAAATGTTTATAAGTTTGGGTGATTGTTTTATTCTATGAGAATGAAAGAGGTGTTTGTTGTTTTAATTGCAATCTTAGTTTTTTTGCCTTTGGTGAGCGCGGCTGAGATTTTTAGCGACGGATTTGAAAGCGGAAATTTGAATGCCTGGAATTTGACAACGCTGGAAATTAATTGGTCTGTTGTTCAGACGGATCCATTTGAAGGAACGAGTCATGCGGAAGTATCTCCTTCAAATACAAATGAGCCTGCGAGCGTTATGCAAGTTAATATCAGCACGAGCGGTTATGAGAACATAACTTTTAGATATTATAGAAAACTGATTGGATTGGATGGTGTTGATGAATTTCAGGCTGAATGGTTCACAGGAGCATCATGGATAATTTTGGAACAAACTGGCGGGAGTTCTGTTGATGACGCTAATTATGTTTTTCAGGAGTTTAACTTGAGCAGTTCTGCTAACGATAATTCTGGTTTGCAGATTAAATTTGAGTGCACTGCCGGAGCTGTCAGCGAGTTTTGCAGGGTTGACAATGTCACTTTGCTTGGGAATGTTCAGCAAGCACCTTCTGACAACGAGTTTCCTCTGTTTTCTGGTTTTGATGAGGAACCTGATAACGGAACAGCCTATTCTTCAGGCGCAAAATATGAGTTTAATACGACGATTATTAATACAAACGGGACGGCTGGAATTGAATTCAACGGGGTGAATTATTCTGCGAGCAATTCATCGAGTGTGTTTAATTTTTCTGTCTTTAATTTGGCGGCGGGGGATTATTCTTATTATTGGTTTGGGTGGGGGAACGGTTCGTCGGGAAATTATAATGCTTCTTCTGTGAGAAGTTATACTGTGAGCAAGGCAAGCCAGACAGCTGTTTTATCGTTTAATGAAAGTTCGCCGATTAATTTTGGAACATTAATAGAAGTTGGATGCAATGGAGAATTGTTTAGGGACGATATTAATGTTACGGGAGAGATTGATGCTGGGGTTTTATTGGGAGCTGGAAGCTACGATTACTCATGCAAACCTTATGAAAGCCAAAATTATAGTTATGACGATGACAATCAGACGTTTGTTGTTAATCAAATCGGGAGCGAGGTTAATTTGAAATTGAACGGAACAGAGGGAAACATTACAATAGTGCAGAACTCGGTGATTTTGCTGAATGGGAGTTTGGTTACAGGCGATTCGTCGGGAAGAATTTTGCTTTACAACAACGGGAATTTAATTAATAATGCGACTTTGGAAGCGAGCAATTTGACGACGTTTAATTCTGTTGGCGAGTTTAATATAACTGTTATGTATGGGGGGAGCCAGAATTATACAGCAAGTTTAGAGAGTTATTTTGTTAATGTTACTAAGGGAGTTGGAATTGCGCCAAACGTTTCAATTATTTATCCTAGTTATGCTTCAACTTACAGAGAGACGAATCTTTCCCTGAACTTTTCTGTTATTGGAAGCAGTTTGGACAGCTGCTGGTACAGCATTGATGACGGAGAGACAAATAATTCTATAGGATGCATCAACACAACCTTTGAAGTTTCGGGTAGCGGAGGTTATAATTTAAGTTTGTATGTTAATGAATCTGTTGAGGGGCTGTTTGACAGCGAGAGCACAATGTTTTATGTTAATCAGGGAAAGCCGACGATACATCTGCTTTTGCCTAATCATAATAATGTTACAAATGTTTCTCAGAGTGTTTTCAGTTATATTCCCTATTCGAATGTTTCGGTTAGCAGCTGCAGTCTGTTTGGAAACTTTAACGGAAGTTATGGAATGAATCAGACAGATAATTCTGTTGGGATGGGAGAGAATTTATTTAATTTGAATTTGACAGAAGGAAATTATAACTGGGCTGTTCAGTGCCTGGATGACGAGGGCAAAAGTGCGATAACCGGAAACAGAACCTTAAATGTTGACTTTACAGCGCCGGTTGTTAGTGAGGTGAATGTTCCTAGCGGGACAGTTGGCGAAGGAGAAGTTGACTTTGAGTACAATGTTTCGGATGACAGTCCGACGACGTGCACGTTCACGATTAATACGACTTCGAGCGGGACGATAGTCTATAGCAATACTTCTGAATGTGATAATGTGGTGATTAAGTACATTGTTAATTTGATTAGCGGAAGTTATGCTTCGACATTTAGGGCTACTGACTCTGTTGGAAATGTTAAGACGAGCAGTGTGTTGTTTGCGGTTGCCGGTTCGATTACTGGCGGGGGCAATTCTGGCGGGGGAAGTTCCGGTGGAGGCGGAGGAGGTTCGTCTGGAAATGTAATTCTTCTCGGAGAGCCGGACTTGGAAATATTAAATTCTCCGTCGTTTAATTTGAGGCGGGGCGAGTCTACGAGTTATACTCTTGAGGTGAGAAACAGCGGGGGGAAATTTGCCAACCTGTGCAATGCTTCGTTTGAAGGAGAGGCAGCGTCGTGGTTCAGCGGTTCCGGAGAGCAAAAGTCAATTGGCGCCGGCGAGATAGAGCCGTTTGTGTTTGATTTGAATATTCCTAATGAGGCTCAGGTTGGAGTTCATTCTTTAATTGCTAAAGTTGACTGCAGCGAGGTTGACGAAATCCAGAACTTCTTGGTTGAACTTTTTGTAAATGATTTTGAAGTGGAAATCGGAGATTATGAAAGAGACGGGAACAACCTAAGAGTTATGTACAATGTCAAGGAATTTGCCGGAGTGTCTCACGATATTAAAGTTGAATATAATATGGTTGACTTGGACGGCATTGTAAGATACAATGGGGAACTGAGTATAAACCTCGGGGCAAATGAGGAGCTTGACGAAGCGGTAAGTTTTGATTTGCCGAAAGATTCATTTGGCGAGTTTGATTTCAGGATGCGATTCAACGACGGAAAAACTGAGATTGTGACGAATAGAGAAATATTTTTGCCTTCTGGCGAGGGGCTGACTGGGTTGGTTATCTCTGATGAAAACAGGAGAACTTTGTCTATTGTTGGAATTGTTTTACTTGGAGGGGTTATTTTGTTTTTTGCATGGAGATTTATTAGGAAACATCACAGAAAAGTGAGGGGAATTGGGGAGCGAAGGAGAGGGCTTATTGAACTGGAATTATAGAACTTGGCGATAATGCTCTATTTTTCTTTGCGTTAAGTATTCGAGAGTTTGTTCCGGTCTTTTGCTTACTGCCTGAATTCCCATCCAGTGTCTTAACTCGTCGTTAGTCACTGCTTCACCATATGCTTCTGCTAAATCTGCAGAGTATCTTTTTCCCATTTCTGCAAGCCAGCCGGAGTCTCTTTCTTCTGCGTTGATTAAATTTCCCCTTCTTCTAAATATCGGAAGCAGCTGTTGCTCGCTGGCGAGGGAGTGCGTGGTTATAAGGGGTCTGATTGTTCCAAACTCGGAGACTGGTCCGCTTGAGATTTGCTGCGAGCTTTGATTTGTTACAAATGCTATTTTTGGCAGGACGAGCGCGTGGCGGAACTCGTTTTCTGCCAGGAAGTGGTCTACAAAAACAAAGACGTAGTGGGAGAGGTCTGTTTCTGTTAGTTCTTTTAGTCCGGGGCAGTAAAGCCAGGGCATGCTGTGTTGGTCAAGTTTTTTTCCGTATGTTTGAAATATATAATTTCTCCACTCTTCATCGCCACCCATCTCCTTTTTTGTGTTTGGGTGTGCGCTTCCGAGGCATAAGTGCAACATCTCCCATTTGTTTTTTTCTGGCAGAATTTTTCTATTGTTCCAAGCCATTCCAAGTCCGTCTATAAGAAGATCTATGCCCTTTCCCTTAGACATAAGCCCAACTGAGACTGAAGTTTTTCTGTCTTTTATTCCGTACATTTCTGAAAGTCTGTTCTGGTTTTCCTCTGAGGTGTCAAGGCCGTTTCTAACGTAGTGAGGCATTGGAACTATTTTTTCTCTTGGGACATTTCCGTACACTTTTTTTCTTAGTATTGCGTCTGTTGCAATTCTGTTTAGCGCAAAAGCCATGTCTGATAATTCAAAAAGTTTTGTCGTGGCTTGCCTTCTGTCTTCCGGAGGTTCAAACTCCAGCGTGTGGGTATTAAATATTAATCTCTTGCCCCGTTTTTTTACTTCTTCTGAGATGGTTACATAACCTTGTTGGGTTGGGTGGTCAATCCCGTGCTCGTATTCAAGAACGACTATGTCAGATTTTTTTGCAATTAATTTTGCTTCTTTGTGCCATGAGTCTAAATCATCTTGTGCTATTGTTGTAAGCGTTCTTTTTGGGTCGTGTTGTATCCCTGGTTCGTCATCTACTGCCGCGACCTTTACCCACTCAATTTTTTCCTCGTATTTTTCTGTTTCTGCTCTGTCACCGGCGTCGTAAGTTGCAATTCCGCAGGCTCTATCTGCTGATGATATTTTTGTTACTTTGATTTTTCTTTTCATGCTCCTTTTGGAGACATTGTTTTTATAAATCTTTGTTCTTGGGGGGTACTGTCAAGTTAACGAGACGTGACAAAAACTTCTATTTTCATAATAACCTGAAATGATTATCTGGATTTGATTTATCGTCGGTGTCGATATTTTTACGATAGTTAAGACAAAAAATATAACACTAAGTGGTTTATCCTGAGAAGTTGTCAGTATCGTTCTTGGGCGAGAAGCCTGTGTTTTTGCGGAAACGTGTTTTTTCTGGATAAGAAACCTTTATAAACAAAATTATTTTATAAAAGAAGATGGCAGCCCAGAAATCTAATCTTAAAGTCCAGAATATTGTCGCTACAACTTCTCTTGGAAAGCCCGTGTCTTTGACGAAACTGGCGCGGACGCAGAGTAATACTGAATATAACCCTGAGCAATTTCCCGGACTTGTATTGAGGATTAAGCAGCCGAAGTCGGCTGTCTTAGTCTTTTCGTCTGGGAATCTTGTGTGCACTGGAACAAAAAGTGTCGCGCAAGTAAAAGAGGTGATAAAACAAGTAATTAAGCAAATAGGGAAGATTGGGGTTAAGGTAGCAGACAATCCGAAGATAACTGTACAGAATATAGTTGCTTCGGGGAGTATTGATCTGAATCTTAACCTCAATGTTTTGGCTCTTCAACTTGAGAATACGGAGTATGAGCCGGAGCAGTTTCCCGGGCTTGTGTATAAATTAGTTGAGCCGCCTGCGACTTTTCTTCTTTTTTCTAATGGGAAACTTGTTTGCACGGGGACGAAGAATAAGCAGCAGCTGGAAGAGTCGATGAAGCAGTTGAATAAGAATGTTAGGGCTGCGACGAGAGAGAATAAATGATGATAAGAAAGAGGTTAATATAAAATGAAAAGTTGGTTGAAAGGCGGACTGATATTCTTTTTTATAAGTTGGTTTGTAGTAGTATTTGCTTTCATTATTGGTAAATTAACTGGACCAACGAGCGATATCTCGATATACCATTTATTAGTCTTTTTTATTATTTTTCCAGTTATCTTATTTCTTGAAGCTTTTGGTTTACTTAGTTCCCTACCCTCTGGTCCTCTTTATCAGATATTTGTTCCTGCAACATTTGCTTCTGTTTTATGGTTTATTTTTGGGGCAATCATCGGCTGGATTGTAGGAAAAGTGAAATCAAGAAAGCAAAGTTCCTTAAAGCAAAGCTAAAAATTCATCTCGGGAAAGCTTGGATTGTCTGATAATTTCTGCTAATGTGCCGATATCAATCTCTTTGTGATTTGGTACAACCAAAGTAGTCTTTCCTTCTGGCAATTGTTTGCTCATAATAACGTGGCTCCCTCTTTGTCTTAATTGCTGGAACCCTACTTTAGAAAGAGCTTTAATTACTTCCTTGCCTGAAAGGTGTGGTAATTTTGCCATTATTTATAGATGGAATTTCAAATGTTACAACAATAGTATCTTTATTTTCTGATTCTTCAGGAAGGCCTTTTTCTTCTATGTATAATTCTACAGCTTCTTTGAGGTTAGAGATGGATTCTTCTATTGTATAACCTTGGCTGACTACATTAAGTTCTGGGCAAAACGCAACAAATTGCTTTTCGCCTTTTTTTATTACGGCTGTTAAAGACTTCATGTTTTTGTTAGTTTGTTAGGATAAATAAATGTTTCTATGATGTAAGACATAAATGTTTGCCCATTGTGAGATTAGTTATCACGAACTTGAGACGATTGCTTATTACCGATGGTTTTTCCAATTAAACTGGTGTTTTCTAGAATGATTAACTTTTCAAGTAAGCTTTTCGTTACCGAAATAATTAAATACTTAGTATATACTATGTATTCCTATGGAAGCAATAACTTTGAAGATGGATGGGGGTGTTTTGAAAGAGATAGACAGAAGACTAAAAGAATTTAGATATGGGACCAGAACGGAGTTCATTCGGGATGCCATTCGGGAAAAATTGTCTGAACTGGAAAAGGCAGAATTGATGAGGGTTGTTGCTAAAATAAGAGGGAGTTCTAAAAGAAAAACTACAGATGAAGATTTACATAAGGCTCGGGAAAGGGCGTTTGAAAAGATTGAGAAGAAGTTTAGTTTGAGATAATTTCTCTTGGAGTGAAAGGTATTGTCATATCTCTTAGCTTTTTGAAATGGTTATCAAAAGTGATTAGTTTTGCGTGGTTGTTTCTTGCTAACATTGCGTGAAGGGCGTCTCCTCTTGGTATCTCTCTTTTCAGTGCAATATCTTTAGCTTTTCCTGCCTCTTTGTCATTTGATTCGATAAATATCAGAAGTGGTTTAATTTGAGATAATCTTTCTTGTATTTCAGAAAAAGAATAACCCGCTTCTTCTAATTCTGTTATTGTTAAATCTGAATAAATTATTTTAGCATTATCTTTTATTATCTTGTTCAAGAGTTTTGTTGCATACTCTCCCTTTGGAAAGTTTGGTTCGTCTCGATTTTCGAAGAGGTCGAGCCAAATAGAAGTATCCCAGTAATATTTTTGCATTAATATTCGAAGACAGGTTTCTTTTTATCTCTATTGTTTATAATTAACCTTTCAAGTCAGAAATTCCCAGAAGGATGAAAAGTGCGCCGACCATAAGGATGAACCAGAAAAGTCCGCCTTTTAGGAACCACCAGGCGGGTGTCCAGAAGTTGAAACTCACATTGCCGATTGTCCATGCGCCAGTCCAGGAGAACCAGGCTACTACTATCGGAACTATAACAAGTATCAATCCCAAGAATAATTCTGTCCATTTGTTCATGTGCATTTTAGATAGAACGGGTATTTAAATTTTTTTGTGGTGTTTTCATTTTGTAAAGTGGTGAAAATTTAGGGGGAGAGAAGGTTTAAATAATTTCTAAGATAAGTTATGTGATGCTAGGTAAAAGAGGACTTACAATTTCAAGTATTGTTACAATAATTATTCTTAGCTTTGGCGTCTTGGGATTAGTCGGGTATAGTTTTTCTGCTGAAAGAACGGCTAATCTTTCTCCTGTTTCTTGTGAGCAGGCAGATGTAAATCGTGATGGAAGAGTTGATTTAATTGATATGAGCCTTGTTAAATCCAAGAATGGATGTAATATGAACAACGCAGAATGTGTAAGATATGATATTAACGGCGACGGCAGGGTTAATCTGATTGATATGTCTTTGGTTAAATCAATGAATGGGGAAGTTTGCTGGGTGCTCTATGATGATTTTTCTTCTGGGGTTTTGGATGCGGATAAATGGGTAGAATCTACTTGGCATAATCGCCCATTTACAGATGAGCACTATGTAAACCAATCTGAGGGAAGATATCATGTTGTACAGAATTTTCCTCGTGATGCTGAAACAAATCTTGTGGTTAACAGGGTGTTTTATCCTGGTGAATCTTTACGTTATGAAATAATTTATAATGGGGGATCCGGGAATCACCAGAGTCAACCGTTAATAAATGGGAATTATCCTCCCTCTCAGGAAAATCAATGTTTTTATTTAACTGCTGGTTGCGGCCCAATAGGGTATTGGAATGCTTTGCCTGATTTAGGCAATCAAATTGGAACATATAAAATAACCCAAGAATTTTTAGTAGGAAAGGTTATTATGACGGCTATAAGGCCAGATAATGTTGTAGTTCAAAATAATTTTACAGGAGTAAGCGCGCCGTATACATTTACGCTCAATACACATACAGGACATGACGGAATTATGCATTTTGATTTGGACAATTTTTATGTTAAAACTTCAAATCAGGTTTGCATGAACGAGTGTAGTATAAGCGGGCAACAATTATGTAATGGGGGCTATATAAAAAAATGCGGGAATTATGATGCCGATACTTGTTTAGAGTGGAACAACAATTATCTACTTTGTGCTAATGGATGTAATGGGGGCGTTTGTTTTAATGGAGATATTGTTGGCTTCTGGAACTTTAATGAAGAATCTGGAAGTGCAGCCTATGATTTAAGCGGGAATCAAAGAGATGGATTAATTAATGGGGCAGTATATGTTGGGGGGAAGAACGGAACAGGATTATATTTCGATGGAAATGATTATGTGGATATTCCAAATACAAACGATTTAGATTTACAAAACGGATTTATCTTATCGGCATGGGTTAAATTTGATGACTACAATGATGATAATGTGATTGTTGGAAAACATGTTTCAGGTTATGTCAATGGGTATTTTATTGGAGTGCAAGATAATAAGTTTGATTTTTATGTTAATAATCCTCCGTTTCTTGGAGAGGATAGATTAAGAAGTTCTCGAGCTTATAATGACGGAGAGTGGCATTATGTTGTTGGGGTTTACAACGGGACAACACAATATCTTTATGTGGATGGTATTTTGGAAGCGCAACAAAGTAAAGAATATTCTATTTTTAATTCTGCTAATTTAAGAATAGGCGGGATTTTTGAAGGACAGGATAATGGAGCATTTATTGGTTCTATAGATGAGGTTGTTGTGCAAGGCATGGTTTCTTAAACCAAATTCAAAATCTCTATAACGACGACAGTAGCGAAGAGAACTATTAGGATTATTGCAAGAAGTTTTTTATATCAAAAATAATCAGTAACTTCAATCCCATTCGAAGTCAAAGTTGGGTTTAAATATATCTTTTATTTGGATATGGCATGACGAAAAAGGAAATCAACATGGATATAGACGACCCGCGAGCTGGAGACATAGCGGAAGTTATATCTAACAAAACATGCAAGAAGATTATTTCTGCGGTTGCTGAGTCGAATGAAGGGCTGAGCGAGAGCGAGATTGCCGCGAAACTTGGAATGCCGATGAACACGGTTAATTATAATATCAAGAAACTTGTGAAATCTGGGCTGATTGAATCAGACAAAAGATTTTTGTGGAGTGTGAAGGGGAAGAGAATTTATAAATATAAACTGGCTAATAAGAAAATAGTTATCATGCCAAAGGTGAATGCAACGCGAGTTCTGGCTGGAGTGATTGGAATTTTAGCTGTTGCTTTCATTGTTATGATGGTTGTCTTCTGGAATCCGAATAGAATTGAACTGCCGGGAGTTAGCGATGAGCTTCAGAGATTCGGCAGCGAAGGAGAGATTAAGGCATTTCTTGAAGAGAGCGTTGATGACGGCGGATTTTTCGGAGGGGTTGTTGGAAGAGAAGAGAGCGCAACAATGGATTTTGCTGAAAGTGGGGGAGCTCCGAGCGCGGCAACTGCCGGAGAAAAAGCAAGCGATTACTCTGAGACGAATGTCCAAGTGCAAGGAGTGGACGAGCCGGACATAGTGAAGAACGACGGAAAATACATTTACGTTGTGTCTGGGAAAAAGGTTTCAATCATAGATGCTTATCCTGCAGAGGACATGGAAGTTTTGTCAGAAATAGAGTTTGACGACTACACGAGCAACATATTTGTAAACGGAGACAGGCTGATTGTGTTTGTGCAGGAATATGAATATCTTGAAAGTGGAATAAGATGCGACGGAGTTTTGGAAATTGGAATTCCGTGCGGCGGCTACAGCAAGCAGACGGCTGTTGTCAAGATTTATGACATTTCTGACAGGGAAAATCCGGAGTTGGAAGATGAAGTGAAAGTCAGCGGGAATTATATTGACGCGAGAATGATTGACGATTACGTTTATCTTATTTCGAACAAGTATGTCAGCACTGGTTTTGTCCAGCTGCCTGAGTTTGAGAGCGATGGAGTTGTGACGAAAGTTTCAGCGAGCGAGATTTATTACTTTGATTCTGGAGCGGGAAATTATGTATTCAACACGGTCAGCGCGATTAATGTTAAGAACGGAGATGTTGAGAGCGAGACGTATTTGATGGACTACTCTGGAACGATTTATGTTTCTGAGAAAAACATTTATCTGACTTACATGAAAAGTCTGAGCCAGAAATATTATTTTGAAAAGTTTGTTGATGATGTGGTTTTGGAAGTTTTGCCGGTAAGTGAGGGAAATGATGTTGAGGAAATTATGGATGGTGATGGAAGTCTGAGTGAGAAGAGAAAGGAAGTTGGGAAGGTTGTTGAGGAATATATGGGAGAGTTGGAGCAGGAAGAGCTGGCTGAATTTTTGCTGAAGTATCAGGAATTGCAGGAGGACTTTTACTCTGAGGTTCAGAAGGAAACTGAGATGACTGTTGTCCATAAAATTTCTGTTGACGGGAATGAGATTGATTATCAGGAAATGGGCGAGGTTCCGGGGAGAGTTTTGAATCAGTTTTCAATTGATGAGTTTGAAGGGAACTTGAGAATAGCGACGACAACTGGCGGGTGGAGGGGTGATGATAACCTTAATCATCTGTATGTTTTGGATGAAGACATGGACATTATTGGAAGCGTTGAGGATTTGGCTAAGGGTGAGAGAATTTATTCTGCGCGGTTTATGGGCGAGAGGGCTTACATGGTTACATTTAGACAAGTTGATCCGCTTTTTGTGATTGATTTGTCAGAGCCGGAGAATCCTGAAGTTTTGGGCTACTTGAAGGTTACTGGATTTTCAAATTACTTGCAGCCGTATGACTCCACGCATATTTTAGGAATCGGGAAAGAAGCTGACGAGAACGGGATAGCCGGCGAGCTGAAGATTTCACTGTTTGATGTTTCTGATGTTGCGAATCCGGTTGAGTCGGCGAAGTATGTTGTGAACACGGGGCGGTGGAGTTATTCTGAGGCGTTGTATGAACACAAGGCGATTTTGTTTGACAATGAAAAGGAGCTTTTGGTTTTGCCTGTCAGTTATAGTGAGGGGATAACTGTTGCTGTTGATTCTGCGGATATGCCCGGCAGAACGATAACTAATTATAGATATTGGCAGGGTGCGTATGTCTTTGATGTTTCTCTTGACGGAATTAGTCTGAAGGGAAAAGTTGCGCATGAAGAGAACGAGACAGAGCAGGGTTATTGGTATGGCGGAGATAATATCAGAAGGAGTTTGTACATGGATGATGTTTTGTATACTGTCTCCAACAAAGTTGTGAAGGCATCTGCCTTGAGTGATTTGGATGAGATTTCTTCTGTTACGTTTAGTTCTGGGGAGGATTATTGGTATGGGGGATTTGGGGTTGCGCCGGGGATTGCGGAGTAAATGGGCGGGGTTTCTTGGTAGGTTGCGGGGTGGGGATTGCTGTGGACGTGGCTGTTGAGTAAAGAGAGACTTGTGGGTTTTTAGTTGGTTTGGAATGAGGGGATTGTTGTGAAGTAATTTTATTGGTTGGTTTCTGGGTGGGTTGCGGAGGTTGGGAGTTTTGGATTGGTTAGATAAATATTTATAAGACAAGAGAATGATAATGCCCTGAAAGAGTTTGATTATTATATTTTTATTGATTTCTCAGAGAATCTAATTGGTTACTCTGTAATAGACAACAAAAAATTAAAAGAATTGCTTCCCAAACTATCTAGGTTCAGACATTATAGAAGCTCTGGAAATAGAAAATTCTATCTAAAAAATATTAAAAAAACCTTCAAAAGAGATAGTATCAAATCTTATTTTTTAAAATTAAAGATAAAAGATATGCATAAAAATATGGATATTTACCTGGATGTTCTTGAATTCTTGAAAAAACATGAGAATTGTATAATTTTTATTTCAATAGACAATACTCAATATCCCGCTTTTAGGAAAATGGTTGACATAGTTGATGGTAAAGAAGTAGTTGTGAAACAAGAAAGTGAGCTTATCAAAGGAACTCCAGAATATCAAGCAAGTCTTGTTTTGGATAATTTACTAAATATCGAGAGGTTGAAAAATGATTAATGAAAAAGCATACAGGGTAAGGGCGTCCGTCTATCCTACTCCCCATAACAAAATATGGCTTTCGTCAGGTCGCTTTCCCCTATATGATTATTGCAGTCGTCTAAAACTTATAAACTTTTCGGTTTTTTTGTTTTTGTGAACGGAGGAGTTGGGATAAAACGAGGCGACGAAGATACAAAGCGGAAAAGAGGAGACGAGTTTTTGGTAGGGAAGAGTTTTGTGAAATAGGAAAATTATTAAAGGCGGGTTTGAGTTGATTTTGTATGGATAAAGGTAATCAAAATGGCGCGAACTTAGGCTTTGAGAGAAAGCTTTGGGCAGGCAATTTTCAGAGAACTTGGCTCCTTATCTTCCTGATTTTCCTTATTTGCCGACGGAATGCAGATTCTTAGGAAAGCCCACCGACTTCATAGTGTTTAAGGGAATGGACGAAAAGAAGATTAACGAAATAGTTTTTGTTGAAGTTAAGAGCGGCAACGCCAAGCTCTCCCCCCAGGAAAAGAATCTTAAAGAAACAATAGAAAAAAAGAAAGTCAAATTTGAAGAATACAGAATACCTAAAGAACTGACTGATAAGGGAGACATTGAAGATAAGGTTAAGGATTATGTTAATGAAGAAAAATGACATGGAAACTCTCCCCCCGTAAAACAAAATAATTTAAACTCAATATCATTTAATTAACCATGCCAGAAAAAGAGGAAAAAGAAAAAGCAGAAACGCACATAGCCGTTTTTAACGGAAAGACAATAAGAAGAAAACTTATTGATGACAAATGGTTTTTCTCAATTGTGGATATCGTAGGTGTTTTGATTGATAATGAAAGACCTAGGAAATACTGGTTTGATTTAAAGAATAAACTAATTGAAGAGGGATTCGAGTTGTCCGATTTTATCGGACAACTGAAGTTAAAGTCAGGAGATGGTAAAGAGTATAAAACTGACTGCGCAGACACCGAAGGAATCTTTAGAATAATCCAGTCAATTCCTTCTAAAAAAGCAGAGCCGTTCAAAAGATGGCTTGCAAAAGTAGGTTACGAAAGAATTCAGGAAATAGAAAACCCGGAGCTTGCTCAAGAAAGAATGAAAAAATTATATGAACTAAAAGGATATTCTAAAGAGTGGATTGAAAAAAGATTAAGGGGGATAGCAATAAGGCAGGAATTAACCGATGAATGGAAAAACAGGGGAATAAAAGAAGAAATAGAATTTGCTATACTAACGAACGAGATAAGCAAAGCGACATTTGACAAAACAGTTGAAGAATACAAGAAATTCAAGAAATTAAAACGCGAAAATCTGAGAGATCACATGGATGACTTAGAAATTATTTTTACAATGCTTGGAGAAGCAGCAACAACCAGAATTGCCAAAACAAAAGATGTTGAAGGACTAGAAGAAAACAAAACTGCTGCAAGACAAGGCGGAGAAGTTGCAGGCAACGCTCGAAGAGAACTGGAAGAAAAAACAGGCGAAAGTGTCTTGTCAGAAGACAATTTTTTAGATATCCCTGAAAAACTAAAGAAAAAAAGAAAGAAACTTCTTGAACAATCCCCTGTTGTGTAATCTGGCTTTCAACAAACTCTCTCCATCGTCGCTCAATTTAATGCAGGAATGCCCTCGCTGTTTCTGGCTGACACTTCACGGAAAATGGAAGCGTCCTACGGGGCCGTTCCCTTCGCTGCCGTCGGGGATAGACAAAATACTCAAGGAACACTTTGACAAATTCCGAGACAGGGGCGAGCTTCCCCCGGAGATAAGCAAGAACTCAAACTGCGCGGACATGAGGCAGTAGTTGTTAAGGGAAGGGGGGGGTTGGGATTGCTTAGAAGAATTGTATCAGGAGAAAATAATAAAAAGGAGTCTTTTCTTTACTTTTTATGAATTTAAAAAAAATTAATAAAAAAGAAATTTTATCATTTGACTGGGACACCTTTTCTCTTAATCTAGAGAAATTAATAAAATTTCATTCTTTAAACAGTGTTGTGCCGATTAATGCGGATAGATGGGAAGAAATAGTTAATGCAACATTAAATTTTATGGGCAGAAATCCAAAATGGAATCAGGGTTCACATTCTGCAGGTGCAGATATTTGGATAGAAGCTTTTGTAATCTCTGCTAAGTCTGGAAAAGTATCAAATGATAACTTAATCATTTCTTCTTATAGATTAACTAGGTTTGGTAATCTAGAAAAGATGAAAGAATTCATAGACGGCAAAGGGAAAAATTTTGATATATACCTCTGCTGTGCAAAAATAGACAATAAAACCGAGAGGGTCTATAAGGTATTTCTGATTGGTGCAGATACAATTTCGGCAAAGAAAACAAATTGGTCTAAATCTTACAATAAGAAAAAATTACATTCTGGTTGGGAGGGCAGCGATAATCAGGGTATTTTGTTAAGAATAGTAAAGAAAATGTCTAATCAGTTATGGATGGAAGTTCCGTTAAAACTATGCAACGAGATTTTGGAAGTTAAAATTAATAATAAAGATTTAGGAAGTAAAATTGAAGAGCCATTGAAGAATTAGTCTGTACTATAAGGTAAGTTGCTTCGGGGTTTCACTTAATCTTTCTTCTGCTATTTTTATATATTCTGGATTAATTTCAAAACCTATGAAGTCAAGTCCCAATTTTTTAGCTGAGATACATTCAGAACCAGAGCCCACAAATGGCACCAAAACAAAACCATCTTTTTGTCTAGCCGATAAGATTAATCTGTCGCATAATTCCAATGGTTTTTGTGTTGGGTGAGCGACCCTTTCCTTTATTCCAGCTCCGCCAGCAAGAGCAGGTATTTTTATAACGTCTCTTGGCAATGCCCCTTTTTCATGTGCGTTATAGACAGTTTCCCTCCCATTTCTGCTTAATCTTCCGACGGTTGCGGGTCTAACTTTTCCGGCTGAGCCATTAAGAAAACCATTAGTGTATGGTTCTCTAACATCGTCAAGATTAAACACTTTATTATTTTTCCAACAGCAGATTATACTCTCATGGCTTCTTTGCCAAAATTTATTTGTTGGCATGTTTTTATTAGTGTAGTGCCAGACTAACCATTTTTTATTTATAGGAATTCTAACAAATACATTGGCCAAAATTTCACTAAACCCGTAGATAAACATTGTTCCGTTTTGTTTTAGAACTCTAATACTTTCTTTTATCCATTCATCGCACCATCTGAGATATTCCTCAAGTTCCATTTTGTCTTTGTTATTACCGAAATCTTTACCGATATTATACGGAGGATCGGATATTATAATTTGAGCGGAGTTATCTTCTAATTTTCTCAGCCCTTCTAATGCGTCGATTAAATGAATTTTATTTAATTTTAATATCTGTGACATGGTGGTTAGTTCCTCTTTTTTCATTTTTTTCTTAAGACGTTAATCTTTAAAGTTTTATCTATTGTAGTTAGGCACCTAAGATATATAAACCTTTCGGCACCTAAGAATTAAATAGTCTCGAGCATTATAAAATTTAATGAAATTGCAAAAAAGATTTATTAGAAAAGTGAACGGAAAAGATTATTATAAGTACATTGTGCAACTTCCTCCTGAAAATATCGAGACTGCAGATTTTAGCGAGGGAGACGAACTTGAGACTGTAGCCGTGAAAGGAGAAATAAGATTGAGAAGGGCTTAGAAAACTATTAATATCATTTAATTCATGGAATTAGATGTTGAACGACAGGCAGATGGGAGAGATACGGGAGCACCTTGAGAGGGCGCAGAATCCTGTTTTTTATTATGATAACGACGCTGACGGGCTTTGCAGTTATGTTCTTTTTGCCAGGTTTTTGGGAAGGGGGAAGGGAGTTGCTGTTCGCTCGTTTCCTGACTTGAACAAGAGTTATGCGAGGAAAGCTTCGGAGCTGGGGGCTGATTATGTTTTTGTTTTGGACAAGCCGATTATATCAAAAGAGTTTGTCGAGGAAATTGATAAGCTCGGCTTGCCTTTGGTTTGGATTGACCATCACGATGTTAAGAACGGGGAATTTGATGAGAAAGAGTTTAAGAATTTTTATGTTTATAATTCTGGAAGGGGAAAGAAAGAAGCAGAGCCGGTTACTTATATTGCTTACACAACGACGCAGATAAAAAATGATATTTGGATTGCGATGATGGGGTGCATCGCGGATCATTTTCTGCCTGATTTTGCCGACGAGTTTTACTCAAGGTGGCCTGACTTCTGGGCGAGCGATGTCAAGCAGCCGTTTGACGCATATTTTGGAACGGAAATTGGAAGGCTTGCGAAGGCGCTTAATTTTGGGTTGAAAGATTCTGTGAGCAATGTTGTCAGACTGCAGAAATTTTTGGTTTTATGCTCTAGTCCTATGGATGTTCTGTCTGAAGTTCCTGCGAATTATTCTTTCAGAAACAAAGTTAGCGAGGTCAGAGTAAAATACAGGGAGCTTCTTGAGAGAGCTAGGGGATGCATCTCTGGAAAGATGCTTTTTTTTGAGTATGCTGGCGAGCTGAGCATAAGCGCTGATTTGGCGAATGAACTGAGCTATCTTTTTCCCAAGAAGTTTATTGTTGTGAGTTACAAGAAGGGCGAGATTGCGAATTTGTCTTTGAGGGGGAAGGATGTTAAGGGGATTCTTGAAAAGGTTTTTGCGAAGGTGGGTGGGAGTGGTGGGGGACATGAAGATGCTGTTGGGGCAAGGATTAAGACGTCGGATTTGCCGAAGTTCAGGGAGGTTTTTGAGGAGGAGATTAAGGGGTGATTGTTCTTTATGAAAACCTCAAAGTTGTTGTCTGGTAAAATCATACTTAAAGCATAAGACGTAAATAGTTTCACAGCATAAAAATAATTAATGTAAATTCGATACGATTACTATATTACCTACTGTATTTTAATTAATCTGGACTGGCTATGGCATAAATGAAAAATGTTGGTAAAATTAATGTCTTCAGTTATATTTAGAAACGAAATGAAGAGCAAACTTGTGCCCTTCAAACATTATTGGCACTAATATAACCTTTGTTTTAATCTCACTGCCTTTTTTGGTTTTCCAGACGACACTAATAGTTGAACCTTCGGAATGCTCAATTGCTTTCTGATATGCTTTAATTAATTCTTCCTGGCTTTTTTCTGCTACAAATGCCGATGGGAAGCTTTCGGTTATGTTTTCCCATTCTTTTGGAGATTCGTAACCCAGAAGAGAAGCAAACTTTTTGCTGCATACTTTATGGACGTCGTCTAAATAAATATAAATACCCTGACTTGAACTGTCAAGTATTTCTTTAAATTCTGCTGAAATTCTAACAATCAACTCTTCGTGGTGATGATGCATGTCCATCTCTTAGCAAGGCAGTGGGTATTATTAAACTTATTGTGATATAGTTAGAATTATTAAGATTGGTTTTTTTGTTTGTTGATGAAACAAGTTAAATTAATTGTTAAGGGGAGAGTTCAAGGAGTGAACTTTAGGTTTATGGTTAAGAATTATTGCGACAGGGAGGGATTAGCCGGGCGTGTTGAGAATTTAGACAATGGAGATGTTGAGATTATTGCGTGCGGGATTGAGTGGAAGTTGAGAGAATTAATTAAATGGGTTAAGTCGAGTCCGGGGATGAGCAGAGTTGATGAAGTTGCGGAGAGATGGGGAGAGTGTTCTGAGAAGGTTAAGGGGTTTAAGATTCGACGTGATGGGGGATTAATTGGGGATAAGATGAGGGGAGTGAAGAATCTTGGGAAGAAATTGTTGAGATGAGATGATTAATTTGGCAAAATCGTGTTTTGTGCTGTTGATTGTTTAGTTAATGGTTTTTATTAATTATAGCACAAGACGTAAATGTTTACTCATCATAAAAAACGTGATTAATGTAAATTCGAGCTGATTGCTTATTACCGATGGTGTTTTTCAATCAACCATGGTTCGCTGTGGCATAAATGAAGGGCGTTGGTGAAATTTAATGTTTTCTATTATAGTTGGAGGCGGTGTTTGGCGGCTAAGCTCATTAAATCTTGAAATTCACAAGTTTTAAAAAACCCTGTTCTAATCTGATAGGATGAAATCAGAGAAAACACTTAGGCACGTTGTGATAATTCCTGACGGGAACAGGCGGTGGGCGATTTCGTGCGGGTTGAAGCCGTGGGAAGGACATAATAAGTCGGGGACGTATGATAACATGAGTTCTTTATTTGATGAAGGAAAGAGACTTGGAATTAAATATATGAGTTTCTGGGGATTTTCGACGGAGAACTGGAAGAGGGACAAGAAAGAAGTTGACATTATTTTGATGCTTGTTCTGAAGGGAATCAGGCAGTTTGCTGCGAAAGCTCACGAAGATAAGATTAAGTTTCTGCATGTTGGAAGGAAAGACAGGCTGCCTAAGAATTTGGTTGAAGAGATGAATGCTTTGGAAAAGGAGACGGTTGGTTATGACAAGTTTTGTGTTTTGCTGTTGTTGGATTATGGGGGGCGGGATGAAATTATCAGAGCAGTTGGGAGGGCGAAAGGGAAGAAAGTTGATGAGAAAAGTTTTGGCGGGTTTTTGGATACGGCTGGGATTCCTGAGCCTGATTTGATTATCAGAACCGGCGGGGAGAAAAGATTGTCGGGTTTGATGCCGTTTCAGTCTGTTTATTCTGAGTTGTATTTTATTGACAAACTGTTTCCGGATTTCACGGCGGAGGATTTGAGGGAGGCGGTGGGGGAGTTTAGGGAGAGGGAAAGACGGTTTGGGAATTAGCTAATTGGAAACAAGAAAAGCAGTTAACATAAAATAATCTTTAAGAGTTGGAGAGTATGATTTTACTGAGATAATTATTTCTTGGTTTCAGATAATTTTATAAGCCTTCTTAGTGGAGTTTTGTTATGGAATCAGTAGAATCAGCATGGTCAGGAAGGCGGAAGTTCCTTGATGAAGTGAGCAGTGCTGAGGCGTTACACTATTCAATTAGAAAGAGAACTGGTTGGGCGTTGGTAAGAAAGATGAAAGAAAAAAGAATAACTTGTGAAGATGTCGTTGATTCTTTGCATGAAGGGCTACATTTGTCTAAGTCATTTCTTAGGGGCGCATTGTCGTATTACCGACAGGGTCACCAGGATACGGGGGTTGGCGAAAGTCATCATAGAATCATGGATGAGATTAATGAATTTGGAAAGGCAAAGACGATACCGTATGAGGGTTCTGATAGGGAAAGAATTAAAGCAATACTAAGGTTCGTTAATGGATGGTAAAAATGGACAAGAAGAAAATCATCAGGGATAATTTGCTTAGGAAGAGCGAGGAAGTTAAAGGCAGAAAGATTGAGGGCTGGGACTTTAATAATGGGGTTGACTGGGACGGCATTATTGATTCGTTCGCTTCGTCTGGTTTTCAGGCGTCGAATTTTTCAAAGGCTGTCGAGATTGTTAACAAAATGATTTCGGAGAAGGCGTTTATTTTTCTTGGTTATACTTCAAACATGGTTTCGTCGGGGAATAGGGAAATAATTCGGTGGCTGGTTGAGCACAAGAAAGTTAATGTGTGCGTGACGACTTGCGGCGGGGTTGAAGAGGATATAATCAAGTGTCTTGGGGATTTTGTTCTGGGGGAGTTTGACGCCGACGGGAAAGAACTGCGTAAAAAGGGAATTAATAGAATTGGAAATATTTTTGCTGCTAACAATAGGTATGTGAAGTTTGAGGAATTTATGCAGCCAATTTTGAAAGAGTTGTTTGAGGAGCAGAAGAAGACGGGGAAGAGGGCTTGTGCGGCGGAGCTGATTTGGAAAATGGGAGAGAAGATTAATGACAAGAATAGTATTTGTTATTGGGCTTGGAAGAATAGTGTTAGAATTTTTTGTCCGGCTATTTCCGACGGGGCGATCGGCGACAATATCTATTTCTTTAAACTGAATAATCCTGAGTTTGAAATGGATTTGACGTCGGATGTTCAACTTTTGAATGATACGGCTTTTGGTTTGAAGAAGAGCGGGGCTATTATTCTTGGGGCTGGACTTGTGAAGCATGCAATCTTGAATACTAACATGCTTCGTAACGGGGCGGACTATGCAGTTTATATCAATACGGCTGTTGAGTGGGATGGTTCGGATAGCGGGGCTTTGCCTAATGAAGCAGTTTCGTGGGGGAAGATTGCTGTTGGTGGAGAATCAGTGAAAGTTTTTGGGGATGCTACTCTGATTTTTCCGTTGTTGGTGGGGAAGAGTTTTGCGAAGGGATAGAATAATTTTTATACGTGTGTGGTTTTGGAGAAGAATGAAAGAAGGAACAATCGGTTTAGAGATACATACTCATTTGAACATTCGGGAGAAGTTATTTTGCAATTTAGAATTTCTATTTTTATAGGCTGTTGAGAATGAGGAATATCAAAACAATGAAAGGTAAAATCGGACAGTATGAAAAAGATAAGATTAGATTTGAGGACTTATTTGAATCGTTTGAAGGTTGGAGAGCTTACGCAAAGTGGGGAGATAATTACAATTTAGTTGAAAAGTTAAAGTTGAGGATTGTTGAATCGTTGTGGAATAAGTTATAAAAAGGAAGGGTTTGTTAATTGTATGAGAAAAGATTCTTGGCACGAAATCTTTAAATATTGGATAGCCAATGATATTATTGGGGAAGCAATAAGATGTTAAAGCAAACAGAATTGAGAATTTTGAGCAGTTTTTTTCCAGAGGGAAAGGAGAGAACGCTAAAGCAAATTATGGAAAAGAGTGGGTTGTCTTACGAGCCGATTTATAGGAATATTCAGGAACTTGCACGGAAAAAGATAATTTCTTCTAAGAGATTTGGAAAAACTCTTGTCTACTCGTTGAATTTTGAAAAAGAAGAGGTTAAAACTGCTTTCTTTTTTTATGCGAAGGAAACATTAAAGGAGTTTTCTAAAAAGTATAAAATAATTTTTAATGCTCTTTCAAAGGTAAATGACGAGGATGTTGATTTTTTAGCAGTTTTTGGAAGTTATACAAAGGGAAACACCGGAAAAGAAAGTGATGTTGATGTGCTTTGTGTCAGCTCCAATAAAAAAGAAGATGAAAGGGAAATAAGTGGTTTGAAGTATGCAACTAATCTGGAATTTGCTCCTGTCGTCATGCAGAAGTCTGAATTTAGAAAAATAAAAAAGGAAAATGAAATCTTCTGGAATGATTTAATTAAATTTGGCATAATCTTTAAAGGATATGAACTTTTTTATTCAGAGGCTTATCTAAAATGAAGGACAAAATAAGATTTTATTTAGAGAAGAGACAAATAATCAAAGATAAGGAAGCAGTTCGCTTGTCAAGAAAGTATCTGGATAAAGCAAAAAATAATCTCTTTACAACAAAAATATTATCAGAGATAAATACAAATAAAAATGTTCGGGATGTTTTGAAAGTTCCTAAAGATTACGATAGTGATGAGTGGGTTGTTGTTTGCGGATATTATGCGATGTATACTGCAGCTTTGGCGTTGCTTGCGAAGATAGGGTTCAGAAGCAAGAACCATGCTGCGACAGTTTTTGTTTTGGAGGAATATTTTGTTAAGAAGAAGCAGTTAAGAGATGAAGATTTGTTGTTAATTAAACATGCGCAGTTTCAGAAAGAGGAAATTGAGAAGATTTCTGAAGCACGGCAGAAAAGAGAGATTGCTCAATATAGTGTTACTAAGCAGACTACAAAGGAGATAGCTGAAAAAATTAAAAAGGATGCTTATTCTTTTGTTGGTAAGGCTGAGGAGATACTTGAAACATGAATGATGGAATGATAGGACTTGAAATACATACATATTTGAATACAGAAGAGAAACTGTTTTGTAATTGTCTGGCTCGGCGCGAAAAAGGATTGACGCCGAACACTTACATTTGTCCGGTATGCACGGGGCAGCCGGGGGCGAAGCCGATGCCGGCAAATAAAGATGCTGTTGAAAAGGCGGTGATGATTGGGCTTATGCTGGGATGTAAGATTAACAAGGAAATGCCCTGGAAAAGAAAGCACTACGATTGGCCGGACATGCCGAAAGGATATCAGACGACACTTTCTGGTTCCTATGCTGTGCCGATTGGGGATAAAGGAAAGTTCATGGGGGTTGGGATTTGGGAGATGCATCTTGAGGAAGATCCTGCGGCTTGGGATCCTGAGACGGGAAGAGTTGATTACAACAGAAGCGGATTGCCTCTTGTTGAAATTGTGACTGCGCCGGATTTTTCTACGGCTGAGGAAGTTGGAGATTGGCTGAGGAAGTTGATTCATGGTTTGAGTTATTTGAAGGCTGTGGAGAAGGATGCGGGGATTAAGGTTGACGTGAATGTTTCTCTTAATGGGGGCGCACGGGTGGAGATGAAGAATATTAATTCGGTTGAGAATATCATGCAGGCGATTGAGTATGAGATTGAGAGGCAGGCGCGGGAGAAGGCAGAGCGAGAGACTCGAAGATATGATGCGGTTTCGGGGAAGACGATTAAGATGAGGTCTAAGGAAGAGGAAGCAGATTATCGTTTTATTGATGAACCGGATTTGCAGGAAATTGTTTTAGACGATTCTTTCATTAAAGAAATGAAATTGCGATTGCCTGAATCTCCAGAGATTAAATTGGAGAAACTGGTGAAGAAACATAAAATTGGGAAGAAGGACGCGTCGGTGCTTGCTAAGAATTTGGATGTCGTTGAGTTTTTTGAGGAGGTTGTGAGGATGGGCATTGAAGCCGGGATGGCTCTGAAGTGGATTACTACTGAGCTGCTCGGAATGCTGAATTATCACAAGATGACTTTGGAGAATGTTTCAATTAGCGCGGAGCATTTTGCTGATCTTTTAGGTTTGGTGAAACAGGGGGAAATTACAGAGGCGCAGGGAAAGAAAATTGTTCAGGAATTTTCCAAGGGAAGTTATTCTGTGAAGGAAAAGAAAATTGAAGGCAGAGTGAGCCACAAGGGCGAGCTGGAGAAAGTTGTCAGGCAGGTTATGCTCGAAGAGCCGGGGGCGGTTGAGAAATATGAAAAAGGCGATAAGAAAGTTTTGAACTTTTTGATTGGGCAGGTGATGAAGAAGACTTCAGGCAGAGCTGATTTCAGGGTGGTGAGGGAAATTTTTGAGAAGGAGATTGGGAAGTGATTAGTTTGATGAATTGCGCGGCGCAAATTGGACTCACTTCGTTCGTCTTGATAATAGGATACGCTTCGCGTGCGGCGCCATGCCAAATATCTCTGGGAAATAATTAATGTGAAAACCTCGTCGGTAGTATAATAATCGTATCGAGTTTATGTTAATTACAAATTTGCTTCTCAAATTTGTGCGCGTCGTGTTAACTTTTTAGAACAAACTCCAAATTTCAAGAACCGCGCCGGCGACTAAGATGAGAATCAAAATCCAGATGAAAATTCTTGAATAAGGGATTTTGTATTCGGGTTTTCTTTCTCCGCGGAGTTTTGCGTTTTTTATCATCAGGAGGATTAGGATTCCTGCGAGTCCGCCTGAGACTATTCCGTCGATTGCGATGACTCTTATGAAACCTGCGAGATTTGTGAACGAGAGGATTAAGTAAAGAATTAAAGTTGGGACGATTGTTAAGAGCCAGGCCTTTCTTCTTGAGAATTTGAAGTCAAACCTGAGTGTGTCAATCATAGCGATGGAAAGCGCGAGGTAGGAGGTGAACATTGAAAGTATGCCGAGAAGGACGAATGGCTTGCCGAGGGCGAGTGTTGAGATTTCCGGAGTTTTGGAACCCTGAGAGCCGAGGACGATTGCTGCGAAAATTATGTAAACTATTGTGACGAATACAGAAGAGAGGAGTATTGTGCGGAATGTTTTTTCTTTTTCGTTTTTCAGGATTCTTTCTACTTCCGGCATTGCAGAAAATCCGATGAATGCGAACAATATTACTCCGAACGGGACAAAGAATAGGGCTGGATTATTATATGACAGATTTTCAATTTCTATTTTGTTCCAGTATTTTGCTATAATTGCGACTATTAGAATTATAATTATTGAAACTCCGAGCTCTTCGCCGTCTTCAAGCGCTTTCAGCCCGAAGTATGTTAATGCTGAGAGCAAGAGCCAGAATATGACTCCTAAATGCAGGGAATATTGAGAAGAATTAAAAATTAAGCTGGAGAAAGATTCGCCTTCGCCGATTAGGTATGCTATAAGGGCTGAGTAAATTCCGAAGACAAAGGCTGCGAACATAAGAATTTTTCCTTTTTTTCCGAGGTACAATTCTGCGTAGCCGGTTAGGTGGTGGTTTGCTTTTGTTCTCAGTCCGATTTCGCCTAAGTAGAGAAGAATAAATGTCATTACGAATGCAATCAGGATAATGTTGATTAATCCGATGCCGAAGCCTGACTGCATTACTACAAAAGGGATTCCTAAAATTCCTGCGCCGATGATTGTTCCGATGAGTATTGAAATTGCCTGGTATGTTTTGGACATTTTATCCTCTTTTATATTGTGGTAAAGTTAATGTTCTTTTTAATTTTTTGGAATTGGAAAATTAGGTGAGTTAAATTGGGAAATAATGGGCTCTCTTCACTAACCTTATAGCAGGCCCAGCGATTTTTTATCCAAAGGTTAAAATTTTGTCGGATTCTTCAACTAATTTTAATAAATCTTCCATTGTTGAGACTGGACAAACATTAGTTCCTTCTTTTTGCCTTGACTCTAAGCAAGTCCCGCAAGCCAATATCTTTCCTTTGTTTTTAATAAATAAATTGATTTGTTTTTTAACATCATATTTTTCATTTTTTATCTCTTCTACTTCAACTCCTTTGTTTATTAAGAAAACCTTTACTTTATGATTTGCTTTTAATGATGTATTGCCAAATCTAAATGCGTTCCAGATTGTTTCAGGTTCATTTGTGCCGATTATAATTCCAAGTTTCATTCTAAAAAAGGATATTTACTTACTAATTTAGTTTTAGCCCATTGATTACCCCAACCAAAATATCTTCCTGCCTTAAAAGAAGACAGCAAAATCAAAACAAGAGAATAAATAATGTGCTCATCAAAGACAGGATTATTTTCAGGAGGCAAAAGAGCTAACCACATAAGCAAGAACATTATGGTTCCAGAATAGCAAGCTAATTTCGTAAAAATTCCAAAAAGTAATGACAAACCAATTAAGAGCAATCCTAACATGAATATCCAATCTACCCATCCACTTCCTGCCAGACTTTTGAAAAATTCAGCAAATGGGCCGTGAACTGCATTCAATAAAAATCCTGATGTCGGAGAGTTTCCTGTTAACCAAGATTTATTATGCACTGTAGCAAATCCAAGTCCAAACAATTTATCAAAAAAAGCCCATAAAAGAATCAAGCCCATGCTAATTCTTAATAGTCCTAAAATATACTTTTGTTTTTCTTCAATTATCATTTTTCCTTTAAAGATACCTCCAAAACCAATATTTTTCAAGTAAAATTTTTCCCCAGTGCCATAATCTTCCAGGCCTTCTCATTTTTATCATAGGAGTTGGTTTTGAATAAAAATTACCCCCGGCAAAACCGGATTTGCCATAACCCAACTCCAAAAAACAATAAGCTCGTCCATCATATTCTTTATTAGGAGCTAAACCATTAATCTCTGCAGCAATATTCTCTGCTACAACTTCTGCTTCAAGATGAGCAAAAACCCCGGCTTTAGATAAAGGTTTTCCTGAGTCCAATGTTATAGAAGCGACATCACCAATCGCAAAAATATTATCATATTTTGTTTTAAGCGTATTTTTATCAACAGGAATCCACCCCGATTCATTTCCTAATTTAGAATCTTTTATAACTTTTGGACCTTGATGAGGAGGAACAAAAATCAGCATGTCATAATTAACTATTTTCCCTTCTTTAAATTTTAGTTCTTTTTTATCTGAGTTAACAGAAACTAATTGGAGTTCTGGATTAAATTTTATATTTCTTGACTCTAACATTGATTTAATTATCTTGCCGTTTTCTGGACCTGCTGAAGGCATTGGTAATGTCTCTGGAGTAAAAATATTAATTTCTGTTTTTCCTCTTATTCTTTTGTTGGAGAAATATTCATCAAGAAGAAAAACAGCCTCATAAGGAGCAGCAGGGCATTTGAAAGGGAGAGAAGAGATAACAACGGCAACTTTTCCGCCTTTAAATTCCTTTAAATCCTCTCTTAATCTTTCTACTTCTTCAATTTGGTAAAGATTATATCCTGCCTGAGAAAGACCCTTAATATTTTCAGGAACAAGTTCAGCTCCAAGAGCAATAATCAGATAGTCATAATTAAAGTCATTTTTATTTGTCTTAACAATATTTTTTTCAGGTTCTATTTTTACAACCTTTTCATTAACAAAATCAATTCCTTTTCTTTTAAGACGTTTAAGTGGTTTTTGTATTTTTTCAGCATTTCTTTTTCCTTGCATTACCCATAAAAAAGAAGGGGCATAAATATGTTTGTCATTTTTATCAATTAAGATAATCTTATGCTCCTTACCTAATTTTTTGCGGAGTTTATTAGCTGCCACTAAACCACCGATTCCTCCGCCCAATATTAATATTTGTTTCATCTTTTTCTGCTATCATTTTGCAATTGTTTAGCTAACCATAAAATAAACAAGACTAATGCTATAAGAATTAAAGCCATAAACAAGAATCCGAAAATCCACATGCCTCCAAAACCATATCCCCAATTTCCCATCATACCGCCGTATCCTCCCATCATTCCGCCAAAACCAAACATTCCAAAAAGTAAGAATATTGCTACTGCGATTGCTATCCCAATTAACAAGTTATTATTTTCCATGTTTATTGCTCTCCTTTTTCTTTTTTGATTTATTTATTAATAACAGTGTTATCAAAATTAAAATAATGATAACTAAGAAAAATATAAGATAAAAGAATATTTGAAATCCAAGAGGGCTATTTTGATAAGGTTGATTTTGATAATAATTATTTTGCGGGTTTTGATAATAATTTCCCATCATTCCCCCCATCATGCCGTAAACGTTTTCATTACAATAAATTCTTCTTGCCATATCAATGTGAAATTGTTCTTCAGCTTCGGAACTTTCTGTCAGCCCCATCATTTGATGCGCTCTTTCATGAGATTCTCCTGGCATCATTTGCTCCATGTAGTATTCTCCAATTATTTCAAGCTGGTCATTTGTCAGTTTATTACAGCCAATATTTGAATTAATCAACGTTTTAGCTTGATTAAGTTCATCTTGACTAACTGCTACGACTGATACTATACCTGATGATAATAACAAAAATAAAATACTTATTAACATTATCTTTCTCATTTTGTTTTCTCCATCACGATGCCGTAGTGATAAGGTTTCAAATTATATGTTATTGGATGATTAAATCCAGAGTTTCCTGCCCAGTTAATGCATTGTTCTGGTTTAGGGCGAATTTCCATTGGAGGCCCGCGAGGGGTTGTTGAATCATAGTTCCAGTGGATAATCCCCAGTTTACCGCCTTTCCTTAGAATTCTATTGGCTTCTCTTAAAAGAGTTTCCGGATTATTCAGATGAAGAATATTAAACAACATTACATAATCAACACTCTCATTTTCGAGACCGCTTCCATCAGACACAAAATCTCTGACAATAGTCTTGACATTTCCTAATTTTCTTTCTTCTGTTTTTCTTTTTGTCTCTTTAACCATGTATGGTTCAATATCAATGGCATATACCTTACCCTTTACAATCTGAGCAGTAGGAATAGTAAATGTGCCGTAACCACAACCAAAATCTGCTATGTCTCTAACTGTTCGGTCAATTCCTAATTTTTTAAGAATTCTTTTTGGCTCAAAGAACTTGCTCCAGAGTTCCTCAAGAGGCATACCACTTTCTCTTGCTTTCATGTTTTCACCTCCACTAAAATCTTTCTGCTTTTCTCTAATCCCTCACTTAAAACTTCACGAATTATATCAAATGCTTTTATAATTTTGGGGATAGATAATTTATAAAAAATATTTTTTCCATTTCTCTCAGAAGCAACGATTCCCTTTGATTTCATGATTGATAAATGCTGAGAGATGTTGGCTTGGCTTAATTTTGTTTTATTAATTAATTCTGTAACAGACATCTTTTTATCTCTAAGTAAATTCAGGATTTCTAATCTGATTGGATTTGAAAATACCTTACATATTTCAGCATGCAGGCCGTACAATTCTTTCATTAGTATATTAGAATATTCTAATATTTAAACTTTATGGATTTGGTATTACAGTCGTGAGTGCTGAATTTTTACATATTTTTTTCGGGAAGAGTTTGTGAAATCCTTGAATGGGAAAGTTTTAATAGGGAAAATTAACATCTAACTTTGGGTCTATAGTTTAATGGATAGAATGACAGGCTTCGGACCTGTAGATCGGGGTTCAATTCCTCGTAGACCCAGTTGATTAGTATAAGAAAAAGCAAGGCGATGAAGAATATTTTTCTTTTAAGATTCAGGACTCGGAGAGAGCTTAATTCAACTTTTCTTAGGTTTCAGGAATATTATGAATCGCCTCGGTTTCGCGGGAGGATTTTTACTCTCAAGGAATACAAGAAATGGTATATAAAATGGAAAGGCAAGTTCAGTTATTATTCTGATTGGTCTGGGTTTAACATTCCTTCTTACGTGCTGAAGCCGTTTTACGATGGGAAGTTTAATCCTCTCTCTGAGAAAGAAAAGAAATTTTTGAAATTATTTGAGGAAGAGAAAGGAGATTTTTATATTATAGGTGTTTTTGGAAATCTTCGGACGAGTGCGCTGAAGCATGAAACTGCGCATGGATTGTTTTACACAAACAAAAATTATCGACGGGAAGTTCTGAGGATACTGAGAAAGAGTGATTTGTGGAGGATGAAGAGCAAATTAAAGAAAGCAGGATATGACAAGAGTTTTTTGGAAGATGAGATTAATGCTTATGTTATCAATCCTTCTACTAAACTGAGGATGGATTTTCCTGATTGGATGGTTGAAGAATTGAGCGGGCTGTTTAAGAAATATCGAAAGGGGAAGTTTTAAAGAGATTATAAAAATTAATAAATACCGAAATTTAAGATTAGATAATTATAGCACAAGACGTAAATGTTTGCCCACCACAGAGATAATTAACATAAATTCGAGACAATTTTATATTGCCGACGGTGTTTCCAATTAATTCTGGTTCGTTGTGGCTTAAATGAAAATCTTGGTTAATTATTAATGTCCCCTACTATAATATAAAACTAATCATCGAGTTGATATGTATGATTTTAGCGAGATAATTATTTTCTTAATGGTTTTGTAATATTTGATTTAGCGTTAATTTTAATAACTGGATTTTCTAAGAAATGTTATGGTTAAAGATACAAAGGCTACGACCTCTCCAGGTTCTAGGAGTCTAGGGGCAAGCGGTCTTTCGAGTACGAAAGATACAAAAGGCGTGACTGCTGAGAAGGACGAGTTTTCGGATTGGTTCACGCAGATTATGCTGAAGGCGGAGCTCGCTGATTATTCTTCTGTTTCGGGGATGATGGTTTTTCGTCCTGGGGCGTATGAAATTTGGGAGAAGATTAAAGAAGAAGTTGACAAGAGGTTCAGAAAATTGGGAATAAAGAATTGCTATTTTCCGCTTTTTATTTCGGAGAAGACGTTTGACAAGCTGAAAGAACACACGTCTGGTTTTGCGCCTGAGGTTGCTTGGGTGACGCACGGAGGCGACACGAAACTGAGCGAGAGATTGGCTGTTCGTCCGACTTCTGAGACGATAATGTATGAGTCGTATGCGAAGTGGATTCGTTCGTGGAGAGATTTGCCTCTTAAATTAAATCAGTGGAATAATGTTGTGAGATGGGAGTTCAAGCATCCTGTTCCTTTTCTTAGGACGCGGGAATTTTTGTGGAATGAGGGGCACACTGCTTATGCGACGGCGGAAGAGGCGAAGGCGGAAGGCAAAGATATAATTTCTATTTATGATTCTGTTTGCAGGGATTTTCTGGCTTTGCCGTCGCTGATTGGCAGGAAGTCGCGGAAGGAAACTTTTCCGGGCGCGGAGTACACGATTTCGATGGAGTTTTATCTGCCGAATGGGCGGGCGGTTCAGGGGCCGGACTTTCATTACGATGGACAGCATTATGCAAAGGCGTTTGGAATTAAGTTTCTGAATAAAAAAGGGAAGGAAGAATTTGCGTATCAGAATACTTTTGCGATTTCAACGCGAATGCTTGGAGTGATGTTTGCGGTTCATTCTGATTCAAAGGGATTGATTTTGCCGCCGCGCATTGCGCCTATGAAAGTTGTGGTTGTTCCGATTTTGTTTGATGATTCTAAGAAAGAAGTTTTGAAGATGGCGGGGGAGATTGCGCGGAAGGTTGGCGGAGTTTTGGATTCGCGCGAGGAATACAAGCCAGGATTTAAGTTTAATGAGTGGGAATTGAAAGGCGTTCCTATTCGGATTGAAGTTGGGCCGAAAGATTTGGAAAAGGGAACTGCGGTTGTTGTCAGGAGAGACAGCGGGGAGAAAGAATTGGTTAAGATTAAGGATTTGGGGAAGAAGGTTGAGAAAGTTTTGGAGGAGATTCAGGAGGAATTGTTTAATCGCGCGGAGAAGATGCTAAAGGGCGCGGTTGTTTCTTGCGGGAGTTTGTCTGAGCTGAAGAAGGCGATTGATAAGAAGAAGATTGGGCTGGTTGGTTTGTGCGGGAAGGAGAAGTGTGAGGATGAATTGAAGTTTGCGACGGGCGGGGCGAAGGTTTTGAATTTGGTGGATGGTTCGGGTGGGGTTGATTTGGCTGGTGGGGTTGGTGGTTTGGGCGGGGTTGGGGCTGGTGGGTTTGGGAGGTGTGTGGTTTGCGGGGAGAAGGCGGAGTATATTGCGAGGGTGGGGAAGAGCTATTAGAGAAGTAAATATTGCAGGAAGAAATAGTTAATCTAAACTCGATGTGATTGGCATATTATCGATGATTTTTTTGGTTAGTATTTTATATTAATTTAATCCTTATTCTGTCTTCTTAATCTTCTAATATTTGCTGGATGATATGCAGGATAATACTTTAATCTCTCATATCCGACAATCGTCTCCAAAGGAACTTTTATCATTCCACCTTCATCTAATATTGGTGCATATAAACTAGGATTTACAAAGACAAAATCTCCGGGATTTCCTGTAGTTTCCATAGTGCTAAAACCGCAGTAATAACCTACTAAAGTTGCTATAGGGTATCTTGCTCCACGCAAGGATTTATGTTGTAATCCGTTTAATTGATCCCCCCTGACTAATGTTAAGAATGTCTTTCGCTCTTCAATTCCAATTAGATAATAATCTTGATTTATTCCAAATAACACTAACTCTTTCTTAGATAAATCCTTTATCATCTTATAGTGGACTGGAGTCAATCTCTGCTCTAAAAGACCATCAATTTTGGATTCATTAGCTCTGTTGTAAATTTCGCTTGCTTTATCTAATAGTCTCTTAGATTCAGCTCTCAATCTTTCTGCTTTTCCAAATTCGCTCTCAGTTTCTTTTCCCGTTTTGTTTGCCATATTTATTCTGCAAAATGCAAATATTTAAATAATAGTTCCCCTCTCAGGGGTTACAAAATGGAAGAAAAAGAAATAAGAAATATACTGGAAAATCTTGGCTTTACCAGCGGAGAATCAAAGGTTTATCTTACATTGCTCAAGATAGGGGAATCTAAAGTTGGGCCGATAATAAAAGAATCGGATATTTCCCGGTCTAAAGTATATGATATTCTTGAGAGATTAATTTCCAAGGGAATGGCGAGCAGTGTTAAGAAAAACGATGTACTTTTTTATCAGGCGCTTTCCCCCAAGTTTATCTTCGATTATATCAACGAAAAGGAGAAAGAACTTCGGCAGGAATCAAAGATTCTTGAGCAGATAATGCCGCAACTAACTTCGCTTTTACCGAAAAGGAATTTAGACGTTAAAATTTATACTGGTGTCAGGGGTTTTAAGAAAGTCATAGACAGAACAGTTGAGGAATTGAAGAAAGGTGACGTTTACGAGGCGATGGGAATCAGCAAGACAACTGAGTTTATGAGAAATTATGCGTTAAAGATATATCAAGCGCAGGAAAAGAAAAAATTTAGGGCGCGTTCTGTATTTGACGAATTTGGGGCATTTAAGGTTTCTGAGAGAAAAAATAAATTACATAATATAAGAGTTCTTCCTAAGGGATGGCATACGCCTGCTTTGTTTACGATTTATTCAGATACTGTTGGCATTCACTTGGGAAATGACGAGACAATTATCTCGGTTGTGATAAAGAATAAAGATATTGCTTCTTCTTTTAGAACGAGTTTTGAAGCTATGTGGAAAATTTCATCATAGTTAATTTTAATAATTCCATTTTCTAAGTTGAGTCATGAGAAAGCTGGTGATATTGGTTTTTGTTCTGATGTTTGTTAGTCTGGCTGGCGCCTTGCCGGCGTTTCCTGGGGCGGAAGGGTTCGGAGCGAATTCTATTGGGGGAAGAGGCGGAACTGTAATTGAAGTTACAAACCTGAATGACGACGGGCAGGGAAGTTTAAGGGCTGCGATTGTGGCATCGGGACCGAGGACGGTTGTGTTTAGGACTGGCGGGACAATTGTCTTGGAAAAACCTTTGACTTTGAGGAATTCTTATATTACAATTGCCGGGCAGATAGCGCCGGGCGGGGGAATAACAATAAGGCACAAAGACGGAAATGGCGGAAATATTTTCCAATTTGAGGGTGGAGTGCACGATGTTGTTATAAGGTATTTGAGGATGAGGAGTGGAAAGGGAACAGTTGCCGTCGGGGACATTATTCATTTTGGGAATTCGGAAAAGATTATCATGGATCATATTTCTCTGTCGTGGTCAAATGACGAGTTGATTGGAATTAACTGCCAGGATAGTTCTTGTTATAACAGAGATATTGGAATTCAGAGGACAATTGTTTCTGAGGCGCTTGCAGATCACACCGCAGGGACTCTTATTTCCGGCAAGACAGATTATTGTGTTTATGAATCTCCGGCAAGCTGTTCTCTCACAGAACCGATTGAATATTGGAGGGAAGTTCGTGACATTTCTCTCCACCACAATTTGTATGCGCATAATGGATGGAGGAATCCCCTGATAAAAACGCAGGGAGTTCAGTTTGTGAATAATCTTGTGTATAACTGGAGACTCAGAATCGGAAGTTTTTCGGAAGTCAGCAAGGTTGATTATGTCGGCAATTACTTCAAAATGGGGCCGTGGGTTCCTAATGCTAACAAGGAAAATTATTTGATGTATGACGACGATGCGCATGATAGCTGGAATATTCCGTGGGATTCAACTGAGATGCCTATCCCTTCTATTTATGCTGTTGGAAATATTTTAGAGAAGGAGGGGAGCGCATTGAGTCTCGGCTCTAATGATTGGGGTTTGTTCTCGCGCATGACTGCAGGCTATAATCCTGATGGAACTATCGCTCAAGAATTAGACCCTTTGCCTGACAGCTTCAAGAGGAGCAGTGCTTTGCCTTCGCCGTCGGTTGGAATTTCTGTGCAAAGTGCTTCGGCTGCTTACAGCGGTGTTTTGGCTGATGTCGGGGCGAACAAGAAACTGGATTGTTATGGAAATCTTATTGCTAATGTTGATTCGATTGACGTTAAGATTTTGAGTGATGTTGTTAATAACGGCGGGCCAAGGATTGTTTCAACAAATCCTTTGGTTGTTGATGATCCTAAGCATGAATCTTTTTACGGCGGGTTTATTTCTGTTGATGCGGGAACGCCGTGTGCTGACGCTGACAAAGATGGGATGGCTGACTTGTGGGAAAATCTAACTGGACTGAATATCAATGATGCTTCGGATAGAAATATGGATTTGGACAGCGACGGATACACGAACCTTGAGGAATACATTAACGGGCAGAATCCGATGCAGGTTCCTGCTCCTGATGACGGAACTCCTGCAAACGAGAACAACCCTCCTAATGTTGAAAATCCAGACGATGATGATGAAACTGAATGTGTTCCTGATTGGAACTGCATGGAATGGAATGACTGCTTTGATGGATTGCAGACAAGGACGTGCACGGATTTGATGGGATGCGGGAATGAAAACGGCAAGCCGGAAATAGTTCAGCAATGTGAAGAGAGTGCTGTTGAAGAAGTTGTTGAGACAGTTGAAGCCGGAACTGAAAAAGTCACAGGCGACTTGTTTTCATCGAAGGGCGTGGTGATTGGTTTTGTGGGGGGAGCTGGTTTGCTGGTTGTTATTTTGATAATATTGGTTTTGAGAAGTTTAAGCCAGACATCTTATAGGCCTTGAACTTATTGAGACGGCTATAACAAAAGACATTAAGTTTTAACCAGCATTCATCACCTATGCTGCAGCCAATCCAGATTAATTGAAAATATCGTCGGTAATATAGAATCGTATCGAATTTATGTTAACTATTTTTGTGATTGGCAAACATTTATGTCTTGTGCTATAATATGGTAAAGTTAAACATTGTTACAATGTGCTTTACTAAGCAAGTGCAGCCTGTTTTATCTTAATTGTCTCTGGTTATTAATTAAGCTATGTGTAAATATTAGTGCTTAACTTTCAGTTTTTTAAGAAGTGTATCGGCTGTGCCGATATAGCAAATAACTTTTTGCTTAATCTTTCCATTTATCAAATTACTTTCAACGACATAATAGTAAGTTTTACCTCTGACCTTCTTTTTTCTTATGAAAACCATATTACAATATAACATCTCAAATTTATAAATATTTGTTAGGCATTATTATATATAAACTTTATGCATTTGTCTTTAATAAAAAATATCTACTTATTAGGCATTATATTCGTATGACTAAAAGAAAAAGATGGCCAAGAAATGAAGTGATG
>Ga0209542_10001164_pt1 | contig 62737 bp, 74 predicted proteins | sample RifCSPhighO2_01_FD_184028 | JGI IMG/M metagenome (GOLD analysis project Ga0209542, IMG submission 184028) | Soil microbial communities from Rifle, Colorado - Rifle CSP2_plank highO2_0.1 (SPAdes) (version 2) | ecosystem: Environmental > Terrestrial > Deep subsurface > Rock core/Sediment ...
TCATGTCGTTTGGTTCTTTTTAAAGATGAGTCGGTAAAAAATGAGGGGTGAGAATAAAAGAAGTTGTGTGATGATAAGCGCAATACGGGCACCATACCAGTCACCAATTTTTCCCACAACGATTGCAAATAAACCAAATCCGATACTTCCCGCAAGCGAATTGAGAGAACCCATGGTTGCCCGTTGTTTTACGGTAAAATGTTTTTGAAGAAGCATATTGATTGACGTTTGACCCACACCATATGTTATGGCCGGAACCGCCATAATTGCGGGAGAAAGTACGCTCGGAAACCCAAGACCAATAAGCGCGAGGGATCGATTAAACAGACTTTCACCTATGAGTATTTTTTTCGGGCCGAATTTATTTATGAGTTTGCCGCTTGTGTAATAACTAAGCGCTGCAATAATACTCGTCACAAAGGAAGAAATACCTATCGCCCACAGAGGCCACAGGCTGATAAAAAATGCCGAGCGAAATAAATATCCCGCCTCGCCGAGCGTTTCTTTGAGAATAGATACAATACTGACATATCGAAGTGTCGCATTGATACGGAACTGACGAATGGATTCTTTCAGATGCACAAAGACGTTTCCCGACTCCTTCGTGTAGACCGTTGGTTCAACCAGGAAAAACGCCAACGCAAGAGTAATAAGTTGAGGGATAACGGATATCCACATAACCAGAGCAAAAGACCATTGAGCAAGGATCCCTCCAAGCAGTGCCGATATTCCGAGTCCCACCTGAAACATCGCATGCGTTTTACCGAAGTGTGAGTGAAAGTCTCCTTCTTTTTTGAGTTGAGTGAGGGAGTCATGGAGCATTGCATCGTTATTGCCACTGTAAAACGATCGTGATAACCCTTCAAATAGTGCTCCGGCCAGAAGCATCCCATACGTTCCACCGATCGCATAGAGGATGCCTGATAGAATTCTGGTTGTCGCGCCGAGGATCACCGTATTTTTTCTGCCGATTAGGTCTGAAAATATGCCCGTCGGGATTTCAAAAAATGCCGAGGCGAGCATGACCAAAGAAAACACGCTCATGCCCAGCGCATACGATCCGGTCACGTTTGAGAAATAAAGAATGGCAACCGGCGCGTACGGAATAAAATCAGTAAAAAAATTAAGATAGGAAAATAGCCTGATATTTCGTTCCATGAGGCTATTTTACTCGAGGCCGAGGAGCTTGGCCAGTTGCGAGGTGGAAGGAGTGTGGATTTTGGGGATAATAATAAGCTCTGCGTCGACGATTTTTGTTTGTTCTTCTTTTTTTCCTTCCAATGGATCTCCCTGGGTAATTGCAATAACACTTGGTCGAATTTTTTTGACAAAATCAAAATATTCTAGATCAGTGCGCATTGGAAGAAGTGAGATGACTTCATCAACAACTGATAGTGCTTCAAGCATTTCTTTTCGTTGCTTTTGTGAATGAATCGGCCGCGAGTTACCTTTCATGCGACGAACATTTTCATCGGATTCCAAGGCAATAACGAGCCAGTCGCCGTGTGATTTTGCTTCCTCGAGAAACTTTATATGACCGTAATGAAGTAAATCGAAACATCCTCCGACTAAAACGATCGTTTTCATTGTGTTCCTCGTAAATAAACGGCTTGCCATGGGCGGAAGTTTGAGTAGAATGTTTGATCCTCTAAAATTTCTCCGTTTCGGGTGACCTTATATTGAAATGATGTCTTTGCCCCCCAGGCGGCAAAGTCTACTTGTTTGACCGTGCCCGCGGGAAGCGTGGGATCGTCCTGATAAAGATCAGGCGGAGGAGGAGTGATGCTACCAACGATCTGGTTGAGAATTTCTGCTTTCCGGCCGTCGCTCGTGCCATAGAGATCAATAGTCAGAGTTAAGTTTTTCCGGTCTGTATTTGTCTGGATGAGGATATAGCCCGGAGTATCGTTTTGAAACTGGAAATCGACCGACGGAGCAAATACAGTTGCGTCTATCCCTGCTTTGTAGCCGGCTTGTTCGTAGTATCCGACGCGATAGGCGTGGGCTTGCCGTTTTACGATTGGCAATCCGGCCGCCAAGGCAGCCCGAAAAAGCGTCGTTGAAACCTGGCATACACCCCCGCCGTCGCCCAACACGGTTCGACCGTCTTTAATGATGTAGGCTGGTTGAAAGCCAGTGGCGGCGGAAATATCTCCAACCGCATTGTTAAATGAAAATGTCTCTCCGGGTTTGATCAGAATACCATGTATTTTAGATGCAGTCAGGGCAACATTGTGGATTCTTCCCGGGATCGAATGGGCAAATTCCGAGTAGCCCCGTCCTACACGTTCTTGTACTCCCAACACATTCGTTTCCTGGGTTTGAATTGTGGGTTGTATGGGATCAACGACGAGAGCAAGCGTAAGGATCTGTTCTTGGGATGTTGGGACATTTGCAAGGAGTTTGGAAAAATTAGCTTTAGTGCTTGCAGTATTGAGTTTTCTCCCATCGCGGGATGGTTTAAATGCAGTGACTTTCCCGCCGGCAAAAGCAAATAATGCTTCCTGGACGGGAATATCGATGCGTTCTGAGAGAAGCTCCAGTGTTTCGTCGAGCATTTGTTCATTCCATCGAAAATACGGAGATAAATCGACGCGGGAACTCAGTTTGGCAATCAAATCACTGGTTAGACGACCGGAACGCCCAACCAAATATGCTTGTTTTGCAGATAGTGTTGCGTCATAGCCGATTCCCAATTCCATCGCAGAGAGCGTGGCGACATTTTCTTCAAATCGAAATTCAAACCGTTTATTGCGAAACGGCTCGTTTTTGCGATCCCAATACGCTTGGACGTCGTTTTGTCGAAGGCCGCCGAATGGTTGTCCATCAATATACACGGAAGGATAGACTTTTTCGTTGTAGCGAAGTTGATAGAGGAGGAAAAAGCTAATTGCGGAAAGCCACACGACACCTAGTCCGATGAGACTGCGGCGGACGGTATGACGAACCGAATCTTTCATTGTTGTTTTGCGTGGACTTTGTGCCATGATATGATGAGAAAGGTAGATTTATTGTACCATCTCTATGGCAGAACCTCTCCCCTCTCCTGATTTATCGGGATTATTTAATCTGGAGACACCAATACGTGCTAAACCTTCGGTTACCGAACCGTCCTCGCCCGGTCCTGTGATGACGACGGAAGTTGTTCCTCCTCCACCTCCGCCCGCTCATCAGGAAACCGTGGTCATTCCTGGTGGTGTGCCGTCACAGCCGCCGCCATCACCAGCCCCGATTCAATCGGGGCCAGCTGGCGGATCACTACCGCGGCGACTCCTCATGATTGCCGTATTCCTTCTTCTTGTTGGCGGACTTCTGGTAGGCGGTCGTTTTGTATTGGGCTTGATCTCCGGAGGGGGAGAAGTGACGCTTACGTATTGGGGTCTGTGGGAAAATGATGCAATTATTCGGCCCGTCATAGCTAAATTTGAAGCCGATCACCCCAAGATCAAAGTGCAATACGTCAAGCAATCTCCTCGGCAATATCGCGAGCGGCTTGCCGCAGCCATTGCCCGGGCTGAAGGACCGGATGTGTTCCGATTCCATAATACCTGGGTTGCGATGCTCAAAAATGATCTCGCGCTTGTTCCCTCGACCGTGATGACCCCGGCCCAATTCGGAACAAGTTTTTATCCCGTCGCGGTAGCTGATCTTGTTGCCGGACAAAATATTTTTGGTATCCCCATTATGATTGACGGACTGGGGTTGTATTACAACGAAGACCTTTTTGCTGCTGCCGGCGTAACGCCCCCGGCTACCTGGGAAGAAATGCTTACCCTCGTTCCCAAACTCACCGTAAGGAATGGCGATCAGATTCTTACGTCTGCGATAGCCTTGGGGACCACCGGCAATGTTGAGAATTTTAGTGATATCGTGGCAACGATGATGCTTCAAAACGGTGCAAGTCTGGTGGCGCCAACAGGGACCGAAGCGGAGGAAGCACTCATTTTTTATAGAAAATTTGCAAGCCCCTCCGATCCTGTCTATACCTGGAACGATACGCTGGATAATTCTGTTTACGCATTTGCGACCGGTAAAGTTGCTATGATTTTAGCCCCTTCCTGGCGTGCATTTGACGTTAAACAGCTCAACCCTGATCTTCGGTTTAAAATCGCACCAATCCCGCAGCTACCGGGGAGTACCGTGACGTGGGCATCGTATTGGGTAGAGGGAGTATCGGCAAAAAGTAAGCATCAGCAATCTGCATGGGAATTTTTGAAATATCTCACAAGCGGGGAGTCGGCAACGATGCTCTATAGCGAAGCGGCGAAGACCAGACTTTTCGGAGAACCGTACGGGCGGGTCGAGCTTGCCTCAACTATTGCTGATGATCCATTCGCTGGCACGTACGTTTCTCAAGCGAAATACGCAAAATCGTTTCCGCTCGCTTCCCGGACGTTTGACAATGGTCTCAATGATCGACTTATTAAGTATCTCGAAGATGCGGTCAATACAGTCGCCAATGATGGTGTTGCACCTGCCGCGGCACTCGAGACAGCAAGGGCAGGATTTGCCCAAGTACTTTCCAGTTTTGGGTTGACCTCCGCAGCTGCCCCCCAGACGAAATAATAATGAGGGTAACGCTTTCTGACGCAGTGCGAATTACGATCGCGTACGCTGATATCTTCGACTATCGCTTAAGTGAAGAAGAGTTGCGATTTTGGTGTGTATATCGGGTTCTACTCAAGCGGTTTGTACACCACAACAACCATCAACGCCCAACACACAATTGGGTATCTTCCCGTCGTAAATGGAAAATTGCCGGTTCGCTGTGGTGGCTGCGGTTACTGCCGACCATTGAATGTATCGGTGTCACCGGAGCTTTAGCGATGAACAACGCGGATGTGCATGATGATATTGATTTTCTCATTATTACCAAGTCCGGAACACTTTGGACAACACGATTGATTGTGACGTTTCTTTTAGATCTTTTTCATCTCCGTCGTCGTCCGGGAGATCACAAATTTAAAGACAAAATTTGTCTCAATATGTTTATGAGCTCCGATGCTCTTGCCATTCCGTCAAAAGAACGGGATTTATTTACCGCCCATGAAGTATTACAAATGAAACCGCTGTGGGATCGGGATGGAACATACCAAAAATTTCTAAAAGCAAATAGATGGGTAGAAAAATTTCTGCCTACGGCGTGGAGAGAAACGTATTACGCATCACGTGTCAAGCATCAACAAACACGAAGTCTTTTGCGTTTTCTTGAACCAATAGCGAAGTTTTTGCAACTTTGGTATATGAGAAAACGCCGAACAACAGAGGTTGTGTCTGATACAATTATCCGATTCCATCCGGTCGATGCGCGCGAATGGATTTACAGAGAGCTCCAAAAAAGATTGCGTGCGACAAAGATCCCTCTTGACAATATTTTCTACGGCCGATAAAATAGCACTCATCTCAAAAGATTGCCAAAGAAGAAGCATATGTCGAAAATAAATATTCAACCGTTATTTGACAATGTCCTCGTCAAGCCCCTGCAGGCAGAAGAAACACTTCCTTCCGGCATCGTTCTTCCTGATAGTGCCAAAGAAAAACCCCAAACCGGGCAAGTCATGGCCGTTGGTCCCGGCGGAACGGATGATAAAGGAAACCCAGTGAAGATGGTCGTCAAAGTCGGCCAAAAGGTTATGTACAAAAAATGGGGCGGCAATGAAGTCAAAGTCAACGGTCAAGAATGGATGCTCGTCGAGCAAAAAGATATTTTAGCGACTGTTGAGTAAAAGGGGGAATACTATGGCAAAACAACTAAAATTTTCTGAAGATGCGAGGCAGGCACTTATCCGTGGAGTAAATTTATTAGCAAAAGCAGTCGTGACGACACTTGGACCCAAAGGACGCAATGTCGCTCTTGATAAAAAATGGGGAGCCCCCAATGTGGTCCATGACGGTGTCACAGTCGCTAAGGAAATTGAGCTCGAGGATCCGTTTGAAAACATGGGTGCCCAGCTCGTCAAAGAAGCCGCGAGCAAAACCAACGATGTAGCAGGGGATGGGACAACCACGTCCACGCTTCTTACCCAAGCTATCGTCAACGCAGGGTTTAAAAACGTGACTGCTGGTGCCAACCCAATGATGCTTAAAATCGGGATGGAAAAAGCAGTTGAGGCGGTGGTTAGTGAGATTAAAAAGATGAGCAAAACCGTCAAAGACGCCGACGTTGCTAAGGTGGCGACGATTTCCGCTCAGGATGACAAAATCGGCGCGATGATTGCGGAAGCTCTTGCCAAAGTCGGTAAAGACGGTGTTGTGACGGTCGAGGAGGGTAAAGGTCTCACCATGGAGATTGAGTACAAAGAGGGCATGGAGTTTGATAAAGGGTACGCGAGTTCTTACTTTGTCACGATTGCTGACAAAATGGAAGCAGAAATTGAGGATGCCTATATCCTCATTACCGACAAAAAGATTTCAGCAATCGCTGATCTTTTGCCGTTCTTAGAAGGATTTATTAAAGTCTCCAAAAATTTGGTGATTATCGCTGATGAAATAGAAGGAGAGGCATTGGCAACATTGGTCGTCAATAAATTGCGCGGGACATTCAATGTTTTGGCGATCAAAGCCCCCGGATTTGGCGACAGGAGAAAAGCGATGCTTGATGACATTGCAACACTCACCGGCGGTACGGTGATAAGTGACGATACAGGCCGTAAATTCGAAAACGTAAAGGTAGAAGACTGCGGCCGCGCGGACAAGGTGTGGGCGGACAAAGACAACTGCCGCATCATCGGCGGTAAAGGTAGTAAGACCGCACTTCAGGCTCGCATTGCGCAGATCAAACGCGAGATGGATGCATCAACATCTGACTTTGATCGCGAAAAACTCCAGGAACGGCTTGCCAAACTCTCCGGAGGCGTTGCCGTTATCAACGTCGGCGCGGCAACAGAAATAGAACTCAAAGACAAGAAAGAGCGTGTCAACGACGCAGTTGCAGCAACAAAGGCTGCGCTTGAGGAAGGTATTATCCCTGGAGGTGGCGTATCATTGCTTCGCGCACGGTTAGTCTTGCCGAAGTTAAAAGATAGTTTGACTGACGCAGATGAAAAAGTCGGCGTTGACATCCTTTATCGTTCCCTCGGTGAGCCAGTTCGATGGATTGCCAAAAACGCCGGTGCCGATGATGGATGGGTGCTAAAAACCATCGAGGAATCAAAACTTGCTGACTTCGGATTTAACGCCATGACGATGCAGTTTGGGTCAATGCTTGCAGCAGGAATTTTGGATCCGGCCAAAGTCACGCGAACCGCGATCCAAAATGCAGTATCCGTCGGCATGATGATTCTCACAACCGAAGCATTGATTACCGATCTTCCGGAAAAGAAAGATGCTGGAGCCGGCATGCCGCCGGGAGGCATGGGAGGCATGGGAGGCATGGGCGGGATGGACTATTAAACCACTTTAAACTTTAAACTGTAAACTTTAAACTGAAAGCTCCTCGAAAGAGGAGTTTTTGGTATAATCCATGCATGGAGTGGGGGAAACTCGTTTATCTTCTCGTCATTATCCTCATCGGGTACCTTCCGTATAAGGCGATCCAGCGATATAGTAAAGACGGTTTTGCGTCCATTTCGACACGGCTGGCATTTCTGATGACTACATGGTTTCTTTTGCTCTCGACGCTTCTCATAAACCAAACACCGAATCTTTTTGTGAACACGTCACTCGTTTCAATAGTTGGTTTTGGAATAACGGTACTGCTATGGGCATTTGCTCCATATCTCTTGCGTCGCATTGGGAAGGTACCGACACAGGTCATAATAGATAATCCGAAGTCATATCTCATCCGAACACAGCCCAAGATGTATATGCTCAAATTTTGTGAGATTCTTTTTCAGCAGGCAAAGTTCGCGTATCTATTATTTGTGGTGCTCGGAGGTTTACCACAAACTTCGCGCATTTGGTGGTTTAGCTTTATCATTATTGTCCTTCATTTGTATAACATGTATTTTGTTCGCGCTGCGATGTTGTTTTTTTTAGTAAGTATCCCCATGGGGCCTTTATTTAGCATACTTATTCTCAACGGGTACATTACTGTAGCGATGACAATTCACCTATGGTTTTACCTCATTTTAGTGAGCTGGTACCGGCTCCGTCATCCATAAAAAGCGTGACACTTTTACTTCATGTGAAGGCTGTAATTTTGGAGGATGATGCTGTACATGAGATAGGTTTCGGCGCGCTCTTGGGTGTATTGTGGATGCAGTTCATGCGATTTTAAATCTTTCAGTATCGTTTGAATATACGGTTTTACCGATGCAGTATCTAGCCCTTTGACCCATCGAAACATTTCATGAAAAAATGTTTCGGCACTTGAGGATTTTTTGTACATCATGTTTGCCACCCGCGAGAGATCATTGGAAAGAGATCCGATGAGCATTTTTGTCTCTGTCATAGTGCGAGTTTGAAGAAAAATGTTGTCAGTTCACTGTACGTTTTTTTTACCCGTTCGCTTTGGATTTCATTTTTTGTGTTGTTATCCTGCGGCCGGATATTGATGAATGAATTAAAATCAATTTCTTTTGTTTCCAGATCAATTCCCCCTCCCCAAATATCTGATTGACGCGATCCTGACTCTAGGAGAATATTTTCTCCTTCAAAATGCCGGTCCATACCTGCGGAGCATATTTTTTTCCGGATATCGATGACCGTTTTGACATATACCCCAAATCGTTCTTTCACCTGCGCAATTTCTTCAAGTGTCAATGGTGATGAGGATGTGACAATCATTGTGCTTAGTATACCGTTTCGGTCTTTGCTATACTACGGGGATGAGTGATGATCACGTAAAGAACACTATTGCCGTCTACGATGCGATGGCGGATAAATATGCAAAGAAGTTGAATGATTATGCGCCGCTGCCGGAACGTGAAAAATTCATTTCATTTCTTCCAAACCATGCACGGATTCTCGATGTAGGATGTGGGCCGGGCAGAGACTGTGAGTATTTTATTAAACAAGGATTTGAGGTTGTTGGCGTAGATTTATCGGATAAGTTATTGGACATAGCGAAACAAAGAGTTCCTCAAGCGAGTTTTTATAAACTAGATTTGCGATCCCTCGTTTTTCATCCCAACTCATTTGATGGTATATGGGCGTGTGCATCGCTTTTGCATCTGAAAAGAGAAGAGGTGCCTGCTGTGTTGTCGATTTTTTACGCTTTATTGAAGCCAACAGGCATCCTGTTTGTTTTAGTGAAGGAAGATAGCGGTGAAGCGGACGTCACCGAGGAATTATCATCTCAGTTATCACGGCATTTTACATATTTCCGAAGGAAGGAACTTAAAATAAAATTAAAAGATGTAGGATTTGAAGTTGAAGAACTATACTCGTATAACGAAAAGGATCGTGGATCAGATCACCGTGATCTCTGCTGGATATCAAGCATCTCCAGAAAACCGTGAGTAATACCTATTGACAAAAGGTATTACATTTTATATAGTAGTAATACTATGATTGGTTATTCGACGATGACGCAAAAAGGGCAGGTGACGATACCGGCGCCGATTCGGGCGATGCTCGGGTTGCAGCCGCGGCAGCGCGTCGTGATCACCAAGGACGCCGACGGAGCAAAAATCAGGGCAGCGTCTAATTTCTTTTCCTTGTACGGTTCGATCAAAACACATAAGAAATTGAATATCTCTGCCATGCGAAAAAGCGCTAAAACATTACTTGCCCGTCGATACCATCATGGCTAAACTTCTCGACGCTAATACCGTCATTCGTTATCTGACTGCAGATGATGAAAAAAAAGCGAAGCGCGTTGAGAAATTTTTGAGGCAAACCACGGAAAAACTCATTCTGACAGACGTTACCGTGGCAGAGGTAGTTTGGGTCTTAGAGTCGCATTACGAGGTTCCCAAGAGCGACATTGTCGCTAAACTTCAACTTTTTTTAACACTTGAGACCGTTCATGCAGCCAAGCCGCTTCTCTCTGACGCGCTTACTTTTTATTGGTCATACAATATCGATTACATTGATGCGTATATTGCGGCTTATGCAATCCATCATGATGTAGACACTATTGTCTCTTACGATCATGATCTCGACAAAATCCCAAGTATCTCTCGGGAAGAACCGTAAGAACCAGAATTAAACTCAACCACCCCATGAAGCAATTTTATTTAGCTGAAATCGTCACCAAAGACAAGCTCATTCATCAAGGGATATTCGTTAGGCCGAAACAGGCGACGAAGAAAGCTATCCTCTGGGTGCATGGGTTGGGGAGTACGTTTTATGGAAATGTCACTCTTTTTGAAGCGCTTTCCAATGTATGCGAAAAGTATGGATTTGGATTTGCATCATTTAATAATCGAGGACACGATGGGATTACAGGTATAAAGAACATAGAACCGGAAAGCGAAAAAGGGTATAGCCGACTGACCGGCGGCGCGGGGATGGAAGTTTTTGAGGAGTGCATGTACGATATTGATGCCGGAGTTGCCTTTCTTGTCCAGCAAGGGTTTGAGAATGTTATAGTTGCCGGTCACAGCACGGGCGCTAACAAAGCGTGTTTTTACGGAGCCAAAACACAGAACAGTCGTGTAGCAGGTATCATCCTCCTTTCACCGCTATCGGACCGGCTCAACCCGGAAGGTAAGCCGCCATGGTGGGTAGTGACGGTAGCCAAGGCTCTTATCGCTATCGGTAAAGGGGACATGCTCATCCCAGTCAGCCATTTTCCTGGAACGCCCAAACGGTTGTTAAGTTTGGTATCTCCAGGATCGTTTGAAGATACATTCGATTACGGCGACGCGGAGCCGAAAATGACCGCCTTTTCTCGCATCACAAGGCCGCTTCTCGTTGTGTTTGCCGGTAACGATGAGCTCGCTGATAGGCCAATGACGAAGATTAAAGCGGTCTTTGATACGCATGCATTATCCGCACTGTATCAAAGCATAATTATCCCTGGCGCGTTCCATAGCTTCAACGGACAAGAAAAAGAAGTGGTTAGTGCGATTCTTCGCTGGGTGAGAGAAATCTGATACAATCGCCTCAGTATGCCCCAAAGTTTAGCTTCCATCGTCGTCCTTAAGCCCGGGTATGCCCGGTGGGAGGGGTATGCAAGCCAGCGCGCCTGCGGGACCATTACCCTTGTTCGTTCGCTGAAGAATTGCATTGTGGACCTTGGCATTCCCACTGATAAGGCGTTGATCCTCAAGCAGTTGAAGGCCCAACGTCTGTACCCAAAAGACATCGACTTCGTCATCCTGACGCACTCCGATGTGGATCACATCGGTAACATGAATCTCTTTCCCGACGCCACGTTCATCGGCGGCAACGACGTGATGCAGGGCGATCATTTTCTGGAGTTTTTTAAGGAAAAGTACGTCGTGGATGAAAACATTTCCGTCATTCACACGCCGGGACATGACAACCGGAGCATATCCGTCCTTGTCAAAACTGCCAAAGGATTGGTAGCCATCACCGGGGATCTTTTTGAGTACAATAAAGATTGGTTGACCGTCGATACGTCCGAAGCCTGGGAGCCATGGAGCCAGGATAAAGATCTGCAAAATAAAAGTCGCGCCAAAATTTGGAAACTCGCCGATTACATCGTTCCCGGTCACGGGGATATGTTTAAGGTGGATAAGTCTGTGGTGCTTTAACTTATGGCAGAAGAAATAGCAGTTCAGATAACAAACAAAAAAGGATTACATCTTGCCGGAGTGATTCATGTTCCATTAGGGAAAGGTAAGTGTCCGACGGTTATCAACCTTCATGGATTTACCGGTTACAAAGAAGAAGAGAACAATGTTTCACTTGCGAACAATTTGGCAGCGCATGGATTTGTGGTTATCCGGTTTGACGCATCCGGCGACGGGGAAAGCGGTGGGACTCTTGCAGATGATTACCGGATGACCAATTATCTTTCTGACATTGATGCCGTCTATGAATTTATTCGCCACCATCCGCGGGTGGACGCCAATAACATCGGCGTTTGGGGCCATAGTATGGGCGCGATGCTTGCTATTATCTGGGGAAGCAAACATCCGGAGCTTAAAGCGATTTGTTCCGTATCTCCTCCGGTTCAGACGGGAACTACGGATTGGCTTAGGCCACTCCTTAACGAATGGAAAAAAACCGGATGGTTTACGAAAGTTAGCACGAGCGGACGTGGGGAGAGTCGGGTGCCGTGGGCCTTTATGGAAGATGCGGGGAAGTATAATACGTTGGACTATGTGGAAGATGTGCGAAGTCCGCTCATGATTGTCCTTGGGCTCGCCGAAGATACCGTGCCGCCCGAACATACGAGAGAAATATTTCGGAAAGCTCACGAGCCGAAGGCACTCGTGGAAATAGAAGGCATGAGTCACGATTACAAAAAAGTTCCGAAGCACCTTCGGTTAGTGAATAGCAAGGTAATTCCATTTTTTGAGAAGTATCTGAAGTAACTCACGAGAAATCCGATTTATGAAACCGATGATTCACCAGGGGACTATCAACGACATATCTACATATATTGCACTTCAGCGTCGAGATGGATTTTCTCATCAATACTATCTAACACCAGAAAGATTAAAACGTTTAATTGATCGCGGTGAGCTATTCTTTCTGGCAATTCCAGAAGGAGCGCCAGTAGGTTTTGCGTCTGTCGACTGTGAGATTCGTTCACAAGCACATTTTTTGTCTGTTGATAAAAAATACGCGAGGAGAGGAATTGGAAGCATGCTTATGAAAGCGCTTATGAATGAAGCAAAAAAACAAGGGCATACTCGGTTATGTTCGCATGTAGAAGCAAGCTCAACGAAAGAAGTTTTTCTACAGAAACAAGGTTTTATTCAGGTGGGATACTACAAAAATAGATACGGAAATGGTGTAGACGCATCGATCTGGGAAATCGCGTTATGATTGTTTTAATTTCGTCATCATCAACGTCCCGCGCATGATGCGGGATGACTTTTTAGAGTTGGTGGCGGAGTGGTTTCAAAAAATTCCATGAGCCTATTTTTGCAACGGCTTATTTGATTATGGTAGACTTATAGTGGAGAAGCCAATTATGAACTATCAAAAACGTATCACAATCAATCCTAAAGTCATGGTTGGTAAGCCGGTGGTCGCCGGAACGCGCATCACAGTTGAGCAGGTACTCACACTTCTTTCTCAAGGGGTGACCGCGGAAGAGCTTGCTTCGGAAAAATACTATCCGCAGCTTACCAAAGCAGACGTATATGCTGCCGTTGCGTACGCCAAAGATCGCGTAGAAGATGAACGCGTCTATCCTCTGGGATGAAATTCCTAACGGACGAAAATATAGGACTTGAGGTTGTTGCATTTCTTCGAAAGAAGGGTCATGACGTTGGTTCTATTACAGAAATTTCTACCGGTGTATCCGACGTGATGGTCTTGGCGAAAGCCGTCGACGAAAAGCGGATTCTCATAACAGCGGATACAGATTTCGGCGAACTTGTCTACCACGCCGGAAAGCGACACGCGGGCATTGTTTTACTTCGGCTTGATGATGAACGCAACGCAAATAAAATTCGTGTACTCGGAGAACTTCTTGAGAAATATGCCGATGAACTCGTTGGTACCTTTGTTATAGTCACAGAAACCAGCGTGCGCATTCGCCGAATGTCGTAGGCTATGAAACGATTTCCGATCGTCCGAGCACACGGGTCGCATTATGAGGTGGGTGTTGCCATTGGGAAAATGATGCGCCAACCTATCATAAATTTACTTACTCGGGAAAAAGCGAGTCTTGGAGAAAAATTTGTTTACTATGTGGACATGCTCCCGTCGTTTATCGAAATTACGAAGCGTTACTTCCCGCAATATATGGATGAAGTGAGAGGTATCGCGGATGGCGCGGGAGTGGATTTTCAAACATTGTTTTCTACAAACTGTCGTGAGGTTGTAGACTATTCGGGTTCTACAAGTACAGCAGACCATTGCACAATAGTTACTATTCCTCAGAGCAATCAATATATCGTGGGTCACAATGAGGATTGGGATGCCGAGTCGATTGAGATTCTATACATTTTTGACGCGGTTATAGACGGCGTACATATTTTCGGACTTAATTATGGAGATAGCGTCATGGGAGATTCTATCTCCGTGACGAGCCATGGCCTCATACAGGCAGTCAACGATCTACAGCATCAAGACGCTCAACTCGGTGTTCCTAAAAAGTTTATCGCCCGGGCAATACTTGATTGTAAAACGCTTGAGGAGGCGGAGGACATCATGAAAAAAGTTCCGCGCGCGGCAGGATTTAATCACGTGCTTGCTCAGGGACAACGATTATGGAATATAGAGTCTTCTGCCAAAGAATACGTCATTGAGAAAGTCGAATTGCAAAAGTACGTCCATACCAATCATTACGTGACAGAGTTGAAGCGGATAGACAAAGGAAATCAGGAGTCGGAGAAGCGGTATGCGAAGGTTAAAGAACGACTTAGTGACGTCAATTCCATAAAAGATATGAAAGAACTTTTAAGTGATCAAACAGATCCCCGCATTTGTCGAGAGGGGACCATCGGATCAGTAATCTTTGACATGCCCAACAAAGTCGCCCACATCGCCTACGGCCAACCGACGCCGCAGGCGTATGTGGAGTATTCACTTGAGCACGTGTTGGAATGAGAGGATGATATGAAGTCGGAAGGGAGAGTCGCCATCGTCACCGGTTCTTTGTGAGGGATTGGGTATAGCCGGATGGTAGTTTTATTGACAAAGTGTATAGATTATAGTACTATTAACATATATGTTAATTGATACGAACCAGATTATCAGTCTTTCCGATCTCCGATTCCGGCTCGGCAGGATGCTTGCCGAAGTGGAAGAAGGGAACGTTCTTCTCGTAGCAAATAAGGGAGATATTAAAGCCGCTTTTGTTCCCATGACTTTTTTGGAACAGAACGCCGGCAATTCCGAGGAAATGCGTATGAAAGCAAAGGCACTCCAACATGGTTTCGCCGCGGATATGGCAGGAAAAAAAACTGTTTGGAATAGCACCGTCTTGATCCGAACCCAACGAAACAAACGCGTTGCAAAAATGAACGAACTGATAAAATAGCTATGGAGCACATCGTGCTTGATGCATCGGTCGTGGTGAAGTGGTTTAAGAAGAAAAATGAGCAACGTACCAGCCAGGCAGACGTATTACTTCAGAATCTTCTTGACGGGACCGTACGCGTTTCGATTCCTACGCTTCTTTTTACGGAACTTGTCAGCATTGCGGCCATTGATCGAAGCGTTTCGGAAGAACACTGGCAGGAGGCACTTGTATTTCTTTTTTCCCTTTCCTGGCATGTGTATCCACCGGACCAATTTTTCGTCAAAGATACGTATCGGTTAGCCAAAGGATTAGGACTGAGCGCGTATGATGCTACGTACCTTGCTGTTGCCAAGCGCTGTAGCGCGGTGGTGGTGACGGAGGATAAAGAGCTTCTTGCCAAAGGCGGAAATTTGGTCCGAGCATTGTAGAAAAAGTCTATGGAACTTAAAGATAAAGTTGTTCTCATTACAGGTTCTTCAAGTGGCATAGGCAAAGCCGCCGCCCTCAAATTTGCGCAAGAAAAAGCAAAAGTAGTTGTTCATTACAAAACTAATAAGACTGGGGCCCAACTTACAGTAGACGAAATGAAAAATTGGGGCGCTGAGGTTATCGCAGTTCAGGCCGATGTAGTGAAGCCTCACGAGGTCAAAAGACTATTTTCCGAGGTACTTAAAGCGTTTGGAACCTTAGACGTTCTCATTAATAATGCAGGATTAGCCAAGCCAAAGCCCTTTTTGGAAATCACCAGAGATGACCTGGCGGAGGAGTTTGATAAGAATTTCTTTAGCATGGTTTACTCCTGTCAGGAAGCTGCAAGAATCATGCAAAAAAAAGATTCCGGAAAAATTATCAATGTCTCTTCGATTTGTGGATTAACAGGCTGTACAAGCATACTCACTTTTACATCTGCGCGGTCAGCAGTAACGGGTTTTACAAAGGCACTCGCCAAAATTCTAGCACCAAACATAATGGTTAATGCAGTAGCGCCAGGATTTACCCTTACCCGCTTTTGGGATAAAATGACAGACAAAGAGGTTAAAGAATTGCTTGACTCAACACTGTCTAAAAAGTGGGTTACCGCAGAAGAAATCGCAGATACATTTATTTATTTGACTAAAAACGATTCTGTGACTGGTCAAGTAATCGTTGTAGATGGAGGCTACACTACAAATATATGAATACAAAAAACAAAAACATCATTAAGGATATTCTTCAAGCAACCCCCTTGCTGTCTATGGCTTCTATTACAAAAGACGGGAAGAGTTGGATTTGCACTGCCTTTTATGCATATGATGATAAACTGAAATTGTATTTTCTAACTCCGCCGACGACACAACACAGTAAAAATTTAGAGAAAAATGCTTCAGTAGCTATTTCAGTTTTTGATACTCATCAAAACCCTGATGACAAGAAGCGGGGGCTACAGATATTTGGTGCATGTCATAAAGCAGCAGGTAATGAAATAGAGAAGGGGCTACGCATATATGGCAAACGATTTGTGGATTTCGGAAAGAAAATCCTTTCGCCAGAAGATATTGAGAAATCAAAAATGCATTCGCGCTTCTATGTTGTAGTCCCGCAAAAGATAAAAATATTTGATGAATTAGTTTTCGGTGAAGAGATATGGGTAACCGTGGTTATTTGATCTCCGGCAAGACTTCGAGGGGGTTGACGGGGGTGCCGTCCTGGTAGATTTCGAGGTGAAGGTGGTTGCCGGTGGACCAGCCGGTGGAGCCTACCTCGCCGAGCTTCGTTTTCTTATCTACAGTTTGACCAGGACTCACATCGATTTTGGACATATGGCCATAAAGCGACTTCATGCCGTCGTCGTGTTCGACAAGCACATGGTTGCCGTAGCCCCAGTTTGAGAAAATAGTCCATTCCACCCAGCCGTCAGCGATTGGGTACACAGGAGTGCCTTTGGGATTGGTGAGATCAACACCCGGGTGGCCGGTTGAAAATATTGTGGTTAGGCCAAATCGGGTGAATGGCCACTGAAACTTGGTGTCTGTCGGGATGATCTCAATAATCGTCTCTTCTGTGGCCTTGCTCACTTCGAGATTGGCGACGAAATCTGTTGCAGTGGGCACTAAAACCGCGGAAAAGACAGCCACTCCAGACAAATACACTCCTATGATCTGGGGGAGCTTGGTTGCCTCAATCTTTTTGCGTAAAATGAGGCTAATTCGATTGCTGCCTCGATAGGGGACCAGCAGCCAGTAAATAATCTTTTTCGTAGAAGCCGATAGTATATAATTTTGCTTCTTTCTTGTCAAATTGAGGTGCAGGCGCTATGATGAGGAGATCTATGCGCAGAAAGATAGTATTTCTGGTCGTTATTCTTCTTCTGATCGGTGGTGTTATAGGACTAATCCGATTTTTTTCAGGCCGAAGCGGAGCGACCGGTGAGCTTCGTGTGGATAGTCAGCCTACAGTGAGTATATTTTTGGATAATAGACATATTGGTCGAAGCCCCTATAAAGACAAAGTTGCCTCCGGTGAATATACCATCAAGCTTACTCCGGAATCTGCGGTCGATTCTCCGGCAAGTTGGCAGGGACAAATCACTATTGGACCCAATTTATTAACGTATGTAAATGCAACACTTTCCGACTCCGAGCTTACCAGTGCAGTCGATGTTCTTTGGCTCACTAAAACGTCAGGCAGAGCCTCCGAAGTTTCCGTTACCACCAACCCCGATGGCGCAACACTTCTTATTGATAACGAAACGAAAGGAGTAACACCCCTTGCTATCTCCGATCTTTCCGCCGGAGACCATACGCTCACGGTTACGTCTCCGGGATTTGCTCCCCGAACGCTCAAAATAAAAGCAACGGCCGGGTATCGCCTCATCGTGACGGTCAAACTTGCCCTTTCTGGCGAGCCGATGCCAACGCCGACTGAGGAAGCGACACCTTCGCCAACACTTAAAACAACACCTAAAGCGACCCCAACCAAGATAGCAACAAGTTCAGCCACCATGCCTGATCCGACTAAACCCTTCGTGACGATCAAAGACACACCCACCGGATTTTTGCGCGTCCGGATGGAGCCATCGACGGCCGCTACTGAAGCTGCACAAGTCAAGCCTGGTGAAAAATATCACATCGAGGATGAGCAGAGCGGGTGGTATCAGATAAAATACAGCGGAACCAATGAGGGTTGGATCTCCGGCCAGTACGCCACAAAGACTGAGTAATATATATGGGTTATGAAAATGTGTTGCGCGTGGAGGGTTTTCTGAAGGATCGTATTGGCTGGTGTAGCGGAAGTGGTTATTCGAGTTTCGGGAGGATGGTTATAGCGTATCGCGACGAAGTACCTCGTGATGACGTTTTAACAGGGGAGGAGCTTGAAAAAGCTTGCGCATCTTGTCCAGTGGGGAAAGAGAGAATACCTGGTTTGATTTGCGGTGGGATGAAATATGTCAATCGGATGCAAAGTCAAATGGTGGCTGAGGTGGATGTTTCAGATAAAGCTCAGTTACCGGAAGGCGCTGAAATATTTTGTGGCTTGGATAACGCGAGGTTACAATCGATGAAGGAAGCACCGACCATAGCAGAAGTAGCAGCTCAATATACCGGCGATATGCCTCTCGTGCCGTATAATTGATGGAGCGCAAATTGCTACCCTCCTATCCCATACACGACCACCAGCACGCTTCCCACCCAAAGTTCCTTCAGTTCATCCGACGAAATACGATTTCAAACTCTTTACGAAATCCTTCAAACGTTATGGTGGCTTTTTGGAAAAGATCCGCTTGTCCGAGGATACAATGGTAGGGCGATATTCCTTCCACGATATTCAATGCGAGGGAAAACGTACTCCCATTTATTTCTGCCTCCGCGCGATCAAACCGGTGAGAACGAAATTGTCCGCTTAACGTAAAGCCGATAGATGCCGGAATACTCTCCCATGGTATGCTGAGCGATTCTGCGATAGTCGTTGAAATCACTGCTCCTGCTGCGCCAGAGTCAACCAATGCAAATGTCGGAAATTCTGTTTGTTGGTGGCGAAATGTCACGGGAACTATCGGTGCCAGCACGACTCTGTTCTTGATGCTCGGAAGCGGACTGTACCTGTATTGTATGAAGCCTATCCGATGAAGTTGCCGTACGTTTTTCCTGCCGGAAAAAAGTATACCTTTTCTTTTTGTTTCTGTACCTTCTCTTTGAGTGTTTTTAGGTTTCTTCCGGCAAACACGACGGAGCGAAAGTCAGACGAAATTGCTACCCATCCGGACGTATGGCCCCGCAGTAGTTTGACAAAATTGATCGACTTCTTTTTCATACAACAGTAGTATACTACTTTATGCTTCATCCTCCAATGCCGTAGACCACCACCAGCACACTCCCCACCCAGAGGATGATTGTGGCTAGAAGGGGAAGATCGCTGGTTAAAATTTTCTCCGGTGATTCACCTTTCCCTTCGTAAATAAGCTGCATATACCGCATGATGCCATAGAGAACAAATGGGATTGTCAACATCATCCATTTTCGCCCGGGAATATCCGGTGCAAAATCTCCGTAGTTGCGAAAAATAATACCTTCTCCTTGAGGTTGGGCTAAAAACGTAAAAAATGCGTAGGTAATAAACGTCGAGTTTGCAAACATTGCCGTATAGGTATCAAGGAGTTTTTCTGAGTAATGGGAAAGCGCCATACGCGTATCGCGGGGAACAACGCCTTCGTAGCTATCGATAAGGGTAAGCTCTGCTCTGCGTTTTCCGATAGCAAGAAACAAGGCAAGCGACAAAGCCGCCAGAGCGAGCCAAATGGAAATGTGAAATCCCGTGGCGGCTTCACCGGCATAGACCCGGAGGATATATGCGGTCGTAATGGTAAGAATATCAATAATACTGTACTGTTTTAAGATAAGCGTATAGGCATACTCAAGAAACAAAAATGCGACTGCAAAAAGAAAAAACGTCGGATTGGTGAGACTTGCAATATAGAGCCCTGTGAAGGCAAAAAGAATCGAAACGAGGACTGCCACAGGGATAGGGAGTTTGCCGCTTGCGACCGGACGAAATTTTTTGAAGGGATGTTTTCGGTCTCGGGGAGCATCGAGGACGTCGTTAAAGAGATAGTTTGATGAGGAGAGTAAACAAAATGCAATAAACGCCCAGAGATTTTGTATAAATGGGGCGGTTTGAAACAGTTGCCCAGTAAAGAGAATCGGCGTGAAGATCGCGATATTTTTTAACCACTGTCGGGGTCGTGCGGTTTTGAAAATTGCCAAAAGTACTTGAGCCATAGCAGGAAGCCGCCAATGACCACACCGACAAGAAGTAAGGTAAACACCTTCTGTCGACTCGTGACAGCCAAGGCGATTGCACCAAGTATAGCCGACACACCCCAGTAAAACAAGGCAACACGGCGTCGGCCCCATCCCAGATCCAAGAGTCGGTGGTGGAGGTGACCACGGTCGGCCCAAACTGGAGACTTTCCGTGGCCTATTCGTCGTATGAGCGTATAGAGGGCGTCAATTGTTGGAATGCCGAGAACCAGGAGTGCGGTGCCCAGTTTCCCGTAGGAAAGAATACCCAACAGTCCGAGCATCAGCCCGGCGATCGTTTTGCCGCCGTGTCCCGGCATGATTTTTTGCGGATAGACGTTCCATGGTAAAAAACCCAGGAACGCTCCGGCGACGATAAAGGCTAAAATCGTGACCGGAAGTTGAGACGGGTCGACGGCACTATAGCGCAGGGACAAGAGTCCCAAAACAATGCCAGAGACCACGACAAATCCCGGCATCTGTCCGTCGACTCCGGCTGACCAGCCGACGATGTGCATCGTCCACATAAGCCAGACGAATGCAAATAGGTCTGCCCAGACCAAAATGGAATGTTTTCCAAAAAAATCAAACGAGAGGCGCCAGGTTTGAAGATCGATTACTCCTCCGGTTATTGGATTGGTAACAAACGGAATACCGGCGCCCACTCCTATCACAACAATAACGGCAAGTATCCCAATACCAAGGCGAATATAGGGGTTTATATCACGTTTGTCGTCTATTATTCCCGTGATCGTCAGGAGTGCAAGTGCTACGATTATTCCGACCGTGAGTTTTGTAACGGGTAGATAAAGAAGCATTGCGATGGCGATTGCCGCAAATAAGGCAAGCCCTCCCGCGCGGGGGACTGTTCCGTGATGGGTATGGGCGGGATGATAGCGATTTTTTGGGTTATCGAGGAGTTTCCAGTTGCGGGCAAGATCAATAACCCATGGCGTTACCCCAAAACTAATGAGACCTGCAACAATTCCGGCAAGAGCGAAATTCATGAGAGCGTTACGTAACCAGAGAGAGAATTTGTACGATTGAAACAAACGATAGTATACTCACAAAAAATGATGCAATGATGACAAGTTTTGAAAACACCGTTTGCCCACCGATATTACTTGCCAAAGTAAGACTCAGTCCTTGCCAAAAGAGACTCGCCCCCGGGAGAAGAAAGAGCCAGAGGGGGTTTGCCAGTTGGTCTTGTCCCCACGCCCGAGAATACCACAGCGGTACGAATGGCGGGAGCATTCGCCACCACCAGGCGATGATGGCGATAGAGAGCAGGGTGAAACTGATCGATGCGATCGAGAGCCAACGAATCAAGGGTAATACCAACAGTTGACTCCATTGTGCCCGAATGCGCTCTATAGGTGCGAGATTCATAGGGGAGGAGTCGTGCTGTAAGCAACGCTATAGGATCCATCAATGTTAACTAAGAATGCTTGCATTGGATAGGGCGGAAGATCATAGGCCTGTTTTTTTGGATCAAATATCGCATCCCCAACATACCAGGGAAACGCTGATCCGTTGGGATTATAGAGATACACGCGTGAAGGATCGGCACTATAGTATATGCTTTCAAACAAGATGAGTGGAGATTGAGCAAGTATCACATCGCGGGTTCCCGCAAGAGCGTTTATTTCTGTGAATGTACGGGCAATATCAACTTTTGGGTGTTTATTGGGGTACCACAGGTTGAATGCCAGAGAAAAAAGAATGAATGATACCCCCAACACTTTTTGCAATCGGCGGTTCCTCATGGCGTCAAGCGCATACACTAAAAGAAATACCTCGGCGATAGTAACGGGAATGAGGTATCGATTCACAAACAGCGGCTTGATAAACGATACAGAGATAACGAGAATTATCGGAGCAAATACGGCAAGGAAGAAATAGAGGGCTATCTGTTTGTGTTCTTTATTTCTGAGAGCCGTCACGAATAAAAGAATAAGCCCGACGGACAGAGCTGCGGTATAGTCCCATAAATACCACGGCGTCCCTTCATATCCCAAAAATATATTCCCAACGACCGAGGCAATCAGGTGAAAGTCGACAGGGAAATACCACGAATTTTTGAGTTTGGCCGATACTTGCGCAATGCGGATAAGCCAGGGAAGAATAAACAGTCCATTAATAAGAGAGGCGCGAACGAAAGGATCGCGCAGTCGCCTCGGTGACAGTTTTTTTGTGAGGAGCCAATGGATAACTTGGACGAATGGAACAATGAGAAAGTAGCTGTGTGTGTAAAATCCCAGGATCGTTGCCAGAATATAAAGCCGCCATCGACGTTCAATATACGTGTACATGGATAGTGTCGCAAAAAAGATATACCATCCATATGTTCGGACCTCAAACGCATAATAGATAAGCATGGGATTTAAAAAGAACAGGAGAGGGAGTACGATGGAAAGCCAGGACTTTTTAAATAACGTTTCTGACCAGTGTATGACGACTCCAGTTGCAAGGGCAAATCCTAATAGAGATAAACTGCGAACGGCAATTTCACTTGTGCCAAAAAGTTTTATCCAATAATGGAGCATGGTGTAATAAACGGGCGGTTCAAAGGTGACCGATTGAGCAATCCATGAGACTGGACGTTGCGCAACCAGTACCGAGAACGCCTCATCGCGCCAAAGGCTTTGGGTGAGGTAGAGGAGCGGGGTATGCGTCAAGAGCCAATTGAACATATCGTTACCTGCTATTATACCTTTTCAGTCACTCGATACTCCAGGCGTTTGCCGAGCATGAGTCTTGTGTGAGCATCAAGTCCGGGAAGAGCGGAAAGGAAAAACGAGACGACGGGTAACGTAATCCATTGAAGGTATAAAAACGGTATTTTCCATCGTGCATATTCTTTCGGACGAGGGGGTTTTATACGTAAATCGATGACAATAACAACAATAAGAAATATTGCCGATAGCGTAAGGATACCTGATGATATTTGCGAGAGATTATGCCCGAGTACGGTGCGGGCAAACGCAGGGTTAATAAGGGGAGGAAGGGTGCTTCCAATTGTAAGAATAAACCAATTTGCCGGCCAGAACACGTGATGTTCAAGGAGCATAATAAGGCGGCGTAGTCTGTCAGATAGCGGAATGGTGTGACTGAGGAAGACGCCACGGATGACAAAGGGAAGATCCGATACGCCCCATGCCCAGCGTTTGGACTGTTCATATTGATTGACCATCGTCCGGAAAAATGAATGACTCTCCGCAGCATCAGCAAGAACCGGAAGAAATATGCCGCGGGTGGTAACTTTTTCTCCGAGGGCAAAATACACTTTAAAGAAGAGGTGATAATCTTCTGGGATTACGTCTATGCCCCAAAACCCTGCTTTTTGGGCTGTTGAAAGGGCTAGGGAATACGTGGAAAAATTGATGAATCGACTGCTTTGCGAGAGAAGCGAAAGATTCCAAATGCTGTTCATGGTATTAAATACCCGGCTGGGGAGGGGGATTCGCCAAATGTTGGAATAAAATAAAATCGCTCCCTGATAGAAATGATACGCCCGGTCTGGATCGGTGAGGAATTGACAGGAAAGAGCCGAGAAATATTTTGGGTGGAGGAGTGCATCTGCGTCACACGAGGTGACGGTCGTGGTATTGATATCAATATGCCAACCCGGGAGAGCAGCGACAACTTTTTTTGCCGCCCATGCCATGTTTGATGATTTCCCCGCGACTTCGCCGGTATGAAGAACGTGTCGCGTGACCATGAATTTGCCAAAAAGACTCCCAAATTTCTTCCGTAGAGTTTTTTCTGTTTCTCGCGCGTGGGGATCTTTATCTTCGGTTGCGAGAACTACAATGATGCGCTCTTTAGGAAAGTCCTGTTGGGCTAGGTTTGTAAGTGTGCGTTCAAGGACGTGGATGGGTTCCTGATACTCGGGAACAATCACAACATGGTAGAGCTTATTAAAATCTGGGAGATTCTTTGTGAGTGCGACCCAGTCTACTTTCGTATGCGCAGAGATCATCAGAAACGATCGGATCGCATGAATAGCCAGGCGAAATGATTTATAAAACCAATAGACATCAAAAGTAATGATGAGATAGGCAACGATAGCCGGATGCCAAAATGACAGCCAAAACGGCATCGTTATAAGTATCCACGAAGTGAAGGGAATGAGAATTTCAAAAAATCGTCTTGTCCGGTTTGGATACCGGAGAAATAATGATCTCATACAAGGTTATCTCTATACTGTTTTGAATAGCGCGTATTTGGTTAGTCTCCCGAGCAGATAATACGTTCGACTGACGATGTCTTTGAAAAGCGAACGCTCGTCTGCGCGAAGTTGAGTAAGAACGGTAAGCGCAGGGTCAAACAGGACTTTAAGGTGTTTTTGATGAAGCCGAATGGCGAGCGTGAGGTCATCCATTTGCGTGACGTCGTGAATTTTTCCGTCAAATCCCCCAGCTTTGGCGAGAGCATCCCGACGTATAGCAAGATTCCCACCGATAATCAGCTGAACTCCAAAGACAGCATGAAGAAGGGCAAACATATATATATAATCTTTTCCTTGAGGAAAAATCCACGTATAGAATTTTCCGACGTCTGTAAAACTATATGGACCACCGACAGCCGCAATAGAGGGATGTTCCCGAAAGGTGACTTGGATTTTTTTGAGGTAATCAGAAGGAACGACGCAATCTGCATCTACAAAAACGAGGAGCTCACTTTTTGCCCGCCGTACTCCGGTGTTTCGGGCGTTGCTTGCTCCCGGTTTCTGCTCGAGAAAGACAAGTTGTATATATTTTTTTGCAACGTCGCTCGTTGCATCCTTGGAGTTATTGTCGACGACAATAATTTCATACGGCTCGCGGAGACTTTGTTTTTTAAGGGAAGCGAGGCAAGCTCCAATATGGTGTGCTTCGTTGTATGCGGGAATAATGATCGACAAAACCGGTTTTTGCATTGTAGGAATTATACAAAACCTGTGGTATAAATGCATGTTATAGTGGATTGCCCACGAATTGTTATCATCGGTGCCGGACCATGCGGTTTAGGTGCAGCATGGAGACTGCAAGAATTTGGCTACAGAGATTTTGTCCTCTTAGAAAAAGAAAATCACGTTGGCGGTCTGGCGTCCTCGTATGTTGATGCCAACGGATTTACCTGGGACGTTGGTGGTCACGTCATTCACTCGCACTACCCCTATTTTGACCGTGTTTTTCAAGAGGTCACCGCTGGAGAATATTTAACCCACGAGCGTGAATCCTGGATATGGATATACGATCGTTTCGTTCCCTATCCGTTTCAGAATAATATCCGTTATCTGCCTCCTTCGGTGATACAGGAGTGCCTTGACGGCTTAAAGGAGGCTTCTGCAAAGAAACACGACCCGGAAACGTTTGCCGAATGGATAGTTGATTCTTTTGGAAGTGGCATCGCCAAACATTTTCTTTTTCCATACAACCGCAAAGTATGGGCATATCCGCTTGAAAAAATGAGCTACCAATGGGTGGGCGATAGAGTTGCTTCTGTCGACATAACAAGAATTGAACTCAACATTGCAGAAAAGAAAGACGACGTTTCATGGGGTCCCAATGCCGTATTTGAGTTTCCAACATTTGGGGGAACCGGTTCTATTTGGGAGGGTGTTGCAAATCGGTTCCGGTCGCACATCCGACTCAACGCCGGTGTTACTTCTATTGATGCCCTCAAGCGGCAGGTAATCTGTACTGATGGTTCGGTTCATCCTTACGACGTGCTTTTGACGACGATGCCGATAGACCGATTGACTGGATTGACGACGGGACTCACTGGCACGTCAGGATCTGAGGACCTTCATTTCTCTTCAGTTTTTATCGTGGGGATCGGGGTTAAAGGAGATACTCCAGCTCACCTTCGCGGGAAGTGTTGGATGTATTTTCCCGAAGATCACGCCCCGTTTTTTCGCGCGACGGTTTTTTCCCATTACTCACCACATAACGCCCCCAAAGGAACATGGTCTCTCATGACGGAAACGTCAGTTTCGCGCTATCAACCGCTAGCTAACCAAGACATTGTCGCTTCCGTTATCGACGGGGCAAAAAAAACGGGTTTAATCGGAGAGCAATCAACCGTTGTCGACACGTGGAAATTTACGACAAACTATGGCTATCCAACACCGACGCTTGGGCGTGATCAAATTCTTGATCGGTTATTCCCGATATTTGAAAAGCACAATATTTTTTCCCGGGGAAGATTTGGAGCATGGCGGTATGAAGTTTCCAATCAGGATCACACATTTATGCAAGGAGTTGAGTGGGTCAATAAGATTCTCAATGGAGAAGAAGAGGTAACGGTCTTCCATCCGGAGTTGGTTAATGCAAAGAAGTGAAGAGCGTTTGTGCATTAGTTGTCGTTGTGTCTGCCAGAACTTTTGTTGTAATTCCTTTTAGTTGGGCGATCTGTTTAGCGATAAGCGGAATATATTTGGGTTCATTGCGTTCTCCTCGATGAGGCACCGGTGTTAGATAGGGTGCATCAGTTTCTAGCAGAAGCATGGAAAGCGGAATTGATGGAACGGTTAGTGACAATTGTTTGGAATAGGTTACATTGCCATCAATACCGACAAAAATTTTTCGCGCCTGGGCTTGGCGAAGTTCTTGAAGACCTCCGGAAAAACAGTGGATGGTGCCTTTTGGTAAAGATGGGAGTGCGTCGAGGACAGTAAAAAAATCTTCGTATGCGTCCCGACAGTGCATGATAACCGGAAGATTATGGCGAAGTGCGAGACGAAGCTGTTCATCAAAGAGCCGTTTTTGTTTGTCTTTTTTTCCGAGCGCCTGCTCACCCTTGTACTGAAAATAATCCAAACCGCATTCTCCGATAGCTATGACTTGATCATTCATAAGGGAGTCGAGTTTTTGCACATCCGGGTCATGCTGTGCTTCGTGGGGGTGGATGCCCAGAGCAGGGAAGATAACGCCCGGATAAAGCTTAGCCAGCTCCAACACTTCTTGTGAAGAGTGTAAATCAACGCCGGGATTGATACATTGTTTCACTCCCGCCTTTTTGGCATTCCCTACGACCATCGCCCGATCAGAATCGTATTGAGAGAAATTAAGATGGCAATGTGTATCGATGTACATGCGTTACAGGCGGGGAAATAACGATGGTTGAGATAGTATCGTCGGCCCCCTAAATTGCTCAAGAATTTTTTGGGCGGTTTGTGGCAGAAACGGTTGGAGGAGGGTGGCGATTTCGATAATTTGGCTGATTGCTCGGTCAAGTACTTTGATTAAATCATTGCCAGATAACTTCCACGGTTGGTTCTCGTTGATAAACTTATCTACTGTTTTTACTCTCTCCCAGACATACGCAAGCGCATCATTGAATCTGTACTCTTCAAGCGCTTTTTTGTATTCTCCGGTATTGACGTCTTGAAAATTTACATTTTTCATTTTACACTTTTGACTTTCTGCCAGTTTCGCGATTCTAGCCACTAAATTTCCAAGTCCGTTGGCAAGATCTGCATTGTAAAGTTCTTTAAATCTTCTCTCTGAATAATCGCCGTCACTATAACTAGGTATTTCGCGGGTGAGATAGTACCGGACTGCGTCAGTTCCATATTGATTAAGAACTTTTATGGGATCCACAACATTGCCAACCGTTTTACTCATTTTTTGCCCATCAACAGTCAAGTAGCCATGAACGAAGAGTTGCTTGGGTAATGGCAGACCCGCGGATTTGAGAACTGCCGGCCAGTAGATTGCATGAAACCGCAAGATTCCTTTGCCGATAATCATAAGGTCAGCTGGTGCCCATTTGGTAAATAGTTCGTCATTCCAGCCTAAGCCAATCCCACTGTAATAAATGTTGTTCGCATCAAACCATACATACATAATTTGATCGGGATCTCCAGGGACAGGTACGCCCCATCCTTTGGCGCGTTCTTTAGTTCGGGAAATAGAAAAATCTTCTAAGCCTTTTTTTATAAAAGCTACCGTTTCATTTTTTTTGCTCTGAGGGATAATAGAGAGAGCATCAGAGATGATTAACTCCTCGAAAAATTTTTGGTATTTTGACAAACGGAAAAAATAATTTTTTTCTGCGATAAGATCAAGCTTCTTGCCGGGATGTTCAAAACATTCACCGTTTTCATTGAGTTCATCGGATGTATAAAAAGCTTCACAACCAACGCAGTAGAGCCCCTCGTATGATTTTTTATAAATATCCCCACTTTTTGTACAGAGTTCCCAGAGTTTTTGAGAGGATAAAAAGTGATTTTCGTTTGTCCCACGTTGCCATATATCAAAATGAACATTGAGCTTTTTGGCCAGATCAAGAAATTCTTGTTGGTGAATGTCGCAGAATTTATGTGGTTCTACTCCAGCCTTTTGGGCGGCCTGAATAATTTTTAGTCCATTTTCATCGGCTCCACACAGATACAGTACATCCTCATGGAGAAGCTTGTGATATCGTCGAATAACGTCTGAGTAGATAAATTCCTGTGCATGGCCGATGTGAGGCGCAGCGTTGACGTAAGGAATTGCGCTATGGAGGTAGAATTTATTTGTCATAATCGTCATTGTACCATCAAAAAACCTCCTTGCGGAGGTTATTAAAATTCCAGATTATAACCTCCGCTACAAGACGGCTTGCATTGCCATCAACGTGGAGGTTTGGGTTTTCATATTATTTACTGTGTTTTCGCACAAACAGGGCGCCGAGCAAAGCGACAAAGGCCAGAGCGAAGAGATATAAAATGAGATTATTTTCTATCTGATTCATAAGTCAATAATATAGCTTGCAAGGTAAAAAAGCAACACAATGACAACTCCCCCGATAAATATCTGCAACGAGAATGGTCTGTCGTCTAAGAATTGACCAAACACAAGCGCTATTGCGACCAAATTTCCCAACTCCATGAGTTTTTCTGATAATCGGGATCGAAAGGGTTTACGGAAAACAATTCTCTTCATGTTTCAAGAATACCACGTCACCGTTTTGATAGCAGGAGCTCAAGGGAGGTGAGGCAAGCAAGAAGCAAAATGAGATAGAGCGGTTCGCGAAGGTTGAGGATTTGAAGGACGAGGTAAGTCGTAAGCCCTAGGGATAAAAGAACAGAACGTCGTACATTATTTAAGAGGTAGAGGAGTATCCAGAAACAAGAGACAAATAGTAATACAAAAAAAATACCAAACAAATGCCATGCATTGGGTTCGTAGCTATTAATAAACCACGCAAAGCCACTAAAACTTGTCAGTCCCAAAACCAACCACCAGATAGACCGCGGATGTTTCTCGTGACGCATATCGTGAGTCAATTGTAGCGGGGTAGATCCCATGCTACAATATCAAAACTTCTATGACACAAGATCTTCTCCTTATAATTTTTTCTATTCTTTTGGGATTTGGGGCACTTATTTGGATTATCAGGCGCGAACTAGGCAAGCTTAGCGAGTCGAAGGATGATTCGACCTTAACAGAATGGCTCAAGTCGATGCAGATTTCGATTGAGCATACCAATAAAACATTAAACGAAGCGATGCGCGGATCGACCAGTGACGTCGCAAAATTATTACAAGCAAATACGAAACAGCTCAACGAACGTTTGGATACGGCAGCCAACGTGATCGGCGATCTCAAAAAAAATTTGGGAGAAATGAGCGAAGTTGGCCGCGGTATCAAAAGCTTGCAGGAATTTCTTCAATCACCAAAACTTCGCGGCAACATCGGCGAACAGGTCTTGCAGGATATGATCGGACAGACGTTTCCGAAAAACTCGTTTCACCTCCAGTATTCTTTTAAGTCCGGCGTCAAAGTCGATGCCGTCCTCAAAACTGACGCAGGACTTCTCTGTATCGACTCGAAGTTTCCCATGGAAAACTTCAACGTGATGCATAAAGGAGAAACCGAAGCAGATCGGGCACGTGCAAAGCGGGAATTTATGGCAGATGTCAAAAAGCACGTGAGCGATATTGCCAAGAAATATATATTGCCCGAAGAAGGCACGATGGATTTTGCGCTCATGTATATTCCCTCGGAAGGCGTCTACTACGAAATTGCCAACATGAATGAGCTCATGGAATTTGCTCGAAAGCAGCGGGTCTACCCCGTCTCCCCCAATACGCTCTACGCGCACCTTCAAGTTCTTCTTCTCAGTTTTCAGGGAAAAGATTTAGAACAAAAATCAAAACAGGTGTTTCAGCTGCTTCGCGCGATACAAAAAGATTACGGGAAGGTAGAAGAAAATCTCGGTGTTCTCGGCCGCCACGTCAATAACGCATATAACAGCATGAGTACGGTGACTTCAACATTCGGACTTCTCGGCCAAAAACTCTCGCAAACCAACACGCTCGGAGACGGCAATGAAGAAGAAAGTCAGCTAAAAATAGAGGGATAACGATTCCGTTGGATATGTTACTATGTTTCGAAACAAGATAACATGAATCATCGGAAGTATTCGTGTATCCACGATTCAATCGACAATGATCCATCATAGGAAATGACATGCTCATCAGGTGTTGGAGGTTGAAAGTTATCTGCAACCTCGGTAAAATCTTCGTCTCGAACATCATATCGTTCTTTGGTTTGTCTATTGCTTTGCCAACGTTGTCTTGCGACTGACTCGGGAATGTTTACATAAATAACTATTGAATCAGTTCCGACTTTTTCAGCTATAGCACGGAGTTTGTCTCTTTGTTCTCGCGTAAAATTAGCCGTATCGTTGATAACTGTTCTACCCTCACGTAAACGTAGTTCTGTTCGTTCATAAGAAATTCGGTATGTTTCTTTCCAATCCTCATTGGAAATTTCATCATTGCTGAGTTCTCTTAAACCTCGTTCACTATTGATTTCATCCAAATCTACGCGAACCCACCCGAAGTGCTTAACGAGTTCGTTGGCAAGAGTTGTCTTTCCTGCAAATGGTAAGCCGCAAAATATAAGAAGCACAGTCTCGTTCATGAGATTATGTTACTATGTTTCGAAACATAGTAACATAAGGCTGTAGGATTGTATGACGCAAATATCAAAATATCCTCTACGAAAAGAAATTGAGAATCGGATGCTTGAGGTTTTTCTTGATAGCATAGGGATGGTAAAAACCCGAGAACACGTCCAGAAACTCATTGATGATCTCTTCTCTCCTACCGAGCGCGTAATGCTCGCAAAACGCCTGTCTATAGCACTGTTGCTTCTTAAGAAATATGATCAGAGGACGGTAGCAAGAATACTCAACGTAAGCTTAGGAACGGTAAATAAAGTGAGCTTAGCGCTTCAGAAAGGAAATGGAGGGTATGAATTGGTCGTTAATTCTATAGTTCGACAGGAGAAATTTCACGCGTTTTTAGAGAAAATCGATGAAACACTCGTAGATATCGTTACCACGGGTCATTCTCTTCCTAATTGGCGTCGCGTGCGGTGGGAAACGAAAATCCGCAATCGAAAGCCTTACTAACACATGTTACTATGTTTCGAAACATAGTAACATAAAAATGTAAAGCATAGGAAGATAAGTTTTTTTTGATGAATGCTATACTTAAGATATGGCAGATATTACCCAGATGTGTACGAAATGCGGGAAGAAATTTTTGATAATTAGTCAGGAACAGGAATTTCTTAAAAAGAAAAATTTGCCTCTTCCGACGCTATGCCCTTCAGATCGACAGGCAAGGCGTCTTGATGACCGCGGAGAACGAACGCTATATAAAACAACTTGTCAGGAATGTGGCGCGAACATGATTGCCTCGTATGATCCCGCAAAAGAGAAGAGTAAAATTTTTTGTAAAAATTGTTACCGGAAGTATTTCGAAACACACGAGTTGGTATCATGACAGCTGAAGAATTTTACTCTCAGTATCTCGTTCTCAAACATTCTCTTCCCCAGTCTGCTACGCATAGTCATAGCAACGAAAACTCAGAGTATGTAAGTTACAGTTACCGATGCAAGAATTGTTACTATTGCTTTGATTGTGTCGATTGTAGAAACTGTTTGTATTGTTTCGATTGCGTACGCAGTAACGATTGTCTAGATGGTGATTATTGCGTTGAGTGCGAGCAACTCTACGAGTCTGTTGATGCATATCGCTGCTACAACAGTGCGTTTCTCAACTACTGTGCACGGGTTTATGACAGCTATTTTTGTCGCAATTGTTTTGACAGTCACAATCTTTTCGGATGTGCCGATCTCAAGCAAAAACAATATTGCATTTTTAACAAGCAATATACAAAAGAAGAATACGAAAAACAGGTTATAGAGTTATTGAAAATCGTACCCAAAGAGCATCTGAAAAAATTGAATGAACTCGCGAGTCAACATCCTATTGGTCCGACGTACGTCTCGAACTCCGAAAACAGTGACTATGGCAATCAAGTGCACTACTGCACGAGCTGTTATCTTTGTTTCGACACTGCTCGAAGTAATGACTTAGCATATTCATACGATACGGCATACTGTACAAATTCAATGGATTTGACATACTGCTACAAAGCAGAACTCTGTTACGAGTGTACCGATAGTTCAAAGATTTATAACTGTGATTTTATCGAGTGGTCGAGCGAGTGCTTTGATAGCGCGTATTTAACCAATTGCAAAGATTGCCATAATTGTTTTGGCTGTGTAGAAGTTGCGCATAAACGGTTTTGTATTCTCAATAAGCAATATTCGCAAGAAGACTATAAAAAGGTAGTTAGCGAAATTGTGGTTTCTAGACAAGCGGTTCACTAAATGCTTGTGCTTTTGCCTCAGCGACCGATGGTATGCCAGATTCTTCAAGCAGCCCAATCTCTTTTTCCACTTCAGATCTCGGACGTGCGAATCGCTCGCGGGACGTTCGCACGATATCGTTTGCAAGATCCTCGTCGGGTTTGGGGAAATTAAGCGTGCGGCCGGAAAACGGTGGAGCGGTTTGCCCATCGATCGTCATTTTTACGTAGAAATTTCGCATATCTAAATTGAGAAAATCTTTTGGCGAAAAGGTTGGCGTATATTCTTTTTCAAGAACTGCTGCGTCTTCGCCGCCGACGCGAAATGAAACAATACTTCCGATATTACCAAATATGGTGGAGCGGACTTCTTCCGGCAGTTGCATCATATACTGGTGCGCAACTGTGAGATTCAAGCGATATTTTCTGGCTTCCGAAAGAATATTCGAGAAAGCGCTTGTGGCGAAATTTTGAAACTCGTCGATATACAAGTAAGTATCTTTTCTGTCCTCTTCTGCTAAACTTGCCCGAGCAACCGCTGCTTGCCAAAGCTTGGTAATAAACATTGCACCCAGTAGCGCGCTATTTTCCTCGCCCAACTTTCCGATTGCAAAATTGGCAATAAGAATTTTTTCGCCGTTTATGATTTCGTCGAGTTTAACAGAACTTTTTGTTTGACCAACAATATTTCTGATAATCGGGTTGGCGACAAATTGACCGACTTTATTGATAATCGGCGTAATTGCTTCGCCGGCAAATTGCTCGTTCCACGACGAAAACTCCGTCGTCCAGAATTTTTTTACCAAGGGATCCTGAATTTTGGCGATAATTTCCTGTCGATAGCGGATATCAGAAAGCATATTGGTAATGCCCAATACCGTTGCACCGGGAACATCAAGAAGTGCGAGCGTTGTGTAGCGAAGCACGTGTTCTAATCGTTGATTCCAGGTGAATGAAAATAACTTCTTAAATATTGCGATAAATCCAGCAACGACAGTTTGCTTAAACTCATACGTCCCTACTCCTTCGAGCGGATTGAAACTCATGGGGTAGTCAATATCAGAAGGATTAAAATACACAACGTCGTAGAGTCTCTCTCTGGGAATATAGCGAAGCATTTCTTCGGAAAGATCGCCGTGCGGGTCCATGATGACGCAGCCTTTTCCCTGTCGAATATCAGCAAGAGCGAGAAGTTGGATGAGTTTACTTTTTCCGACCCCAGTTTTTCCGATGATGTAGAGATGTTTTCTTCGATCTTCTCGCTTAATACCAAACTCCGTCGAAACTCCCCGAAAATTGGTGGTGGCAAAAGGAATAATTGCGGGTTTGGTGGGCAAATTTATCGGCGGCTCGGCGGTTTTCGATTTGGCTACTGATACTTGCGCGATACCGGAGGAGGCTAGGGGCAAGTGATACATCGTTGCCAGTTCATCTCCTCCCAAAAGAAATGGTTTTGGCGAGGCGGTACGCTGCCGGAACGCATCGACTGCGCGGGGATTACTGCCACGCTTCCAGATTTTGAGTGAGTTGAGATTTGGGTTATCGAGGATTTTAAAGAGTGCAGAAACTGATGAGGCGAGCAGTTCCGATTTTGTATCCGCGCTTGCCGCAATGCGAATTGTTGTCGAAAACAGCGATTTGTGCAATTTTTCTGTCTCCTTTTCCTGAAGTAGTTCCCGCATGGAAGAATTTTTCCTCATGCTTTGTCTCCATGAAGTGCGAAGCATTTCGCGAAATTTGAATGAAAGTGACTCATTGTTTACCGGGCTTACGATGACTTGAATGCCAATGAGGTCATTGCCGGAAATACTTGATGCCATTCCGGATAAAGCGGACAGAAAATCAGTTTCGAGTTCCTTATACGTTTTGATGGGATAGGCATCCGGCCGTTCTAATTTTAGGATTATCACGTGTGACGAAAGAGAGAGCGAGCCGGTGTAGTCGGTAACCTCAACGATTTCGAGCGTTGGATACTGGGAAAATAACTGTCCGCGGACGATATCGACGTTGCTTCGTTCGGTGACGACAAAAAAATACAAGAATCCGCCGCGCACCACAATCTCAAATGAGAGTGTGGCGGGGTGATGGCGAAAAAGTTCGGAAAGCCCTGTAAATATGGCCTCCGCTGCCACCGGCCCCCGGTCATTTTCCCTGGGGACTTTAAGATGCAGGACAACAGGCGCGTTCATGAGCGTATTGTATCAGAACGCACTCACACGATGCTATAATTGCGCTATGAAAAATATGCTTATTCTTCATGGTATTGGGGGAAGCTTTGGACTCAATTGGTATCAATATATCGCCAGAGAAGCTGAAGCTAATGGCTATAAGGTGTACGTCCCGCAATTACCATCCACAGATAGGCCGAATCTTAACGTCACGTACGAATTCTTACAAAAGACATCTTCTTTTGACAAGGAGACAATTCTTATTGGTCACTCATCTGGTGCTAGTTTGTCACTGGGGATTTTACAGTTGCTCCCCAAGGATATTGTAATTAAGCGTACGATTTTGGTAGCTGGATTTATTGACCCCAATCTTACACCCGAGCTTCACAAATATATTCCCCGGTCCGACTATGCTCATTTGTTTCCTAAAATGTGGGATTGGGACAAAATTCGAAAATCTTCAAAAGATTTTATTATTTTTTATTCCCCTCAAGATCCGTTTATTCAGTCACGACATGCCGAGACTCTTGAAAAGAATCTTAATGGCAAACTAATCCTAGTTTCAGACGCGCTTCATTTTAGTGTTGCATCGGGTGGAGAACGATTTAGAGAGTTTCCAGAACTTCTGAAGTACATCTAATTTTTCCGGTAAATTTTTCCCGAAGACACTTCGTTAACTTCTTTGTAATTATTGTTGATGTAGGTTTGTATTTGAATGAGGTTTCGGAAATTTGAGGGGATGGGTTGGGGAATCACAATAATTTCTATATGTTCAGATTCCAGGCGATTGATGATTTGTTGTTCATAATCCGGAAAAAATTGCTGGAAGATTTGAAAGTGAATAGGAAAATAGGTCGGCGGGAGTTGGTCGCGAATCATATAGAGTTCGTAAAATTCACCGAAGACATAGAATTTTTTGTCAAGATAATATGCGACATTTGCGAGTGTTGCAACTCTTTTCGATTGATCCCGTTCTTTAGCAAGAACGCTATAGCGATAATTTATTTGTCTCGTGAGTGCGATAGATAATAGCAGGAGTCCTAAACCTACGAATAGTTTGTATCTGCGTGATGCTGATGTAAATACCAATCCGATGAAGAGAACAAAAAAAGTCGCCATTGGTACGAGGTGTTCTTTACCATAGGTAAGACGCAGGAATACCAAAGAGACCAGCATAAACGTAAACGGCAAGATGCTTTTTGTGGCACGAGATCGAATTGCCGTATAGAGACTCAACAAAAGTACTCCTGACGCAGTCACGAGTATACGCTTATCCCCTATCGGAAGGCCTTCGTAGTATTTAAAAAGAAACTGATTAAACATAAATAAATCTGATATAAGAGGCGATAGTCCTCCGATTATCCAATACGTTATACATACAACAACCCACATGAAGCCGGTGACCAGAACCGGAACGAGACTTTTTTTGTATATACCAATGGGCAGCAGAATGAGTACGGCAGTTGGTTTGATGAACGACGCTAGCCCTACAAGGAATCCAATCAAAACTGGGGATGATTTTTGTGTGAGCGCTCTATAGGTTAGTAGGTAAAATACGGTGATAACGCCTTCGTACCAAAAGTAATTTTCTGATACAAAGACAGATACGAGTACGAAAAAGACTGTCATGAGGTGGTTACGCAAAATTTTGTATACGAGAATGGTACTCAGAAGCTGGGTAAGTATGTAGAACGTATTTCCAGCAATGATGGTAAGCGCATAGGAGAGAAGAAACCCATGATTATCAAAAAAATCCCGATACGGTACCAACCCTTTGGAGACAAGCCAGGGCAGAAACGAGAGTTCAGGCCAGATGTGAATAGGCAGAGATAATAAAAAAGTGAGATGAACTAAAATAATTATCAGAAGAACCATTTTTCTGTTGGGAGTATAATGACCGAACCGTGAAAAAGACTTCCGAAGAGCGTATATTAAACCAGGAGCAAAGACAAGCCGTTGAACATGGCGATGGACCGTTGTTGATTGTCGCAGGTGCCGGAACAGGAAAGACAACAGTTGTAACTGAACGCATCAAGCATCTTATTACATCTGGAAAAGCTAATCCTCAAGAGATTTTAGGTCTCACGTTTACGGAAAAGGCTGCCCGCGAAATGGAAGAGCGGGTAGACATTGCTCTTCCGTATGGCACAACGCAAATGTGGATCTCCACGTTTCACTCATTTTGCGATCGGATTCTTAAAAATGAATCGATTAATATTGGCCTTGATCCGGGATTTACGCTCATGACCGAAGCCGAGACGATTATTTTTTTCCGTAAGAATCTCTTCAAATTTGACCTCAAATACTTCCGTCCGCTGGGAAATCCTACCAAGTTTATTGCAGGGATGATACAGCATTTTTCAAGACTCAAGGATGAAGATATTAATCCCAAGCAGTATCTAGAATGGGCTAAGACCCAAGTTGGAGAAGAAGGAGAAAGATATCAGGAATTGGCCGATGCTTATCGATCCTATGAAGAAGTCAAAGTAAAAGAAGGGGTTGCTGATTACTCAGATCTTATTAGTAATACGTTAAAAATATTCAGACTTCGGAAAAATATTCTCAAACGGTATCAAGAGCAATTTAAATACATTCTGATCGACGAGTTTCAGGATACGAATTTTGCGCAAAATGAACTCGCTATTCTTCTTGCGGGTCAGCGGAAAAACATTACCGTCGTCGGAGATGATGATCAGGCAATTTATCGTTGGCGTGGGGCGGCGATAAGTAACATTATTCAGTTCAGGAGTCATTTTCATAAAACGGCAATCGTCGTGCTTACGAAAAATTACCGTTCCACAAAAGAAATACTTGACCGATCGTATGCCCTCATTCAATTGAACAATCCTGATCGATTGGAAGTGGTTGAAAAGATAGATAAAAAATTGGAAAGCATGAGGAGAACAAACGGGCAACCCATAGAGGTTTTATATGAACAACGGGTCGAGAACGAAGCCGATGAAGTGGCAAAATCTATTCAGAATTTGAAACTCGAAATGAAAAACGAGTGGAAAAATTATGCGATTTTAGTCAGAGCCAATGTCCATGCAGAGCCATTTGTCAGAGCGCTTTCGCGACTGGGAATTCCGTATCAATTTTTAGGTCCGGGTCAACTGTTTCGACAGCCGGAAGTAAAAGATCTCATTGCCTATCTTAACGTCCTTGCTAACTATGAAGACAATGTTGCTATGTATCGGGTGTTGACGATGGATGATATCGGAATTAGTGATCGTGACGTCGCGGTACTTATTAATTACGCAAAGAAATTCGGAACATCACTTTTTGAAGCGTGTGAGCAGCTCTCAAGGTCCAGCCACTCTCAAGGCTCGGCCTTAAAGTACCCCAAGGCCGAGCCTTTTATGGGGCTTGCAAATCTGGTAGCAATGATTACTCGGCACCTGGGACGTATCAAAAAAGAGACGGCCGGACAAATTCTGTATTATTTCCTCCAAGATACCGGACTGTTACAAAAACTTGGAACGTATAAAACGCCAAGAGACGAGAGGATTGCGACCAATATTGCCAAGTTTTTCAATAAACTTAAAACCTATGAAGCGGAACACGACGACGCAAGTGTGTATGCGGTTGTTGACTGGATCGATATGGCCATGAAGTTAGGTGAGTCGCCGCTAGCGACCGATACGGATTGGTCCGGCAATAATGCAGTCAACATTCTCACGATTCACTCATCCAAGGGACTTGAATTTTCCGTTGTGTATCTGGTTAATCTCGTGTCTCAGAGATTTCCGACGACCCAGCGACGGGAGCAAATTCCGATCCCAGATGCACTTGTCAAAGAGATTTTGCCAAGTGGAGATTTTCATACAGAAGAAGAACGGCGACTTTTTTATGTAGGGATGACGCGCGCTCGTGATCATTTATTTTTCACTGCGGCTAAATACTATGGCGAAGGCAAGCGGGAGAAAAAGATTTCACCCTTCGTCATTGACGCATTAGGAGAATTACCAAGCGTAAAGATACCAAGTGAACAAAAACAACTCACGCTCCTGGATTGGGAGAAGAAAGAAGAGTCAGCAGTTTCAATAGTCAGGCAACCAATTGATTATGTCTCCTATTCGCAGCTTGATACTTTTAAAACCTGTCCGCTCCAGTATAAGTATCGCTATATTCTTAAAATTCCGGTGCCACCGTCAGCCGCTCTTACGTTTGGCGACAGCATGCATCGGACGATGCGCGCATTTTATGAGCTTGTGCAACAGGGAAATGTCCCTACAAAGGATACACTCCTTCGACTTCTCGACGATCATTGGATTTCATTGGGATATGGGCAGCGTTCGTACGAAGAAAAAATGAAAGTGCACGGGAGGGAATTACTTGCAGAATTTTTTGAGAAAGGATATGAACCGGGGAAAATTCCAAAGAGTCTAGAGGAGCCATTCAGGATAAAAATTACACCGTTTCTTAAGCTCGGCGGGAAAATCGATCGCGTTGATGAACTGCCCGACGGAACTATTGAGATTATTGATTACAAAACCGGCCAAGCACCGAAAAACCGCGATGTGAGGGCAGATTCGCAATTAACTGCATACGCACTCGCTGCGACAGACGAGGGAATATACAATAAATCTCCCGAACACGTTATTGTTTCGTTTTACTTTTTTGAAGGACAGGAAAAAATTTTTGCTTCGCGAACCCGTGCGCAATTGGCAGAGGCGATACAACATATTACCAAAACTGCTGACGAAATCTCGCGAAGTGACTTTAAGCCGACTCCCGGAAAGCATTGTGATTTTTGTGAGTTTCGCCTCATCTGTGAGGCGTGGCAGTAATTGGATGTATAATATACCCATGAGTGATAATAATCGGCCATATTTTTTGTGGGATTATGATTTGACCGAAGAGGATATTCGGAGGATTTTGCGTGGGGAAAACCGTACGGATAGAATTTGGATTCTATCGCGGATTCTGGAAAGCGCACGGTTTGAAGATGTATGGCGATATACGACGCTTTCCGAAGTACGAGAAATGTTTCCCGTATTAAAACTCAAGCAACCCATCCGACAGGCTTGGGAACACGCGTTACACGTATGGCAATAAATTATCATTTACAAGATCAATTTTTAGACAAGTTTTTCATGAGCCAGTTCGGGCCGGATTTTTATTTGACCGGCGGGACAGCGCTTGCGCGATTTTACTTTCACCATCGAGAAAGCATTGACCTGGATTTGTTTACCCAGAATAAAAACACAGACTTTGCTGTATTGAATTTGTTCGTGGAAAAAATCGGTTTAGCGATAGGACTCAAGACGGTCAAACAGGTGGTTACAAATGCGTTTTTGCAGTATATCTTTGAAGATATTTCCGGTGAAGGCCTGAAGGTAGATATTGTCAAAGACATTCCGGTGCATTTCGGAGAGTTTAAGCAGGAAGGTATGATAAGGGTAGACTCTCTAGAAAATATCGGAACTAATAAAGTATTAGCTATTTTTGGAAGGACAGATCACAAAGATTTCATTGATTTGTACTATATCCTTCACCAAACACAATTAACTTTTGATTACCTCGTTTCACTTGCTAAACAAAAAGACGTGGGGCTTACGGAGTTTTATCTTGCCAACTCCATCGATCAGCTTCAAACCGCTACCCAGATGCCAGCACTCCTCAGGCCATTAGATGTTGACGTATACAAAGCATTTTATAAGCAGATATCAGAAAAGATGCTCTCGAAGCTTAAACCGGAGGACACGTGATTTTTCTGGTAGGATAGATTTATGGATCAATCGTCACCTCTTCAACCACAGAATGCAGCTCAAGTTCGACCGGTGAATCCAAAAAGGTCGTTGAGACAATTATGGTGGATGGTTGGAGGATTTGTGGTGTTGTGTGTTGGATTTGTTTCCGGATTCGTGGCCGGAAAAACATTGTACGCACCAAAGTCGACTCTATCTCCAGCGCCCATTGCGTATTCCTCTCCTTTTCCTACCCCCGATCCGACGACGGGGTGGAAGACATTTTTGAACGGAAATTACAAATATGAATTTAAGTATCCCCAAGATTGGCCAGATATCCCTCTCATTGCTTCCAACCAAAAGGATGGTTTTCAATTTGCTGGGCAGACCGTATATGCATCTCGAAATTTTCCTAAAGTGCAGCCTCCGCAATTACAGATTGAGGTTTTTAAGAGTGAAAGAGAATTATCTTCTGATGAGCTTGAGGAGAAAGAGAGTTGTGGATCTCCAGTCTTTACTATCTCCAAAAGGACAGTTGGGGGAGTACCTGCGATAATTGGAAAGAGATTGGCTTCTCGGGATCCAGGAGCGCCATACTATACTGGACTCCATTACTGCGTACGTGCATATCAAAGCGGGTTTATTTATAGCTTATTGTGGGAAGAAGGCTCTGATAAAGATAGTGGCGTATTTGATAAAATATTGGGGACGTTTCGGTTTCTCGATACAGTTGTCCCGAGTTCTGTTCCGAATGTAAAAAATATAAAAGTTTTGAAATATAATCTCCAGTCGGATTGGAAAACAGTACAAGATAAAACTGGGGCGCTTGAAGTAGGATATGATCCGTCGATATCAAAAGTCAGCGAGCCGGCCGTCGAGAATTCTATAAGTATTTATAAAACGAATAGAATTCTCGGAAGTTTTATGACCGTGAGACTCTTGCCATACGACGGAGGTTCTCGACATGAGTTTTTATATGTGCAGATTGGTGAAAAACCGGTGAAAGAGGATTTACTCCCCTCATATCATGAACAGGAGTATACATATACTGGTAGATCGTGTTTATTTCTTATCGGTATAACCATTTCACAATTTCCCACCACGTGGGGGATGTGCGATGCGGGAGGAGGCAAGGCCTTTTTGATTACTTCATACGATGATGGCGATTTTGAAAAGACGGCTCAGACAATACGGTTGTTGTAGCAAGAAAACGAAGACTGTTTGCCTTACTTGACCACTGTTTGTTTCAGAAGTTTTCTTTAAACTTCGTAACCCCCTCCGTTCATGAAATTGAGCATGCGACCATTCCGTCTCAGTATACATGGTGGCTTAGTGGGGAAGCTATTTGGGGATTGACAGAAGTATTTTTATGTGTGTTTAATAAAGTAAATACAGATAGTATGCCGCAATATCTCATCCACCCCAAACACCCTTTGCGTATCTTTGTCTACATTGTTCTTGTTCTCGGATTTGTTGTAGGCGGATTTTTTACATTTAAAGCCTCTCAAATGTCTACAGAGAGTCGTTCCAAGGCAGCATTGGAATATAAGACCTATGTAAATTGGGAATTTAATGGAACGGACCCAGAGGGTTGGGTTGGTGAGAATCTCACGAATATAAAAGTTGGCGGCGGGGTTCTAAAGGGTATTGTGGGAGGAGCAAAGACTTATCCCAAGTTGACACATAAAAAGGTAGCACTCGACCAGGGGAATAAAATGTTTGAGATTTCCATAGCGGTAGCTCCTGCAGTAAAGCCGGAAAGAGGCCCTACTCCCGCAGTAGAACCATATAAACTTAATGTGATATATGCGGTATCAACTGACGGATTAAAAAGGAAACAATTAGTGATGAAGGGTAGGCCCAATGGTAAACTTAATAATTTAAAAGCTAAATTTCCTGAAATTGGAAAGTTGAACATTGACAATCTTCAGTTGGAATTTGTGAATGTAAAAAGTGATTCTATTATCACAATAGAATCAATAAAGGTAACAGACATAGTAGGAACGAAACCAAGTCCAACACCCACCCCACTGCCTGGTTTAGTAAATTGTGAATCGCTTTACAAAGAGAAATCATCTTATTTCAAAGGTTGTTCAGATAATGGGTATGCACAGGTCTGTTTTAATCAGTTCACGACAGAATATCAAGGATGTAATAAGGCAGGCGAAAATACTTGTACACAAAATAATGTTAATGCCGCCAGTAATATTCTTTGTGACTCGTCTCCAATGTAGCCTGGAGTGAATAATTGAATCAGTGGATACAGTAATGCCTGTTCAGCCGCCGCCGATGGTACCGCCTCAAAAATCTTCTTCCCACCCTGCTCTTTTTATCGCTGGTACTACCTTGCTCGCTATAGCCATCAGTTACTTGGGCTACCAAAATTGGCAACTCAAACAGCAAGTCAATCGGTTAGACAAACTTGTCCAAGTCGACAACACCCCTCTGTCTTCACCTACCGATTCATCCGACCCCACCGCGAGCCAGGCTCCGAATGGTGACCTGGCCAACTGGAAAACATATACAAATAATGATCTGAGAGTAAACTTCAAACATCCCAGCGGTTGGGTGATAACTGAAACTAGCATCGGAGTTGTTTTATTGAAAGATCCTGACATACGCATGGTAATTGGAGCTTGTCCGGGATACTCATTTTCCGTTTCAAAATATGATCCGTATTTAAACTATTCACGATTCGATAAGGTGGTTAAATCAGAACTCGATGGCAAATCTACCGAAACTTGGACAAGTAACGACTCAAAGTGTAAAGAAAAGGTTATCTTTATTAACGCTTTACCCTCCAATGACCTAAAACCCAAATATATAATTTCATTTATATCTAAAAATTCTGACGGCGATAAAATTCTTGACCACATCCTCTCCACCTTCAAGTTTACGGCAAATGAGTAGGGTAATCGAGTTCTTCTTCATGGTATACTACCCCCGTATGGGTATAACAACAATTTCAGCAACTATTACAAGCCTCGAGAATCCGAAAAATAAAGTCAGCGGAAAGTTTATGGTGGATACTGGTGCAGCATATACAGTGCTTCCACAGGCGCTTGTTGACAAACTACACCTGAAGCCGGTCAAAACGCAAGAATTTACCTTGGCAGACGGCACAACCGTTGCCCGAAGACTTGGTCATGCAATGGTTGAGATTGATGGCGACAGAGCTCCGTCTATAGTCGTACTTGGAGAAAGAGATGATTCACCTCTTATCGGAGTAGTGACGCTTGAAAATATGGGACTTATGGTTGATCCCTTTAAAAGGAAACTTCGCCCCATGAGACTCATGTTGGCCTAAATGGTACGTTACCCAGCAACAGGGTAATACCGTGGTGTTCCTCCAAATCCTTCTTTAAATTTCGTAAACCCTTTCCATTCATGGAACTGTTTAGGGTTTCGTTCATCCCAGACGCCGACAAAGTCAAACTGTTTCATTCCCCGTTTTTTTGATAGTTTCAATGCCTCCCAAACGAGAAGAGTCGGAGTGAATAATTTTTTTCCTTGGTGGGTGGCTCCTGCGATCCAATAATAGGAGGTATCCTCCCAAAAAATGAGAAGTACACCACCATGTTGTGCAAGAAGAATACTTGCATGTTTCTGGGAAAATATTGACCAGAGATCTATTATTCCATAGGTAGTAATACTGCCAAAAAGCCCGGCTGATTTAGATTTAATTGCAATAAGTTCGTTGATGTTTGCAGATTCTCTTACAATCACCCCATGTTTTTCTGCCCGACGAACAGCCCGTCGTTTTGCTTCGGAAAATCTGTTAAATATTTCATCTTCGGTAGCTGTTAGATCAACAAGAATAGTTTTTGTCGGCAAAAATGGATTTCCGCCAACGGACGGAATTTTTTTCCTCCACTCGTCAAACGCCGTCTGGGAAACAACCGCGTCCGGTTCAACGGTAATCCGGCGGATTCGTTTTTCGCGCAATAGTTTATTGAGAGTATCGGGAGATGGAAGTCTGGTTGGCCGCTGTAGTTTTGCCAATGCCCCATATATGGGAAAGTAGCGGAAGATAATTGTCGATCCGTCTATCTCACTCGTGTGCCAGCCGAGTTTTTCGATATATGAAATATACAGTGATGATTGTTGCAGCTCCATTTATCGCAGCATTTTCAAATATTTCCATCGAATCGTATCGGCGACCGTATAGATTTTGTAGAGAGCGGGTTTAAGGATGAGGTCATAGGATCCGACAAATTCAATCAAATTTGGATTGAAACCTTGTTTAAATCGATGAAATCCATACCAAGGATCATTGGGATCGGGGTCGGGACCGAGTGCACCCCATAGATCAAATTTTTTATATCCTTCCGATTTTCCCCATCGGGCTATTTCCCAAAGCATAAGGTTTGGCGCCATGACTTCCCGATGATCTCTTGATGAGGCACCATAGGGGTAATACATCGTATCCTTCCAGCAAAAAATAATCCACGAGGCAAGAATTTGATTTCTATACGTGGCCGTAAACAGTCGGGCGATATCGGGATGAAAATGTTGCCACATTTGCCGGTAATACAAATCGTTGTGCGCATAAAAGTGCTGGCGTTTAAGCGTTTCATTATTTAAACGCAGAAATGGTCCAAGATTTTCTTCTTCGTTGATCGTTACTTTGTGTTTTTGGGCGACGCGAATGTTGTAGCGCGTTTTGGGGTGCATGGCTTTTAGTAGTTCTTCTTCAGACTTTGTGAGATCTAAGACAAATGTGTATCTGGAAAACAACGGATGGTGGGAGTGTGGTAGCAGCTGATCGCCAGAAGTGACATTGGGTTCGATTTGAATACAGAGTGCATTTTTTTCGTTCCCCAATGCTTTTAGTTTTTCTATCATCTCTTTTGTTACGCTTGGTCCTTTGGGAAAATAGCCGATGGTCCATGGAGTGAGAGGAATTTTGTGGAATGTCAGTTGCCAGTTGCCAATGCGGGCCACGTCGATGCCCATGGAGCGACGAAATGCTCCCCATGCCGGTGATTGAAGTGGGTGTTGCATATCCCCTATTATCGTTGGAACTGCCTTGTGTTACAATGGCGCTGTGAGTAGGCGTCGTTCTGATACTCCCATCCCTTGGCTTCCTATTGATAGTCGGTTATTCACTCCTTTCTTGTCGTTTGGCCACGTAAAAGGATGGGCAAGGATTTTTCTCCAAATAGAAATTTTTCTTTCCGTTGTCACTGTCCTGGGGACAGTACTCTATGGAGTGCTCCTCGTCGTACGCTCTAAATGAGCATATCATCGGTATTAAATCCGCGATCACTATCGAGGGAAACCTGAAAGTTAAGCGCGTGTTGGGGAATATCAGAGATAAACCGTGATATCATATTTTGTGTCCTTGTCCCAAAGAAAAGTCGTCTGTTTGCATAGGTGAAGTAGAGCTTTTCTTTTGCTCTGGTGATCCCGACGTAGCACAAACGTCGTTCCTCTTCCAATTCGTCACGTTCCAAAAGCACGCGGCTGTGTGGAAACAATCCTTCTTCCATTCCAACCATAAAGACGATCGGGAACTCTAATCCTTTTGCTGCATGTAAGGTCATGAGGGTTACGGCATTTCTATCGTTGTTACGATGTTGTCGGGGTTGATACTCCCGCTCAACCAGTGCTACGGTTTCTAAGAATTCCTGGAGTTTTGAAAATTCCGTTGCCACAGATCGAAGTTCTTTAATGTTTTCAAGTCGTGATTGCTCTTCTTCAATGTTGGCGTCGTAAAGCTCAAGATAGCGGGTTGTTTGGAGAATCTGATCAAGAAGTTCTAGTGTGGTCAGCTCAATAAGTTTGTCATCTTTGGATACGGCATCAGCAAACCCCAAAAATTTTTCCAGTCTCCGTATCCCAAGTTTTTCCACCCGCCTGTAGGAAACGGTATCTTTGGGATTGGCAATCAAACGGAGATAGGCCAAGACATCCTTGATTTCTTTTCGTTCATAAAATCGGGTGCCGCCAACAAGTACATACGGGATACCGGCGTGAAGAAACGTTTCCTCGAGTACTCGCGATTGGGCATTGGTACGGTACAAGATTGCACTATCAGTGAACGGGCGGTTGAATTGCAAGATCGTCTGAATGAGAAACGTCGCTTCATCGTGTTCGTTTCGTGCTTCGTAGAGAACGATTTGGTCACCGCCGTGTTTATCCGTCCATAATTTGAGAATTGGGTGAGACGTATTTTTAGAAATGACGCCAAATGCCGCATCAAGAATAGTTTGAGTGGACCGATAGTTTTGTTCTAAGTGAAAAACCTCTACATCAGGATGGTCTGTTTTGAAATTAACAATATTTCGGTAATCAGCCCCCCGCCAGCGATAAATGCTTTGCGATGCGTCACCCACGACACAAATATTTCGGTGTCTGGCAGATAAGAGCTTTGTCAACATGTATTGGGCGCGATTGGTGTCCTGGTATTCGTCAACGAGTACATAGCGATACTTTTCTTGATATTTGCCTAATATTTGGGGTTCTTTTTCGAACAGTCGAACGGTGAGGCTCAAAAGATCATCAAAGTCAACAGCGGCATTGTCCCGGAGAAGTTGTTGATAAGCCATGTAGACGGTCGCCACCGTTTTCTGGAAATACCCGCGGGCGTACTGGGGGTATTGGGTGGCCCCAACAAGTTCATTTTTCGCCTGAGATATGGTATGGAGGATGGCGCCTGGATTGAAGTTTTTTGTCGAAATATCAAGTTTTTTCATGACGTCTTTAATGGCATCGGCTTGATCTTGTTCATCGTAAATGACGAAATTTGGTGCGAGCCCGATGGCGCCACCATCTGAGCGGAGGATCTTTACGCAAAGAGAATGGAATGTGCCGGCAAAGGGGAGTGAGGAGGTGTCCCCCAGTATTTTTTGTATTCTCTCCTTCATCGCACCCGCGGCTTTATTGGTAAACGTTACCATGAGAATATCGTCTGGCGATACGTGTTTGTGATTCATGAGATAGGCGACTTTGTAGGTAAGGACGCGGGTTTTACCGCTCCCGGCTCCGGCAAGAATGAGGATCGGGCCATCAGTTTGTTTGACCGCCTCTTGTTGGGCAGCATTGAGCTCATTGAGGAGAGAATCGACCATAACATATAATACTAGCACAATGAAACCGGTCTATATCGTTGCCAACTGGAAGAGTAATAAAACAGTTGCGGAAACTCGTAGTTGGCTTGAGTCCTTTACATTGCCATCGAAAGACTGCACTGTTATTATTTGTGCACCTTTCACGCTACTCCATTTTTTGAACGAGCAAAAACTCCAGGTTCATTTGGGTGCTCAAGATGTCTCACCTTTTGGAGAAGGAGCGTACACAGGTGAAGTCAGCGCGAAGCAATTAAAAGAACTTGTTGAGTGGGTAATAATCGGACACTCCGAACGAAGAAAATATTTAAAAGAGAGCGATGAGGAATTATCATTTGAAGTTTTGCAAGCAAAACAGGCGGGTCTCGGCGTTATTTTTTGTGTACCCGATGAGAATATTCATATTCCTCCCGGGGTAGAGGTTGTTGCATATGAACCCCAGGACGCTATCGGAACAGGAAAAAGTGAGGATCCAACGCGTATGAATGCTGTAATCGCGGGTTTAAAAAAGCGATCTAAATCTTTATACGGACTCTATGGAGGGAGCGTCACGCCCCAGAACGTCGCATCGTTTATAAAAGAGCCATCCATTGATGGAGTTCTTGTTGGAGGGGCGAGTCTGGATGCAGTAGCGTTTCAACAACTCATCGAAAATGCCTACCATTCATAAATTTCGTCGTATGTATGGATCAATAATAAAGCGCGTTATTTCAGTCGTTGTCGCCTTCCTCCTTCTGGTTGTTGTTACCAAAGTCGTTGTATGGAGTAAGCAGTTTATGGACGCTACCGGACTTACTCCAACAACACTTTTCCGTTTAGCGTTTGATACCGGTGTACCGCTCAATTCTTCAAACGGCCGGACCAATATTCTGATTCTTGGTATCGGTGGAGGAGTTCATGCGGGTGCGGATCTAACGGACACAATGATGGTTTTCTCTGTTGATGCCAACCAGAAGAGCATAGCGATGATTTCTCTGCCGCGCGATATATGGTCCGATACGTTGAAAGACAAAGTAAACAGCGCCTATCACTATGGGAAAGCCCCGCTTGCTAAAGTCATCACAAGCGAAGTGGTAGATCTTCCTATTCACTATGTTTTATTAATTGATTTTTCCGGGTTTGAAGATGTTATCGATCTCGTTGGGGGCGTAACCGTTGCGGTACCCAACGCGTTTACTGATCCGAATTTTCCCATTGCGGGTAGAGAGGAAGATTTTTGTAACGGCGACCCGGAGTATCGGTGTCGGTATGAGACTGTCTCTTTTGAACAAGGACTTCAGAATATGTCCGGAGAACGAGCGCTTACCTATGTGCGCAGTCGTCACGCAGAAGGGGAGGAGGGAAGTGATTTTGCCCGCAGCCGAAGGCAGCAGGATGTCATGGTAGCGCTCAAAGAGAAGATTATGCGGCCAGAAGTATATTTATCTCCAACGAAAGTCAGGGAACTCTTGAGGGCTTTTGATAACGCAACAGAAACTGATCTTCGTATCGGTGAACTGGCTACGATTGCAAAAATCGTCTCGAGCATTCCCGGTGATCACATTCGTCGAATATCACTGGAAGACAAGCTCGACATTGCACCACTATGGCTCTATGGACGTTACGCATTGGTTCCCAAAGAATCGTGGGAAGCAATCCGCCAATACATTCGTTCACAACTATAGCGCTAACCCGAGAAGAACAAGAAGACTGCCGATTGTGATGACAGAAATCCCTACGGCACCGGGACCAATTCCGGAAACCGGTACCTTGGGGGTTGATTGGGCTGGCGGAGTGCCTTGGGTAACGGGTGGAGTACACGAGCAATCTACTTCATCGGTACACGATGAGTTTCTGCATGCTCCATCACTACAGGTGAGATTGCTTGGGCACTCACTATCAGAAGCACAAATTGCATTACATTGAGATATTGGTGTTGGAGAGGGTCCCGGAGATGAGGTTGGTGTGATTGTCGGCGTTGGTGTGTTGGTTGGTGTTAACGTTGGTGTTAGGCTAGGTGTGGCTGTTGCGGTCGGAGTAGGAGTACCTGTTTGTGTTGGTGTTGGTGAGGATAGCGCAAAGGTCAGTGTACATGCAGGAGCGACTGCTTGGGGAGCCACTTCAGGCACAGTAGGGGCAACAGGAGTTTTTTTGCTTAGCTGTTGACTTGTCAGAAAAACCATTACGGCTAAGCCAACGGTAATGATTCCCAATAATAATACGTACCAGTATCGTTTAAAGAAGTTCATAGGTTATTTCCAATTGCCATTGATGAATACCTCTGCTTCAAATGAAGCCTGCGCTTGGGTAATGGCTGATGGGATATTGATGGCTAGTCGGTATTCGTTGTTTGTCGTAAGTGCCGGATTATTCTCTGCAAACTGGGTGATTCCCTGAATACGGAATCTTGCTTTTGTTGTAGCAGTTCCTCTGGGTGTTGCCAGTGTCACCGTCTCTCCAGCAGACAGTCTTCGTGTTCCGTTTCGGAGAGCTTCGGTTATATTCGTATCACTTGCGTCGTAGACCCGGATCGCTTGGCACTGTCCGCCGGGACGATGCGTGGGCGTTGGCGTGTTCTCTCCGCTGGGTGGAGGATTGGTCTCGCCTCCGGGTGGTGGCGGTTGACTTGTTCCGGGAGGAGTGCTTGCTGTCGGTGCAGCCGCGCAGTTCGTTGGGTAACAGGTCATGCCGGATCCGTTTGGCGTATCCAACTGGACAAATGCGCAGTATTGATTTGCGATAGAAACGCAGTCTACGTTACCACTCCTTGTTTCTACAGAATTGATACAAATGGGTCCTGGGCCGCGTCCAGTTGGGCCATCTTTACATACATTGATCGTAACTTGTCCGTGACACTCGAGACCGCTTGCGCCTGTATCAGATGTAGTTCCTAGATAATCATCACAGTCTTTTCCTTTGGACGTATGAATACCACTATTGTTTCCAAATGGACTTGTGCCTGAGGTGACCGGTCGGAGATTTTTATCCAGTTGAATACGATCGGCGTTACGTTCGCCATTGATTAGGTCGCCTCCGCGATTTTTGGCATCGATGGCGGCAATATCACTCCGATTAACGTTGTTTCTCTCGCCAGCCAAGCGGATGATTTCTACTGGTCGGTCCGGCGGCTGGGAGCTGTCGTTGGATTCGTTGCGCTGGGTATATTCCGGTTGTTGGGGTGGCTTATCGATATTTTCCGGTTGACGTGCCTCATACCAGCCGGTGACCCATTGCTCCGGCGTGCTACAGCTGCCGGGATTGACATTACACATGTTATCCGCCGCAAAAGCGACGGATGCTCTCTGATGCCACAATGTGAAGGAAAAAAATATCAAGGTACTAACGCAGAAGATACGACGTTTCATAGCGATATTATTGGGCAACGGTTACTGTTGGTATTTGGTCCGCTGATGCGCTTCCAACTTTTTGTTCTGTGAGTGTTTTGCCAAGCCGATCGACGACTTCTACGAGATAGCCGTCAGATGAGACTGGGATTTGCGCGTCAATAAGCGAAACATCCACGCTATAGACACCCTGTTGATCCGTTTTGGATGCAATAGGGAAGTAAAACCTGTCGGTCAGTAATGGGGAAATCACGACAAACACATCTTTGAGTGGTTGGCCGCCTGATGTAACTATCGTGCCTTCTACAAATCTGGAGGGAGGTTTCCTCTCGTCAAAGAGACCACTTATAACTGTTGCTCCAAAGAACGGATGGAGGGATATTTTCTGTCCTCCTTGGGCAGATAGTTCATGGGGCGTATACGGATCGAGGTTGGTTAGGGTGATCAAATGCATGCGAGAGAGAGAATTGTCACATGCTTTTGTTTCTTTTTGCGTTTGTGTATTTTTTGCCACGGAGCACCCTTTTGAGTCCGCCTGTTCTTTCCAGATAACAGAGAGCGAAGTTTTATCCAGATTTGCGATATATAACTTGCTTTCTGATGTAACATATGCGGCTTTACTTCGCGTGTCGGCAAGCTGGCGCTGCTGCGAAACGAAGTAAACTGCTAGGGGAATAGTAAGAAGTAAAAATAGAAGCGATGCAACGATGATATTCATTCGGGAAAACCGTGATTTTTTGGGAAGAGGTGACGACGGAGGGGGCGGCGGCGGCGTATCAAGGACGGCATTCATTATGTCATCGGCGGGTTGAGAAGGCGGAGGAAGTACCGCTTCTTCCTTAAGCAGCGGTGCGTCTTGTAATTTTTGGGCAGCGTCAGCAATATCAATCATTCTTCTTCTACTGTAGAGTACTTTGGAACTAGTCGTCAAGCATTACAGAGCCAGAAGTGTACCACCTGCGACCAAGAGTCCAAAGCCAATAAACACGATAATGAGCGTTGGAAGTATCGATCCGCTCGTTGGTATTGGCTCTCCAGCAAGTGTTGATGTTGGTGTTGGTTCGAGCGTTGCTGACGGGGTCGCATCACCCAGAACCTGTGTTCCGCTTTTGAGTATTTCAAAAAGATGGGTAATTGCAATCGTTTTTCCAGAAGAATCTTGGGTTGTCATCGTGACGCTCTGTTTTCCGATTCCAAGGTTTTTTATTGGTGTATACCGCCAAATTCCGTCAGTGCCGACGATAGTCGTGTCGCTATATGGGTTGGTAATACCCAGTGTGAGTACGACTGTTTTTTCGGGAATTCCTGTTCCATGAATGAGAGGTGTTGTCCCGGGAATTGCTGATCCTTCTTGGGGAGCGACAAGAGATACCGTGGATGTACCAAGAACAGTGGGTTGCTTGGGCACTTGTGCCTGTTGTTTGCGGAAATCATAAGATTTGCCAATAGTCATGACAGGGACCGGTGAATCGTTGAGCGTATCCGTAATGGCTTGCGTTTCCTCTTTCCCCGCGACGCGGACACCAATATTTTCCGTCATGCGTTGGGTTGTTCTTAGGTAGTGCGTTTCGTCGCTGGTTCTTAGGCGATTGAGTGGGATAAGCCACGAACCCGATGGGCTGACGAACGTTGATAGCGTCTGTCCGCCTTCTACAGTTACATACACGAGCGCTCCGATCGCCGGTTGATTGGTATCTGAAAGAACACTTCCGTAGGACGGGCCCAAGGCATTATTTTCCGAGGGTAGGAGCGAGGGGCCGGTAGAGACTGATTGGGAAGGGGATTGAGCTTTTTTTCCGTCGGAGCGAATAGTTAGCTGATATTGAGTGTCAGCAGTCAGATCGCGTACGGTCACGTGATGGGTTGTCGTCGGGATTTTTTTAGTAGGTGTGTCCCGATCATCCAACGCAGTACGGGAGCTCATGTTTCCTCCTGATACCAAAACGTCACCGACTACAGGAGACTGTGTGGTCCACGATAGAGAAAAAGAAACGTCGGTACTATTGGTGATTTTAATATTTTCCGCGTTTATTTCGGTTCGTGCAAAAAGAGTAGACATGGCTGGCACGCGTTCACCAAAAAAAATTATCCCGCTTACGAGGATTGCGGCAATGAGTAGTCCGGCGATGGTGGGTATTTTGGTTTGTGGCATACTTAGTATATTTTTCGCTTTACGATTTCTGTTAGTATGTCTGCATCAATGGTCGGTGAGAACGGCGTGATAACCTGCGCTACAGTTGAACTGACCGTTGTGGTTTTGACTGTTTTGACAAACTCAAAGAAAACCCACAAACTGACGGTGAGAAACGTAAATACCGAAATAAGCACGATATCGCGATCACTGTTCATTGATTTTTTCAGGTAAATAATACGCGCGAAGTTTCATAGTGAGTTGGAGCGGTCCGTTTGCCGATTCATTTCGCCCCGACGAGCTGGGTGAAAAATTAATTTTCTCCACAGTGATTATTCTACGCATATCTATCATACCATTCAAGAATGCTTGGAGCTGTTCAAATGTACCGGTAAGAGTCATTCCAAACGACAATTCATACGGAGTGCCCGGTTTTTGTGCTACACTCGCCGATACAGTAGCACCGGTTACCGAAACATCAGAAACACGGACTGCGGAGATAGAAGCCTGAGTAACTCCTGCTAGAGCGTTCAATTGACTCATGATCCGGATGATATCCGGTGTTGAAGGAAGGGCTTGGGAGAGCAATGGAAGATTTGGTTCGATTTGGGTGAGGTTATTTTGTGCTTCGATGAGTGCGGTGATTTTTTCCTCCATTTTTTGGTTTACCTCTGTTTTGTCTTTTATCTCCCGGCGCAGATAGAGAATAGTTTGCAGTGTCGGACGTATTGCGTACCAGGCAAATAACGATATGGATAAAAAGGTAAAGGCGATGGTAGTATAGAGATGGGTATTGGGACGCTTGCGCATCTCCGTGACAATTTGATAATACCGATGATATTGCTGGTAATCAATTTTTTTCATGGATTTCGTTTCGGTTGGGGTGTAGACCCGATTTCAACGGTAAGATCAAATTGCGACCCTCCCATTTTTCCGGTCGTGATATCTCCAATGGTGACAGAAGAAACATGAGGGTTTGCTTTGAGATTGGTAAGAAGGGATGATACACCTTGTGTTGTACCTACAATAACAGACATTTTCGCCTCCTTTTCTGATATATCCAGTGATTCTAAATATGCGTCAGGGGGAAGCGCATTTTGAATATCCCGTAGCGTTGTAATGGGCTCTGCCTGATTGGTGATAAGCGTTCTGATGGTAGTGAGTTTTTGCTGAACCAAACGTATTTGTTGTTCGAGACTATTATTTGTTTCGATAATCGCTTGTTTTTGAGTGATTTCTTCTTTGAGATCAGTGAGCTTGCGATCGAGACTAAAGCGTGAAATAAAAGCAAGAAGTACGATAATTTCTGTGAGGATCATGATATAGCGGCCATACGTCGTGGCCCACGTAACAATCCGGCCGATTGGGGTGCGGGAGAAATCACCCTCTCCAATGAGGTTTATATCGATGCGCGAGAATTTCGTGGCAGGCATGGTATTAGTATAACGCCAATTAGACAAATTTGGCTAATTTGGAGAGTCGGGTTTTGAGGCGAGCAGAAGTATTTTTATGGATCACATGTCTATTGGTTGCTTTATCAAGCATCATGAATGCTTTCGCCAGATTCTTCGCGTTTGGAGATTTTCGTACGAGTTTGACCGCGCTCCGAACCGACTCCCGAGTATTTGCATTACGATCAGTTCTCCTTCTGTCGCTGCGCATTTTCTTGATTGCTTGTTTCGTAATTGGCATGGCTGGTAAAGGAGTATAGCATAAAACGGCCAGTGTCGAAAGGGCGCGCTGCCTTGTATAATGGGTAATAATGGAACGGATATTGGGAATTTTTTATCGAAGACAGGGAGGCATTGGATCGGCTGCGTTCGTTTTGGCGTCAATGGTTCTTACATCGCGCGTATTTGGTCTCATCCGTGATCGCATGCTTGCTTCGCGTTTTGGACCTGATGAATTGGGGGTATATTTTGCGGCGTTTCGTATCCCTAATCTCGTATTTGAGTTATTGGTGATGGGTGCACTTACTTCTTCGTTTATTCCGGTATTTACGAAATATCTTGCCACTAAGCGCGAGAATGACGCGTGGATCATGTCGTCAGTGCTCATTAATGTGAGTACGGTTATTTTGGCAGTTCTCGCGATCCCTCTCTTTATCTGGGCGGATGCGTTATGTAGAGTACTGGCACCAGGATTTAACAACGCACAACAAGCACAGATGGCGGTATTTACTCGGTTTCTCTTGTTGTTTCAGGTAGTACCGTTATGTATCGGCAATTATTTAACCGGGATTTTGCAATCGTTTCGTTTGTTTTTGATTCCGGCTTTAGCGCCGGTTGTCTATAACGTTGGTATTATCGCAGGTATTTTCTTCCTCTCTCCTTCATATGGTTTGATGGCACCGGTGATTGGAGTGGGGCTTGGAGCTCTCCTTTTTGTGATTATTCAATTGCCACTTTTATGGCATATCGGATATCGCTATACACCGATATTTTCCTTATCTCACCGGGGGGTAGTAGAAGTAGCAAAGCTCGTAGGACCCAGAACGATCGGGCTCGCAGCCTCGCAAATAGATACAACGGTTGATCTTATGTTAGCGAGTTTATTGGGAGCGAGGTATGTAACAATCTTTAATTTCGCCCAACATCTTCAGCAGCTTCCGGTAGGACTATTTGGCATCACGATCGCACAAGCGGCATTACCGACATTGTCACTATCGTCAGCGTCGGAGGACCGAGCGCAATTTCATAAAATTATTTTATCGTCCCTTCATCAGATATTATTTTTTGTGCTTCCTATTTCTGCTCTCTTTATCGTGCTCCGAATCCCGGTGGTGCGTCTCGTTTTTGGTGCGTCTCATTTTGATTGGTCCGCAACGGTACTTACCGGTATGACATTATCCACATTTAGTATTTCTCTGTTTGCGCAATCGATCGGGCAAGTTCTTGCGCGTGGATTTTATGCCCTCTACGATAGCAAAACTCCGGTAACGGTAAGCGTTGTAACGATAGTTTTAAACACCGTTTTATCTATCATATTTATTCGCTGGTTAGCCCTTCCCGTATGGTCGCTCGGTCTTTCTACATCGATTGCAAGCATTATGTATGCAGGAGCACTTCTGATTCTTCTGGATAGGCGGTTGGGGACATTTCCCCGTCGGGAGTTACTTCTTCCTCCGCTCAAAATGATTATGGCAGCTATCGTGATGGCGGGAATGCTCTATATACCACTCAAGCTTTTAGATCAGCTCGTTTTTGACACGACGCGAACAATGGGATTAATATTGTTGACCGGTATTGCGGGAGCGATTGGATTGTCTTCGTATCTTTTTCTTACGTGGGTATTTGGCGTTGGCGAGGTGCGATCGCTCATTACATTTGTAAAGAGATTGCGGAAGCAAGGAACTATTTTACTTGAACCGGCGAGTGAAGTTAGTTAAGGTGATGGTGGTTGTTCTGGTACAAATGGACTTGCTTCACTGGCCGTCTGTGTTTCGTTCGTTGGCCCCGATTCAATCGGGGTTGGCGGAATGTACGGAGGAGGCGGATTCATCCTTCGACGGATGATGATGAAGATACCAATCGCAGTTGTCAGTCCAAGTATGATCCAGATCCATGCTCCGAGACCACCTTTGGCAACCGTGAAGTCATCCGTATACGTCGTACTTACACCATTAATATCAGTTGCCGTGACGCGGAGTTGTTTTGCTCCGGGAGTAAGTTTTTGAGTAATGATATAGCGCCATTGACCATTTTCATCCGCCGTTGCGGTGCCAAAAATTCCATCTGGAGAGATTTCGATCGTAATTTGTGCATTGGGTGAGGATGATCCGCTTATCGTAAAACTTGAGGGTGATTCTTTTTTGCTATTGGTAAATGAGGTGACCGTCAGTGTCGGTGGTTCTGATGCAATAAATGGAGTCGGCGTGAGTGTGGGCAAGAGCACCAGAGTCGGACTTGCAGTTGCAATTGGTGTTGTTGTGGGACGACGTGTTGGAGTAATCGTCGGCCGTCGGGTTGGCGTGACTGTTGGTCGAAATCCACCAACGCCTGATGTAGGGGTGGGTGTATTGGTTGGAGTGTTGGTAGGAGAAGATGTTGGCGTGTTGGTTGGAGTGTTGGCCGGTGTTAGGCTAGGAGTTGGGCTGCCCGTCGGCGTTAGGGTTGGTGTGCTGGTTGGTGTTGCGGTAGCCTGTGACAGAGGAGGAAATTTAAATTTTTTGGAAACTGCATCGTAACAATTGGGATCGGTGACGATCAAAGGATCGTTGGTCTTCCCAGCGCCTGCCTCAAGGCTCTTCCATTCGTAGACGTTGCCGGAGGGAAGTATGTAATACCATATACTCTTTTTATTCCAAAACCACTTTTCTTTAAGACCACCCCAATTGCGGAAAATACCGTCGGGGTGAATCGTCAAAGGGCTACCAGAAGAGAGTGCATTGACGGTGATTTGGCAGGGGACGGGCAATGGGGTTGGTTCGGCAGCCCGGTTGCGAATATCTTGTTGTTGCTGTGTGACAAAAACTCCTGCAATTAAACCCAAACCGGCAATGAGCAGTGCGATAAACAGCAAATATTCTTTTTTGAGAAGTTTTTTCATGGTGCTCGGGTAACTTCCAATATAACGATGCTTTGTGCTGGCATGAGTATTTGTTTTTTTAGTCTATCACTCGTGACTATCTCTTGCGTGGACGTATTTTGTCCAAGAAAATACCTTTGCCTTATAGTGTATGTTCCCGGACTAAGATTCGTCAATGTGATAGGTACTGTTTCCGTGTGGCTGCCGTAGGGATCGAAATTAACCAGAAGTACTTTTATGGTTCCCTCCAGTACACTTGCATAACCCATTACCCACGTGCCTTCGCCAGTAAGGTTGAGTCTCGTTCCTGCCATGCCATCGAGGAAGTTGTAGACTGAATATCTGGGTTTGGTTCGTTTACCGTTACCCTCATGGGTGATGAGGCCCCATCCGTTGCCATCTTCCTGACCCGGTCCGTCTTTTAACTGAAAAGAGAAAAGATAATCGGGGCCTCCGGAAATAAGTTGCCTAACAACGGCAGTAGTGTGGGCTGCAGCAAACATCGTGCCGTAGCGTTTGTCTTTATTACCAGTAAAACCTGCTTCTGTTATGAGAGTAGGGATAAGCGTAAATTGTGGGAAGGGGAGAAGCCAGGAGATGAGGTTTCTCTGATCTTGTTCAAATCTCCGTGGATCTTCAAGATAGGAATGCCATGAGAGAAAATCGACGCGGTTGCCGCTGGTTACCAGTGCCGTGATCCAGCTTTTGTATAGTCCGGTTGTTGCCGGTCCGCCTAAATAAAATGTGTTTGTATTTGAGGCGCGCCGCGCGCCGACAGAAGCATACCGATACAATTGAAGATAGCTTTTTTCTCCGCCAACCTTCCAGCTTCCAAACTGTGCCAAATCCGGTTCATTCCAGACTTCATAATAGACACCGCTCACGTTTTTTTCTGATCTGCCGCTATAATGCTCGATCGTTTTTTGAACCACGAGTGCCCATTCGTCCCAATTATTCGGTGGATTGATAAGGCTTCCGCCTTGAGCAATAGCGGGAGGCATGAAAGAAAGGACGAGCATGGGTTTGGCACCGGTAGCCAGAATCGTGTTGACAGAACGGTCGAGCGAGGAAAAATCAAATGTCAGTTGATCGCCCGATCGCCCAACGACGTTGTGATGATCATAGATATGGTCAATACGAATAATTTTTGGCCGTAATGCGGAAACCTCGCCTGCAATGGGAGCAAGCATATCTGTAGATTCTTCACCTCCCTGAGAAAATGTGTGATAGAAGGCTGTGGGGATTGGTTCAAGCGTTGCTTTTGTATCAACAATGATATTGGCGGATTTTCCCGTTGCACGCGAGACAAGAATGACCGTTTGATATGCGCCAAAAAGAAGAAATGGTAAAAAGAGGAGAAGTGCTGCAAGAGACACGAGAGAAGAGGTGCGCGGGGAAACCTGTTTAATAAGATAGTTTTCCATAGACAATACCAAAACTGATAAGGATTAACGCTAAAGTTATGACTAAAATTGTCGGCTCTGCGCTGCCGGAAACCGGTACCCCGGAGTCTGTGGCAACAACAAATGATTCGGTGGCCGTGTCGCTGCCGTCGCCAGCTGTGGCGACAATGGTATGGGGACCGGGTTCGAGTGGAGTTTGGGGTGTATATACCCAATTGCCGTTGGCGTCTGCAGTGACGATAACGGTGGATGGGGTCGAGTAAATCGTGAGAGTAACTTTTGAACCGGGAGCGGCCTTTCCTTTGATCGTTGGTCTGTCGCGTTGCGCTGCGGAGCTCGCTGTGGGTGTCGTAATATCCAAAACAGCGGAAGCGGAGGCTTCAGCTGAGAGAGAGGCATCTATTTCATCATTGAGACTAAGACTTGCCGAGGGGGTTGCGGCCGGTCCTGTACGGTCAGTCGATGCCCCCGTAATCGTAATTTTTCCCGGCGTCGTACCGGTCAATACATTTGTCGATCCTTCTCCAAGGCCACTTACGAGCGTAGTACTTGCAAAACTTACGGTAATCGGTGTACTCGTGGGAGCAAGCGCTTTAAATCGGACAACCGCTACTGTTCCCTGGCCATGAACCGGTTGGGCATTGCTGGGCGCTCCGACCGTGATGGACGCTGTACCTGCCTCCACAAGTCCCGACGTTAAGACGTTGGGGAAAAGGGCGCCGTTGGTAAGCGTAATCGCCTCAAGTTTTTCCGGATCAAAGGCGATATGGAGCTCAGTTGCAATTACCTGGTTGTCGCCGGTATTGATATGCACTTCCATAGAAAATTCACTCCCAACCGCTTTGGCGGTTGATGCCGGAGAAAAAGCAAGCGTCGTGGCTGGCGCTGCTTTTTTGCGCAACTCCTGTCTCTGAGAGACCAAATAAATCGTTACTGGTATTGCGACCATGACGACAAGAATACTCACCATAAGAAGGAGTTTTTTCATCTATAAACTATTATGTGTGAAAAAATCTCTATTGACAAGGGTTAGCACTCGATGTATAGTACTGCTAATTCTAGATTATGGATCAAATATCCAATCTTTCAGACCGTCAACTTCATATCCTCAAAGCAATTATCGAGGAATATATTGCAACTGCACAACCCGTTGGTTCAGAGACGCTCGATAAAAAGTACAACCTGGGAGTTTCTCCTGCAACTATCCGCAATGAAATGGCCCGGCTTGCTGATATGAAGCTCCTCAACCAGCCCCACACGTCTGCGGGTCGAACACCCACCCCGGTAGCACTCAAGTATTACGTCGAAAACCTCATGAAAACCAAAGATATGTCCGTGGCAGATGAAGTTTCCGTCAAAGAAAAGATTTGGGATTACCGGCAGGAAGTGGATAAACTCCTTCGGGAGGCAACCAAGACGTTGGCGGAAAAAACAAAAGCACTTGCTGTTACTGCAACTGGTGATGGAGACCTCTATTACTCGGGAGCCGCCAATATCCTTGACATGCCCGAATTTTACGACTTTGAGCTCACCCATCATTTATTGGCAGCGCTGGACCGATATGATTTTTGGTGGGACCTTCTGGAAGCCAATCAAGATCCGTTCTCTATTCTTCTTGGCGAAGAGTTTGGAGCGCGCAGTATGCTTGATCAATGCGGCTATGTCTACGCAAAGTTTACAACGCCGCATTTATCCGGATCAATCGGCGTCGTTGGCCCTTCCAGATTAAACTATCAATATGTTATTCCTGTTGTTCGCTATTTAGGTGGACTCATCGATGAAATGGGGAGAAACTGGTGAAAAAACAAGTCGATCAACCCAGTGAAGAATGGAAAAATAAATATTTGCGGGCGCTTGCTGATTATCAGAACCTTGAGAAACGCACGCGCGATGAAATTGGTGAAGTAAGAAAATTTGCCTCCGAAGTGGTTTTAGCGAGATTGCTGCCCGTTGTAGATACATTGAAAAAGGCCAAGGATCATATTAAGGATCCCGGATTAGATTTAACATATAAGGAACTCCTTGCTGTTCTTGAAGAGCAGGGAGTTGAAAAAATTGAGATCGTCGGGCGTCAATTTAACCCGCATGAAATGGAATGTATAGAGGTTATTGAGGGTAAAAACGACGAAGTCGTCGAAGAGGTATTGCCAGGATATCGATTTAGAGGGAAAATAATAAGAGTGGCCCAGGTAAAAGTAGGAAAGGAGTAAAAAATATATGGCAAAAATAATTGGTATAGATCTTGGAACGACAAATTCCTGTGTTGCAGTTATGGAGGGGGGAGCTCCCAAAGTGATTCATTCCGCCGAGGGGAGAAACGTTATCCCCTCTGTCGTTGATCCCATCAAAAATATTGTTGGGGATGTAGCAAAGCGGCAGATGGTGATTAACCCGAAGTCGACGATATTTTCCGTCAAGCGCTTGATGGGGCGAAAGTACTCTGATTCAAGCGTTCAGACTGACAGTAAGTGGCTTCCGTATACGATAAAAGCTGGAAAGAATGATATGGCCGTTGTGGAAGTGGAAGGCCGCCAGTTTACGCCACAGGAAATTTCAGCAAAAATTCTTTCTAAAATCAAAGCTGATGCCGAGAAATATTTGGGGGATACCGTCAAGCAAGCGGTCATTACGGTTCCTGCCTATTTTGATGACAGTCAGCGGCAAGCAACCAAACAGGCGGGTGAGATTGCCGGGCTTGAAGTCCTTCGTATTCTCAATGAGCCTACGGCAGCAGCCCTTGCGTATGGGTTAGATAAGAAAAATGTTCATACGATTGCCGTCTATGATTTGGGTGGCGGCACGTTTGACATTTCTATTTTAGAGCTGGGTGAGGGGGTCTATGAAGTAAAAGCCACCAACGGCGATACGCATCTAGGCGGCGATGATTTTGACAAAAAGATTTTGGATTGGATTGCAGATGAGTTTAAGAAAGAACACGGTGTCGATTTGCGAAAAGATCCGCAGGCCCTCCAAAGACTTCGCGACGCGGCAGAGAAAGCAAAGATCGAACTCTCTAGCTCAATGGAAACCGAGATTAATCTTCCGTTCATAACCCAGGGCAAAGAAGGGCCGCTCCATTTAGTGATGAAGCTCTCGCGGTCTAAGCTCGAGCAAATTGTTGACGACCTCATCGTTAAATCCATTGAACCGGTTAAAAAGTGTCTGTCAGACGCCAAAATGAAAACGAGCGATATTAGCGAAGTGGTTATGGTTGGAGGAATGACGCGGATGCCCAAGGTTTTTGAGACGGTCAAGAGTTTTTTTGGTAAGGATCCCAATCGGTCTGTTAACCCAGATGAAGTGGTTGCAGTCGGCGCGGCGGTACAGGCAGGAGTCTTGGCTGGCGACGTGAAGGACGTCGTTTTACTTGATGTAACGCCATTGACATTGGGCGTAGAGACGCTTGGCGGCGTATCGACACCGCTTATCGTCAGAAATACCACGGTTCCCACGAGCAAATCAGAGATCTTTTCAACAGCCGCCGATAGCCAGACGTCGGTTGAAAAGATC